>Ga0070686_100000692_pt1 | contig 19552 bp, 13 predicted proteins | sample KBSS23LmetaG_FD_65654 | JGI IMG/M metagenome (GOLD analysis project Ga0070686, IMG submission 65654) | Switchgrass rhizosphere microbial communities from Kellogg Biological Station, Michigan, USA - KBS S2-3L metaG | ecosystem: Host-associated > Plants > Roots > Rhizosphere ... | reverse complement strand
GAACTCGTTCGTGTAGTCGTCGTCGTAGAGGTTGTCGCCGAGCATGATCACGAACGGGAAACGGCGCGCGGTGTTGAAGTAGGTGAGCATGGCCTGGGCGACGGCCTGCTGTGCCTCGTCGCCGGAGCCGCTGTCGCCCATGATGCCGAAGATGGTGCCGCCGCGGGTCTGCGGCATCGGCAGCGGCGAGACGGCGCCAGGCGGCTGCGGCTTGGCCGAGGCCTCGCCGACGCCTTTCTGCGGCGTCGACTGCGGGAACGCTTCGGACACGAAGTCGACCACGAGGTCGGCGTCGATATCGCGGAGCACGAGCGACCGATCAGTGAAGTCGTACTCGAGCTGCTTCGGCAGCGGCGGCAGGACGTCGATCAGCCGCGGCGGCACGCGCGGCGCGACGAGCCGCTGGTTGATGGTCGGCTTGGGCGTATTCGCGGGCGTGTTCATCTGCTCGGCCATCTCGTCGATCAGCAGATCGCGCTGCGGCGAGTCGAACATCGCCTTGATCTCTTTCTGAATCTCGGCGGCGACCGGCGGAGAGAAGAGGTCGCCCTGCTTCGCGTTCGGCCGCAGGCGTGAGCGCAGCGCGTCGGCCAGCGAGTTCTGCCGCGTCCGGACGGACTGTTCGGCGGCTGCGTTTGGCGCGGCCTTGTTGGGGACTTTCTCCGCCTCCTGCGCGGCTTCCTTACGGAAGGGCTGAGTCTGATCTACATACGCCTGGAGCGCAGTTTTGAATGGTTCGTACGCCGTATTCGGCTGGGCGGGGACGGTCGTCGGTGGAAGCGTCGGCGAGCAGGCCGTGCACGCAGCGGATATGACGGCTGCAGCCAACACAATGATGAGCGATCGGCTGAGCATGCTTTCGGTCGGAGCAAACGACGTACCGCCGTCTCCGAGTTGAGCTATCGTCGCCCGTGATGCGGCATTTGTCCATCACGTGGCTGCAGGGCATCGGCCACGACGTGCGATTCGCGGCCCGGACTGCGGCGAAGGACCGCTCGTTGACGGCCGTGGCCGTCGGCACGCTCGCGTTGAGCATCGGCTTGAACGCGACACTGTTCACGATCGTCAGCGGCATGGATAACGTGCCGCCGGTTGCTCACCCCGAGCGTCTGGTCTCCATCGGTTCGGTCGATGGCGCCGGCAATCCGCTATCGGTCTCGTACCGCGACTTTGCCGACTGGGCAGCGACGGCCTCGAGTTTCGATGCGGTCGTCGCGACGGCAAGCGCGGCCGTGAACCTCAGCGATCGCGATCGACCGGTGGAACGTCTCGCCGCCGCGTACGTCTCGGCGGGCACGTTCGCGATCGTTGGCGAGCGGCCGATCCTCGGACGCGATCTCCGTCCTGACGACGATCGCCCCGGCGCTGCGCCGGTCGCGATTCTCGCCGCATCGGTGTGGAAGAACCGATACGGCGGCGACGGCGCGATCGTCGGCCGGACGGTCACGGTGAACGGCGTCGCGACGACGATCGTCGGCGTGATGCGCGACGGATTCCGTTTCCCGATGGTGCACGACCTCTGGCAACCGCTGGCGGCGATGCCCGGGCTGACCGATGGCCCGCGCGACGCGCGCACGCTGAACGTTGCGGCGCGGCTCGTCGCCGGGACCACGCTCGCCGCGGCGCGCCACGAGATGGACGCGATCGCCGCGCGACTCGCCCGACAGTACCCGGCGACGAATGCCAACGTCGGCGCCGTGCTCGAACCCTACGGCGGCAGCCTCAATCTCGTGAACCCGTGGACGGCGATGCTCATCGCCGTCAGCATCGTGCTGCTGATCGCATGTGCGAACATCGCGAACCTGCTCATTTCTCGTGCGGCCGGCCGATCGCGGGAAATCGCGATTCGATCGTCGCTCGGCGCGACCCGATGGAGGCTGGTGCGGCAGCTGCTCGTCGAAAGCCTCCTCGTCGCGGCTGCCGGCGGCGGCGCCGGCGTATTCGTCGCGATCGCCGGCGTGCGGCTGTGGGTGGCATCGATGCCGGCCGCGAACTGGCCATATTGGTACCACTTCCAGGTCGACGGGCACGTGCTCGCCTACATCGTCGCAGTCGCGGCTGGCGCCGCCCTGGTGTTCGGCCTCGGACCGGCGTTGTACCTCTCCAACCGCAACCCCGCGGCGCCGCTCACCGTTCGAGCGAACGTGACCGCGGGCGCCGAAGCGGCGCAGCGCTGGTCGGACGTGTTGCTCGCAGCGCAATTCGCGCTGACGCTGGCGCTGCTCGCCGGGGCCGGACTCCTCGCGCGCACCTTGATCGCGGTCTACCGTGCGGACGCCGGCGTCGAAACGCAGCACGTGCTCCTGGCCGGAATCGAACTGCCGCCGCCGAAGTACGCGGCGCCTGCGGGCCGGCTGCTGCTGTATACGGCGCTCGAGGCACGTATCAGCGAAATTCCAGGCGTTGACGCCGCCGCGCTGGCCAGCGGCGCGCCGTTCTACAGCGCCTCGATCTGGTCGGTGTCGATCGACGGAACCGCGGCTTCCGATCGAATCGCCGCAGCGACGACGTCGTATGTCGCGATCGGCGCGCGGTATTTCGACACGCTGCGCCTGCGGCCGGTACGCGGCCGCGTGTTCAGCGATCGCGACGGCATGCCGGGATTCGACAGCGCGATCGTCAACGAGTTGTTTGCCACGAAGTATCTGCCTGGCGTCGATGCCGTCGGTCGGCGGATCCGCCTCGTCGATCCCAATAATCCGGAGCCATCGCCGCGATGGTTGACGATCGTCGGCGTGACGCCGACGGTGAGGCAGCATTACGCGGAAAAGATCGATCCGGTGGTGTATGTGCCATACCGATCGAGTCCCGCCGCCGCCATGGTGCTGCTCACGCGAGCGGCGGGCGATCCGGTGGCGCTGATGCCGGCGCTGCGCGAGCAGCTGCGCCAGCTCGATCCTGAACTGCCGCTCGTGGACGTCCGGACGCTGACCTCGCTCGTCGACGGTACCCGCTTCGGCAACAAGGTGTTCGCGGCGCTCTTCAGCCTGGCGGCGGGACTGGGCCTGCTCCTCGCGGCGATCGGCCTCTACGCGGTGACCGCCTACGCGATCGCACGGCGCACCGCCGAGATTGGCATCCGTATGGCGCTTGGCGCGCGCGCACCGCAGGTCGTCTGGTTGTTCGTCGCGCGGACCGTCGCGCCGCTGGCGCTGGGCTTCATCGCCGGCCTCGCCGGCGCGTACGGCGTCGGCCAGTTCGTCTCCAGCATGCCGATCGGCACAAGCCCGCATGATCCGGCGACGTTTGTCGCGACCAGCCTGACGCTCGTCGCCGTCGTACTCGTGGCCGCAGTCATGCCGGCGCGCCGTGCGGCCCGGATCGATCCGGCCATCGCGCTGCGATATGAATGAGCGTTCGGTAGCGCAGGCCTTCAGGCCTGCCAACTTCCGCCCGGGCAGCCCTGAAGGGCTGCGCTACGGTAATTCTTGAGGGAATCGACGATGCGGTTTTCGCTGCCGACCTTCCGCATGTTCGACGACCTCCCGCGCGACCTGCGCCTCGCGATGCGCCTGCTGGTGAAGGATCGGTGGTTCACCGCGGCCGCGACCTTCGCGCTCTCGCTCGGCATCGCCGCGAACACGACGGTCTACACGGTCGTCAACGCGATGATGCTCCGCGGCCTGCCGGTCGCCCATCCCGATCGCTTCGTCGCCTTCGACGATTCGACGCATGCACCGCTCGCCGTGTCGTACCGCGACGTCGAGGATTGGCGTGCGTCGGCGACGCGATTCGCCGGGCTCGCCGCGTACACGCAGGCGTCGATGACCGTCGACGACGCCGGGCATGCTCCCGAGCAGTTCGGCGGCGCCTACATCGCCGGCAACGCGTTTCAGCTGCTCGAGGAGCAGCCGCAGCTCGGTCGGGTCCTCCAGCCAGAGGACGATCGCCGCGGCGCGCCGGCAGTCGTCGTTCTCGGCTACCGCGTCTGGAAGAGCCGCTACGACAGCGATCCGGCGATTGTCGGCCGTCCGATCCGCGTCAACGGCGTACCCGCCGTCGTGGTCGGCGTGATGCGCGAAGGCTTTCGCTTTCCGCTGCTCGAGGACATCTGGCAGCCGCTCGCCGCGATCCCCGGCCTCGCCACCGACCGCCGCGAGGCGCGAACGCTGCGCGTGTTCGGCCGCCTCGCCGACGGCGTGTCGATCGGCGGCGCGATCGCCGAGATCAACGCCGTCGCGCAGCAACTGGCGCGCGAGCACCCCGACACGAACAGCGGCGCGCGCGTCCTCGTCGATCCGTTCACCGGCACGCCGCGGCACCCGGTCTACCTCGCGCTGTTCGGCGCCGTCGCCTTCGTCCTGCTGATCGCCTGTGCGAACGTCGCCCACCTGCTCGTCGCGCGTTCGACCCGCCGCTGGCGCGAGATCTCGATCCGCATCTCGCTCGGCGCGACAAGGTGGCGCATCGTCCGCCAGTTGCTCGTCGAGACCCTGATCGTCGCCGCCGTTGCCGGCGTGCTCGGTTTGCTGCTGTCGGTGGCCGGCGTGCGCGCCTACGCTTACGCGGTCAACGACATCAACTTCCCCTACTGGTACGACCACCGCTGGACGATGGACCGTCACGTGTTCACGTTCGTGGCAGCGATATGCCTCGGCAGTGCGATCGTCTCCGGCGTGCTGCCGGCGTGGCAGCTGTCCAAGCCGCGCGTCAACGACAGGTTGAAAGAGGTTGGCCGCGGGTCGGTCGGCGCGGGCGGCGCGCGGCGCTGGACCAGCGCGCTGCTCGTCGCCCAGCTCGCCTTCACGCTGGTGCTGCTGACCGGCGCGGCGCTGATGATGCGCAGCTTCGTCGCCGTCTACCGCGCCGACGCGATCGTCGATGCGTCGCAGATCATGACCTACTCGCTGCGCCCGCCGGCGGTGAAATATCGAACGGCCGCGCAGCGCATGGCGTTTTTCGAACGGCTGCTCGACCGCCTCGACGGTACGCCGGCGGTGCAGTCGGCATCGATCACCAACGCGTGGCCGTTCGGATATACGCCGCAGTGGCGCGCCGCGATAGACGATAGCTCGCCGACCGACGAGCACGTGGCGTTCACGGCGTCGTACGTGACTGCCGGGCCGCGCTACTTCGAGACGCTCGGCGTGACCGTCGTCCGCGGCCGCGATTTCGACGAGCTCGACGGCTCGCCGGGACACGACGCCGCCATCGTCAACCAGTTGCTGGCCGCGCGCTGGTTCGGCGGAGACGATCCGATTGGCCGCCGCATCGCGTTCGTCGATCCGGGGCTGCGCGGCGCGAAACCGTACGTGGCGACGATCGTCGGGATTTCGCCGACCGTCCGTCAGACCGTGCTCGAGGATCTCAGCCCGGTCATCTACGCGCCGCTGCGGGCGAATCCGCCGGCGGTCGGGCGGCTGCTGGTGCGCGGGCGGGCGGGCACGGCGCCGCTGACGGCGCTGGTGCGCGACCAGCTGCGGGCCATCGACGCGGAGCTGCCGCTCGCGAACCCGATCCCGCTGGACTACATGAAGAGCGGATCGCGCTGGGGGCACCGGGTCTTTGGCGGGATGCTCGCGATCTTCGCGCTGATCGCCATCCTGCTCGCCGCGATTGGCCTCTATGCGACCACGGCCTACGCCGTGACCGAGCGGCAGAAGGAGATCGGCGTCCGCGTCGCGCTTGGCGCGCGCGTGCCGCAGGTCCTGTGGCTGTTCGTGCGCGGCGCGCTGGCGCAGCTTGCCGCGGCCGTGACGATCGGCCTCGGCGGCGCATACGGCGTCGGCACGCTCCTCAGCGGCATGCTGATTCAAACGCCGGCCCATGATCCGGCGACGCTGGGCGGGCTCGCCGTCCTGCTCGCGGCGGTCGTCCTCGCCGCGACGGTTGTGCCGTCGCGCCGTGCGGCGCGGGTCGATCCAGCCATCGCGTTGCGCTACGAATGACGCGTTTTGTGTATCCTTGGCAGGTCTTGAACAACCTGCCGCGTTCCCGTGCCGCTATCGCTTTCTTTATGCTCACCGCGTCGGTTGCGTGCCGGACCACGTCCGCTGCCCGACCGGCCGCCACGCCGGCGCCGCCCGCATCAGGCGGCCCGCCGCCGATCGTTCAGCCGGGCGCGCCCGGCCAGGCCAGCCACGTCATCTCCGCCGCCGCCGCGTCCGACCTCTCGAAGGTCGCGTTCACCGACGCCGACGTGAAATTCATGCAGGGCATGATCGGCCACCACGCGCAGGCGATCGAGATGGTGGAGCTGCTGAAGGCACGCTCCGCCAGCGACGACATGAAGAAGCTCGGGCTGCGCATCGAGCTCTCGCAGGACGACGAGATCAAGATGATGGAGCACTGGCTCCAGGCACGCGGCCAGCAGCCGCCCGATCACATGGCGATGCACGACCATGCCGGCATGGCGATGCCGATGATGCCGGGCATGCTGTCGCCTGAGGAGATGCAGCGGCTGGCCGCCGCCAGGGGCGCCGAGTTCGATCGCCTCTTCCTCGAGGGGATGATCAAGCACCACGGCGGCGCGCTGACCATGGTCAAGGATCTGCTCGATACGCCGGGCGCGGCGCAGGAATCGGAAGTCTTCGCGTTCGTGTCCGACGTCGAAGCCGATCAGCGGATGGAGATCGATCGCATGGGCGCCATGCTCGCGAACATGAAGGAGCGTCAGCAATGAGAGCGATTCCGGCACTGTCGGCCGCCGCGGTGTGTGCGCTGGCGCTGGCCACCGTCAGCGCGCAGCAGAAACCCGATCCGCGCGTCGGCCTGAAGCCCGGCCTGCACGACGCCGGCGAAGCGGCATGGAACCTCGAGCGTGTCGTCAACCTGCCGAAGCCGGAAGGGTTCTTCGATCCCAAGGCACCGGCGGGTAATCCGGCGCCGCCCGAGCGCGATCCGAACGCGCCGCCCGATCCGAACAATCCGCCGCGCGATCCGAACGTGCCGCCGCCGTTCGATCCGGTGGCCTCGAACCGCCTCGGCTTCACCAACTCCGATCTCGCGTTCAGCGGCAATCACGCCTTCGTCGGCAACTATCACGGGTTCAACACCTATGACGTCGAGCGGCCGACGCGGCCGAAGCTGCTTGCCTCGATCGTCTGTCCCGGCGGCCAGGGCGACGTCTCGGTGCACGGCAACCTGCTGTTCATGTCGGTGGAGCAGACCCGCGGGCGCCTCGATTGCGGCGTGCAGGGCGTGCCGACGCCGGTCAGCACCGAACGGTTCCGCGGAATCCGCATCTTCGACATCTCCGACCTGGCCAAGCCGAAGCAGGTGGCGGCGATTCAAACGTGCCGCGGCTCGCACACCCACACGCTGGTTCCCGACGCGAAGGATCCGGCAAACCTCTACGTGTATGGTTCGGGCACGAGCTCGGTGCGCGCCGGCGAGGAGCTCACCGGCTGTTCCGGCGCGAAGCCGGACGAGGATCCGAACACCGCGCTCTTCAGCATCGACGTGATCAAGGTGCCGCTGGCGCATCCCGAGCAGGCGGCGATCGTCAACAAGCCGCGCATCTTCGCCGACCCGGCGACCGGCAAGCTGAACGGCCTCTGGAACGGCGGCGATCACGGCGAGGGGACGCAGAAGACCTCCGTCACCAACCAGTGCCACGACATCACGGTGTTCCCCGAGATCGGGCTCGCCGCCGGCGCCTGTTCCGGCAACGGCATCCTGCTCGACATTCACGACCCCGTGCACCCGGTGCGCCTCGACGATGTGAGCGACAAGAACTTCGCCTACTGGCATTCGGCGACGTTCAACAACGACGGGACGAAGGTGCTGTTCACCGACGAGTGGGGCGGCGGTGGACGGCCGCGCTGCCGCGCCATCGATCCGCCCAACTGGGGCGCCGACGCGATCTTCGAGATCGTCGACGGCAAGAAGCTGCGCTTCGCCGGCTATTACAAGCTGCCGGCGGTTCAGACCGAGCAGGAGAACTGCGTCGCGCACAACGGCTCGCTCGTGCCGGTGCCCGGCCGCGACATCATGGTCCAGGCGTGGTACCAGGGCGGCGTCTCGATGTTCGACTTCACCGATGCCGCGCATCCGGTCGAGATCGCCTTCTTCGATCGCGGCCCGATCGACGGCAAGCAGCTGGTGACCGGCGGCTACTGGTCGGCCTACTGGTACAACGGTCAGATCTACGGATCGGAGATCGCGCGCGGCCTCGACGTGTTCCGGCTGAAACCCAGCGAGCATCTGTCGCAGAACGAGATCGACGCGGCGACGCTGGTGCGCTCGGAAGAAACCAACACGCAGCTGCAGACGAAGATCGTATGGCCGGCGAGCGCGCCGGTGGCGCTGGCCTACGTCGACCAGCTGACCCGCGCGAAGAGCATTCCGGCCGATCGCGCCAAGGCGGTGAAGACCGCGTTCGAGCGCGCCGACAGCGTGCGCAACGGCGATCAGAAAGGCGCCGCGACCGCCGCCGAACAGCTCGACACGCTGGCGCGGCAGTTCGACGCCGACGCCGGATCGGCGAGCGGTGCGAACGCGGCGCGGATGAAAGCGCTGTCGGCGACCTTGAAAGGCCGCGCGGCGAAATTGAAGGGATGATGAAAGGGTCCGGCTGAAGCCGGACACTACGGGGGACCGTTGGACGAGGCAATGACGAAACGATTCTTGTGTGGCGTGGTACTCGCAGTGTGCGTGGCCGCGGTGGGCGCGCAGTCGACCAACGATCCGCGCGTCGGACTCAAGGCCGGCCTGCGCGACGCCGGGGAGGCGATCCGCGGGCTCGAGCGCGTCGCCAGTTTGTCGAACCCGACCGGGTTCTTCGATCCGAAGCAGCCGGCCGGCGCGCCAACGCCGGCGGAGCCGCCGCCCAACGCCCCGCCGCCCGACCCGAACGCGCCGCCCGATCCACGCTTCGCGAACATGCTCGCCTTCGCGAACTCGGATCTCGCGTTCAGCGGCACGCACCTGTTCATGGGCAGCTTTCACGGCTTCAACACCTTCGACATCGAGCGGCCGACGAAGCCGAAGCTGGCCGCGTCGATCGTCTGCCCCGGTGGGCAGGGCGACGTCTCGGTGCACGGCAACCTGTTGTTCATGTCGGTGGAGCAGACGCGCGGCCGGCTCGACTGCGGCACGCAGGGCGTCGCAACGCCGGTGAGTGCCGAGCGCTTCCGCGGCATCCGCATCTTCGACATCACCGATCTGGCGAAACCGAAGCAGGTCGCGGCCGTGCAGACCTGCCGCGGCTCGCACACGCATACGCTGGTCACGGATCCAAAGGATCCGGCCAACCTCTACGTCTACGGGTCGGGCACCAGCTCGGTGCGTTCGGGTGAGGAACTCGCCGGCTGCGCGAAGGAGCCAGAAGATCCGAATACGGCGCTCTTCAGCATCGACGTGATCAAGGTGCCGATTGCCGCACCGGACAAGGCCGCGATCGTCAACCGGCCGCGCATCTTCGCCGATCCGCAGACCGGCGCGTTCGCCGGACTGCAAAAGGGCGGCGATCGCGGGCCGGGCACGCAGCCGGCGCGGGAGACGAACCAGTGTCACGACATCACCGTCTTCCCCGAGGTCGGTCTCGCCGCCGGCGCCTGTTCTGGCAACGGGATCCTGCTCGACATCTCCGATCCGGTGCACCCGGCGCGTCTCGATGCCGCCGCCGACAAGAACTTCGCCTACTGGCATTCGGCGACCTTCAACAACGACGGCACGAAGGTGATCTTCACCGACGAGTGGGGCGGCGGCACCCGTCCGCGCTGCCGCGCCTCCGATCCGCCCAACTGGGGCGCCGACGCGATTTTCGACATCGTCGATCGCAAGCTGCAGTTCCGCGGCTACTTCAAGATGCCCGCGGCGCAGACCGACACCGAGAACTGCGTCGCCCACAACGGCTCGCTGGTGCCGGTGCCGGGGCGCGACATCATGGTCCAGGCCTGGTACCAGGGCGGCCTGTCGATGTTCGACTTCACCGATTCGGCGCACCCGATCGAGATCGCCTATTTCGATCGCGGCCCGGTCGACGCGAAGACGCTGATCACCGCCGGCTTCTGGTCGACCTACTGGTACAACGGCGCGATCTACGGCTCGGAGATCGCGCGCGGCGTCGACGTGTTCCGCCTCAAGCCGACCGAGCAGATGTCGCAGAACGAAATCGACGCCGCGATGCTGGTGCGCTCCGAAGAGGTGAACACGCAGCTGCAGACGAAGGTGTCGTGGCCGGCGAGCGCGCCGGTAGCGCTGGCGTACGTCGATCAGCTGACGCGCAGCAAGGCCATCCAGGCCGATCGCGCCCGCGCGGTGAAGACCGCGCTCGAGCACGCCGACGGCCTGCACGACCAGAAGGCGTCGCTGGCTGCTGCCGATCAGCTGAACACCATCGCGCGGCAGTTCGACGCCGACGCAGCGTCCGCGAAAGGCGTCGATGCCGCGCGGATGAAAGCGCTCGCCGAAACGCTCAAGGGCCGGGCCCTGAAGCTGCGCTGATGGACAGCTAGCCCCCAGCCCCGTCGGATATGCTCCCCCCGTGACGTGGCGGCGGGCGCTTGTCTTCGTTCACCGGTGGCTCGGCATCGCAGGCGGGCTGCTCTTCATCGCCTGGTTCGCCTCCGGCATCGTGATGATCTACGTCCGCATGCCGGACGTCGACGCCAATGACAAGCGCGCCGCGCGCGCCCGCCTCGACTATTCGTCAGCGCGTGTAGCCCCTGTCGATGCCATCGGTCAGCTTCCCGATCGACCAACCGACGTGCGGCTGGCGATGCTCGACAGCCGGCCCGTGTACCGAGTGGCGTCGCGCGGCCGCATCACGACGATTTTCGCCGACACCGGCGAGCCGCTGTTACCACTGACGCCGGCGCAGGCGGTCGCGGCGGCCGGTGCCTTTCTCGATCGGCCCGCGGGGACGCTGCATTACGACGCGCAACTCATCCAGCCCGATCAGTGGACGCTGCAGATGCGTCCGCTGCTGCCCGTGCACCGGGTTCTCGCCGGCGACGCCGACGACACCGTCGTCTATGTTTCGGACCGTAGCGGCGAGGTTGAAATGAAAACCACCGCACCCGAGCGTCGCTGGGCCTACGCCGGTCCGGTGCTGCACTGGCTGTACTTCACGCCGCTGCGCCGGCAGGCCGGCGCCTGGGCGCAAACGATCATCTGGTTGTCGGTTGCCGGCTGCGTGATGTGCGTGTCCGGCCTGGCGTGGGGCATCACCGTCGCGCGGCGGTCACCCTACGCCGGCCTCATGCGCTGGCATCACTACGCCGGCCTGATCTTCGGCGCGACCACCTGCACGTGGATCTTCAGCGGTCTGCTGTCGATGGACCCGTGGGACTGGCATCCGCCCACTGCGCCGACGCTCGAGCAGCGCGACGCGGTCGCCGGCGGACCGCTCCGCCTCGAGCTGTTGACCCTCGAGGCGATGCGGACCGCGGTCGCGACCATCGCTTCGTCGACAGAGGAGAAAGAGATCGAGGTCGTGCAGTTCCAGCACGAGATGTTCCTCGCCGCTTCCGATCGTCTGGTTCCGGTGCGCGTGCCGCACCAGCAGGCGCTCGCCGGGTTCGACGATCGCCGGCTGACTGAAGCCGCCGCCGCCGCGCTGCCCGGCGCCTCGATCGCCGACGCGACGCGCCTCTCGGCGTACGACTCGTACTACTACGACCGCGACAACGCGCTGCCGCTGCCGGTCGTTCGCGTCCGGTTCGCCGACCCGCAGCGGACATGGCTGTATCTCGATCCGCGGCGCGGGGCGATCGTGCGCAGGGAAGAGCGTCTCAGCCGCGTCAACCGCTGGCTGTACCACGGTCTGCACAGCCTCGATTTTCCGGCTCTCTACGCGCGCCGTCCGCTATGGGATGTCGTGATGATTGTGTTGTGCGTGGGTGGACTCGCGTCGGCGTTCACGGCGCTGATGCCCGCGCTCCGGCGGCTGCGCCGCCTTGCGCGGCGGGCCGCGTAGGTCGGGCGGGCCTGGTAGGTCTGGTGGGTCGAATCACGTTAAGTCGAACCGTGCTATCCGACCTACCCGGCCTACCCGGCCCGCCTGGCCAACCCGGCCTATCGAATCGTGACCGTGCCGCGCAGCGAGCCGTTGTTCGGGCTCAGGTGATCGTGAAACCCGCAATTGCGCGCCGTTGTCAGGTTTCCGCTCGAGCGGGTCTGACCGGGGTTGAGGAAATCAATCTGGTTCAGCGCCGGGCAATCCGAGTGCTCAGGGTGCGGATCGGAGTCCATCTCGTGCGTGGTCGCATCGTTGTTGATGATCGTGAGCTGACCGCCGAGCGCGATCGTGATCGTTTGCGGGCACACCTGGCCGCCCTGAATCACGACGGTGTTGGGATTGGTGCTTGGTGTGCACGTGCCGGTCGGGCCCGTGCTGTTATTAGAAGAACTGCTGCCGCCGCATGCGGCGACGATCATCGCCACGATGGCGGCCGCCACGCCGTATCCTGCGAATCTCGACAATGTCATGTTCCTGATTGTATGTCAGCCCTTTGAGCGGGTTTCAACATCGCCGGCGGCGTCTCGTAGCGCAGGCCTTCAGGCCTGCTAAACGGCCGCCGGGCAGCCGTGAAGGGTGCGCGACGAACATGGCAGCGGCGGACGGTTCAGTCGATGCGGTACTTCGCCAGGTAGTAGGACAGTGCGCGCTGGCTGATGCCCATGAGTTCGGCAGCGTCTTTCTTGACGCCGCCGGCGCTCTCGAGCGCGCGGCGGATCGTCTCGCGCTCGACCCACTCGATGTTCTGCCGCAGTTTCAGCGACGGCAGCCCTGAGGACTGCTGGGTGGTCGCGCCGAGCACCGACACCGCCTTGGCGGCGATCACCGGTCCGGGTGACAAGACCACCGCGCGCTCGATCGTGTTCTCGAGCTCGCGGACATTCCCCGGCCAGTCGTACTGCTGCAGCCCGGCCAGCACGCCCTCGTCGATCTTGTCGATCCGCCGCCCGGTCCGCTGCGCGTGCTTGCGGACGAAATGCTCGACCAGCGCCGGGATGTCGTCACGGCGCTCGCGCAGCGGCGGGATCTCGATCGGGATGACGTTGAGCCGGTAGAACAGATCCTCCTGGAACTTGCCGTCGGCGACCATCTGCCGCAGGTTGCGATTGGTTGCCGCGATCACGCGCACGTCGATCTTCTCGGTCCGTTCCGATCCGAGCGGCTCGATCTCGCGCTCCTGCAGCACCCGCAGCAGCTTCGACTGCAGGGTCGGGTTCATCGTGCCGATCTCGTCGAGGAAGATGGTGCCGCCGTCGGCGAGGGCGAAGCGGCCCTTCTTGGTCGTGGTGGCGCCGGTGAAGGCGCCGCGGATGTGGCCGAACAGCTCCGACTCGAGCAGCGTCTCGGGAATCGCCGCGCAGTTGACCTTGATCAGCGGCATGTCGCGCTGGGCGCTGCGATCGTGAATGGCGCGGGCGACCAGTTCCTTGCCGGTGCCGGTTTCACCGGTGATCAGCACCGTGCTCTTGGTCTCGGAGACGAGCTCGGCGCGGCGGATCACTTCCTCCATCGACTTGCTGCGGCCGATGATCCCGTAGTGATCGAACTGCTCGTCGCGCTCGCTGACCAGGTAGCGGTACTCGGTGCGCAGCCGCTGATGATCGAGCGCGCGGCGGACGACCACCAGCAGCTCGTCGATCTCGAACGGCTTCTGCAGGTAGTCGAGCGCCCCCAGCTTCATCGCTTCGATCGCGCTCTCGACCGTGGCGTGCGCGGTCATCATCAGGATCTGCGGCCGCTCGCTTTCCGGCGTCGAGCCGACGAACTCGCGGATCAGATCGAGGCCGTTCAGCTCCGGCATCACGTTGTCGACGACCAGCACGTCGAAGGCGCGCTCGGCGAGCAGGCGCTGGGCGTGGCGCGGGCTGGTCGTTTCGACGACGCCGTGGCCGGCGTCGCGGAGGGCCCGGCCGAGCGCTTTGAGAATTTTTTCCTCGTCGTCGACGAGGAGAATCGCACCGCGATGAATCGTCAAGCAGGCCTGCTATCGCTCGAGTCGATCGGCAGGTCGACGACGATCTCGGTGCCGGCGCCCGGCGCACTGCTGACGCCGATCGTGCCGCCCAGCCCTTCGACGATGTTTTTGGTGATCGGCAGGCCGAGGCCGGTGCCGCCGCGCTTGGTGGTGAAGTAGGGATCGAAGATGTGCGCGCGGACCTTGGCATCGATGCCGGCGCCGCGATCGACGACGACGAGATGCAGCCGATCGCCGGCGCGTCGGGTCCGCAGCACCACCGAGGCCGCCGCCGCGACCGCCGGGCCGGTGCCGGCAACCGCTGCGCCATGACCGTTGACCGCATGGCGGGCGTTGACCAGCAGGTTGATCAGCGCGATGCGCAGCCGCTCGCCGTCGGTGGTCACCGTCGGCACCTGCGGATCGAGATCGAGCGCGATCTCGGCGCCAGGTCCGGAGGCAGTAGCGGCGGCCGCCGACTCGCGGCACAAGGTGTTGACCGCCACCGGCGCGAACTCGAACTGGATCGGCCGCGCGAAATCGAGCACTTCGTTGACGATGCGGTTCAACCGCGCCACTTCTTCGTCGATGTCGCGGACCGCCTCGTGCACCGCCTCGGGCGTGACATCCTGCTGCCGCAGCGCGTGCAGCGACGCCTTGATGATCATCAACGGGTTGCGGACTTCGTGGGCGATCACCGTCGACAGCCGGCCGAGCGCCGTCAGCCGCTCCTTCTGCGTCATCTCGCGCTGAAACCGCGCGATCGAATCGGTGAGCGTGTTGAACGTCGTCGCCAGCAGCCGCGCGTCGTCGTCGTCCCAGCGGCTGCCGTGGCGCAGCGCAATCTTGCGGGTGAGATCGCCGGTCGCCGCGACCTCACGCATCACGCCGGTGATCGCCGCCAGCGGACGGGTGATGGTCCGCGCTACTGCGAAGCTGAGCGCTGTCGCCACCACCACCGCGAACACCGCGGTGAGCAGCAGGCCGGCATGAATCGCCCCCAGCGACTGCAGCTGCGCGGTCCGCGAGCGCAGGATCATCACCACCGGCCCGGAGACCGCGGCGTCGCCTTCGCTCGCCGCGGGCGCGAGCTGGCGGGGCAGCGCTTCGTACTCCTCGCCGTCGATCAGCACGCGCGAAATCCCTTTCGTGCGCAGCCGCTCGGCGAGCGCCGGATAGGCCTCGCGCGGCAGCGTCGACGCCAGAATCTGTCCGTCCATGCCGAAGGCCACGTCGCTGCCGGTGATCTTCTTCAGCTCCGCCGCGAGCGTATCGTCGAGCAGGAAGCCGGCGCTGAGCGTGCCGAGGATCTCGCGGCGCGGCCGATCGAGCGCGACCGGTACGGTCACGATCTGCAGGATGCCGTGCGGCTGAGGGAGGAGGAGGCTCACCGTGTCGTGGCCGTTGAGCGCGTCGCGCATTTCCGGCTGGTGCGCCGCGATGATGCCGATGCGCGGCGATCCGCCGGCCGCATACAGCACCTTGCCGTCCTTGTTCGTCACCAGCATCACGTTGGCCGTGAGCTGCGTCCGGTAGCCGCCGGCGATGTCCTGCACCGTCGGCGGATCGTCGGTGGCCATCGCCGCCTTCAGCTTCGGCAGGTCGGCGATCAGCCGCGCCATCAGCGTGAACGTCTGGGCGCGCTCGTTGCGCAGCTGCTCGACCTGGGCGCTGGTCGCAATGATCTCCCGCTCGATGGTCCGCTCCGCCTCGCGCGTCACCTGGCCGTTGACGATGAAGATGGCGATGCCGATGCAGAGCACGGCGAGCACTGCGCTGGCAAGGAACATCCGGCTGCGCAGTGACGACAGCAGCGTCATCGGATCGTGAAGTCGATCTCCGCGGTGCCGCCGTCGGGAACGGTTACCGCCTGCGTATCCGACGGCGTCCCTTCGTTCCAGGCGACGATGCCGTAGGTGCCGGGTGGGACGTTGTCGATGCGGTAGCGGCCGTCACCGTCGGTCAAGGCGAAGAACGGATGGCTGAAGACCAGGATGTAGGCGTTCATGTGCGAGTGGATATCGCAGAACACGCGCACGATGCCCGCCCGATCGAAGCGGATCGACTTGGAATGCCCGGCCGCATAGCGCCCGAGATCGAACGTCTTGGGCTTCGAGAGCGAGAAGACGTTGTGGTAGAACCGGTCGGAATTGGGAAAATCGACAGTCGTGCCGGTCGTGATCGCGAGCACGTGCGGCACGAACGACTCGTTGCGTTGATCCATCACGGCGTGGCCGCCGTCGCTGGTTTCGAACGCGCCGCGCGGCGCCGATGCGAGGTACACGACCGAGCGCAGCAGATCGGGCACGTCGCGCCCCGCCGGCGTGCCGAGGTCGGTAACGGTCGGCCGCCGGTCGGACGCCACTGGCGGCCGCCGCAACTCGACTCTTCCCCGGATAGCGCCGGGCCGCGCTGCGGCGCCAGCGGCAGACAAGGAGCGGAGGGTTACAGAGGAAAAAGAGAAGAGGGCCACAGAGGTGAGGACGGCTAGAGCGATCAGTCGCGCACGCTGCAGGCGCGTCGCGCGTGTGCCCTCCTCTTTTTCCTCTGTTGCCCTCTGTGCCCTTGTCATGACTCAGGATCAGAACCAGTAGACCAGCTGTGCGGCCGCAAACTTCGCCTGCTGCGCCAGTATCCCGCCGTCGCGGTGGTTGTACTGATAAGAGAGTTTCAGCACCAGGTTCCGTTGCAGTGAATAGCCGGTGCCGACTTCGATGCGCCGGACCGGCGCGTCCCACGGCTGGGACAGGCCCGTGGCATCGGTGATGTCGCTGAACATCAGACGATCGAATCGCGCCGCCACGTACAGCCGAGGCTGCACCTTGTAACGCCCCTCGAGCGACGTCGAGAACGCCGTCAGCGCGTCCTCAATCGGCATCTGCGTCGCCGGCGGTGTTGCGGTGGGCAATCGCCAGGAACTAAAGATTGTTTCGGCGCGAATGAGGTAGTAGCCGTGCGAGTACTCGAGGTCGCCGCCCCACGCCGTTTGCGCGTACGAGTTCTCGTTGGCTTCGCTGCCGACCGCGGCGCGCGCCGCCGATTGACTGACGAACGCGCCGCGCGCGAACGACGTACCGGCCACGAGGCCGGCCGCGGGCCGCACCTCGACGCGCGCCGCCAGCTGGCGGCCGTCGTTGTCTTCCTTGAACAGCGGATTGGACAGCGTCCCGGTCGTGATCGCCGCGGTGGCGCTGACGATGCCCACTGTGGCGTGGCCCTGAACGCCGGTGTCCCAGCTGAACGCCGTCACCAGCGGCACGCCGGCCTGAAAGGTCGGATCGCCGACGGAGTACCGCACCAGCCACCCCGTGCTTTTCTTTTTCACCAGTTCCTCAGCGCTGGCAGGCAGCGAATCCGGCCGCAGCGTCGTCAGGTACTGGTAGGCCAGCGGGTAGCCGATGAGCGGGTTGTCGTTCGCGTACGAATGGCGCAGGAACGCGCCGAAGGTCGGAGGCACACGGCCGACCTGGATGTCGAAGTCCTTCGACGACCACGGGCGAACGCGGAGATACAGCGCGTAGGGCTGCACCGTGTTGATGTTCTCCGAGCGCACTTCCGAGAGCACCGTGAAGTGCGGACCGGCCTTGACCGCGGCGGACACGTCGACGCGGAACAGCCGCAGCGCGGACTGCGCGTAGTCGGTGTAGTTGAAGAACCCGACGTCGTTGCCGCAGACTCCGTCGATGGGCAGCGCGCAGCTATACGTCGCCGAGACATCGCCGCCGACGGTCACGTGCCCGCCGCCGAACTCGATCGGTTCGGACGGAAGCGTCTGCGCGTGCGCGGTTGCAGCGCAGGCCAGGAACAGCCACGCCAGCCCGGCGGCAGCGCTCGTCCAGACTTTCATGGTGACGCAGAAATTATAGCCCGCTCGAAAGGATGAACCGTATCTCGAGCGTGCCGGGAAGCAGCCGGCTCAGCGTCGCGTCGGGGTAGGGAGAAATCCGTGTGATCGAGATGAATTCGCCCGATGTTCGGCTCCAGCTGTGCGTCACGCGCGCGCGAATCCCGCCATATAACCGGGCAAGCCTCGCCCGATCGTAGGTCCCGGCGGCGCCGAAAGCGTCCAGCGCCTCCAGCGCGTCGGAGGCCTCACCCAGCGGCTCGGAGGCGGTGCAGACCTCATATCGGCCAACGTGCGGCCGCACCGGCGTGAACATCGCCGCCAGCACCGGATCGCACGACACCGGCGCGACGCCGGCCGCCGCCGCTAGTAGAATCAAGGGAAGGGCGTATATCATCACGCGCATCGTACCCTAGCCCCGACAAGGATCAGTGAATGGGTCTCATCGACCACCGCTTCGAAGACAACTTCATCACGACCAGCATCGATCGCGTGCTCAACTGGGCGCGCGAATCGTCGATCTGGCCGATGGGTTTCGGCCTCGCGTGCTGTGCGATTGAAATGATGGCGGCCTCGGCGTCGCGCTACGACATCGCGCGGTTCGGTGCGGAAGTGTTCCGCGCGTCACCCCGGCAGTCGGACCTCATGATCGTCGCCGGCACCGTGACCAAGAAGATGGCGCCGGTGCTGCGGCGGCTCTACGACCAGATGCCTGAGCCAAAGTGGGTGATCTCGATGGGCAGCTGCTCGAATGCCGGCGGCCCGTTCCCGACCTACAGCGTGCTGCAGGGCGTCGACAAGGTGGTGCCGGTCGACGTCTACGTGTCGGGCTGCCCGCCGCGACCCGAGGCGCTGCTCTACGGTCTGATGCGGCTGCAGGACAAGATTCGCAAGGAAGGGACCACGCTCCGCAAGGAGCGCGTGATCATGGCAAACCAGACCGAACCGACCATCGTCGGAGAGCGAGCCTAAGACATCGCCATGAACACCATCGTCTCGTTCCTGAAAACCATCTTCCTCGTCGACCTGCTGAAGGGGTTGTGGGTGACGTTGAAGTACACGCCGCAGCCGGCGTTCACGTTCCAGTACCCGGCCGAGCGGCGGCCAACGGCGCCGCGCTTTCGCGGCGTGCTGCGGCTCCAGACCGAGCCGGGCACCGGCGCCCAGACCTGCATTGTCTGCGACCAGTGCGCCAAGGCCTGCCCTGACGATCTGATCGCGCTCGGCGGCCATCGCGAGCCCGGGCAGAAGATCAAAGTCCTCGATTACTTCGACTTCAATCTGTCCCGGTGCAGTTTTTGCGGGTTGTGCGCCGAGGTCTGTCCGACCAAGCCGATCAAGGCGTTGATCATGAGCGAGGATTACGAGCTCGGTACCTATAGCCGCGATACCCAGATTCTGCGAGTGGACCAGATGTACGACGGCGTGCCGATCGAACAATACACGCACTGAAAGATTTTTCGCTTCTCGAAAGACCCCAATGCGGAGAAAATCCCGATCCGATTGGGTCCGGTTCCGGCCTGATTCTTGAAGAGCTGGGGGTTCCATGCGCAGCGCCCTTCGTGTCGCCGCGGCGTCGGCTCTCGTCGCGGCCGCCTCGTTCGTCATTCGCGCCGATGCCACGCCCCCGTCGCAGGCATCGGAAATCCAGCTGCAGCTCGGCGATCTGCTGTTTTCCGAAGGCAAATACGTCGATTCGCTCGACGCCTACCGGAACGCGCTGAAAATCGCGCCGCCTGACTCTGCGCGCCGCGCCCGCGTCGGCGTGATCGCGTCGGCGCTTCGCGTCGCCGAGTTCGATCTCGCCCGCGACGAAGGCGAGAAGCTCTTTCAGTCCGACCCGAAGACG
>Ga0070686_100000690_pt1 | contig 19616 bp, 35 predicted proteins | sample KBSS23LmetaG_FD_65654 | JGI IMG/M metagenome (GOLD analysis project Ga0070686, IMG submission 65654) | Switchgrass rhizosphere microbial communities from Kellogg Biological Station, Michigan, USA - KBS S2-3L metaG | ecosystem: Host-associated > Plants > Roots > Rhizosphere ... | reverse complement strand
TGTCCGGGAAGATTACCTCGTAAGATTTTTTCTCTTTATAGATATCCTTGACCACTTCGATCGATTGTCTCGCAACTTCCAGAGTGAAGTCCTCGAGCTCCTGCTGCATGAACAAGAAGCGATCATCCGAGTTCTGCATGAGCGTTCTCATGGCCTTACCGGAGTCCACACCCATGGGAACCTCACCCGTCGTAGACATCCTGGATACCCCTTCTTGTGCGTATGCATAGGCAATCAGCGCGTCAATATATTGCTGAACCTCAGGGTTTGTGGCAGGCGGCGTCACATATTGTGGGGGGGTTCCCGTGTAGTAAATCAACGTGCCAATTTCGTTGTTCATGTGTTGAGCGACTACCTTGGATCCATTCTCGAGCAAGATCTTGAAGCTCCCTTGCATCCACATGGAGCGTTGCTTCAAGATCATGTTCCGGTTGATCTCGCCCTGAAGATTTTGGCATCTTTCCGGAACACCCTGGCCGTAAAAGCCCAAAGGCCTTTTGGCGTATCTCATATGAGCAAATGGGAAATAATCCTTCCGCCGCTCTTCAACCAAAGACCCATCGCCTATCGTGATTACCCTGACACCGTCATTTGCATCCGCACCCGATTTCAAATGCCAGCTTTCAATCACGGTAATGAGATCGCAGACCGTCCCTTGCCCCCCCACATCGTCGTAGGTTGCAGGAGATACCAGCGCAATGTTCTCTTCAAGATCAGGGAAGAGTTCGAAGGCAATATCTCGGTCCATGATCTTGACCCGATGCAATTGGTGCGCAGGCCCTGACAATGTTTCAATCGTGTCCACAAAAAGCTCATGGGGTAAGGTCCGCTCAATGCAAACTTTGCCCTCACGGTCGTAAACGTGGAGGAATCCATCGCCCCAAATACTGGCATCGGTCCAGGAAATGACGGATTTGTGGTGAACCTTTTCCTGGTAAAACAGCCCTTGCGTGAACTTTGTGATCTGATCGGCCTTCATTTGCACTTCCCAAGCGGCACCGTTCGTGATGTAAGTCGGCACCACCTTATTCTTGGCCATCTTGGATTGAAGGGTATCGATGATTGATTCAATGACGTTGTAACTCATCCTCTGAGTGGTGGGACTAGATTGAACACTAGATGCCCGGGTAAAGGCCGTTCCAATCATATTGTAGGCATTCGTGTTGCCGTAAAGCCTTGTCGCCGATGTCAGTTGCTCAATTCTCGAACCCTGGTGTTGTTTAATAAAGAGAAGCGTGGCGTTGATTGCCGCCGCCATGTCCTTTTCATCAAGCGTCCACCAGCGGTAATTGACGTTCGTTTCTGCATGGTTCACTGGCTCCCTTAGGACCTTTCCTTTGCCGTCCGTTTGGGTCATGTTCCTGCGTTCTATTTTCTTGCTCATCACCACTCCTTTGGTGCGGGTTGTTTATTAATTCACTGGCAATGAAAAATAAACATAATCTCCACAATCGCATTTTATAAAGACACTAGTGTAATATTCTGGATTATTATCCCGTTGTGTTCTTAGGCTATGTTCTTTCTGGCATAGAGCACAGATTTTCTTATACTCGTCTCGGTAATTATAATCATCGGACCACTCACGACCGATCTCCTTTTTCCATTCTGCGATATCTTTATTATTTACTCTCATTTTGTAATTTCTCTTCATGAGCTTTCGCCTTGGCCTCGATCTCATCAAAGTAAGGTGTGGCGTAGTACTTTACTTTCTCAGGATCGTTTAAAATATCATCGCTTAGATGAGCAGGCGGCTTGAAGATATCCTCGATTTTTATGTTGCTAGGAGGGGCCAAAGGAGCCTGAGGCTGCGGAGGATATAGGAAACTGCCAACAGGTACCGATAATGGAGCACTGGGAAATTGGAGGCATATCTTCTCGCCCGCCAAGGTTAGGTCCAGACATTGTACCCCTGCTTCTTTCGCTTTGTTCAGTAAAATCAGTATTTCATCTAAGGTCATTTATGTTTCTCCCGTAGTTTTCTTATCTCCATAACGCTCATTGAAGGTGGAAGCGGATCACCGCTTTGTTTATGTTCGAATAACCAGGGGAATGTTTTTCGCAGGCATCGTTTCAACCAGGATTCTTTCTTAGGAGCATCCCGTTTCAAAGCCGCTTCTCTTATTATTTTCTGCTGAAATTCCTCATATCCCCGGCCATATCTCTTTCTATGCTGATATTCTCGAAGCTTCTTTGCATTAGCCTCATATTCCGGGTTAGCCAGGACCTTGTGGCCCCCTTCACTCACGTACTTGGCTTCTTCCGCGAAGAGAGCCCGATTACGCTCAATATTGCTCTGAGCAGATCGCCTAAGCTTCTCGGGATTCGCGTTGACCAAGCACCAGATTCCAAACGGAAGGACATCCTCTGGCTTGCTGTCTAGATAAATCTGGTAATCTAGCTTAACGCTATCAATATCGCGCTTCATTGATGATTGTCGGCACTCGACGCCATTGCCTTTTTGGCAAAAAAACAGGCTTCTTCCAGCTTTGTTTTACAGATCGAAAACTGTCTTCCTTCTGGACAAAGAATCTTAAGTTTTTCCAAACAGTCGTCAAATATCTCGGCGACCATTACCGCCTTGGCTTTTCCGTCTTCATTCAATATATGAAATGTAAATTCTTGATTCATGGTCTATCTCCTTTTGTTTAAATAATAGCTAAGGATATCCTCTTCCTCTAACCCCGCAGTCGCATACAAAGCTTCCCCGCGTTCCTCTGCTTCTTGCTTCTCAATTTGCCTTTGAAGAGAATCTTCCATTAATTTCTGGGTATGCGCAATATATTGATCCCGTTTACGGATATCGACCTTCGGCTTCTCGGGCTGAGACAGGAACTGGTAACAGAATCTCCAAGCATAGAGAGCAGCGTCACAGAGGTGATTAGCACAGTTAGGGTGCTCCTCCTTTTTAAGGGATTTGTCATTCCAGATAAGTCCCAGATACTCGTCCTTGAGCGGCTGGGTCTCAGGAGATAACTTGATCTTGGCTTGGATGAACTCGGCATTCATGATTTGAATGAAATCAACCTTACCGGTCTTGTCCGCGGTAGTAAGGCTAATGCCTTTTCGTTTTTGCATCTCCTTGACGGCCTGCTTATTAGCTCCGTCAATTACCACACGGTCGATTGGAAACATGCTCTGATACCACTTGATGTGGTTGGCAACGTCGGTGACATCCATCTCGATTTGCTTGTGGCAGTTGATGATGTAAAGGCATGGGTCGTGCTCATGGAATGCCACCAGGACGAATGCTGAGGGGTCAGGGCTATAGCCTAGATCCACACCAAGGACGTACTGCCATTTGGCCGTCGGAGACAGTCCTCCCGGGTATTCATTGCGGCCATAGGCGAATCGGTAAACTAATTGGCTTTCATCGATCACCCATTGGTTTAGGTACCATTGCTTGAATAGGGGCGTTTCCATGAACTTAGGCCTGTTCTTGGCGATGTCATCAAGCTCCTCTTGCCATTGATTGGCTACGAACGGATTGTCAAAGGCTGTCCATTCGAAGAGTTTCCATCCCGGCTCCGCTTTGTTGGTGATGTCGAAGAACAACCCTTTGGTGAGATTGCCCGAAGTGCCTAATAGGCAAATAGACCCCTGGTTATCTACGGTAGCAGGCTTAAGGATGCCATAGACGAGCCTTCTTAGGTCAATGGTAAAGCTTGCTGACTCATCGATCACTACAAGTCGGTATTTCTTGCCGAGAAGCTTCTCCATCTCAGTCTCATCGGAGTCGGCCCCGGCAAGCCAGATGATTGAATCATTGGGTAGGGTTGCTGTGAGTTCAGTCCCGTGGAAATCCATGCCTAAATCGTTCTTGCGATCGATGTCCTTGAGCACGTCCTTCCACATGATCCCTTTGGCAGATAGCCTGGTTAAGCCAAGGTAGAGGCAATTACATCCCGGGGTGCTCAAAGCCTCGTAGATAAGGTAGACCCCGCCAGTATAGGACTTAGCTGCTCGGCGTGTGCAGAATAGGGCCTTTAGCCTCCATGGGTCCGTAATGAACTCGTATTGCTTATCAAAGCATACCGACTTCAGGTCGAACTGAGGCGTTACGTTATGTGAAACGTATTTCTCAAGTATCTTTCGGCTTTGAGGAAGCATCCTTCAATTCCAATCGCCTTTGGGCTTCTGCCAGGAAGATATCGTCAGGGACCTTGGTTAGTTCGATATGGCTTCTTTCCACCTGGCCTAGCATCTGTTTACCTAGCCAGATCATCATGGCGACGTTCCCGCGTTCAGCTGATTTGAGCTGCCATTGGCGTAAAGACATTCTCAAATTAGATCGTCCTTTACGAACTTCTCCCGCAAAACGGCGTTCTATTGTATCCGTGGAACAACCGAAGTAATTTGCGATCTCCTCCCCTGTGCAACCTAGCTGAGCGAACTTCTGGACAAGCTCGCCGTCTATGTCAAGCTTAGGACGTGCCATCTAGGATCCTTTCAGCTCGTTTTCCGGTGTATTTCTGCCAGCGTTCCACAATGACTGCGCAATAGTGTGGATCGAGTTCCATCATGAAACAGCGCCGGGTGGTCTTCTCGCAAGCGATGAGGGTTGAGCCTGAGCCTCCATAGAGATCAATGACCGAAGCAGGGTTGTAGTCGTTCAATATAGTTTCAAATAGGCCAACGGGTTTTTGTGTTGGATGGACTCTCTCAGCCATTTCATCTTTACGATTTCCTTGTCTAGTCATCCCTGCCCAAGTAAATTTATATGTCTTTACTGCTTTCTTATCTATCGAAGTCCATGCCAATTCAGCGCCGCTAAAGTCAGTTCCTTCCGGCATCTCCTTATTCCACACAATCCAATGTGAATTATCTGGAAGTTTGGAAGCAAAATTATTTGCTCCCCAGATTATTGTTTGCGGAGCCAGAGTAAGTAAAAAAGACGGGTCAAATGGTTCATCATCTCCAATGATGGGCCTATAGGATCCACATTTTGCTTTCTTGTCATATTGGCCTTTTTCACCGTATCCGACTTTGCCAACACTATTTCCTCCAATGTTGCCGTCCGGTTTCACGACTGAAATCCCATAAGGCGGATCCGTAAACACCATGTCCGCTTTCTCGCCATCCATTAGCTTCTCAACGGCATCGATACTCGTGGAATCTCCACACATCAACCTGTGCCGACCCAGCTGCCAAATGTCGCCGGGCTTGACAAAGCTTTCCTTAACCTCCGGAACCTCATCTTCACCGCATTGAGGCGCTACCTTCTCTGCAGGCTCAACCATGAAATCCTTAAGCCCTAGCATTTCAATATTAAACTCTGGCCCTAGCTCAGGAACAAAGGCATTGATCGCGGCCAGATCCAACTCAGCCCATGAGGCAATGGCGTTATCGCTCACCAGGAATGCCATTTCTTGATCATCGTTCTCGAAGTCCTGAAACATGACCGGGACCGCTTCTTGTTTCAAAAGCTTCGCGGCTGCAAGCCTTCCATGGCCTGAGACGATGAATCCCGATTGATTCGAGACTATGATTGGATAGCGCCATCCCTGGTATTTGATCAGGTCAGCAAGCCTCTGAACCTGCTCCTTGGAATGCTTATTGGGATTCTTAGGGTGTGGATTGAGATTTTTCACACTCCTATAACCAACATTCATTTCCATTTTCAAACCTCGGGAGCCTGAGGCAGCATCTCAATTCCTTGAAAGTTGTCTGAGAAGATCACAAAGGACCTCTTGGTTTTCTTGGAAGTGACCCTTGCTCCCCATGGGAATACCTCAATGTCGGCGTCCCTGAATTGAATCGTGGACCTATTGCCCATGAGTTCAAAGGGCCTATGCAGTGATGCTACCTTCCCTTTGCCTAGCATTCCCGCTTCCGGTTGCTTCTGTTCTTTCGCTGCCATGCGAGTCTCCTTTGAATAGAATGAATGGATTAAATGTGAGTTCAGGATGCATTTTACAGTAATACGATATAGATAATGTCTTGTGGGTGTATGTTTTGGGACAACCGGCATCCCGGTATAAATCCTTGCCAATGCCCATGTTTCTGAAGGGTGCTTTTACATAAATGAAATGTAGAGCATTGCTATCGCTCACGCAAAACCCAATGATCACACTCGGGTCTTCGGTTAAAGCGGCAATTCGGACTTTCGTGTAAGGGTATTTCGATAGGATGCCATCGATGAGGTGATTGTATTCCTTAAAGAAGATGTCATTGTTGTTGAAGAGTTTACCGAAGGCCGATTTATAGCGGTAGGTCCTACACCATTTCGTATAGATGAAATTGAGATCATCCCCTGTCGCATTGCGTATAATCCAATCGCTCATAACCTTTTCACTCGGTACTCTCTGTTTGTATGGAAAAGGGACGGGATTTGATCAGCTCACGGTATTTCCTGATCGTGTCCTTAACCACCGTGTAGGACCATTTGAGCATGCGGGAGATGTCCTTAAGCTGTTTGCCTTCGGTGTAAAGCTCCAAAATGCTCCGGTCTCGTTCCGGTAACTCGGGATGGGTGTTTAGGAATTCCTCAACGTCTGCATAATGAGTCATTGTGGCTTCCATGGTCTCGTAGGCCAGGGTCCTTCGGTCCCATTGCTTGAGCCTTCCTTTTGAGTCTTCAATATCTTCGAAGCCAGAGGCCGAAAGCTTCCGATACCACTCGGCCTTGAGGTGTTTGTAATCGTCCACTCATGGGATTTCCTATTTGGACACCGGGGGTTCTTTTTCGACCGACATCAACTTAGCCACTTTTTCGGCCCGTTTTTGCTCTTCCATTTTGATCTTAAGAACAGGAAGCGGTTCTCGTCTTAAGCCCAGCTTCACACCCAGAAATTGCACGAGGATGACAGGCATCAGGAGCCATTTGCAGGTGATCCGATAAGCGTTCAGGAGCTGGTGAAGGGCCTTAATCTCGGCGTCCTTTACCACGTCATAGCCCCAGTCTTCCTTCTGGAAGGAAACCTCGTATTTCACCTCCTGAAAACGGTTATCAATGAATGTGGCGAATTTCATGGGGCTGAACCCTCGGTCATGCTGACTTCTTGCGGGTTGGGGGCCTGCTGTTTCAGCTGATTTGCTTCTTCATTCAGCTCTTTCATTTTTTTCCAATGATTGTTTATCTCGCCATTCAGATGCATTACCTGATTGTCGAGAATATGTAGTTTGAATTGCAAATCTCCGTGCTGCATCGCGTGAAATGAATATTCCTGATTGATTTTCTCTAGTGTTCTTCCGGAACTATCAGAGTCCATTTGAAAAATTCCTTTTTTTATTATTTGATCTCAACATATCACTTTAAGAATGGAGAATTGTCAAAATGTTTTTGATCCGGTATCTAAGCGATAGCTATGGCACTTTTGGAGTTCTCTCATCGGAACACCTGGACTTTCTCATGCATACACTTGAGCACTCTTATCTGAATAAAGACCTTCCCCTTTACAGACCCAAGATCCCGACAGGCAAATACCTATGCAAACGCGGAATGCACCAGCTCGAAGGAATGGCTAGTCCATTCGAAACGTTTGAAATTACCGGGGTTCCCGGCCACACTAATCTTCTTTTCCACGTAGGAAACGTTCAGAACGATAGCTCGGGGTGCATTTTGCTGGGAAAGGAGATTGCGTCCTCATTGGTTCTTTGCCAATCTAAACAAGGTTTTCGTGAGTTTATGAAATATCTTGAAGGTATGAATGAGTTTGCACTTAGAATATTGCAAGTGTGATAACTTAGAACCAAGGGGGAATGTCTATGCAATGGTTACTGGCTAATTGGCAATCGGTTCTATCCGTTTTGGGCATTATTTTATCGGCAGTCGTGGCTATTCTTCAGATGTTTCATAAAACCTCTGTGGCCGCTGATCTCCAAGCCATTCAACAGATTGTTGCAAAACTTTCAGCACCCAATCCTCCATCTCCTCCTGCGGCGTGACATATGCCCGGGATAATCGCTTTTTTCACAGCCCTACCCCAGATTATCGAGTTACTCGCTCAGCTAGGGTCGTTGATGAACAAACTTTTGACGGTGGCTCAGACTAACAATCTGAGAGGATGGATAGATGATCTCGAAAAACAAGTTGATGCCCTCCAGAACGCCAAGACCCAGGCTGATAAAATCTCTGCCGCTCAAGGGATTGTTAGCTCTATCTCTAATCTTGGGCGCTAGCTGTAATAAGGCAGGGCCTGCGATCACAGGATGCGTGGTTGATGCAGCCAAGGATGGCTTCGATTGCGTTACCTACCCTAGCACAAAGTCCTTTCTCCCGTGGAGTCTGGGAGTCTTCCTAAGCTGTGCCTCGCCTGAGGATATCGAGGACTTCCTTAAGGCCTGTGAAAGCCAGCAGATCTTGCCGATCACCACGTGTAAACTTGAGGTAAACCAGGATAAATTTCAGTGCACGGACCCCCATGGCTTTAAAATCGAAATCTCTCTTGATGAGGCTGATAATTTCTTTTGCGCAAGTAGTCTAAACTGGACCAGGATGAAGCAGCGTTGTTCCAAGCCTAATCCAGGTTTTACGGCTCAGACCTTCATAAGGTATTTCCATGCAGCAATCGGACGTTGAAACAAAGCCCGCTGTCTTCTGCTCGCTCCCGATTCCTCCGAGTCATAATCACCAGTATACGCTCTTTAGGCGTGGGGATAAGACATACCATGTGCCTTCGCAAGAGCTTAAAGATTATCAAAAGCAGATGGAACTATACCCTTTCGGTCAAGGAGCAGATTTCCTGGTTCAAAAGAACTTCGTCCAGCACTGGGTGAATGAGGGATATTTACTCGAAGTGAAAGCTCTTTTCTGTTTCAAGAGGAAGAGAATATTCACGCTTAAGAATGAGCCTAAAAAGATGGATGTGAGCAACCGGATCAAAGCCCTTCACGATTGCCTAGGTAAGATCCTTGGGATTGATGATTGCTTATTCTTTCGAATCCATGCGGAAAAGGCTCTATGTGATGAGAATTTGAATGAGATGGTTATCGTTGAAATCGCACCCATTGTATGATCTACGGTATATGAGCGGCGGCGTGGAAAGCTGTGGTTCGCTTCGGCGGAAAGATCTGGCGATAGCTGGACACCACTGGAGACACGCGGCGGAGGAGCATCGGGATAAAGAACAGGGCATTGCCAATAAGTCCACTGGCCGACCCCGTATAGCAGGAGTAGCGACCTGCCCGCTCACACTTGCTCTTCTCCCATATTCTGCAATCTGTTTTGTAAAATATTACCTTGAGGAGGCATAAATTGTTGAGACGCTTCTATAGCACACGCCATGTCCCTAGCCTTCTCAAAGCCTGCTAGGTAAACGCCCTCCACTCCGGTTCCATAGTGGTGCCTTACCTCATTAGAAAATTGCTCGGCTAGTTTCTCTTTAAGTTTCATCTTTGGCCTCGAATCTTGATAAGGGCTTTACATGCTGCCTCTTGATAAGAATCGGATAGAGCTCCCCTGTTCTGGATAAGAGGAAAGGGTACATCTGGGTGAGCAATAGAAGCCAAAGCCTCAATTGCAATCCCCAGCTTCGCTTCCCTATTTACAAGGTCGGTAGATAATGAGTCGTTCAAAGCCCTTAAGCGATCGACCTGTTGAGATAGTTCGTCTATCTGACTCCCCTGTAGTTGTATTGCAATATGTTCCCTACCTTCGGGCGTATATGGGTATGCTATAGCCGCTGATTCTAAACGCAATCCGAGGGTATTCTTCTCAGTTCTCAAACGATCTATTTCGGCTAATAAGAGACTCGTGTCTGATCGACCCGCAGACCCTAGTTGCGCCAGTTGTTGTTCGTTATACCTGATCTGAGCTTCTCTTTCATGTGTGAGCATAAAGGTCTCCTTAAAGAGCGGGCAGGGGCGCTATTCCCTGCTTCTTGCCCAAGGACCACGTGGGTATCGCGACCCGTGTTCTGGCACCACTCGGTTAGGCCATCCAGAATCCTGTCCATACGTGTGCGTGTCTCTATTGGCCCGTAGGAATCTCACCCCGTTCGACTACAACGCCTAACCAAATCTACCACGCCGCCGCTCATATATCTCTTACTTCACCCATTCCGGAATTTCATCTTTGCCATGCTGAGCAGCGCTTATAGCTGCCTGCATTGCCTGATTTTTATTATTAGGAACAGCGAAGCCCACTCCTACAGGTGGTTGACTGCCGGCTCTGGTAGGAGGGATAGGAGGATTCATTGGCCTGGTCTCTGGTTTCTGAACAGGTCTTGCCGGCGCTTGATAGGTGGGCGCTCTCAAGGGCGGTGGTGTAGCCTCATCCGGGTCTTTTGAATCCTCTGTAGGAATACAGAATACCTGAAACAGACAGTATTTATGCGCGATAGCCATGCATTTGTTGGTGGCTTTATCTCCCATGTCCATCGCCTCGCCATCAACTTCAGCGTCCACATATGACCCGTCTTCAGCATAGAATCGATATTGAATCGTTAAAATACGCTCCATCATCATCCCGCCCTTGGCAGTCTGACGCTCGCGATATTGCCGATTTTTTATCGTAGGTACCGTAAAAATCTTATGCTTGGCTAGGATATCGTGTAATTCATTATAGACATCATCGATGCCTCTGAATTTAAACCCCTGTTGGACATTCGTTCGAGATTTCGAAATGGCATCAATGTCCGCCATGACGGCTGATATCTTCTGATAGATCAATCCTTTTTGTACTTCCATTTAACCTTCCGTTATTTCTCTTATTTGTCTTCTGCTCAGAGGCATTATCTGAACATCATTGATAGAAGCCATCTTTACAAGCCCACATTCTCCACAATAAGGATAGATGATGACCTCCTCATTCGGACTATGCTCAAGGATATTCTCCATGCTTGAGTCGGCTAGTATTATGTCCTTTAGGCATTCCGTACATTTCTGCTTACTCGCTGGAATTCCAAGATAGTTTTCTTCAGCACAGATTACGAATACCGACTGGGGTTTTTTCACAGTTTCTCGCATAGCTTACAAATATTAACCGGACCCTCAAAAGGTTTTTCAGTTTCAATATCATAAACTATGTAATCATAGTTCCTCAAAAAGTAAATTTTGCCCGTGGCTTCTTCGACAATAGCCGCTTTGAGATTGCCATCTTGCCACAGACCTGGGAAGGTCCGAGTGATCTTCTTGGGAAATCCTGGATCTACTTCCTCGCGGTTGATGTCGTATCTCATGTACTCATCACCCTTGAAAAAGAATGCCTTCTTGGAATCCCACCCATAGCGCTTGTCCCAGACTGAAGGACTGATGAAAGCCGCGTCTATGTCGCGCTCCCAAAGCCCTTTCCATTCATCACGGATCTTCTTAGGATATCCCCAGTCAGCCTCGTCATTTCGAACGTGAAACCTGGTGTATTCATCTCCATGGAAGAAATACAATCGGTCATTGGTAGGCCATTGCAGAGCCGCTTGAAGCCCTGATGTCCAGAGACCTTTCCAGTAATCTTCAACCTTTGCCGGATATCCCGAATCAACCGGATTACCCCCTGCTGTGTGGCGCACGTACTGATTGCCCAGGAAAAAATAGGCTCTGTATTGCCCGTTAAAGTGAAACGTTAGGGCTGAATCACATAGGGGTATTTCCGGCGCCTTCATGACACATTTCGCGCCGTCAGACATATGATCCAGACAACAACCCGGTTCATGAGCGCCACCTTTCCATGCCCCTAGCACGCCGCCTATTACGCAAGCTGCGCCATAACATCCGTTCCTCGCAGGTCCACGACATACAGGCTTGGCCGTAGTCGCAAGAGCTGCACAACCACTAGCGGCTCCCGTAGCCACACTGGACATGCATGCGTGTAAACTACATTCATGTTTACAATCGCACTTGCATTTGTCGCATTTGCCATCCGAACACTTATCGTTTGAGCACTTACCATCTCTTGAACAGCCATGTCCCTCGCTCCCTCCGCAGTTCCCGCCTCTCCCACATGTTCCACCGCCACCACCATTGTTGCCATGCCCCCCGTTAGGACAAGCCAATGCGATATTTGCGAACAACAAACCGACCGAGACTAAGATTTTGAACTTCATTTCACACCAGAAGAAGAAGAAAAGAATTGAATAAACAGAATAACTTGGAGCGTGTCCATAATGTGCTCTAATAAATTTGAGTTGTTTATATAGTACTCTCCACTAGCTTTATATTTCTTATGTCTTTTAACTAAGAACCAGACTGCTGCAATAGTTCCAATCAGATAAACGGGCAGCATAAAAGGAGTCCCATCAAAAAAATATCTGAGGTAAAAGACTGCGAAGAAAATTGTATTGTAAAAATCTATCTCCCATCTTAGTCCGCTGAACATACGATTTCTCTATTACTGAATTTGAATATCTCAAATTTTCGGTCAGGTTGATGTCTACGAAAACATTCTCGTACGATCTGTACATTTTTCAAAACTGAACCACATGCTGGATACCATTCTCCATCAAGGTTAAGGGCCGGAATAGCCTCGTCCCCGTTGTCTTCAATTATTATGCCGACGTAGATCTCTGTGAGCTTCTTCATATCTCCTCCCTACTCCATTCGAAATGAGACTCCTCTTTCCATTCCCTATCAGCTAACATCTGCTCATAGGCCATAGTAGAACCATCAAAGCCTGTGCCCTCACACCGGGCGCATTCCTTCTCCTCGATTGCAATGACCACAATCCCAGAACCCCGGCATTCCCGACATTTACTATATCGCTCACCCATTGCGTAAAACCTCATCAAGGTCTGTCATGAATTGTCTCAAGTGGCTCTGAATCTCTTCCGCGATGAATTTCGTCCTAAAGTATTCTTCACCGCCTTTCTCGCAGCAATGCAACAGCCCCGCTATCCCAATAAAGATTAATGATGTGGATTGCCGAGCTGACTCGCACACTTTAGGAAGGGCCGCAAGCATCTTTCCAATGTCTTCCTTAGTAAGCGGCTTTTTATTTGCTTCCATATCTACCCCTTTAAAACGACAAAGGCCCTAGTCCGCTTTTGCCGAGTAGACTAGGGCCTCATGCTCTTTGTTTTTGCCGGCAAAAGCCTGGCTAAGATAACTTAGGTTAACAACATTGACTAGGATAAAAGTTTGTTTTCAGCAATTATCAGTCCAGCAATAGTCATCTGTAGAAGACGATTGGATTCTCTCAATCTCTTATTCTCATCAGTCAATCTCTGAGTTTCCGATGGGCCGGTTTCAGTCATCTTCACGCTGGAAGGAGCCTTTGTAGCCTTCATTTTAGTAGTGGTGCGAGTCCTACCATTTGCCTTCTTTTCCCAATTCACCAATGTGGCGTCTGAGATCCCTAGCTCTCTTGCTACCGCCGTTCTATTACCGGTCTCTTTCACCTTGGCTAAAGCGTCTGTCTTAAACTGTTCATCATACGTATTTCTTGGCATTTTAATCCCTTCAAAAAAACCCTGGCCGAATAGATTGCACGATATTGTTATTCGACCAGGGAACTTGCTAGTCACGGGGGTTAGGTTCATTTTTATGCAATCGTTAAGATTTCTTCGCACTTAGGGATTTAAAAGTCAATCACTTCAATTTTATTGATAGGATTTTTTGTAGGCTTAGAAAGCGTAAATCGTGTTTATGCCAAGCAGCACTAATATCTAGGGCCTCAAGAATGACTTTCCATTGTTCAAGCGTAAGCTCTATGCTCATTTATCCTCCTTCCTGGGGAAAATTGCCCGATAAAGTTCGGAGATGTCGACCAACCCAAGCATTGCGGAGGTGAACTTCTGGCCCATGTAATCTTGAATATGGAGCCGCATATAGCTTATTTTTTCATCGTCCGGGGTGATCTTACTTGCAACAAAGCCATCAGCTATAGCCTCGTCCAAACTCCTCGGAGTCCTTTTCCTTAGATCGCTCACAAGCACTGGCTTATAGCAAACTTAAAAACTAAAGTGAATAGAATTATTTAAATGGTTGTGATTTAGTTGGGAAGCTGATGAGCCATCCATAGAGCCTGTACACGGTTCCTCTATCGGTTTTTGAAAGGGACTCGTAGGTTTTACCCTTTAAGTCCCGGATAAACCGCTTCTCCCAGTAGTTGAATACCGGGTTGGCTTGTTCCTTTAGGAGGAACGCCATTTGCTCATTGCCGGTTACGGTACCAGAGATCATATTCCTTAAAGTAACGCTTTAGGTGTTGGTGTTTATGATACTGATATCCCAAGACAAAGGATAATCCAGTATTCAAGGCCCATAAGAATAAGGTCATATCTATAGGATAGGTCAAAGAATTATGGATTGTCTAGGGGAGATGGGAATGCCTTTGCTACATTGCATTGGAGCTGTCAATGGCTGGGCTGAGGCCCACCAGGAGGGTTGCTGTTGGCTTGAGGAAGGACAGAAAGGGATAACTATGCCCCATGCAATTAAGCATCGGGGGTGTCATCCTTTCAGTCCTACCGATTGCCCGTCGGGCGAGTGGAATCGTTTAGGACAGAGCCTTCTGTGAAAGATCGGCTCATGGGTCAGGGCCTTTTGCGCTCTCTTCACGAGCACCTAGTTTTCAGCAGCGCCCCAACCACTAGCAGAGCTTCTATCCTATCGGTGCCCCGGTTCTCCCACTGGTATCTCTCCAGTTACAGGCAGTCCGCGAGCTACCTCCGATATGTTTCGGAATAGAAGCTTGAACCCGCTAGCAAGTTCTAGCTACTTGACCGTCTGTACTCTCCGCATTCGGTCCCACCTCACGCAATAGGCAGCGTTGTTTTTTTCATCTCCTCGCCCATTACGCATTAGATTTTGCTTGATTGACTCCCAGCATCGTGGGATAAGAACTCTCAAGTTCTAGCTAACCAAGCTAAACCTAATGTTAAAAGGCCTCGCTAGACTAACAAAACTAAGCGGGGCCTTTGTCATTTATAGAATCCTTACCTCGTCCCACCGAATAAATGAAGCTCTTTCTGACGCGTTCCTTTGAATCTTTACCTTCACGTAAATGCCTGTTTAGATTAGTCCATGAACCGTCCAGGACCCGTCTCGAAACACACCTATTGGACGCTAGAGGATTACGTGGTGGATCTGTTCCAAAGAGGGGCATTCGAATCAGAGGAATTCAAGCGGCTTATGAGGCTTTATGGCCGTGAGAAGCTTGAGGAGATCTGGCGACGCTATCGAAAGATGAGCCAGGAGAATCCTGTGATTAACAATGACTGTTAGTAACAGAATTAGCCGGTTTTGTTATTAACCACTTTAATTGAGAAGCCTCCAGTTAAGATTATTCGCTACTTTTCTTAACCCATCATCGGGTAGCGCCTGGCTTTTTTCCTAGCCAAAATGGCCTGTTTTGCCTGCTCTGAAAGACCTGCGCCCATAGGCACGGAATCGTAGACAGCGTGCTCACCAGGACCCCCCGCGTGAGGCTCTGGGTGCATGTCTTCACGGGAATCGTCTCGCATATCCTCAGAGGGCTTGTTACCCAAGGCTTCACCGTGTTCTGGTTGAACCAAACCGCCCATGGCATAGGCGCCTTCCGGATTCTCTGTACTCATCGCCATCGAAGCCTTTTTCCTAAGGGCCGCTGCAAACATCCTATCCTCATCCATCTCGGTGGGGTTTGCCACCTCATCAGGGTGTGACTCACCTTTCATGGAATACGCTACGATTGAAAGCCCAGGCTCCCCACCTGATTGCCTCTCCTCCTCGGCGTGAGACACCATGGCAGGCATTCCAGGATGGCCCGCGGACATCATAGGATCGTCATTATCGTCGTACTCATCGACCATGCCCCCTTCCGCATAGCCCTTCTTAGCGCTTTTCCGTTTCATGGCTAAAGCTGCTGCAATGGCCTGCTTCTGCGGGTGTCCTGACATCCTTAATTCTCTGATATTGTGACTGATTGTTTCTGAGCTAACTCCCTTTTTTAGAGGCATAAAATTTCCTTTCTATGGAATTGGAACACTATTACCCACCACGGCTGCAATCCTATCAATGGCTTGTTGAACGGTTGCAGGAGGAGTGGAGGCCCATTTACTTGCGTCTGCCGGCGTATAGGGTACCACGCTCGCATTGTCTATGTTCGTGGTGGTTGTGCCGCCCGATAGGGTCCTCAGGGATGTGGCAGGAAGGCCCCGGAAAGAGGTTAGGCCCACGGTTCCTGTCGTCGTAATCCCCACGCCAGCGCCATAGCACACGTTGTTTAAAAACAGGGTTGCCACAGCATTTATGGCGATCCCTGAATCCAATACACAGTTATTGATTGTTCCCGAAAGCCCGGACACCGCTTGAGAGTTTGTACAGCTTAAGAGCCCCCCCGTCTCAAAGGATTGAATCTGCGTATAAACGCTGTCCAAAGTCGTGGTGCCAATGACGATGCCTACGTACATCTCTAGGAAATCACCCCCGCCTGCGTTTCTGCCATTGTACGTAAAATTCCCTGACAAGGTGCAGTTGGAAATCACCATGGTGCAGTTGGATCCGCCGACCGAATGCAAATCCCAATTTAAAGCAGTTGCTCCGCCAATATACACATTGCTGAATCCGACCCATGAAGTGCCAGTGGCATGAGAGGGATCTGGCTTAATTGACCCTCCGTTTACCCTGAGATAGGAGGCCCTTTGCATTTGGCCCACGATAAACGTATAGGGTTTGATGAACAGATCGCCCGTCTCAATTTGTCTCGCGCCCAAGAGAATAATCGCATAGGGCTTGTTCTGAGACGCATCCGTTATGGTCGTCATGGCATGGGCAACTGTCTGAAAAGGCAATCCAAAGGAACCATTGCCCGTACTATCGCTTCCTGCCAGATAATTGACGAATACCGCCTGATTGCTCGAGGGTAGGATATTAGGAGCCTTGCCATTAAAACTGGTCCAGTCAGCCGCTGAAAGGGCTCCGGCATTGGACCCGTTAGCCGTTCCTAAACCCAAGACACCATTTACAAAGGTTAAGCCGTTGGCGGTGCCCAAAGAGATGCCTTGTGTGCCTAAATCAACTGAGGTGCTCATCCTGGACCCTTTCCATTAACCGTGACGTTTAGGCTTCCGGTGCCTGAAACTGCCGTGTAGACGACTCTAATCCATGGGAAGGGAGTGGCCGACATATTCCACATGATGCTTCCAGTATTTCCGCTAACCGATTGGCTACTTCCGCTGTAGTCCGTCCAGTTTGAATCATCGTTTGAAATCTGAAGCTTCAATGTGCCCGAAGGACTAGACCCTGACCACACCGCCTGGATTGAGCACATCAGCATCTGGTTTAACTGCTGGGCGGCGCTTGTGATATTCGAAGCGAGATTTCCTGCGGAAACTAACTGGTATTCAAAAACTCTCATATTAACTCCCTAATATCCATTTATGAAATACCACTTCCAATAACAGCATTACAATCGATCCAATCGCGGTGATCTCGCCATAGAGAACCCATCTGCTACGGTTAATCTGCTCTAATTTCGCTATGATCTCCGATAGCTTCCTATCCAGTAAAGCGAACTCCCGTAAGGACCAGACTTGAAACTCCTCTAACTTCCCTATGACTCGATCGATATCATGGCTATCCATTATTTTACCCTGAAAATAGATATATGATTGTTAGACCTGGTTGCTCCCGACGTTGTACTTCCTCCAGCCCTTGACGATTGAGCGTAAAAGGACAACGTGTCTCCAGCGTTCATCTGGACTTGCCCGTGGTAATAAATCGGACAGCTCGCCGAAAAAGTGCCTGTAAACCCGGTATAGGACCCGTCCTCGGGGTTCGCTCCGTTTATCTTGATGATCCCTTGAGCGGCATCTCCGCTAGCCCATGAGCCATCTAGTTCATTATATGCATCAACCATGTAATAACCCGAGACTGGAGCCTTGAACTGCCAACTTGCTCCGATAGTCACGGCGTTGTGCGTGTCCCATAAAGGGATTTGAAAGTTGATGATGGTATTCGACTGGTTGCCGGGAACGCTTGTGGCAGAGTTTGAGTAGTATTTGGCTGAGACAGTCTCTGTTGCGGCGACTACCGCAGGCCCTGAGAGGCGATTGATTGATAGGTAATTTTCGGCTGTACTTCCGGAAAGATTCTGACTTCCTCCGGTAGAATTGAATGCTTGCAATTGGATCGTCTCGCCTGCATTACATTTTACTATGCCTGATACAAGCATGCCTACAGGCTGAGAAGCAGGAACTTGAAGATCATTTCCGCGTATAATTTCGGAAGAATTTTTTAGTATTTGAATAATATATCTTGATGTGGATGCACCTCCTCCCTGAAAAGTTAATTGTCCAGAAATAGAATAAAACCCGCTCACCGGCACAGTGTATGTATTCGTTCCATCCCAAGCACCATGAGTGTCAAAAATAGTTGTTGCTAGGGTAGCAGTTGTAAACGAACCGCTAGAAAAACCTTGAGCGGTACTAGATGTAGCGACGTTACAGGCAACTACTCTGGTGTCGGTCGAGTTAGAGGTTTCAACATTTGAGGACCAACCAGCGATGGGAATCAGAAAATCTACGTGCAAGCCTCCTGAGCCAAACAAGAGTCCGTTGGCAGCGTCTTTATGGGGAACGCTACTCGCGCCACCATTGGCAAGATAAAGTTTAGCTGTATCGCTTCCGTCGTAAAAAATCGGACCAAATACATTACTGGAACCATAAGCGCTCGGGGTTCCGGAAGAAGTCGAATTATAATAAATGCCAACAACTTTAAGTGTCCCAAGTTTTGTGGAATCTATAGCAAGCCCTGATGGCAGAGTAATACTTAGAGTGGTACCTGACACACTGGAATACGTGATATCTCCCAATACTCTTAGCTGGTCGCCTATTCTCATGTAAGGAAGAGAATTATTAGCAGACACAGTTACTCCACCAAATGTAGCCGCATATGTTTGGTTCATGTCGGTAACACATGGGCCAAAAGGAGCAGTCTGTGGCCCTAGATAAAATCTGTCCAGATAAAGTGTAATGGCACCCGCCGAGGCATTCGCGCAGTAAAGGATGAATCTAATGGCTGCAGTGGTGAAGTTCGTTTGACAGGTCCCGGTTGCGTATCCCACACCCTGAGTTTGGGTCATGCCAAAATTCCCTGTTGACATGAGAAAAGAACTGTTCGTGTCGTCCCAGATTGCTATTCCAAACGTATTAGAGCTAGTCCCGCTGAAATTCCCGTTTGTGGGATTTACGGGAACACTGAAGTACATTTGCCAGGTGAGCAACTTAGCCTGGTCACATTGGTCTATGGTGTATGCCTTACTGGCAAGCATATTGCCTTGGGTAGTGGCGGCTGAGCTAGCTAGCGAAAGACTATAGGTCTTGGCAATGGCGCTAGAAGTGATGGAAAGAGTCAGATTCCCCGAAGCCCCGCTTCCAAATGTCGGAGTACCAGTAGGAATGCCATTCGTGAGGCTCCCAACCGTTCCAAGGCTCCAACCTGTCGTGCTATTATTCTCGAAGTTGTTGTAGGACAGGTAGTTAAGAGGCCCATCGGAGGAGGCCAGCGCTCCGTTTGCCTGCAGAATCTGATTCTGAAGGTTATTCGCAGTATTGTTAGGACCCCATAGCAAGGGTGAACTCATGTCAATATCCTCATTGTAAGAAACTCATTAAAAGAAATCCACTAGACGCCGTAGCCGTCTTCGCCTTGTACGAAATCCTAGATCCTGCGGCAATATGTAATGAATATGTATCGCCTCCAGGAGGAACATATAGAGTATCCACTTCACTTGAAACCGCTCCAATAGCCAATATCATTGCCTG
>Ga0070686_100000689_pt1 | contig 19633 bp, 25 predicted proteins | sample KBSS23LmetaG_FD_65654 | JGI IMG/M metagenome (GOLD analysis project Ga0070686, IMG submission 65654) | Switchgrass rhizosphere microbial communities from Kellogg Biological Station, Michigan, USA - KBS S2-3L metaG | ecosystem: Host-associated > Plants > Roots > Rhizosphere ... | reverse complement strand
CCTCCTTCACCAGCGGATCCTCTGGCGTCAGCACGCGGCCCTCGGCCTCGGTCTGTCTCTTCAGGATCTGCATCCTGTCGACCATCTGCTCACGCACATGAAGGTACGTGGCCTTGTAGACGCGAGCGAGCCTGAGTATCGGAATGTCTGCCGCGTCTGTCCCGGTTCGCGCGGCCTCCTCCGCCACTCCCGCGCTCAGCCGCGCGCGGGCCTCCGGCGTCAGCGCCACCCAAGCTGCCGATCCGTTGTGCCCATGCGCCCACAGGGATGCCAGCCCGGGACGCCCGAGCATGAAGATGTCCTGCTGGCTGAAGGCCGAATCGTTCGGGTGGTTGTGATGCACCACGATGCGCTGGTTGGGGTCCTTCAGCCGCTCGACGAGGGTATCACTCAGCGATACCGACCCGCTGTCGCCGTGCCCGTACGCAACGACCTTGCCCTCGGCATCGATGGCCACGAGGTGCTCGACGCCCGTGGCGCGCCCGCGCTCGACGATGCGCAGCTGAGCCTGCTGCCCGAGCGGGACATTTGGGTCGAGTTCCAAATGTCCGAGATCGATGTAGCCGCCGGCCTTGGCGACCTTGCGATCGAGCGCCTTGATCTTGCGCTCGGTCGGCTCCCGCTTCGGCGGGGCAGGCAAGAAGAAGTCCAGCTGGTCCTCGCCGAGCTGATCGAGGCGCCCGAGCGAGAACATCGGGACATTCCGCGCTTCCTGTGCGGCCTCGATCTCCAGCGCCACCAGCGGGTGTGCGCGCGCCATCTCGGCATACTCGGGGTGCGCTTCCACGGTCGTGCGCCAGCCGACGAAGTGCTGCGGCACGTGATAGTCCGGAACCTCGGTGGTGTCGTAGAAGCCCCACAGCGACTCGGCGATGCGCGGGTCACGCTCTCCCGCCATGCGCAGCATCTCCCCGGCCTTGATCGGATCGCCGCGCAGCATCGAGGCGAAGCTTGCGCGCATCAGATCCTCGCGCGCCTGCGGTGGCAGGTCGAGCACCTGATCGATCAGGTTGCCCGGCGCCTGCCGGATCAGCCCGTAGTCGCCGCGCGACATCCCGGACATGGGATCTTCCGGACCAAACGGATAGGACGGGCGGCCGCGGTATCCGCGATAGAGGTCCGCACCGAGGCCGCCGCCGATGTGCAGGCCCGCGAACATGCCGGCGCCGAGCACCAGCGAGTGCATCGCATGCGTCATTGTGTAGTCGCGGCCTTCCTGCGTCGCCGCGTACCAGTCGAACGGAACGAACGGTGCCGTGAAGACAGCGCCCTGGAAGCCGCCGATGCCCGCCCTGGTGACCGCGCGCGAGAACATGCTCTCGCCGGCCTCGGCCATCAGCTTGGCGTAGCGCAGCTCACCCACCACCGGGATGAAGGCGGACGCGATGTTGAGCGGATCGATCGCCCCGACCAGGAACGATGTGCCGAGCGATGCGGCACTGGAGATGAAGCCGCTCGGCCCGCGCGAGATTACATCATCCAGCTCGGCACGGTGCTTCGCTCGCTCGATCATGATCTCCAGCGCGCGCTCGCGGATCGCTGGTGCATCGCCAAGCTTGAGCATCTTCTCAAGCCCGGCCTCGCGCACGCGGTTCTTGGCCTCCTCCATCGGGATCTCGGCCGACAGCGGCTTGCGGCGCTCGCCTGTGCCGAACGTTTCCTCGCCGAGCCGCAACGCCGCCTGCGCGGCACCGAACAGCGGCTTGAACGCCGTCGGGAATGATTGCTCAAGCGTTTGCAGCGTGGTCTCGACCGGCGGCTTCTCACCCTTGGCGCGCGCCAGCTCGTCGACCCCCACCGCCTTGACCGATGGCCATTCCTCGAACCCGGCCTGCGCGGACGCGCCCAGCATCTCGCCCCAGCCGGTCTTCAGCTTGGAGTAGTCCGGAAGCTCGGGATCGAGGTTTGCTTCGCCTGTATAGATCGGCATCAGAGCCTCGGTGGGACTTGCACAAGATCAGCACCGCGCGCAGCAGCCGGCGGCGTCACGGGAGCGGGTGCCGGAGCCGGAGCCGGCCGAGCTGGCGCAGCTGGAGCTGCGACAGGATTGAACCCGCCGTAGGTCATGGCCTCGCGACCGAGGCGGTCGAGCGTCGTCCACGGGATCACGATCGGCCTGTTGTCACGACCGCGCACCGCGAACTTCGTCTCCGGATTGGCGAGCATCAGGCCGTCTTCCTTGGGAGACGTCACCCAGACGCCGTCACGGGCGAGCGCGCGGTATGCGCTGGCCATCCAGGCGGTCGTGCTGCCGACCGGATCGCCGCGCATGCGCCATTGCGGCACGTTGCCGGGTGGCATGGCACCGAACTCCTGGATCCGGCTCTTGGCCGCGATCGCGCCGGCAACGACGTTGTCGGGGTCGACATGCTGGCTCTTGGGGATGCGGAACGTCTCGCGGAACTCGTAGGCATGCCCGATCAGCCCGGCGACCGCCTTCTTGGCCGCGGTATCAGCATCGTCGCCGTCGCGCACGTAGATCGCTGCGAGGCGCGTCGCCATCGACTGATAGTCCTTGAATGTCTGATCGGCCCCGCTGGTGGCCATCATCGAGCGCGCCAGCGGCTGCAGCTGCTCGGTCACCTTCGTGGTGATGGTCTTCGCCTTCTCGGTCGTCTGCTCGCCGAGCAGATCCTTCTCTTTCAGGTGCAGGCTGTTGATCAGCATCACCGCGGCCGAGTCGGTCACGCCGGCCCCGAGCACGCGCATGAGCGACGACGTCGATGGATTGGCTGCAATCTGCCGGTAGACATCCGGCCAGCGATCGCCCCAGAACTGTGCCTCCGCTGCAATCCCGCGCGCGACCGCGAGCGCGCCACCTTCCACGCTCGTCGGCTTGCTGAGCGTTGCCACCAGATTGTCGACGTACTTGCGCGGCAGCACCGTGCGCTTGGTCTCCGGCACGCCGAGGCGCTCTTGCTCGGCGAGCGTGATCGCGGCGAAGGCCTCCGCAGCTTGGCGCTTCTCGACGATCGACAGGTTCGGATCCTTGCGCGACTGCTCCACGTCCTGCCATGCGGTGACGACCACCGGCACCCGCTGAAGCGCGAACGCCGCAGGATCCTTGTCGCGCTGTACCACGGCAGCATCGAGCATCGTGGTGAGCTTCTTGTAGCGGTCGGCCTTCTTGTCGAAGTGCTCTTCGCCCTCCTTCGGCCGCCAGCGGTCCAGGAAGGCACGCACTTCCTCGCCCTGCGGATTGAGCCCCGAGACGTCCTTCAGCTCGGCGGCGAGCTGCAGCTGCTCCTGGTACTGCAGGAAGCCGCGCTTGCCGTCTTCGAGACCGTAGCGATTGGTGAACTCGTCCTCGGTAAGCGGCTTCTGCGCCTTGCCGTAGGTCATCGCCTCGGCGACCGAGCTGGCCTCGCGCTGCTTGAATATCGACTCGGCCGCGGCGCTCGATTGCTGAAACAATGAGTAGCGGTGCGCTACTGCAGCCAGCACCTTGTCCTGGAAGCCGGCATCCATGCCCTCGGTCATCCGCGCGGCCCGGCGGAACGCAACATCCCTGCTGATCATTCCCTGCGTTGGGTTGATGTCGGCGCGGCCGAACCAGGAGGCCTCGACTGCACGGCGATTCACCAGCCCCTCCAGCTCGGTGCCGCCGGCCCCGGTGTACTGCAGGAACCGCTGCTTGGCGCCCTCCAGATCGCCAGCCTTCAGCCTGTCGCCGAGGCCTGACCCCATCCAGGTGCTGCCGGTGTTGTAGGTCAGCGAGATCAGCGCCGCGCGCGTGCCGGGGGCAAGCGTGAGACCATTATCGGACGCAAACTTGTCGACCTGCTTGGCCTTGCTCGTGATCTCTTCGCGGAAGCGCTTCTCGGCCTCTTCCGGAGTTATCACCTCCCCCGGGTGCTTGGCCTTGGTGCCCCAGCCGATCGAGTCCTGCGGACCATCGCCATAGGCTCTCGACTTGTAGCCCTCGAAGCCCTTGATCGCGCCGATGAAATTTCCAGGCATATCGGCGATCGGCGCGTGCAGTGCAAACCCCGGCGCCGCGCGATCGCGCCACTCGTCGACCGCCTGCCGCTCCGCCGGAGCGCGCAGCTTGTTGAGCACATGCAGCCGGCTCGCAGGATCCATCTGGTCGCCGTACTTCTTGAGCAGATCGACGGCCTTCTGCAGACCATCGCCCGGCTGATCGGCAACCGACTCGATGATCTGGCGCAGCGCCGTGCCGCGGTTCTTGCGCACTGCCGCCTGCATCTCCTCGTCAGCGTAGCCGCGCTGCTTGTAGAGCATTGCCACGCGATCGTCGGACAGCTTGAGGAACCGCTCCATCTCCGATGGATTATCGACCGCGAGCACGGCCTGGGCCGCGAACTCATTCGCCGCATCGGTGTTGGACTTGGTGTGCCAGGACTTGAACTGTTGCGATGCGTAGTTCTCGCCGTAGCGCTGGTAGCTGTTGGCCGAGTAGCGCATCAGCTTGGCGAGCATGACGCGCGCCTGATCGTTCGGCGCGCCCTCGACAGTCTTGCTGTAGATGTCCTCGACCTGCGCCTGGAACGTCGGCAGCGCGTCGTGCGCGGCACGGCCTTCGAGCTTGCTGTAGTCGCCCCACGCCTGCGCGAGCTTCTTCATGCCCTCGGTCGAGGTGTCATTGGCGTAAAGCTCGTTGGTGTAGTTCGCCTTCTTCAGCGCGACCTGCGACCACTCCTCGCCGGCTTTCTCGAGTTTCTGCCCGGCCTCACGCATGACGGTGGCTTCGTGGCCACCGAACGCGCCGGCCGTTGCAGCAGACGGATCGAGATACTTCGGCGACGGCTTCTCCGGCGCCACTTCGGGGATCGGTGAGAACGGCGTGGCCATACGGTCAGCCTAGATCTGCATATGCGCCGGTCCCCAGCGCAGTCGGGTTGCCGCCGAGCGTCCGCCCCCCGCCCGCGCCCTGCATGCCCCAGGTCGCGCCGCGCGCCAGGATCGAGGAGGCGCCGCTGAGCAGCGAGGTCTCCAGTGCGGTCTCGCCTGCCTTCTTCGCGCTCGCAGCCTCGGCGTCGAGCAGCTTGGCCTTCTGTTCCTCGCTCCATTCGGTCGTGCGCAAGCCGTAGGCCTCGCGCGCGGCATTGCTGCCGATCGTCAGCTCATCGAGCATGCCAAGCGTGGTGGTGGCGCTGCGCACCTTGCCGGCAGTCTCGCCGCCGACGTCTATACCCGATGCTGCCTGCGATGCGACCTGCGCGCCAACCGTCGCCCGCGTCTTCAGGCCTTGCGTGGTCTTGAGCACCTCGCCGCGGTCTTCCGCCCACTTGGCGCTCTGCTCGGCGATCTCGGCGTTGTAGCGCGCGACCTGCGCCTGATATTGCTTGGACGCGGCCTGCGCCTCGTACTGCTGCTGCTGGCCCATCCCGCCCATGATCGAGCCGGCCGCGGAGGCAGCCATGCTGCCAACCATCATCATTGAGACCGGGTCGAACCCTATGACAGCCTCCCCTTATCTCTCCATCCAGAAGCGATGGAACAGCGATCCCTGCGGCCCGACTGGCTTGGGAGGGTCGATGGTGAAGCCGAGGAATAGCAGAAACTTGATCGAACGGCGATAGAAGGCTGCCACGCCTGGATTGTTCTCCAGCCGGGGGTACATCGCCAGCATGCGGTCGATCTCGTCCTCGGCCCACTTCACGAAGGTCACCGGCACCTTCTCCACCAGCGGCGTCGTGATCAGCCAGGGCTCGGCCGTGCCGTTGAGCACGACGCCGCCGAGGCCCCAGATCGCGGCGGGCTCGCCATCGACCAGCAGCGTGCGGCTGATGATCGCGTTGAAGAAGCTCCTGCGCAGCGCCAGCCGCGGCATGATCCCGCAGCAGGTCGCCTCCAGCGCGTCCTCCGGCCGCATGCCGACGCCGATGTGGCGCACATGCGCGTGCTCGGCCGGCACCACCTCGCACAGCCTACCCATTGCTATCTCCCACGACCACCTCTGGGATGAACGCAACCACTTCGGCCGGCAGCGGATAACTCTGCTCGACCGCGACCTGACCGGGCTTCTCCCAGGTGCCGCCGACGTTGATGTACTGGTCGCCCGTGAACAGCGGGATTGCCTCGCCCGCGCTGATCAGCGCGCCGCGCTGCTTGATCTCGACCACGTTGATCCATTGCACCGGGGCGTAATTCGGCTGCGTCGAGACGTCGGCTTGGTTGACCCCGACCTTGAGCCCGCGGCTGTTGCGCACGCGCACGGTGCAGGAGTTGATCAGCTTGCGCTTGCCCTGCACGGTGCCCTCGCCGGGGATGTTGCTGTAGAGCGACTGCAGCTGCGCAGTGAAGCCCAGGCCGATCAGGATCTGGCTCGCGGCCACGTCGAGCGTGACCTGCCCGTTGGTCACGGCGCGTGACGTCACCACGCTACCGTCGGCCAGGATCGACACGGTCTTGCCTTCCAGGTGGTCGAGCCCACGCACGATCGTGGTCGTCGCCGCCATCGTCCACCCGCCGGCAGGTACCGGCAGCGGCATCTCGTCCGGGTCGTTCGGGATCGTGAAGGCGATGTCGTCGGTGATGTTGCAGGTCACCTGGGTCGGCGAGACGAACGCCGCCACTACGGCCTTGCCGCCGCCCGCGCGGATGATCTTGCCGACATCGGCTGCCGTGAATACGCCGTCTGATGCGACGAACGCGACGGCGCTGCCGCTGACCGCAGCGATCGTCAGCTCAGCTGCCGGCGCGTCCTGTCCGTAGGCGAGCCCCGCATCGACGCACCACGTCTCCTCGACGGCCTGCCAGATGCGATCGTCCATGCGCTCGATGAAGTACCGCCACGCACCGTTCACGTAGCGCTTGACCACGAGGTAGGTCGCATCGACCGGCGGCTCGGAAACCGCGCAGACGCTCTTGATGACGCCGTTGGTATCGTGTCGTGCCCAGGCAACGATCTCCTGTTCCTTGAGGTAGGTGAGACTGAGCATCGTGCCGTCGTTGCGGACGTGCCAGATGATCTTGTAGGGCTCCTCGGCGTAGGCCCACTGCTTGATCTGGAAGCCGTCGAACAGATGGTTCGACAGGATGGTGAGGTCGACGCCCGTGTAGATGTTGGCGACGAAGTTGTAGGTGATGTCGCGGATGATCGATCCCTTAGCCTGCACATAGAGAATGTGCTCGTTGATCGGGATCGGCGGCACCGTGGCCGAGCAGCCGTTGTGGGCCTGGGCATTGGCCTGCTGCGAGGTTGGTGTGATCGGCGCATTGTTGGCGCCGCCCGCGATCTGCCAGACGTCGAGCCCGGTGAAACACACGAGACCGCCCGGCATCGGCTGCATGAATTGGATGCCATTGACCTGCTGCGCCCACGGATTGCCCTCAATCGCGTCGGAGGCGATCGGCAGATCCGACGAGTCGAAGTTGATGAACGAGCCGGGCTGGCTCATGTGATATGTGTCGGGCTCGTTGAGCGAGGCGGCATAGACCCGGCGCTGCTGGAAGTAGGCGGGGCATCCTGGATAGGTGCCGGTGCGCGGGCCGATCGTCGCCGTTGCCGTGGCGCCAGCGCCGGCTCCCGCGATCACTACCGTGTCGCCGGTCGTGTAGTTCTCGCCGCCGCTCTCGACGATCACCGCGACCACTGCGCCGGCAATCACGATCGGGGTCAGCACCGCTCCGGTGCCGCCGCTGGCGCTGGTGATCGAGACCGTGGTGGTGGCCTGCGCATAGCCGGCGCCGCCGGCCGTCATCGTGATCTCCAGCACCTCGCCACGCGCGAACGGATTGATGTGCCGCGGCGGGATCAGCGTGAGATCCGGCGTGCCGAAGTTGTCGACGAACTGGGTGCCGAAGGATGAGCCGACGTAGCCGAACAGCGAACCGATCGGGATCGATGCGGTGCCGGCGAACCCGGGCGGCGCCTTGTAGATGTTGTACATGCGGGCGCGCACGACCGCGCTCCAGGTCAAGGTGAGCTGTGCCACGAAGGCAGAGGATTGCCCGGCGGAAGCAACCGAGGCCGGCACCGATGCGACGCTCTCGTCTCCGGTGTCGCGATCGATCGCCGTCACCACCATCTTGTAGCCGGTGCCGCCGGCCGTGCTGGTCGTCAGCACCGGATTGGCCGGCGCTGCGATCGAGGCAGCGAACGTCGTCTGCGTCAGCGTCCAGTTGTTGTCGGCGAAGCGCGCGAGGTCGTACGGCGGGTACTCGGTCTGCGTGACGATGTTCACGCAGGTCAGAGACATCACGTCCGCGCTCTGCGTGAATTTCAGGTAATCGAGATCCGCCGCAGCGTACGGCGTGGTCAGCGTGTAGACGCGCGCTGCCGTGCCACCCGAGGTGTAGGCGCCATAGGCCAGCGAATTGACCGCGAGCCCGAGCACCGTGTTGAGCGTGAAGGTATCCGGCGTGACGTTGTCGATCAGGTACATCCGGCCGTTCAGCTCGGTGATGCCGCCGAGCCCGGTCAGGAACACCATGTCGCCGTTCGACCAGCCGTGCGACGGGACCGTGATCGCCCCCGGATTGCCGTTGCTCGCTCCGGTGACGGCCTTGGTCGCCTCGGTCACGTAGGCACCACGCACGATCACGCGCATGTAGCGCTCGCCGAACTCCAGCACGATGCCTTGCGTGACGCTGAAGTGAAACGGAACGATGCGCGGAGGATAGGAGGTGCCGGGCTGCTTGCTGATGCCGACCCACTTGGTGCCGCCGCGGCTCATGGCGCCGCCGCGGTAGTTGACTACGAAGTTACGCAGCGTGCCGCAGCCGGCGGCCCACTTCGCGAGGTCGACCCTCCCCCATAGGGAGGGGGAGATCTCCCCCGACCCGAACGAAGTCTGGATGACATCGGTGCCCATCGGCCCTCAATAAAAAGGCGCCCCCGTCGCCAGGGGCGCCTCAGTCTTATCACGTCATCCCGCCTTCTGCGCGCGGTATGCTGCCATCCTGGCCCGCGTGCGGTCCTTGAGCGTGGCGTACTTCGTCTCGTCGATCAGGATCGGCGCCTTGGTCTTCGCGGGAGCTGGCGGCAGCGGCGCCTCTACGCTGGCGAGGTGCTTGGCGAGCCGCCCGATACGGCGACGCTCGGCCTGGATCGTATCGGTGAGCCGGGCGACCCGGACCAGGAGCTTCTCCCGGCGCGTCATCAGCTTCTCGATCGAGGACAGCGAGCCGTCCATCCGGCGTTCGCGCAGCGAGGCCAGTGCTTGAGACGCAGTTGCGTTCGTGGTAGCCATGTTTTGATCTCCAACTTGTCAAACAGCGTTGCCGGGTGTTCCTGCACCCGGTGACGCTATTATACCACAGTTGGAAATCGACCTTCGCAGAAACGGCCATTTTACGGGCACTTCCGAGCGATTTCATCAATCGGCTCAATGTAACAAAAAGTGATCCGAGCTGCTTTTCAGAACATCGCGCCGCCCGGGAAGCCGAGCGCGTCCCAGCCCACGTAGTAGCCCGATGCCGGCCACATGCCGCCACCCCCGCGCGCGCGGATCCAGGAGGCGTCCATGTTCTGTGAGGTGAGGCCTTCGTTGCCGTCGGCCACCCGCGCCATCGCGATGATGCCCTTGGCCGCCTCGGCGGTATCGCGGAACAGCGCCTGATTGCGCGTCAGCGCATTGACGAACCACGTCCCGAGGAACGAGGTCGCGGCGCCGAGGAACTGTGGATCCCACAGGTTCGGATCCGCGGTGTAGTCCTTGGTGTAGACGAGCTGCGCCTGCTGCTTGTCGGTCAGGATCACGCGCACGGTGTTGCCGTCGGCATCGAGGTCGGTCGCCACCACGAACGGCGGAGGCGGCGATGCCCACAGCGGTTGGAACGCCGTGGCCGGTGCGGTGGTGAGCGGAATCGCCGGGCCCGAGTTGCTGTAGATCGGCACGATGTAGCGTGCCTTGAGACAGTCGTTCGGGTAGGCGAACTCGTACAGCCACGGCAGCGGCGGCTGATCGAGCGTGTCTCCGGTCGGGTTCTCCGGCGTTCCGACTGCCGCCTTGAGCAGCGTCAGCGCCGCCTGGAAGCGCGTGCAGTTCCAGTGCGCGGAGCGATGCAGCGCCTGGATCTTCGGCGTGTAGAAGAGGGCAGCCACGTTGGCTTCGTTGCTGCCCTCGCTGAAGCTACTGATCGAGGCCTGTGCGCCGATCTCGGCCAGCGCAATGTTGACCACTTCTACAGGACTCGACAACGGCCCCTCCTTCAGCGCCCATCGTTACTTGATCGGCGCAGGCGGCGGCGCAGGCGGAAGCGGCTCCAGCGGCGGAAGCGGCTCCAGCGGCGCCGGCATGTCCGGGATGCCGGAGACCTTGTCGGGCACATAGCTGGCGGCGACCGGGTCAGTGACCACCGGGTCAGGGATCACCACGTTGCCGTCGGCATCGACCTCGACCTTGGTGGCGAGCGGCCTGTTGCTGTAGCCGGTCTCCGACTCATGGTCGATAACCGACTCTTCCGGCAACGGCACATCATCCGGCCAGTCGACGACGCCACCGGCTTTCATGTACTCGCCGTTGCAGAACGCATCACGCTTGAGAATTACTTTCACGGTTCACCTCCTACGCGGCCTCTTCAGCTCCCGATGAATTATAACGCTTGAAGGCGCCCGCGCGTTGCGGAGGCGCCTCGGCTTCCTCGTGCTCGGTCGACATCTGCTGGATCTGCAGCTCGACCCGACAGCAGCGCTCGGTCGTGCCATCGGCGCAGGTTCGCTCGTTCTGCGACACCGAGGTGACCTTGGCCATCGCCATGAAATGCAATGTCGCCCCGATCGGCGGCAGCTCCTCGTCGAGGCCGAGTTTCTCCAGCTCCTCCTCGGTCAGCGAGATGCAGAGGCCGTACGGATAGGTAGGCTGGCAGGAGGCGACGAGCATCGCCTTCTCGCCCTCGGCCGCCTCTGTCGCGGCGGTGTCCAGCTTCATGTCGACCATCGATGGCATCATCATCACGAGGCATCCTTCTCGTCACGCTTCTCGTTGGAGCCCTTCGCCGTCGGCGCGGGCTCGCCGCCGACGCTGATCTCTTTCTGATGCCGCATGTAGATGTCGGCGTAGGTTGCGCGGTGGCGCTTGAACATGTCCGCCATCTCGCGCTCGTGCAGACCGTGCAGGTCGGCGATCTCGCGGGTGTGGCGGCCGTAGATTGCGTTCTCGCCCGGCTCCGGACCAGCCGTCGGGCTGCCCTCGTCCGGCTTCGGCGCCGTAACCGATACGCTGCTCTTGGCGTTCGAGGCGTGCTTGTAGCGATCAGTCGATGCCATCAGTGCTTCCCCTTGCTCTGCTTGAGCGCCTGGAACTCGGCCCACTGCGCTTCGAACTCCTCGCAGGTCAGGTCCGGGCGCACACAGCGCGCGACGTCCCACCACTCTTCCTTGCTGAGTTCATCGAGGCGTTCCATCGTCGTTCTCGCGGTACACCACGAACCCCATAGCATCCTTCGGCTGCTTGCGCACGAGACCTGGGCTGAGCGGCCCCTCGTACGGGCAGCGCGCGGCCGTCTGCTGGCGCTTGACCTGCGGCCGGATCGGCCGCCCGCTCGGATGCCGGCGCATGTCGGGCCTCACGTTGCTCATCGCGGCGGCAACGGCATCGGCGGAGCCATGCCAGCGCCACCGGCCGGTGCGGGCACGGGAGCGCCTCCAGCGCCGGCCGGCGCGCCTGCAGCTGCTGATGCGGCAGCCGCTGCTTCCATTGCCGCCATCTCCTGGTCCGCCTTGGTCTGCTTGAAGCGCGAGGCGATGCGCTCCTTCTCGGAGCGGCGCTTCGGCTTGGACTTGGCCATGTCGGCCTCCTATTTGAACCGCTTCTCGGTTCGGGATTTCTTCGCCTGCTTGTTGGCCACCGCGATCGCCATGCCTTCGTCGCCGCTCGCCTTCAGCACGGCATTGGCCTGCGCGGCCGCCTTCTTCGACTGAGCCGGCGACAGGCTCTTGTTGTGCTTGGCGAACGACTTACCGGTCCACGGCATTGGCCTTGTCCCTCAGAACGATCATGCGTTGCAGCTCGCGCCTATTATGCAGCAGATCCCACGCCCATGGGTCATTTTTCAGGGTCGCCTCGATGTCGCGGATCACTTCTTCGGGCGGCAGGTACCGGATGAAGCTCGCGCTCGCGCGCGGCACTTCCTGCCGCAGCTGCCGGCTCAAGGGGAACAGCGAAGCAGCGCGCCGCAAGTCGACGAAGCGCACCGTAAGACCGTTCTCGGTGACGACCGGCTTGCCGCGCATATGGATGTAGCTCGCGTACGGCCACACCGTTCCGTAGGTCACGCCAGCGCCCAGCAAGAGCACCCGCAGCAAGAGCCCCCACCAAGGCAGGGACAGGCTGGTAGAGCGGGAAGCCCGTGACGCCAAGTGCGAGGAACGCCAGAAGGACAATGCGCTCCGGCACCAGGGGTCCAACAGCAAGGAAAGCCGTAAAGGCCAGGGCCAGGACGAGCCCCAGCGCGCCAAGCTCATAGAGGATCTCGAGGAAGTCATTGTGCGCGTGCCAGTGCCGCATGTTGGCCGCCTGCTGCCGCGGCGCGTGCGCAGGCGATGCTACCCAGAACGATCCGATGCCGCGCCCCTGCCACGTCAGACCCTCGACCGTGTCGAGCCAGACCCAGCTGCGGTGATGCAGGCTGGCGCTCGGCGAGGTCACGCTCGTGCTTCCTCGGCTGTGCAGGAAAGCATACTGCGAGGCCACCAGGATCGCCAGCGCAAGCGCCAGAGCAGCCAGCCGCGAGCGTGCCCAGAGCATGAGCACGCTCGCGGCCAGCGCCCCCAGCCACGCCCCGCGCGAGCCTGACAGGACGAGGCAGAGGAGGGGAGTCGGGAGCAGCCACCACATCCGGTGGAGAGCACCCCCCACGAGCGCGATGGCCGCAACCGATCCCAGCAGGTTGCTGTTTGCAAACAATCCTGCCGGTGATGAGCTGAATTGTTCGACCGGGGCATACCCCATGGCCTGGGCGATCGCGAAGCATGCCGACGGCACCAGCCCCAGCCCGAGCCCGGTATACACCGGGCGCAGGTCGCGCTGCTCGGCCCCGATCATGAAGGCGGCCGCGAACAGCAGGAGCCACCACAGCGCATTGAGGCCCTCGACCAGGACCGGGGTCCAGGCGAGGCTCGCCGTGGCCAGCGCCAGGAATGCAGCGCCGGCCACGTGGGCCGGCGTCACATGCGCGCGCGTCACCAGCAGCATGGCCGGCAGGCAGAACGACAGGATCGCCCAGCGTCCGGTGGTCGCGGGCTCCGGAAAGCCCGGAACGAACGCGACCGTGACCACGAAGGTCAGGACGCCGAGCGCCCAACTCATCGACCCAGACGCTCGACCGTGAAGGCGTTCACCACGATGTTCCCGGGCTTGGCCGCAGTGCCGGCCGAACCGGATGCGTCAGTGCCCGTGAACTTGATCACGATCGCCGAGCTGTCGGTCTCGGTGGCAACCGCCGCCGTTCCCGTGATCGGCGTCACATCGACCAGCATGTTGCCGTAGGTCTGCTGGATGTTGGCGGCCAGCCGGGTCACCATCAGCTCGCAGGAACCGTTCTTGTTGTTGGTCCCCAGAGCAGCCGACGAGATCGAGATATTGCCGAAGTAGCACTTGAACGTCTTGTTGCTCGCGGTCGACGACGCCGTGAACGAGGCCTTGATGCGCAGCGTCGTGCCGGTGTTGAGCGTATTCGCCGGCAGCGTATAGGTCGCGAGCGTGGTCTCGGCCGTCGTGCCGTTGGTGGTCGCTGTCGCCGTGAGCGAGGTGAGTAGACCAGCAGCGCGGCCGTAGCCCCACAGCGTGTTGCCCGACGTCTGGCTCGATACCGTGCCGGAGACGATCGCGTATTGCTCGTTGCCGGTGAGCACGGTGAGCACTTGCCCGCCCTGGCCGAGGGCGAGGCCCCCGAGCGCAACGCACAGCAGCGCGCCGGCAGTGACCCACCGCCGGCTCTTGTCGAATAGCCACTTGATCATTGCCTTGCCCTCCGCCAAAGCGCCGGTCAATTCCCGAGCGTCGGCGTCTCCACCGTATTACCCATGATGCGCTTGCGGGCAGAGGCGCCCTTGCGCGGCGGCGCCGGCACGGCCTTGACCGCGTCGGTGATCTTCTTGCGGGCGCCCTGCGAGTTGCCCATCAGCGGGATGTCGTCCACCTTCTGCGGCAGACGCACCGTGGTCTCCTCGGCCGGCAGGCCTTCGCGCTTGCGCATCAGCTCGCGCGCAAGCTTGGTGACCGCGGCCTGGAACTCCGCGAACGGAGGATCCACGTCGCCGTAGCGCGGGCGAATCATCATGGCGGCCTGGGCGATGTCCCCGAGCTGCGGCTGCTTGCCGCCCGGCATCGAGTTCAACCACGCCTCCATGCGCTTCTTCGCAGGCTCGTTGAGCGGCTCCATGGCTTCGTTGGGAATGCCCGTCCACTCGATGATCTCGTCGCCGCCTTCCGGGTCGTAGAACACGTCGTTGGGCCCGTAGAACGGCTTGATCAGCTTGTACTGGGGCATCTCCCCAACCCACTTCTGCCCCGCCTCGTCGAGCGCCACGCCGCCGTTCATGAGCGCCTGGATCTGGCGTTCCTGCTCGGCGAGCTTGGCTTTCAGTGCTGCATTCTCGGCAGCAACCTCTTCGGTGCGCGGATCGGTGATCGCCATGAAACATTCCTCGCGTTGTGAAGTGCGAAGCCGGCCTGCGGTGTCAGTCTCCACGCACCGCAGGCCGCCAGCTCACCTCCGTTGTCAGGTTACGCTGCGACCGTGAAGTTCGGTCCGTAGTACTCGTTCTCCTGGGTCTCCAGGGCGATGTAGGCATTGAGCGCACCAGCGGTCCACTGCCCGGTCGCGATGTCGTAGAGCAGCGACCAGAACCGCGGCAGTGCAGCACCCGGCGCCCGGCGCGGGACATCGAAGGCCGCGATCCGCGCATTGGCCGTGAGCAGCGACACTGCCATCGGGCCGGTCTCGATCGCGGTCGTCCAGGTGATGCCGGAGATCGTGCCGGTGCCGGGGTCGAGCCCGGTCTGGAACGCGATGTTGAGCGTTGCCGCATTGCCTGTGGTGAACAGCGTCGCGACGCTGACCCAGACACGCGGCTTCCCGATGCCGTTGCCGATGCCGAGATCCTCGCCGAACACCGAGGCACGGCCCCAGCTGAGGTTCGGCGTGGTCGAGTAGGTGGTCGCGGTCGTAGCGAGCGCGACGCCGGTCGCCAGATCGATGATCTGCGAGCGGGTGTCCGAGTCGGTGGTCATGGCCTGTGCCGACGAGAACACAAGGTTGTTATCGAGAATCATAACTAATCTCCTTTCCTCGGTTCTGTCGATCAGGTCACGCGCGACTCGGTGTCGAGTAGCACGTCGTTGATGCGGATCGGCACCCCGCGGAACTCGACGATCGGCTGGCCGGCGTATTCGGTCGGCTTGAGCAGAACGTTGCGATCGCGGATCGCCTGGATGTCCATGTATTCCCGCACCGAGCGATTGACGTAGATCGCCGGATTGATGCCGGGCGCGACCTCACCGGGCGCGTCGGTCTTGGTGATGCCCGAGACCCGCTTGTTGAGGGTCGGGAACCGCACGACCGCCTTCGACAGGATGGCGAAGATGTCGGGCGGGGTCGTGCCGGCGAGGCCGGCGGTGGTGGTGTCGAAGTTTGCGCAGCGAACCACGTAGCGCCAGTCCTTGACGCACAGGCCGGCCACCCACTTGAAGTAGGAGGTGTAGGCCTCGAAGCGGCGCGACGAGCTGTCGTAGCCCGGCACCACGTCACCCTTGTCCTCGTAGACAAGGCCTGCCTTGGAGCCCTTCGGGAACAGCCCGAAGCAGGTCCGCTCGCCCCAGCCGATCAGCCAGATCGAGGCGTTCGATGAGCCGGTGCCGCCGGCATCGAGAACGTTGTAGGCGTTCTGTGCCGTGGTCGTGCAGACCGTGTTGAAGCGAGGCGCGAAGCCGGTGAAACGCTGCGGGTTCACGAAGGTGTTGCCGTAGAAGATGTTGGTCGCCATCTGCTGCGACAGCCCTTCGAGGTGGGCGTCATCTTCCGAGAGCCGGAACGCCTTCACGTCGCCGTTCAGCTCGGCGAGCGCGCGGTCGATCTGGCTGTAGGCTTCCAGCATGCCAACGCCCTCCTGGATCTGGGCGGTGGTCGACTTGGTGTACTCAACACCTTGGTAGAGCATGCGCCACGTGCCCTGCGGGAGCCCGGTGCGGATGGTGTCCTTGTGGCCAGTCGGCAGGTTGCCCTCACGCCAGAGCATGTCGTCGTAGATTTCATTGCACTGCGAGAGGACTTCAGCGATGTCGTCGATACCGCCTTGCGGGTCGACGCGCTTGCCCCAATCGGCAAGCGTGACGAACGCATTCGCCATTTCTTACTTTCTGATCCGGCCGCCCCGAGCTAGCCAGAGGCAGGCGTCGCTGCTCCATTGCCGCCTCTGTAGCGGCGTTCAGCACGCGACATCTGCTGCGGTGCCGGACGTGGTGCCGGTACCGGACGCCCCTCTCCGAGGGCGCGCGCAACGTTGTGGACCCAACGGATGACAGCCGGGTGGTTACCGGCCCCCGTAGCACTCAGCACCTTGCGCAGCTCGGCTACCTGTTCAGGGTTGGCCATGCCGGTCTGTGGATCGACCTTGCCGCCGAATTGCTCGATGATGCTGCCGCACTCGGCGAGCGTGGTTTCTATGCGATTGCCTCCGATCTCGGGATCCTCGGCGAACGCTTTCTTCCACTCGGTCTGCGTGCGGTTGAATACTTCCCACTGCTGATCAGCGACACGCTCTGCAGCGGTCTTGATCTCGGCAACGTGGAAGTCGATCAATTTCTGCCCGAGCTGCTGTGACGCCGCCGCGACCGCCGCTCGATCGCCTGACCTTGCGGCCAGTTCGAGGTCGACGGTGGAGGTGCCGAGCAGGTCGGTGAATTGACCCATCCGTTCCGGATCCGGGGCACCCATGGCCTCGGGCACGGTGAACGGATTGTAGGTCGGAGCCGGGGGTCTCTCGACCGGGGCTTCCGTTGGGACCGGGGCGGCGTCCTTGCCTTCCGCAGGCTTGGCATCAGCGGGCTTTTCAGGCGCTGGCTTGGCGTCGGCAGGCTTGGGTTCGGCCGGGGCCGGTGTATCCGGCTTGGCTGGTGGCTTGGCCAGCAGCGCATCCGGAATCTCACGAGGAGCTGGTGCAGGCGCCGCTGCAGGCGCGGCCGGAGCCGGCGCAGCTGGCGCGGGTGTCGGAGCTGGAGCCGGCGCTGCTTCGGCCGGAGCTGGCGCAGGAGCCGGTGCGGCCTCGGCGGGCGCAGGAGCTGGCGCAGGAGCAGCGTCAGCCGGCGCGGGCGTGGGCGCTGCGGGTGCTGGTGTAGTCGGGTCAGCCATATTGCCGTACTGCCTCGTCGTATCCAGGATCGCCGCGCTTGTAGGAGGCCTTCACCACGAGCCCGCCGGTTCCGCCCTTCGGAAATCGGCACAGCACGATGTGATTGCCCCAGCGATCGACATAGGGGACGCGGTCGGGGTCAAGGGTGACGCTCTCGAGCAATTTGAGCTTATCCATCGCGCGCGTTCCCTTCTTTGACCATCTCGATGTACTGCTGCGGCGCGGCCAGCTGAACTTCCTGCAGGAGCAGGTTGCCGACGTTGCGCTCGCCTTCTCGGTAAGCCGTTATATCAGAAGACCCGGGCACGAAGCTAGGCTCATAGATGTGGCAGGCGACGAGCTTGCGATACATCCAGGAGCGGCCCTCGCTGGTCAGCATGATCTTGCGAACGATGTCGGCATCGGCGCGCCGCTGACGGCCGGCGGCTCGCTTGGCCTTCTCAACCTGAACGGGATCGTTGGCGTCGAATGGCTTGCGTTCGAGTTCTTCGTCGGGCATGCCCGCTCCCGCTTGAGGATCTGGAACCCTACGTTCCGCGAGATCAGCACCAGTACCCGTTCCCAGTCGCGAACGCCGTCGAGCATCATGCGCCGGATCTCGTCGCGCGTGCGCAGGATCAGGCGGTCGAGCGCCTCGTCATCTCCCGGCGGGAACGGTGTCTTCGGCGCGTCATAGGGCCAGACTATCGGTGTCTTGCGGTCCACTCGGGGCTCCCGGTGGCGGCGCGGCAGGCTGCAGGCCCTTCACGCGGCATGTGACGACTTGCTCGCCAAGGTGCCCGATTGTGTCGGTCAGGTCAATGTCGCACCAGATTTGGTAACCGTGCCGGCGCGCCTTCTGACAGAACGAATAGTCTTCGCCGGTCATCCACTGCGTGGTGCGGAAATCATCCTTCGATGCGCGGTCGAGCCACTCTTCGAAGACACCCCATCCCTTCAGGCTGTCCACCACCTCCTTCGGCATGTCTTCGCTGAAGCTGTCGCTCATCATCGCGAAGAAGGCCTCGATGTTCGACATCGGCTTCGGCCGGTAGCGCTGCCGGTGATACTGCTCGTAATACCAGGGCCACGGCAGCTTGCGGTAGACGTCGGCCTTCACCAGCACGAAGCCGCCCGGCATGTAGTCGGCCTCGAACAAGCCGCCCTTCGACAGGTCGCGCGCCGGGCCCTTGAGGTGCCCGAGCGTCTCGTAGGGCTCGCGCCGCTTGTTGTAGAAGCAGCCGACGATGTCCTTGTTGTGATTGAGCAGCCGCAGCAGCGCATCCGGCGGATACTTCATGTCGGCATCGGTCCACATGATGTAGTCCGGATTGTACGGCAGCACGCCTTCCACGAGGCTGTTGCGCGCGTGCGATGGCATCGAGCCCTTGTGGTTCTGCAAATGCAGCTGCACGCCATTGGCCTGTGACACGCACGCCATCGCGGTCAGCGCCATGCTGGTGTCGGCCTCGATCGTCCGCATGCTCGGGACCACGAGCGCGACCCGGATTGGCCGCGGCGGCTGCCACCTGGATACCGGCTTCCCGTCGGGCCCGATGAGACCTGATGCGGCGGCTGCGCGTCGGTCGTGGCGGTTCATTGTGCCTGCCCGTGCAGCCGATCGCGCAGCGCGAAGCCCATGAGCGGCCAGAGCTGGCGGATCGCGTCTTCGTAGGCGAGCTTGCGGCCCAGTTCGAGAGTGTAGTTCTCCGGCGAGGCCGGCGCGCTCTTGCCGATGACAATAAAGCCGTTCGCCATCTTGAGCAGACAGATCGTCAGGATGCCGAAAGCTATGTCGTTGGGATGCCCAAGCGCATTCAGCGCATCGCCGGCCGTGAAGTAATGCTCGGCAGCAATATATTTCTTGATGTCATCGAGCGCCACGCGCGGCGCCTTGGCAACCGCTGCTGCGGCCTTGTCGGTTTCCTGCAGGCTCATTGCTTCCTCATCATGTTGCTGCTTGCGGCGTGCAAGCGGTTCATCCAGAACGCCAGTGCTCCGATCATCCCGACATCGTTGCCGAAGCCGGTGTGCTCCAGCCAGCGGCCGAAGCCCGGCACACGGCGATCCAGCTCCTCGACCAGCGGCGTGACGTATTGCAGCACCTCCTGCAGCCTGTCGAGCGAGCCGTAGTGCCGCAGGCTTTCCTCCTTGCCGCCGGCACGCGGGCCATTGGCCAGCACGGCCGACATGCGCCACGCCACGTCGAAGCCGAACAGCCTCGCCTCTGCCAGGATGCGTTCGCGGATGTTGTGGCTGGTGCCGGGGCTCATGGCCAGACCATCAACCCCAGGATCACATGACCATGGTGCAAGCCTTTCAGCGGGGGAATGCCACCGACGCCGACACCTTGCAGCACGTAGGTCACGAGGCGGCGCATCTGGCGCCCGGTAT
>Ga0070686_100000687_pt1 | contig 19672 bp, 11 predicted proteins | sample KBSS23LmetaG_FD_65654 | JGI IMG/M metagenome (GOLD analysis project Ga0070686, IMG submission 65654) | Switchgrass rhizosphere microbial communities from Kellogg Biological Station, Michigan, USA - KBS S2-3L metaG | ecosystem: Host-associated > Plants > Roots > Rhizosphere ... | reverse complement strand
AGCGCCGACACCAATGACGCGCCGACCGTCACCAGCAACATGACCCGCGCCCAATACGAACACGCCGTCCAGCGGGTGCTTGATTACATCCATCGCGGCGACATTTACCAAGTCAACATCGCCCAACGCCTCAGCGCCGAAATCACCACGACGCCGTGGGAATTTTATTTGCGTTTGCGCGACGTTTCGCCCGCGCCCTTTTCCGCTTACTTCGACGCCGGGGATTTCCAACTGGCGTCGAGTTCGCCCGAACGTTTTCTGCGCTTGAGCGGCGCGCATATTCAAACGCGCCCGATCAAAGGGACGCGCCCGCGCGATCCCGATCCGACCCGCGATGCGCAACTCACTTACGAGCTGCAAACCAGCGCCAAGGAAATGGCCGAGCTCGTGATGATCACCGATCTTTTGCGGAATGACCTCGGGCGCGTCTGCGAATTCGGCAGCGTGCAAACGCCCGAGTTGGTGCGTCTAGAGCGCTATCCGCAAGTGCAACATCTGGTCTCAACAATCGAGGGCCGCCTGCGTCCGGAGGTGACTCATCTGCGTGCGTTGGCCCAATGTTTTCCGGGCGGCAGCATTACCGGCGCGCCGAAAATTCGCGCGATGCAAATCATCGACGAACTCGAAACGGTCGCGCGGGGGCCTTACACCGGGGCACTCGGCTACCTTGGATTCAATCGCGAAAGTCAGGTCAGTATTTTGATCCGCACCGCCGTCATCAAAGATGGCGTCGCGCATTTCCACGTCGGCGCCGGGATCGTGGCCGATTCCAATCCGGCGGCTGAATACAACGAGACGCTCGCGAAGGCGGCGGGGTTTCTACAAGCGCTCAATTACAATTCCAAATTCGTAGCAGCCGAGATGACGAGGCTCTAATTTCCTTTCGCGGGGAGAATAATGAGCCTCGTCATCCCGCCGTGCGGGACTGCTACGAATTGACGAAACCAAAAAACCTCCTGCCGTCGGTTCCTACGAAAATAAATCAATTCCGAAAACGTTCGTGGCAGGATGAACAGCGCTTTTCGATGGCGCTGAATTGCTGAATCAATTTTTGATCATCAAACGACTTTCCATCCCCGCGCACGCGTTCCTGCAAAAGTCTCTCCGCTTCTTCAGCCTGATCTTCGGCGCTTTTAAGTTCCGACAGAAACTTTGCGCCCCGCTTCTGCGCTTCGGGCAGGCGTTGCAATTCGCGAAACGTCTCCTTTAAAAGCAAGGCCTCGTTCGCGGGCGCCAAATCCGGATGCGACGCCGGAGTCTTGAATCCAGCCGCGCGGATTTCCTTCAACAAATCCATGCGCGTATCGACCGCGACCATCGCCTCGACCAACCCGGACACCTTTACCTTTTCGGGAAACTTCGAGGGAGCCGCGCGCAATTCCGCGTCCGTCATCGGCTGAAATAATTCCGCCGCGCGATAAAGTCCGACGTAATTCGTGGCTGTGCCCGCCGCGTGCATCCAGGCCAGACTCTGTTGGGCGGACCAACCGAAATTCGCGCGACAAATCACCGCGACCGCCGCGGGCCCGCGATGACTGCCGTGATGACAATGCACGTAAATCGGCCCTTCGACATTTTGCGTGGCTTTCGCCAAAAGAATTTGCGTTGCGCGCGGAATGCCATCGTAGCCGTGCGGTAAATGGATGTAGCGCATCCCGTGTTTATGCGCTTCCTCAACCTCGGGCGACACGCCATCCACCGTGATCACCGTTTTGATGCCCAGCTTCTGCAACGAATCGAAACCCGCCGCACCCTCCGGCGCGCTGCCGGAATACAGATTCGGCGCGACGCGAAAAACATTGTGAAGACCAGCCGCGGCCCGAGGCTCAAACCCTGCCGCACTCGGCAGCTCTGACCGCGCAGCCGGGACGCCCGTATGCTCAGCCGCCCCGGCCTGGAACAGAAGGAGCCCACTCATCAGGGTTATTTGGCCCGCTCTGTTCACCTTGCTGGTCTCACTACTTTAATAGACACCGAACGGCGAATTTCGTTTCGGATTTTAATGCCCGCCCCCGGAAGCCATCGCGAAGGCGCCAAATGCGGCCACGACCAGCGCGCCGATGGTTGCATCGACCACCAGCGCGAATGGCGTGAACACGACCTGAACGATTCGCCCCTGGGCATCGATATACACCGGCAGATCGTAATTTCCCGTCCGCACCCCATCGACATAAAGCGAAAAATCATGCGCCTCCGGCAACACCACCGCAGACCAACCCGCCGGTTCCGGGACGGTGCCAATCGGGATCGTTGTGAGCGCATTCGTCGTCGCCACCGAAACAAAGTCCGGCCGATGCGGATTCGGCGTCACCGGCGCCTCTGGATTAATCCAATAAGCCCGCCGGCGAATCTTGTTCGAGCCCTCCTTACGCTCGTCATAAACGACAAACGGGCGCGCCTCCTTTCGGAACAGCGCCACATTTGCGGGCGTGCCCGGTTCGTGATCGTGCCCGAAATGATTCTCCTCCCACAGGGTTTTGGTGGCGCAGCCGCTCAACAACGTCAACGCCGCCAGCGCCAAACCCAACCTCACGAAAACAATGCCAGTTCTCATAACGCATCAATGGGCTGCCCGAACCACGCCAGCATGAATTAAACGGCCTGTGAAACAAACTTATTAATGCAGCCATTAGCAGTTCCGCCGATTCTCCTTCGCGCTTCGGGCCCTAACCGCCGGAGTTTCGCTCACCCGTCGTGGCGGATTGCTGTCGGTGGGGCAGCCGCGCATCGCATCGGTGGGAGCCGAGTTCGTCATTTCGGGTGAAGGTTGCGGGTGCGGGAGTTAATATGGTGGCGCGGCGGCAGGAAGTGCCCCCAAGGGTCATCAGGGAGTTCACCGATTCGCTCCTGTTTTAAACGTCCGCCAATTGGAGTTTTTTTGCGCGAGGATAAGCGGCACGCTCTTTCTCCCGGATGGCCTGCCTGAGGGGGTCGGGTGAAGCCGTAGGAAATGTTTCCGAATCGTTGCGGGAACGAAAACAGGCTGGCGCCGGATAGCGGGAAAATGGCGTCTCGATTTAATTAACGGCACTGGACAACGCGAAACTGAAAAATCTCCTCATGAAACAACAATCTCTCCTCTTCCTGGCCGCGCAGGACCGAACTCGCTCTCCGTTTTTGTGGGCGATGGCGCTGCGCATTCGTCAACAATCTTTGCGCCGCTCCGGCTCCGGCGGTGTCGGACCGGTGCCCGATTCGGTCCTGGAATGGACCCCGCGGCGCTCGCTTGAAGTCGGACAAAACTAAGACGCCATGAAAACGATTTTCGATCGTGAGACGGAGATCGGCGAGGCGGATCCGGAACGGTGGGGTTGGGAGGGCGGCGATTTGGCCAATGCCGAATTACTGAACGGCCGGATCGTGGCCCACACGCGCGCGGATTTGAATCATGCGCGCGGCATCCTGAAGCTCGAACAGCGCGTTTACATCCTCGCCGGCGACCATGTTCTCGAACAAACCTGGCTTCCTCCCGAAATGTTGATCGAATCGGTCGAGGATGATGAAGGCGCATTGGCGCTGGCGGAGCGATTGCACCTTCATTATTGCGAGCACGCGCAACAGCGCCTGAACGAAGGCATCTACGCCTTTGCGTAAGCGGGCTGTTTAACGCCGCCCTTTGCGATCGCGGTCTTTCAGGCCGGGGATTTTGTTGGTGGGCGAGAGTGTAAAGGTGGTGTTGTTTTTCCACGGTTGTTCCCGGGTGTTGAAAACAAGGGTGCGCGGAAGCATTTCGATTTCGTGGCCGAAAACATCAAGCGTGATGGTGCCCGGCAGGTAAGTGAGATCGTGAAATCGAACGCGGCCATACGGCGTTTCGAGGTGGGCGGGCGATTCGAAGCGGACGGTTCCGGGCGTGTTGGTCGCTTTCTCGCCGGAGAGCAGAACGCGAACGTCGTGGATGCCGAGCTTTTCCTGGTTGATCACGAGCAGCGGTTCCTGGTTGGTGGAAATTTGGAAATCAACCACCCACGGTCCGTTTTTGGTGCGAAGGTGCGAATCGCACGCGTAGAAAAAAACGTAGGCGCATAACGTCACCGCGAAGGCAATGCCAGCGTGTTTGAAAATGTTGTCGCGCGGAGGCGTGGGCGCGGGAGGCGTGGACGGCGTCATTGATTTTTGATGTAGCGGCGTCCGGGGAGTTGGCGAATGAGGCGTTTCATTTCGAGGCTGAGCAAAGCAACGGATGCGGCGGAAACCGGGAGCCCGGAATTTTGGATGACGTCGTCCACGGTCACGTCTTCGTGGCTCATGAGGCCGTAAACCAATTGCTCAGGCTCCGAAAGTTCGAGCGCGGGCAGCAGACCGGTTTCGGAAGCGCCGGGCGGCTTGTTGCTTTGGGGGAAGAGATATTCGAACTCGGTCAGAATATCCTCGGCGCCTTCGCACAGCTTCGCGCCTTTTTTGATGAGTTCGTGGCAACCTTTGCTGCGGGGCGAATCGATCGAGCCGGGCACCGCGAAAACCTGGCGGCCGGCTTCGTTGGCGAAGTTCGCGGTGATCAACGCGCCGCTGGTCAGGTTGGCTTCGACGACGACCGTGCCGAGCGTCATGCCGGCGACGATGCGATTGCGGATGGGAAAACTTTGTTTGTCCGCGGGACGGTTGAATGGAAATTGCGTCATCACTGCGCCGTTCTCGGAAATCTTTTCGAAGAGCTGCGCGTTCTCGGAGGGAAAGACGATGTTGATGCCCGTGCCAAGAACCGCGATGGTGCGACCCTGGGCGTTCAACGCGCCTTGATGGGCCGCGGTGTCGATGCCGCGCGCGCCGCCGCTCACGACAGTGACGCCGAGATACGCGAGTTGATAGGAAAGCTTGCGCGCGACGCCGATGCCGTAATGGGTGGTCTGCCGCGAACCGACGACGGCCACGGAATTTTTGTCGCGCTGAGTGAGCGTGCCCTTCACGTAGAGGAGAATGGGCGGGTCGTAAATTTGTTTGAGCAACTCGGGATACTCGGCGTCCGTCCAGGTGACGATGTGACAACCGTAATCGCGTATGCGCTGGAGTTCGCCCGCGAGATCGACGTTCCTTTCCCAGCCAACAATCGAGTCGGCGCCCGCTTCGCCGATGCCCGGGACGCGCAGGAGTTGATCTTTGGACGCTGCCAGAATCGTCGCGGGCGAACCGATGCGATCCTGAAGGTTGCGCAATCGGATGGGCCCGATGTTCGGGACCATGTTCAGCGCGATCAACGCTTCCTTGTCGTCCATGCGCGCTGGGGATAACCGAAAGCCGCGCGCCGATCAAGCTCGGTTCAAACGAATGACGGCGATGCTCATTGTGAGAAGACGTCCCGAGGCGAACGTATCGTTCCCGCGCGCCGGGAAAGGCTGGCACACAAACGATTGAAACAAATAGGACGACATTTCTGGACGAACACCCGGAGTTTGCGCACGCTATTCCCATACACATGCCCAATCGTCATTTTTTATTTGCCGGTATTATCGCGACCTTGACGTTGTTCTCCACCGCCCGCGCGGAGGTTATTTTGCCGAACGGATTTGTTGCAGAGGTCATCGCCGGCCCCGAGGTCGTAAGCGAACCGATGGAATTGACGTTCGCTCCTGACGGCTCCGCCTGGGTCACAGGCCGCGCCGGGGATTTGTGGCGCATCGATCTGGCGGCACGGACGACGGTTCGGGTGGGGCGCGTGGATACGGACGTGAGCGGCGACCGGGGATTGCACGGCGTTGCGTTGCATCCGGACTTCCCGAAAACGCCGAACGTTTTTCTTTCGTATCATGCGACGAATCATTTGGCGGCCAAGTATCGCGCCCGGATCGCGCGCTGGACCATCGTGGGCGAGGGGGCGAAGGCCGCGCTGGACCCGGCGAGCGAGAAGAGCATTTTAGAATGGGATGGAGACGCAGCGGGACAACATGTGGGCGGCGGACTCCTGGCGCATCCGACCGAACGGGTTCTTTACGTCACCACGGGTGAGAACAATCAAAACGCCAATCTCCGCCAATACTGCGATGACCCCGAAAACAAGGCGCAATCGTTGCACGATCTTCGCGGCAAGGTTTTGCGCGTGGGATTCGACGGCTCCGTTCCGAGCGATAATCCCTTCGCCAAAACGCCCGACGCGCAGGCTTTGATTTTTACGCGGGGTCATCGCCAGCCCTGGGCTCTCCATTATGACGCGCCGACCGGTTTTCTGCTTCTCGCGGAAAACGGCGGCGACCTCGCGGACGATTATGATGAAGTGAACCGTCTCGTTTCGGGCGCGAATTATGGCTGGCCCAAAGTGTTTGGCGATGGCTGGTCAACTTTCTCGCGCACCAATCGCGTCGAAGGGTTCACCTCGCCCTGGTTCGCTTACAAACGCAACACCGGGGATTCCTGCACCGGCGCGATTATTTATCGCGCTCCGAAAATGGGCGGCGGATTTCCGGAAAAATATCAAGGCTCCTTGTTTTATGCGGACTTCGCCCGGAAGTCGGTTCGGAGCGCTCCTGTGAATTTGGGAACGGGCAAGCCCGGCGATAGCGAAGCGTTTCTCCAAGGCTTAACCGGAGGTCCATTGGCGCTCCGGCTTGGACCGGATGGCGCGCTGTACTTGATCACGCACGGCGGAGCGACCAAAGCTTCGACCAATGACACGGTGATGCGGATTTCCTGGAAGCCTTGATTGGGGCTGCTAGTAACGTCGTACGGAAATCGGAAGGAACGGTGGCCACGCGCCAATGCCGAGCCGACGGCGTGTGTCAACGCACAGAACAGCGTCGGGACGGCGGCGACGAATTATTTGCGCAGGGCTTTTCAGGCCGCTTCTTTGAGGCGTCCCGTGGAATCGCCCAGGCGTTCGATCCCTTGCGCGCCCATGTGGTCCGCCATGTTGAGGAACAGATTCGTCAGCGGTTTGCCGTCGGCCTTCACGTAACGTCCGGTTTTGAAGCCGCCGCCGCCTGCGCCCGCCACCATGATCGGAAGATCGTAATGCGTGTGGCGGTTGCCGTCGCCGTTGCCGGAACCGTAAAGAATCATCGAGTTATGCAGCAGTGATTGCCCGTCCACGTCCTTCGCGGCCTCCATTTTTTCGAGGAACTTCGCGAGCTGCCGCGTGTACCATAAATCGATTTTGGCGATCTGCGCGATGGTGTCGGCATTGTTGCGGTGATGGCTGATCGTGTGATGCCCGCCGGTGACGCCAATGTCCGGGAAAATGCGATCGCTGCCTTCCTTGGCGAGCAACACCGTGGCGATGCGTGTCGAGTCCGTTTGGAACGCGAGGAACAGCATGTCCAACATGATTTGAATATGTTCGCCCGCGTCTGTCGGCAAACCGGCCGGGGTATTCGCATCGATCTTCGGAATCGGCATCCGCTCGGCGCGTTCGATGCGCTGTTCGATTTCGCGAACGCTCGTCAAATATTGATCGAGCTTCTGGCGATCGCGCCCGTTCATCTTCGCGTTGATCGCGCTGGCGTCTTCCATCACAAAATCGAGAATCGAACGCTCGTCCATTTGGCGGCGTTTGAGATTCTCCGCGCGTTGGGCCGGCGAACCCGCGCCGAACAAACGTTCGAACACCATGCGCGGATTCACTTCCGGCGACAACGGCTGAGTTGGGCTGCGCCAGGAAATATTGTATTCGTACGCGCACGAGTAACCCGAATCGCAATCACCCGCTTTGCGATTGTTCGCTTCGCAACTCAGTTCCAGCGAACGAAAGCGCGTGAGATGCCCGATCTTATCCGCCACGACCTGGTCAATCGACGCGCCCGCATAAATATCCGCGCCCGAAGTTTTCTTGATGCGCACGCCGGTCAGGAACGTCGCGCCTGCGCGCGCATGGTCGCCACCGCCGTCCGCGCCGGCATTGGCGCTCAAGTCGTCGAGACCGGAGAAGACCTGCAATTCGTGCCGAATTTTTTCGAACGGTTGCAACGTCGGCGACAGCGCGAAGTTCGTCCCCGCCTCGCCCGTCGGCAGCCAACTGCCGGGAATAATTCCGTTGGGCACCTGCATGAACGCCATGCGCACCGGCGCCGCCGTCGTCGCCGCGGCTTTCGCGGGCGCGCCCAATAGCGGGCTGAACGATTCGAGCGCCGGCAATGCCATGCACGCTCCCAGGCCGCGCAGGAACAGGCGGCGGCTCAGGCTCGCCTGGCGCTCCGCCACCAGATTTGCATTCGACGCGGGATTTGGGCTTTTCATAATGCGGTCTTTCGTTTCTTTCCCTGGCCGGCTTCGGCGGGACTCTTGGATTCGACGTTCTCGACTAAAATGGCATTCGCGCGCGTGCGCTGTTTTTGAAACGGCGCCGACTCGATGATCCCGCTGATCAAGGCGCTGACATGTCCGTCCTCTTTCTCGATGCGCTGCACAATTTGATCCACGGTTTCCGTATCGTAATATTCCGTCCCGCGCCCAAGCGCGTAGGTCAAAAGTTTTTCCGTCAAACAACGATAAAAATCCGCTTTGTGCGTCGTCGCCAGAATTCGTTTCAACTCCTGCACGCTGTTAAACGTCTCGCCGGTGACCAATTGCCCGGCCGTTTCGATCGTTTGTCCATGCTCTTTTTCGCGCCACATCCCAAGCGCATTAAAATTCTCCAGCCCCAACCCAATCGGATCCATCCGCGAATGACACGACGAGCACAACGCGTTTTGCCGATGAATTTCCAGAGCCTCGCGCAACGTCGGCTGCCGGCCCTTGAAATCTTTCTCCGCCACTTCCAGCGCCGGAATATCCGGCGGCGGCGGCGGCACCGGCAACCCTAGAAAATTATTCAACACAAACAAACCGCGCTTCACCGGCGACGTCCGCTCCGGCGTCGAAGTCACCGTCAACACCGCCCCCGCCGTCAGCATCCCGCCACGCGGACTGTCCGGCGGCAATTCGATCTTGCGCAACTCCGTTCCGCGAATATCCAAATTCGTCAGCCCATAAATTTTCGCCAGATTCGAATTCGCAAAAATATAATCGCTCTGAATCAATTCGAGCACCGGCCGATCCTCATGGATGAGATTCGAGAAAAACATCTCCGCCTCTTTTTGCATCGACCGCTTCATCGCGCCATCGAGTTGCACCGGCGGACGAAAACCACGGCGCCCATTAAAATTTCCGAAATTCTGCCGCCGTTGATTCACCGGCGAAGTCGCGCCCGCCGCTAGATTCGTTGAGGTCAACAAACTCGCCGGCGCATTCGTCGCTTCCGTGGTCGCGGCCGGCGGAGCCGCTTCCCGAGCAAAAACTTTCCCGGCATCGATCGTCAAAGCGCCCACATCCCGCGCCTGCAACCATTGCCCCGTGAAATTGGAAACCAGCGCTTCCGAGCGCGAATCCGCCACCATCCGCTTCACTTGCGCCGCTAAATTTTCCCGCAACTTCCCCTGCCCGGCCAACGCGAACAATTCCTGGTCCGGCATGCTCGACCACAGAAAATACGACAACCGCGACGCCAGCGAATATTCGTCCACCAACGACCAGTTGGCCGACGGCGAACTCTTCACGTTCTCCTCCATCCGAAACAAAAATCGCGGCGACGTCAGCACGGCCACCATCCCATGCGCCACGCCGGCTTCGAACGTTTTGTCCGGCTGCGAATAAACCGACTCCGCCAACTTCACCAAACGATCGATCGTCTTCGCATCCGCCGGACGCCTAAACGCTTTCGTGGCAAATCCCCCCAACAACTCCCGCGCATATTGCCGCCGCTCCTCCGCCCACTGCGGAACTGCGCGCGGGAAAAAGCGATCGTAATTCGCCGGCTTCGTCCAATTTTTCTTCTCCATCGGCCCGCGCACGATCACCGAATTAATCCGCATCTGCAGCGCATTGCTGCTGGCCTTCTCGCCCGCCGCCGGAGGCTGCAACTTGAACGCCAGCGCGCGCTCGCCAGATTCCCATTGCTGTTCGAATTCGACCCGAACCGTCTTGTTGCTTTCCCAACCAAATTCCCGATTCAACAACTCACGATCGTCCGCCTTGAAAATCAGGCGCGCCTTTGCGAGATCCGACTCTTCGCTTCCGTTCACCGCGAATTCCACCGTCAGCTGATACGTCCCCGCGTGCGAAGCCTGGAACGTATTCGAAATCGTCACCGGCGCCTCGAACGAAAGCATCGCCGGCCCGCGACGCGCGTTTCGTCCGCCGCCCGGCGCCCCGCGAAACTGACTCCCCACCAGCGTTTGTTCCGGCAAAATTCCCGAAACCACCGGCACCATTTCCCCGACAATCGCTTTCGCCGCCGCGAGATATTTTTCCAGTAACATCGGCGAAATCGTCAGCACATCCCCAATGTTATCGAAGCCGTAACCGGTATCATCCGGCGGGAATTCCGCATCCGCATTAAAATCCACCCCCAACAAATCATGCACCGTATTCTTATACTCGACCCGATTCAATCGCCGCACCGTGACCCGGCCCGGATCGGGATTCTTAGGATCGATCCCAAATGCCGCATACTTGATCCAGCGCTCCAACGTCTGTTGTTCCTCCGCCGTCGGCCTCGGCTTATTCCGCGGCGGCATCAACCCCGCGCGCGTATTCTTCAACGCATGCACCCACAAATCCGGTTTCAACAACGCCTCGTCCGATTTCAACTCATCGAACGCCACCCCGCCCTTCTTCGCCCCATCCGCATGACAATCCGAACAATACTTGGTAAGAATCGGCTGAACCTCCTTGCGAAACTGCTCCGCCGCCGGAACCCCCGCCCCCCAAACCGCCGTGCCCGCAACCATCGCCAGCCCAAAAAATGCCGCCCCGAAACGTCGCATTCCTGCGCGCCTGGTTCTCGGCGACCCTTCAGTGAGCTTCCACTTCATGAATTCCATTCAATCTACGCCAATTCAAGTACGACGCACAATCTTGTTATTCCGTTACAGAATTATAAAAATGGCGCCTCGACGGGATTCGCTTCGCTTGCGCGTCGGCATAGGCTGATTACAATGTTCGCAACATGTTCAGTCCCGATTTTGTGTCGGCCCTGCGAATGGGCCTTTTTTGTTGCCTGGGCGCCGCGTCCATTTTGTCAACGTCCGCAGGCGAGCTCGCCACGCCCGCCAAACCCAATCAACCCAAGGTGGCCGCCGCTTCGAATGAAGGGCAGGATGCGATCCGCCAGCTCAAGTTGCCCGCCGGCTTCAAAGCGGAATTGATCGCCGCCGAACCGCATCTCGCCAACATCGTTTCTTTTTTCATCGATGAACACGGCCGCATTTACGTTTGCGAAACGTTTCGGCTTCACGCCGGCGTCACCGATATTCGCGGCCACATGGATTGGCTCGACGAAGACATGGCCGCGCGCACACCGGATGATCGTTACGCGCTGATGCAACGTCATCTCGGCGCCGCCTTTCCGGCTACCGCCGAAAACGCGGACCGTTTGCGCCTCCTTTTCGATACGAATGGCGACGGGAAAATCGACGAAGCCAAAGTCTTTGCGGACGGCTTCAATCATCCGCTGGACGGCATCGCCGCGGGCGTTCTTGCGCGCAAAGGAAATGTTTATTATGCGAATTTGCCGAATCTTTGGCTGCTCAAGGACACTAATAACGATGGCGTTGCGGATTACAAAAAATCGCTCTCGTACGGTTACGGCGTGCGTGTCGGCTTCCTCGGGCATGACATGCACGGACTCATCCTCGGGCCGGATGGACGACTCTATTATTCCATTGGCGATCGCGGTTCGGCAGTGAAGGTCGCGGGCAAAACGATTGGCGATCCGGATGCGGGCTCGGTGTTTCGTTGCAATCAGGATGGCTCGGGACTCGAAGTGTTCGCGCTCGGCTTGCGCAATCCCCAGGAGCTGGCCTTCGACGAATTCGGCAATCTTTTCACGGGCGACAACAATTCCGACGGCGGCGACAAGGCCCGCTGGGTTTACGTCGTTGAAGGCGGCGACAGCGGTTGGCGCGCCGGCTTTCAGCATTTGACCGAACCGAATTCGCGCGGCATGTGGAACTCCGAAAAACTTTGGTATCCGCAATTCCCCGGCCAGGCCGCCTACATCGTGCCGCCCATCGAAAATGTCACGTCGGGGCCGTCCGGCCTCACGCACAATCCGGGCACGGGGTTGCCCGCTAAATATGCGGGGCATTTTTTCCTTGTCGATTTTCGCGGCGGCCCCGGCAGCGGCATTCATAGCTTCGCGAACAAAGCGCGCGGCGCCGGTTTCGAACTGGTCGATCACGAAGAAATCATCTCGGGCGGCTTGCCGACCGATGTCGATTTCGGCGTCGATGGCGGCATTTATTTTTCGGATTGGGTCACCGGTTGGGGACTTACTGGCAAAGGCCGCATCTATCGCGTTTACGAACCGGAATCCGCCGGCGCGCCAATTGTGGCCGAAACAAAAAAATTGCGCGCCGAAGGATTTGAAAAACGCGACACAAAGGAACTCGTGAAATTACTTGCGCACGCCGATCAACGCGTGCGCCAGGAAGCTCAATTCGAATTGGCCGCGCGCGGCGAAAAATCGCTCAAGACCTTCGCGGATGTCGCCCGCAAAAACGACAGCCAGCTCGCGCGGCTCCACGGCGTTTGGGGCCTTTGGCAACTCGCCCTCGCGCACGTTCCGAATGCGACCGAGCCTCTGTTCCCATTGCTCAAAGACAAGGACGCCGAAGTCCGCGCGCAAGCCGCCAAAGTTTTGGGCGACGTTCAACAGCCCGAAGCCTTCGCCGGTTTGATGGCCATGCTCAGCGATCCCGAGCCACGTCCGCGCTTTTTCGCCGCCATCGCCCTTGGTCGAATCGGTCGCAACGACGCCGCTCCCGGTTTGCTCAACTTCGCGCGCGCCACTGGAACGAACGACGTTTTTCTCCGCCACGCCGCGGTCATGGGCTTGACCGGCATTGCCGATGTCGAACCGTTGCTCGCCGCCGCGAAGGACGAATCTTCCGCCGTCCGCATGGCCGCGCTCCTCACTTTGCGCCGGCTCGAACGCGCTGAGGTCAGCCGTTTCCTCAAAGATACTGATCCCTTGCTCGTTGTCGAAGCGGCGCGCGCCATCAACGACATTCCCATTAGCGGCGGCATCAGCGAACTCGCGAACGTTCCGCTCACCGCGAATTCCGCGCCCGAACTTTCCCGCCGCGTGGTGAACGCGAATCTTCGTTACGGCACGCGCGAATCCGCGAAGACCCTCGTGGCTCTCGCGACCAATAACGACAACGCCGGTCGCGTGCGCATCGACGCCATCGAAGGCCTCGCGAATTGGGAACATCCGCCGGGACGCGATCGCATCACCGGCCTGTGGCGTCCCGTCGCCGGCGCGCGCAATCCCAAAGACGCGAAGGAAGTTTTGCAGCCGAAGATTGTCGAATTGCTCGCGTCGGGTCCGGATGCGGTCCGCCTGGCCGCCGCGCACGCCGCGACGCGTTTGCAAATGACCAACGCCGTGCCCGAATTCGCGCGTTGGCTCAAGGAAGGCGCCGGCAGCGCGCGCATGCGCGTCGAAGCGCTCGCGGGTCTCGAAGCTCTCGACCCGTCGCGCCTCGCCGAAGTCGTTCCCATCGCCATGAACGACAAGCTCGAAGAAGTCCGCCGCGAAGCGATTAAATACAGCGCGCGCGTCAAGAGCGCCGATCCCGTCCAACAATTGCTCGCGCTGCTCGAATCCGGTTCCATCGGCGAAAAACAAAGCGCGCTCTCCGCTCTCGGCGATCTCGCCGCCGGCGAACGGCCGCTCTCGGCGTGGCTCGATAAAGTCGCCGCCGGCCAGGCGCCCAACGAACTTCTGCTCGATGTCGTCGAAGCCGCTTCGAAGCGTCCCGCGCTCAAGGAAAAAGTCGATAAGACCATTGCCGCCGTCGCCGCCAAAAGTCCGCTTGGCGAATTCGCGCTCTCGCTCTACGGCGGCAAAGCGGCCGCGGGCAAAACAATCTTTTTCGAACACGCCGCCGCGGCCTGCATGCGTTGCCACAAAATCAACGGCGAGGGCGGCGAAGTCGGTCCCGATCTCTCGAAGGTCGGCTCGCGACAACCCCGCGAATACTTGCTCGAATCGGTCGCGTTCCCCAACAAAGTCATCGCCCCCGGCTTCGAAAGCGTCCTGGTGAAATTGAAAAACGGAACCTCTTTTGCAGGCATTGTGAAGAGCGAAACCGCCGATGAACTCGTCATCAATTCGCCCGAGGACGGAATCGTGAAAGCCAAAAAATCCGACATTGTTCTACGCACGCCAGGACTTTCGCCCATGCCCGAGGGCTTCGCGTCGATCCTCGGCCGTGAAGATTTGCGCAATCTCGTCGAGTTTTTGGCTTCGCAAAAGTAACGCACAAATCGGTCGCCCGGCGGTGTCTGTTTAAGTGTGGCGGCCTGGCTCGATTTGGCGGTCCAGTTTTTGCGCAGCGATCTTCGCCGGTCCAAGACCTGGCGAAATCGCTCGCTGCTCGTTTTGCTCTGCGCCCTCGCCGGCGCCTGGGCAGCCCTTGCGCCTCAAGCCTCCTTCAACGTCGGCGAACGCCTTCGCCTCGGCTTCCAGGCCGCCGGACTCCTTTCGGTCGCCGCAGGAATTTTATTCGCCTTTGCTCCCCACGCTGAAATCACGCGCGACGAAGCCGCCCGCCCGGTGCGCCGCAAATTATTTTTCGCCGCCGCCACCGCGAATTTCGTGCGCGGCGGCACCGCCATGCTCCCCGGACTCCCCTTCGCCATCGGAATCGCCAGCGAGTCCGAAGTCCTTTTCATCCTCGCGCTGCTCGCCGCCGCCGCGCTGCTCGCCGCGACCAACAAACAAATCATCGCGCTCCCATTTCTCGCCGCGTTTTTCATTCCCAACTGGTCCGCGCACTGGACCCGGCTTCTCCTCGAATTCTCGCTCCTCCTCCTTTTGGCCGCGCACCTCTTTACCAAAATCAAACTCTGTTCCAGCGCCGCCAACCTCAAAGTCCAAAACCTCGCCCACGAACTCGTCACCGGCGCGAGCGTCGAAGAAATTTGCGCGCGCCTCCAGGCTCTCGCCAAACGCCGCGCCCGCCCCTTTGTTTTCGCGTTGTGCGGATTGAATATTCTCGCCTTAGTTCTCATCGCCCAATGTCCGTTCCCCATCAGCGCTGACGAACGAAAGGTCGTTGAACTCCTTCTCATCGCAGGCGTTGGGCTTCTATTTTTGGACGCGCGCGCCCTCCTCTGGAAAGGCCTGCTCCTGGGGATTGCAAAGGCTCCTGTTCGAGCGACGCTTCTCTTCGTCCTCGCTCTGCCCTGGGCGATCGCCTGGCTTTTTTATTCGCTCCACACCGGCGAACCCATCGGCATGAACGAAGGCGCGGCCATGCTTGTCATCTGGCTCAGCGCCAGCGCCGCCGCCAGTTCGATCACCGGTTCCACGGCCAAAACAAAACTCCTCAACTCCCTCCGCGAACTCGTCAGCCAAAACCTCTAATTACTTAGGCTCCGTCCCGGTCTTTTCTTTTTCTTTATCTTTTGGCAGCAATTCTTTGATCGTTTGAATCGGTCGCAACGGGAACAAAATGATTTTCGGAATATGCGCGAGCTCGCTTTTTGGCGCGGCCAGATTTCCGGAGACTTTCGATTCGAACACTTTCGCCAGCGGCCACAGCGCGGCGCTCATCGCCCGTCCAAAAATCCACGCATCGCGGAAAAATTGCGCTTCCACTTTCGCATCCAGGTTCCCATCGAAATCGACGCTCCCATCGTAACGGAGCCGAAACGCCGGCGCGCGCACTTCCATGTCCTTCGTGTGAACCACGCCATCCTCAATTTTGAACGTGCCAGCGCCGCTGTAAATTTTGCTGCGCCCCAGCCCGGGCGCGACCGTTTCCAGCACGGGCGAAAAAATGCCAAAGACCGGGATGTCCCACAAAAATCCATTCTTCACCGTGCCCATGCCATGGCCTTGCCAGGTTTTCAAATCTTCGGAATTCGCCTCCGTCACCACCAGCGTGCCGCTCAATGTTCCTTCGATTCGATTCGTGTTGGCGGGAATCAAATCGTGCAGCATCAAAGCCACATCGGCATTCGTGGCCACACCTTTGAAGCGATAATCCGCGCTGTCGTCCGGCTTGAATTTGAAATGCCCCTCCCATTCGATGTCCCCGCCATAAAACTTCGCCGTCACGTTCGTGACCTCCAATAAATCCTGATGCCAATAAACCCCCGCGGTCGTTTTCGTGGTGTTGAAACGCCAATACGAAAACGCGTCGCCCGCAATTTGAAAATGAATATCGGCGTCTTGCGGTTCGGCGAAGGGCACCGTCCCCTCGATCCGCACCGTCGGCGGCTTCGCAAATTGGTAGGGCTCGATCGCTTTGTAAATAATGGGGCCGAGAATTTTCGTGAAACGATACGGATCGGTTGTGCTAAAACCATTTGTCACGTGCGCCACGGCTTTGCGCAAATCCACACCCGTCGAACTCGCCATCAACACTTCATTCGTCGTGCGATGCGTGATCGGTTCGAACAGGTTGATCCATTGATTCGAGTAAATCACCCGCGCGCGCGCGTCGAGAAACAGTTCGTTGCTGATCACGAAGTTAGTCATTGCGAGCGAGCCTTCGAAACGCAACGAATCGGCATTATCCAAATCGCCCGTCAGGATGCCTTCGATGGCGGGCGGCTGTTTGAATTCCACGAACTTGAGCGCGGTCTGTCCCTCCTTGTCGAGCAATGGCAGCGCCGCCCAAGGGTCGATCCCGCCGCGAATTGACAGCCGAAACGCCGGCTCGAAAACGTGTCCGGCATAATCCAATTCCAATTGCCCCTCAGGCCGCTTCAACACGAGATCGGGGAATCTCCATTGCAAATTGGTGACGAAGAAATGCGTCGAAAGCTCCGTGCAAGTCACGCCGTGAAACGATGCCGAGCCAATCGCCATCGAACCATCCAGCCGTGTTGATTCCAGCGCCTGTCGCCACTCATTCGTTCCCAGAAAATTCGTCCACGCCGGCCCAATAAACGAAATGCGCGCATCGAACTTCGGCGGCTTTTCCCACATGAATTCGTTCAATAGCGGGCGCACCTTGGGATCAAGCAGCGACGCGGTTTTCTTCAGATCGAAATCGAAATGGGTTTCGCCTGCCACCCGGCGGCTCGGCACATCAAGCGCGGCTTCGAGATGAAAAGCGCCGCCATACAATTCCGAATCGATCGCGGCGATTTTTAATTCCGGCGCGAGCCATTGTCCACGCGCGGCGATTTTTTCAATGCGTGCATCCAGCCCGGTGTAGTCGGCGGCTTCGGCGTTCCAATGAATTTCGAAATTCGCAAAATTCGTCCACGCGCCCCAACTCGCATCGGTCGCGATTTTGTCGGGCCGTTCGCGGACATCGCCGTTGATCGATATTTGCCGGGCCGCGCCGTTTTTCGTCTGCAAATTGGCGAGGCTCACGAGCCAGTCGCCCGCCCAATTTTGGCCGAGCGTCAAAATTTCCGCACCTGCCACCGCGGGGATTGGCGCCGCCGGCTTCACGGGCAACAGGTCCGTCAAAAAGCTATTCAGAGCCGCGATGGGATAAGCGTGTTGCAGCCGGGCCTGGAATTCGGCGCGCGTCGCGGTGCCGACGGGCAGCCGGGGATTTTCCACGCTCCCCTGCGCCAGTGTGAGCAAGTTCGTGCCTTCGCTTGCGCGCGTGTTCAAGCTCACGTCGATGTTCCGCCCTGAAAACCAATCCGACGAAACCATCTCGCCGCGCAACGTCCACGTGCTCTCGAAGGCCGCCGAATTCGTCAGCGGATACAGCGTTTCGCTCATCACCGTCGCCTCTTTCAATTCCGCCCAGGGCGTGATGGCGCTCTTCAACTTGATGCTCACCGTGGCCGCCATCTGTTCGCCCGGTCGCGCGGATGGTCCCACCGAACTTCGCAAAAAGAACGCCTGCGCGTCACCCCACGGCGATTTGGCCGCGTCGCCGCGCAACGAAACCGAAATACGAAACGAGGCCAAATCCCTCAAGTCCCCCAGCGCGGTCACCGAGATGCTCGGCGGCGACGAAAATCGAATGCGTTCGACGACCGAAAGCACATCGCGCAACACGCCTTCCCAATCCGACGGAGCCGCGCGATTCGTCGAGGCGCCGGGAGCCATCGACAACAGATTCGTCAGCGAGCCGGAAAAATGCCAGCGCGCGCCCATCGATTCGCCTTCGAAATTCGAAATCGTCCAATGATCGCGTGCGTCGAGGCGAATTTGGGTTTCGATATTCGTGACGCTCAGCGAACGCGGCCCTGTATTCGTTTGCCGCAAATCCAATCGCAGCCGCGCGTCGTTCAATTCGACCGCGTCCAATTTCAAATGCAATCGCTTGATCGCGTGCCGATTGAATTTCAGTTCCGCGCGGCCCGCCAAAAAATCCATTGGCGCGCCCGCGTTGGTTGAGACGAGCTGAACTTTTTCGATGATAATGTGCCGATAACCATCGAGGCGCAGCCGTTGAAAGCCGACGTCCAGACCTTCCGCCTCCAGCGCGCTGACCACGCGACGTTTCATGAAGCCAGGCAGGCCCACTTTGTTCATGTAAAGAAATGCGCCGGCGACCGCGAGCACGAGCAGCCAAACGCCGATTCGCATCCAGCGGAAAATCCGCCGGCTCCACCCCCAAAATCGTTTCCCGCCTTTCATGCGCCAGGCTATCGCGGCGGCATTAATCCCGCCCGCACCCACAAGTCATAGAGTTCCCCCGGGAACTGAAACAACGTAATCTCTTTTTCCCCAGGCAACACCGTGGCCGCATAAATATTGTTCCGAATCGCGCGTTTGCCAAACATGAGAAAAACCGGCAGGGGCGCGCCATCGCGCATGACCTGCGCTTCCAGGATCGGCCCCTCGCGCGCAAAGCCCAGGCTCGCCAGGCGCGATTCGCCCTTCGCTTCCCATTTATACGCCTGCAATTGCCCGAGCCGCGTGACCGCTTCATCGACCATCGCATTTTGAATCGCGTCCGCGGTCCAACCTTGCGGCTGGCGAACGATGCGATTCGTCGCGCCATTAAAAGTGACCACCAGCGCCGAAACATTCGTCAGCCCAAAATCGAAGACGCGCCGATCGCGCAACCGCCAGGCTTCGCGGGGCACCAGGCTGAAATCCGCCAGCGGCGTCACATAGACCGGCGTCTCGTCGTTGCGCCGCGCGTAAATGGCGTCCTCCCCTTTGCGCGCGCCGAAATCCACCTGCGTCATCAACGCGTTTGTCACCGCGCCCGCCGCATTGGTCCGCGCCGCAAAAAACGCCACCGACAACTGCGGCGTCGCGAGCCCGAACTGCTTCAAGTCCGCGTCCGCCGGCACATCCTTCGCGAACTCCACAATTTCCATGCCCGCCAACAACTTCATCAGCGAGCGCATTAGCTCCGCGTCCGTCGCCATCGGGGCCGGCTCCGTCACGCGCCACAAACCATTCGTCTGCCGCGCCAGCGTGTAACCCCCATTCGTCCCCTTCACCTGCAACAACGTGATCTGCGCCGGATCGACCGACAACAATTGCGAATCGTGAAACGCCTCCTTTGGCTGGCCGAGCGCCTCCAGCAATTTGCGTTCGACCAAAACGATATTCGTATTGGCCATGCGCCGCACGAAGACGTGGCTCGGGTCATTCGTCGGGCTCGCGCCAAATTCGAGCGCGGCGATGCGATTCGTATCGATGGAAAACGAAAGTTCCAGCTCGGGTGTTTGCAACCCGTACCGTTCCAGGTCCGCGGCCGGCGAATCGGTCACGAATTGATCCACGCGCGCCGTCGAAAGCAATTGCAGCAGCTGCGTG
>Ga0070686_100000684_pt1 | contig 19696 bp, 32 predicted proteins | sample KBSS23LmetaG_FD_65654 | JGI IMG/M metagenome (GOLD analysis project Ga0070686, IMG submission 65654) | Switchgrass rhizosphere microbial communities from Kellogg Biological Station, Michigan, USA - KBS S2-3L metaG | ecosystem: Host-associated > Plants > Roots > Rhizosphere ... | reverse complement strand
GCCTTGTTGGCCGTCACGGTCCATGCCCTAACGAGCGCCGCCTTGTAAGTGTCCTTCGGCGCCTCTTGCGCGTTCTTGACCGCGTTCGCTAACGCCTTGTCAGCCGCATCGGCGCGCTTTTGCGACGCCGCTTCCGATGTCAGTGCTGCGCCCGCTTTGTCCTGCGCCGCCGTGGCAAGCTGCGCCGCCTGCGCATCGACAGCCGCACTTGAACCTTTGGCCCGCGCGGAGCTGTCAGCGCGCGCCAAAGCGTTGGCCGCGGCGATATCCGCAGCAACGGCGGCGGTGACTTTGGTTTCTTCGTCTTTGGCGAGCTGCTCTTGCACCACATCTTGCTCGTGCGCGGTGATCGCGCCTTCAGCGATACCACCCGCCGTTTTAAACAGCGTCCCATAGCCGAAATCGAACCCAACGATTTCTTCGCAGCCGAGATACCGTAGACCGTCCATCGCTAAGCTCCCTTCACCGACGCGCGAAGAGACGCGCGATCATTTTGACGATCAGCAAACCGCTGCCACCGATTACCCCGCCCACCAACAAGCCAGGCCAGAATTCCGAGATGGCACGCGGCCCGCCGGCAGGTGCCACCTTTGAAACGGTCACGTCGGCGTCAATGCCGTAGTCTTTCATCGCACTTCTGATGAACGGCGCCGCGACATCAAGGGCAGCTTGCGGCCCGGCGTTGACGAACAATAGCCCGGCGGGCGCGAGTGCGCCCGCTGTGCCCGTGCCGAGCTTGTACTTCAACGTCTGCGAATCGATATTCTTGATCCGAAACGTGATGTACTGATTCGACAGCGCGTCCGAAGCGCCGAGTAAGTCAAGCCCCTCCATGTTAGCCGTGGAACCCTTCCCCGTCGGAGTCGGACATCACATCACCGCCCGGCACCACGGTACCGTCGTCGAACTCACCTTCACCGCCGCCTGTCTCCATGCCCGGCATCGCCGTATCGCCGGTGCCGTCATCGATCGGGTTGCCGTTCTCATCGACCGGCACTTCGTCACCGCCGTACACCTGCTCGGGATGCTGACGCGCGTAGTCGAGCATCTGTTGCTGCGCCTGCAACTGCTGTTGCGCTTGCTGCATCAAGAGCGGCGCCACTTGCTGCGCCTGCTGTTGCATCAACAACTGCTCGGCGGTGTCCGCCTGCTGTTGCTGGATGAGCGCCTGATCTGCCTGAGCTGACGCCGCCGCTTCGTCGGCGGCTTGCTGCGCCGTCGTCTGCGTCTGCTGCACGTTCGCCGCCGACGTCGCCGCCGATTCCGCGAGCGCGTTGGCTGCGTCCTGCGCCGCCTGAGCCACAGCCGCATCCGCTTGCACTTTGGCCAACGCAGCCGCCGCAGCGGCGTCCGCATCCGCTTTCGCTTTCGCCGCGGCCTGCGCCGTCAACGCCGCCGCTTGTTTGAGCGGGAACGTGATCCAGTCAGGCGCTTCTTGCGGGTACCAGAACATGACACCCTTGGCATCGACGCGCATGCGCGCAAAATCCGGCATGCCAGGATTGCCGACGAGCGGACCGTACGGTTTGCCCTGCGGCGAATTCTTCTGATTGGACAAAAACGCCTCGGCCGGCTGCACGACGTTCCAATAGTCACCCGCACCCGAATGACGCCCGCGCACGTGGATCCACACGTTCGACTTGAAATCATCACCGAACGCGACGCCGTTGGGAACCTCGTTGTCGTGGAACTTGCCCCACACGTATCCGAAATGATCCGTGCCATCGATTCCAGGCGTCGACCCGATCGTATAGCTGTCGGTCGTCTTCGTCATGAGCCCGAGCGAACCACAGTAACCGTCGGGCGTGCCTTTTTCACCGCGGTAGATGATGCCGCCCGCGGCGACTGCATCTTGCTCCTGATACGACATGTCCGGGGCCGGCGGTAATGCCGCGCCGGTGTCCATCGGATCATCCGTGAGCGGAATCCCGAAGCCGCCATCACCACCTCCGTAAGCCGGATCCGGCGTACCGTCGGTGAGAAATCCGGGGTTGTTCGGATCGGGCGGCGCTGTCGACGTCGTGCCTGTCCCCCAATACGCCGGGTCGTTAGAACCGTCGGTGAGAAAACCCGGGTTGCTTGGATCCGGATCCGCGCCCACCATCGTGTAATAGTCGTTGAGCGCCGCTTTGACTTCTGCGCCGATCACGTCGTCGTTCATCAGATCGCCGACACGCACCGCTGCTTTGCCGGCGGGCATCGTCTTACGCGCTGCGACGCTTTGCGTGAATTTCGGCTTCACAGCGACCCGCGACGCAACAGCCGACTTGGGGCGCAACTTGGTTGCGACCTTCTTTTGCGTGACCATCGCTTTCGCCAGCGTCGCCACCGATCCGTGCGCACGGCTCACGTGCTGCGCGAGAACCTTTGTTGCATCGCTCGCTTTCTTCGCGGCGACGTTGCGTTTCGCCACTGCAGCTTTTTGCTTTGGCGTGAGCTGCGCAGCGACGACGGCGCCGACATGAACCGACTTGACGACGGGTTTTTTCAAAAGTTGCGCCGCCTTCACTACTTTTTGCACAGCAGTTGTCGCTGTCTTCCGCGCGGCGGTGAGCACCTTGCCGTGCTTTTCGATTGCCGGGTTGAACTTGGGACGCGGGTACGGCGTCACCTTCGGCGGCTGCCCCTTGGCAACACCAACATCATCGGTGGAAAAAAAATCAGCAAAGCCGATCAAACAAGTACCGGGGATCTTGTGCATGACTTTTCTCCCTTAGAGACTCAACTCGAACGGAACTCGCAAGAACGTGCCGAGTGTCGTGAACACTTGAAAAAAGAAAGCGTCAGGTGGCACTGTGATCGGATAGCAGCCCACGCCGGTGAGCAAGTTGAACGTGTGCGACGTCACCGTGTTGCCGTTGAGATTGTAGAATTGAATCGTAACGACAGGCAACGCTGGATCACCCGGCGTCGCCGCCTGTCCCGTCGGCACCAACACACGAACGGCGCGCAATGGGATTGGCCGTTCCGAGCTGATGAAGATACCCGGTTCCTGCCGCTCGTAATCGTCGATATACGACGTTCGAACGAGTGGTGCTTGCGACGGCGCGGCGAACGTCCCGATGGATGCGCCGACAGTCAACGACGCAGCAACCGCTTCGGCGGGGGGTGGATCCGGCGTGCCCGGTGGATCCATGCCGACGATGACGGCGACGTAGTTGCCAACGACGGTGATACGACGTCCGAGCCCGAGATCAACGACCGCCATGTTCTGCGTGTTGCCGTCGCTGCCGTATTGAATCTTTGCGTAGGCACGCGCATCCGGCGTCACAAGCAAACGCGGCGTCGGCTGCGGCTGCAACACCGTACCGATATCGACCGTCATCGACTGCGCTTCTTCTTTCTGCCCCTGCCAAAAAGCTACTGTTTGTTCTTGAACGATGCCTTTCACTACTTCATCGGCGCTCGGTTGAAACTTGATCGTCGCCGAACGGCCCAGCGTCGAGTCTTTGTTGAGTGACGCCGGTTGAATCGACGTGCGCATCGCGTTTTTTGCTTCGTCGAGATGTTGTAGCGCCGTTGCATCCATCGTCGCGTGCGTGTCAAACTCCGCAGCCGGCCCCAGCTCTTCGTACGCTTTGGCCGTATCGCGCAGGAGCTGCGTGAAGTCGTTCGTCGTTGCCGCTTGGTGCGCGGCGCCTGCGAATTCGAGCCCGATCGACGTCAAGTGCTTTTTCGCACGCACGTTGCGCGGGTCGCTCGCGAGCTGCGCAAACGTCGCCGCTGCCCGACGGAGTATCCGCGGGCGGATGGCCGGATCCGCTTGCTGCGCTTGTCCGATGAAAGCGGAAACGAGTTTCTTTGCAGATGCACCCATGGCGTTCGCTCCGTTTACGCTGCCGATTTGGCGAGCTGAACCGCTTCGAGCATCGCTTGCTTGACCGGCGGCGCGCTCAGCTCGCCGAGCCGTCGCCACTCGTCGCACGCCTGTTGATCGCCCGCCTTGCATGCCATCACGAGCATCGCCAGCGCGGCGAGCGCCGGATTGTCCTTTGGCTCGATGCGCACCATGAACGACGCCTTTGTGTTCGCTTCAGGGCGTTGCAAAATGGCAGGTGCCGCGGCCGCCATCTCCTTGATCGCGGTGCCGGCGCCAAGCACACAGCCCATTGCCGGCAACACACCGACAACGGTTGCCGCCGGAACACCCGCTTCGGCCGCGTGCCGCGCCATCTCCGAAACGCACTTCCGCACCGGCTCCATCGACGTGCAAATACGCACCTCACCGTCGGAGCCGGGCAGCGCGAGCGATGCGCACACGAATTCGCCTTCACGCCACGCGGTTACGAGCCCGTCGTACCGCTTCGGCAGCCACAAATCGACGCGCTTTTGCGCCTCGGCCACTTCTGCTTCCGCGCCCAGTTCGGTTACGGTCGCGATATCGTCTTCGAGATCACTGTGCGCGTCCGGATCGACGATGTGATCACTCAACCGCTGTTCGAGTTGAGCGACGTGATCGGACAACGCCGCCAGCTCAGGTGAATTCTCGGCGCGAAACGCGCGGTAGCTGTCTTCGGTGTCAACGCGCACGAAACGTGGCGGGCAGCCGACGCCGCAGCGAAGCATGAGTGCGCTCGTCAGCGGGAAGGGATCCACCCCGCCGGTGGCGACCGCGGCGCCGATGACGACGTCGGTCAAGCTCCAATCCTCCTCGACGCGCGGCGGCGCGTCGACGTCGACCGCCTTCATGGGCGGGGCCGGCTGACGATTGTCGCGCGCTTTCTCGATGACCTTGACAGCCGCCATCGCACCGATCTCCGACGGGCCGTACATGGCGTAGCTGCCGATCTCACTCGGCCCGAACATCGCCGAGCTTCCGATCTCCGACGGACCGAACATCGCCGCGCTGCCGATTTCGTACTGCGAATCGAGCGTGTCACCGATGCCGCCAATTTCAGCATCGTCGCGGTCGGCTGCGCCGATGCGCATATCGTCGAGCATGAAGCTTTCGAAGGGCACCATCAGATCAGCCGCGCGGCCGATCTCGGTCGTGCCGCCGCCGATTTCAGTCGGCCCGTCTTCGGCGTTGCTACCGCTGCCGTAATCGGGCGCGAGTACACCATGGGCGTCGTCGGGATACGTCGTCTCGTCTTCGATTTTGGAACTGAACTCGTCTTCGATATCGTCGTTGAGCGGCATTTGCCTTTTCTCCTCGTTTTTCAGAACGCCCCGCACGCCGCATCGTAGCGCGCCCGCGTGTTATCGAACAGCTTTGGCCAACCAGCAAGCGCGCCGCGCCCGCCGATGTGAAGAATGGCAAGCGCACCCGCAAGAGACATACCCGCCGGACGCTTGATCTCACCACTCATTAATTCTTGATGGTACAGCGAAATCGAACGCGCGAACGCGGCATATTGCGCCATTTGATTGCTGAGGAACTTTCGCATTGTCCACGGCAATACGAAGTCGCACACGTAAATCCAACGACCATACGGCGTGCGGCACGTACGAAGGTTGGCGGCATACTCCAACTCGACGAGTCGACGCGGACGCATGTCAAACGCCCCGAAGCCACCCGACAATGACACCGCACCGACAGATTGCACTTCAAGTGCAGCAACGAAGCGTTGCCACGCTTCATTGCTTACGCCGTCGAGACGGCTTGCCGGCCCGGTGCGAAAACGACCAAGAGCAGCGGACATTACGGCGCCTCCATCGGAACGATCAAACCGATCGAATACACAGTCACGAGCCCATCACGTGATGGGTGAGGATCAAACGCGACGCGTCCGCCGACGCCTACGACACGATGCCCGAACCCACGCGGCGAGATCCCTGACATAAGATGCGGCACCGGCGGTACACAATCGAGGATCTCTTGCGGCAGTGTCTTGTCCGGCGCCGTCGCGATCTCGACGAGATCGAAACCGATTGACGCGAGCCAACGCCGTTCGCGATCTCCTTGCTCTTCACCGACAGCATCACACGCCGCGGGATCGAATCGCGGGATGCTGTCAATCGACACGCCGAGGATGGTTGCATAGGCGGCGCGCACGCACTCACCGTAAGGGAATCCCTCAACACGTTGAGTAACGCCACTACGCGGCACGGAGCAGCCTCGTATACGGTGAGCGAAATACGCCGTCGCGCGGGGCGAGCCCGAGCAACTCGATTTTTCGTCCAACCGCTGTCGGCGATGCGCCTTCGACGGCGACGAGCCGTTGTGCTGCCGCCATATAGTTGCCCCAACGCTCGGCGTTCTTGCGGATCTCTTCGCGGCGACGCTCGGCGTTCTCAGGCCCACCCATGCCGAGGATCAAGCTTGGATCTTCGGCCGAGCCGTCCGGCCACAACACGACCGCGTGATACGTCCACCCGCCGCGGTCGTTGGGCTCCTTGAGCAGGTACGGCGACGCTGCGATCCCTGCGCGCCACAGCTCAGCGACGCGTACCGGAACAAGCTCGTTGCAGTCGCCCTTTCCTCGACGGTAGAGCGATTTGATATCGAGAAAAATCTCGATACCTTTGAGCATGCGCACGATCATCAACGCCGTCTCGGCGTCGACTTCTTGCTCACGCAACATGCGCAGGAATTTTTTCAGCCACGCGCGCGACAACGGCTTGCGACCGTCAGCTTGATCTGGTGGTGTGTACACCACGTCGCTGTCGTACAGCGCCACGGTGTTTGGGTTGCGCGCGAGATAGCGAAGATTGTGTCGGCAGTTGATGCCGAGCAGACGCATAAGAATGTCTTCCGAAGCGTCCTGTTCTTCGGGCGAATCAAAGTCGAGTTGAATCCCGAAATGGATATCGCGCATCGACATTCGTAACTGATCCTCCCGTACGAAAAAAAGCGCCGCGCCGAGTTGAATCGGCGCGGCGCCCGAACTACTGCGCCTGTGCGGCGCGCCGCACCGCGATTAGCGGAGCGACGGGCCGAGCAGGTTGAAACGCAGCTTCACGACGATCGACGTGATGTCGTTCGACGTGTAGCCGGACGGCGGCGCCACCTGAAACATGACGCTCGGCTCGACCGCGAACGCGACGGTCATGTCGATGCCGCCGTTGATCGTCGGCCACGAAATGCCGTTGCCGAGCGAGTTGTTCGCGAAGGTCGGACCGCTGATGCCGTTCGCCTCGGTCGGGGCGTTCGGAAAGCAGTTGTCCGCGCCCGAAAACGCCTGAACGAGCACGAGATCGGCCGAGTCGGCGACCGACGCGACGCGAGTCGTCGCGCCGAGGGTGTCGTTCGAGAACGTCACCGTCACCAGCTCCGTGAGGATCGCCTTGGTGGGCTTGAAGCTCTTGTAAACGCGAGTCAAGCCGCTGATCTGCGGCAGCGTCGAGCCGCTCCACGTGGTGAGCGTGAAGGTGCCCGTCGCCGAGATGCCGATCTGCGTCGAATCCTTGTACGGGCTGCGCATCGTCTTCTGCAACGGCGCGTGCGCGCCGAAGCGATTCTGCGCCAGCGCGCCGAGCGAGCCGCGGAGCTGCTTGAGCGCGGCCGCCGCGGCGCCCACGTGGCTGTCCTGCATGCCGCGCAGCGACTCGCCGATTTCCGAATAGTTGCCGAGGTGAATGTCGTCGTCGTCCCAGCTCATGATGAGCCTCCGTTGAGAATTTGTGAAAGCTCCCCGCGACGAACACCGTCACCGGGCCGTTCCGATACGCCGACGAAACCTCGTGTTTCCTCGGATGCGCTTGCCACCTCGTGCAGCAAGCTATCGATCAACGACGCGCGTTCGCCTCGTGCGACACGCGTCGCCTCGAATCTTTTACACGCCCATGGGCGTGCTTAGTGGCTCGACGCCAACTCTTCGATCTGATCCCACGACAGCCCGCGACCGGCGCCGGCTTTGCCGAGCGCGCCCATGGCGGTGACGTCGCTGGCACCGGAGATCTTCTTGATGTCGGTTCCGGCCGGAACAAGCACGGCCTTCTTGCCGGTCGACTTGCGGGCGTGACGCAGGCCCATTTCGAGCCCGATCGCGTTGATGCCCGCCTGCCCGATGGCGTCGACGGTGCCCGTCACGACGCCGGGACCGAGCATGGCCGACGACACGAGCGCGCCGACCTTGCCGACGACACCCGCGATGCGCGCGGCGTGCTTGCCGTACCACTTGTCGCTGTAGCGGTGATACGCCTGCCCGATCCCGTACGACGCCGCGAAACCGGCGGCGCCGCCCGCGAGCACGCCGGTCACGCCCGGCATATCGAACCCAACATCGGCATGCTTCATCAAATGCATCGCACTCGCCATCTTCGCGGCTCCTGTTTTTGGTTTCGGTTGCGTCGAAATCTAGGCTAGCAGCGCTACAGTAAAACGCGGTGAAGTGTTTTCGTGGGTTATTGTACACACGCATTCTCCGACGGAGGTGCCAACACCTATACCAACCTAACTACCAACACTTTTTGATTTACTAACGTTTATGTTGTAACGTTCCTTTCGTGCCCTCCGACATGCCGCAACTGGGTTTTCGTTGCCCACCGGACATAGCAAAACGGCTTGCAAAGGCCGCTAAGTTCCGCGGGCAGTCGATCAACAAATTCATCGAAACGGCCGTCGTTGCCGAGATCATCGAAGTTGAAGAGCGACGGCGCGCGAAGAAAGACGCCGACGACGTTGCGTCGCTATCACCGCTGCGACAGCAAACCAACGGCGACGCGCCCGAAGGGCTCGGCATTGCGCGCGCGCAACAACGACGCACCACCGAAGCGATCATCGAACAACATCAACAACAGCAACCCGCCGAGCGCCAAGTCGTTGTCAACGTCGGCAACACTGCGGCTAGCGGCGGCGACCTAATCGACCGTTTCGCGAGCTACGTTGCGTCGGCCAAAGATTTCGAACGTGACGTACGTTTACGCAAAGCCGTCGACATTTTGCGTGAGACGGCGCAATCAGATGAGGAGCGCAAGGTACTCGCGGCGCGCCTCGACGAAGCCATAGCGGCGAAGACGAATTCGAAAGGCAACGACCAAAACGGTGTCGTGCGCGTTGCGCGCATCGCCTTCGACAAGATCGCCGACATTCTTCGCTAGGGAGCCCGATGAGCAAAGACGAGAAAGAAGAAAGCAGTAACAGCAAAAAGAACGGACGCCCCAACCACACAGGTTCCGTTGCGGCGGAAGATCCCGAGCTAACGTTGTGGCTCAATCGCTTGTGGGCACGCAACGAACCGCCAGAACGCATTGAGGTGTGGCAAAAATTCAGCCGCAACAAAGCCATCCGCGGCGAGATGATCTTTCATGAAGATTTCAAGTTCGACAGCAAGCTCGACGTCGAACAAGTCAATCGGCTCGCCAACGAGATCATGGAAGCCGCACAACACGACTGCGATTCCGCACGTCGTGGTGAACGTGACTACGATGTTGTGGTCATCGACCGCAATCGCAAGGCGAGCCCGTTGACACGTCGCCTCGGCCCGCTCATTCCAAAGCGACAGTATGCCCTCGCGAAAGCAGGCGACGTCGATGAAGATGACGACACCCCGCTCGACGCGCACACGCTCAATCTCAAGTACGTGCAAGAAGGGCTCAACCAAACGCGCTGGGACAAACAACGCAACGATCGCGTACTCGGTGACGTGCTCTTGCTCATGGGCAACATGATCCAAGAGCTGCGCACCGACCAACGCGCGCTGATGTCCCAACACATGTCATTCTTCCAACAACTCCAAGAAGCGGAGGATCGCCGCCTCGATCGTGAGCTGCTCCGCGAGCGTGAGAAATTCAAGCTCAGCTTGTACCGTGATGGTGTGCGCACGGCGCGTAACTTGTTGCCCGGTTTGTTTGGCGACGGGGCACCACAAGGCGCCCCGACGAACGGCGCCGCAAATGGTACAAACGGACACACAAACGGCACACAGCAATCGTTCGGTGCATCGCAAGAGCGCACACTCGTCGACAACTTCCTCAATGACTGTGAAGAAGCGGAAATCTCCGTCGCGTTGTTCGGCGACTTCGCAGTCAAAGACGGCAAGCTCAGCCAGATCAAACCGGGTATCTTTTCGCTCGAACAATTTCGCGCGCTGATCGGCGTACGTGATGGCAAGCTCTCACCGGACACGCTTGATCAGCTCATGCCGATGTCCGGGCACGCGCTTGCAGTTACGCAGGAACAAATCAAAGCGGCGTCCGACGCCGGCATGACGGAAGGTATCGGTATGGCGCTGCTCGAACTCGTCGGGCTGCGCCGCCGTAAAAAAGAAGCGATCGACGTCGCAGCGACCACAACCGAAGACGAAACGGAATAACGCGCTCAGCGCAAGGGAGATTGGAAATGGAGATCAAGACGTCACTGAAAAAGTTGTTGCGGCTCTTCGCGCAGGCTGTCAACGACGAAGCACTACCGGAAGTCGAGCGCAGCCTTGCCGCCAAGAACATGGTGCTCACTGCGCACGTGCAGCGTGTCGAGGCAAAAACGGACGCGCATGCGACACGGGTGGATGCGCAGATCGCCGAGCTGGCCGCGCACATTGCCATCTTGAAGCAAGGCACCGCAGGCACGCCGTTTGCCGGCCCGCCACCGACCGACGGTGTGCCCGAAGACGCGCCCGTCGATGAAGAAACCGCGGCCAAGGAGATGGCGGCGCGTGTGTTGCGTGAAACAGAAGCGGAAGAGCGCGCGCTCGCCGCAGCAACCCCGGGCGGTGCAGGTGCAACTGTCACCCCACTGCGTCAACCCAACGGCGAAGCCACGCCGACGGATGAAGCGTCGTGATTTCCGCGGCCGAAGCGTTGAGGTTGGCGTCAGCGCAACTCACCGACGAAGAAAAGCAAGCCGCCGACGGTCTCGAAATCTTGATCGAAGAGTACGTGCGCAAAGGCATGAAGCGCAACGGCGTCGACCTTGAAACGAAAATGACCAATCGTTCCGTTATCGCCGAAGTCAACCATCGGCTACGCGCGGCCGGTTGGTCGACGCAATGGGAACCGATCGTAGAGCGTCACAAGCTCAACGCCGCAGTGCAAAGCGTCACCGGCTGGCGTCTGTCGTTGTTCCCGACCGACGCGGCGTACGACGACGCAGCTCGTTCGATCCTTTCGTAAGCCGTCAAGCAGTGTCTCGCCGGTGCTTATTGGGTGTCGGCGTGGTCATTGGCGTCGCGCTTTTGTTACTCTAGGCCGATCGTAAATCCCGCCATACGCGCAGCAAGAGATTTGACGCGCTCGCGCCATTGTGCGACCTTCGAAGACAAGGAGGTACCGAATGGCTCGAAAGAGACGTCGACACGGCAAGCGTCGCCGCGGCTACGTGTTCACAAAGGCGCGCCGTGCGGCTTTGAAGAAGGCACAGGCGGCGCGTCACGGTCGGCGGCGACGCCGTCACCGGCGCCGTCGCTAACTACGGCGACTGTATTTGCCTCGACGGGGCGTCTCGTCAAGAAGCGAGCGCCCCTGTACTTCCTCCAACACACCCACACTGTTCATCCGCCAATAGCTCTTGATATTTTCAGGACCGTTGCGATTCTTCCCGTCGCAAAGCAGCACGCGAATGTCTTTCTCGTCGGGTGCGTCTTCGTCACCATCTTTCGGAAAGGCGAAAATCAACACTGTGTCGACGGCGTGCGCTGCATCCGTACCGCCCTTCATTTCACCCGACTTCGCCATCTGATTGACAATGATCGCGCACGTCTTCGTTCGCCGACAATACGCGAGCACAGCCGCAGCTACAGCACTGTCCTGCGCTGGCGACCCTGCCGCAGCGCTCGACGTGTCCGATACGTATTTTTGCAACGAATCGTAGACGACAACAAACGGCCGCGGGCGCATCTTGTCGGCGTGTTCAATCACTCGCTCAACGGTATGTTGATTGCCGAGCACGCTGACGTCGTTGGTACGTAGTCCGAGCCGGTGCGCGATGCTGAGCACGCCGTCAACGCTTTCCTCGCTCGACGCGTAGAGCGCACGCCCCTTTGTCTTTGCAATGCCATCGACGATGCAGCACAACAACGTGGTTTTACCGACGCCGCGGAAGCCTCCGAACAAGATCGGCGAACCCGCAACCAAACCGCCCCCAATAACACGATCAAAACCCTCTACACCCGTCGGTATATATGTCTTTTTCACTTCGTCGGCGGCTGCAAACGTCGAGCGGCCTTTTTGCTCGTCGGAGTCGACGCCGACTTTCTTCGCACGGTAGAAACCGCCGCATCGCGGGCAAGTGCCTTCCCACTGTTCCGATTGTTCGTAGTTACAGCGACGACAAACATAGACAGACATGCACGCGCCCTAGTCGCCGTTGTCCCAACCATGTCCGCGAATCGGCTCCTGCCGCCCGCGATTGTCGCGGCGCTCGCGCCCGCCATCACGACGGCCGTCACGCTGTGGTTCACGCGCTTCGCTGACACTAAGCGTGCGATTGCCGATCAACATGCCATTGAATTGCTCGATGACGGTGCGTGCCTCATCCTCCGTCTCGAACTCGATGAAACAAAAACCGCGTGGCTGATGCGTTTCGCGATCGAGTACGATCTTGATCTCGACGAGATTGTGCGGCGAAAACAACATGCGCAACTCCGACTCGACGCAAGACGCGTAAGGCAGGTTGCCGACGTACAGCCTCTTTTTCATCACCTCAACACTCCCTTGCGAAAGATACGTTTTTCACGCTACAAGATTCGTTGAGCTTTGCCAAGGAGCCGCCGCCGATGACGACGCCCAAAGAGGAAAAGCGTGAACGCCAAGTAGTCGAGCTGATGACGACAGCCAAGGCGATCGCCGACGATGTTTTCGGCGCGCACGAGGACTGCGAAGCAGTTTTCGACGTCTACGATTGGTTGGAGAAAGCCCCCAACGCCGAAGAGCTGGTCGCCGATCTGAAACGCGTGTACGCCCACGCCGGGAGAATCTTCAAAACGTCCGCACCGACGGCGGAACAGGTATTCGGGCTGTTCGAGTACATATATCCCGAGGAGTAATTCCGCCAACCAACGTTTTTTGCAGCGTCCCTTTACAACCTAGTGTATGTTTACTTCGTGGGGCTGCGACAAATGTTGCACCGAGCCGCAACGTGCTGAGATACTCCAATACGGAGGCACAGCATGAGCCCCACGGCAGAAAACTAAATGACACCCGTCCCACAAAGACGTCCGGCGCCTTCATTCCTCGCGAAGCTCGAAGAGGCGATCGCGCACTGCGACGAAGCGACACGCGAGAACGAGCGGGTGGTCGACACCATCAAGGAGTTGCTCAGTGCCGGTGACTCTGGAAGACCTTGTCGACAGCACACGCCGCCTCGCTGACAGCAACTTCGCGACGGCCGCCGCCATCAACAAGCTCGTACCTGCCTTCGAGCAGCTACGCCGTGACATCTACGACATCAAAAACGATCGTGAGATAGACAACAACGCCCTCGCGATCACCGTCGGCAAGCTCAACACCGATCTTGCGCTTCTGCTCAACAACGTCAAGGCGGCACAAGAAGACGTGAAGACGCTCTCGAAGGACGTGACCGCTTCGCACACACTGCCGCCCCGCGACGAACGAACCACCGCCGAGCGTGTCATCGAGAAATTCGAGCGCATGCCAACAGCGACGAAGCTATGGGTATTCGCGCTCATTCTCATAATCAGCGTCGGGTTCGGCCTGCACCTAATCCTCGCAGCGTTCGGCGTCGGCAACTAAAAAACTCGTTGCACCCATCACGAATACCTCGATAGAATCAACCTTGCCGAAAAGTTTTCTTCGGGAGGTTCACCATGAAGTTGTTGCTCGCGATCGTCATCAGCTTGCCGCTGATGTCGATCCACCAAGCCACCGCCCCGCCGCCGCACGACGCCTTCTACTCCACAACGAATGTGCAGCTACAACAGATCGCCGGTGAGGTGATCGCGCTCGACAGCATCGCGGTATGCGAGCCCGCGACCGTCAGCGACGTGATGGTCGCATACCGCGACGACGGGACCATTCCCGACGAGGCTGTCCCCGAACGCGGGGCTGGCTTCAATTCCACGTTGACACGCGATTATCTGACGGGCCGATTCCACGACTACCGTGGACACGCCTGCGCCGACGCGCGCGCCACCTTCGAGGACATTTGAGGCAACGCAAATAGCGCGCGACAACGGCAAAGCGCCGGTCGCACGGCAGTGAAGGGGCCGCGGAAACGCGGCTCTTTCGTTTTTACTAACTACCGATTCGCAGCGTCGTATGAGCCAGCGTCAACATGAGCACGAGAAACGACGCAACGAAAACCCACAACCCGATCGCTGAGCGTTTCTGATCGGTCGAAAGCAAGTACAACAGCAAGCCGAGCACCACAAACACGAGCGGGTAGACGGCGATCAACATACGGCACCTCCACGGCTATTATAAGCCGAACGCGTCCATCTAGACGTCGTCTGTGCGCTTTGATACCATTCTTTCCATGGACAAATACGCACGTGTACTTTTCCGCCCCATCGTCCTACTCCTCGTACTCGCCGTTTCACTCATTACGTTCACCGGCATCGTCTTCGCGGCCGATGGTCCGGCCGATCCGATGACGAATCCACAAGGCGCGCTCCAGCAACTTTGGGATGCGATCGTGTCACGCCGGTGGGGTCTCGCAGCCGTCATCGCGACCATGTTGCTTGTCGCCTTCGTACGCTTCGTCTCACCGAAGCTACACGGCCGATTCGGCGATTGGGTACAACAAAGCCGTGTATCGGCCGCGCTCGCGCTCCTCGGCGGGTTATCAACGTCCGTCGCAGCGCAGCTTCTCAAAGGCGACAAGTTCTCGCTCAATGTACTCGCGTTTGGTTTCGGTGTCGGCGTTGCCGCCATCGGCGGCTATAACGCATTCTGGGATCTGCTCTTCCCCAACGACAAACTACCCAAGCGCGGGCCATCCCTGCCGCCGCCGATTCGACCGGGCGTGCTTCTGCCGTTCATCTTCCTTTGCAGCGTCGTGACCACTGGGTGCGCCCCGGGCACCGACGGGCTACGACAAGCATGTGCGAACGCGAATATCACGCTGACGCAGACGACGGTGACCGGCACCGCGATCTACAAGCTCGGTCATCAAACGTTGCGCGCGAACCTGACGAAAGAAAACGCCGACGCGACGCAAGCCAAAGCGAAGAGCTACGACACGGCGATGGATAAGTTTCTCGTCGCAATGCTGATGATCACTGCAACCAAATCGACCGTGTGTGACGCGGCCGACGCCATCGATGCCGGGGCAAAGAAAAACGTGCGCATGCTCATCGCCCAAGCCGGGCAAATCATCATCGACGCGGCGACAGCACTCGCCGAGCTACAAAAGCTCATCGATACGTCGCAGAAAACCTCCGACGCTAACCGCCTCATCGCGCTCGCATCGTATCGAACACCGCTCGTATTCATCCGCCTACGCGCGGCGGTGCTCTAATGGAAGTCGCTGCCGCCGCGTTCGGTCTAATCGGCACCGTCCTCGAACTTGTTCAAGAGTCGGAAACGGCGTCGAAAGAACAGCACGACGCGATCGTCGCGCGCCTCAACAAGACAGCGAGCGAGCTGCAAGACGCCCTTGGGGCGGCGCGCGCAGCTCGCGAGACGGAATCGAAGACCACACAGGATGCGATCAACAAGGTCAAGGGCGCGTAGCCCATGCGCGCCGTAGCTCGCTGCATACTGCGCTTGCTCATGTGGGCACCAACGCGACGACTCGTCCGCTTCTTGGTGTGGTTGTACTGGCTGCCGGTGCGCGTCTACGCGTTCTTGCTCGCGCCCCCACGCGTAGTCATGGTGCCACTGCCGCCGCCCCCGAACACCTTCTTGACGGCTGAACAACTCGATGAACTCGCCGTGGCTGCCGCAGGGCGTGTGAACCACGTTCCACCCGACGGTGTTTCACACTGCACATACTGCGGCGCCGCTACCCAAGGTCACGCGTACACATACGACGGCACCACGTGGCCCGCGTGTTGTTTCAAAGTCGAATGCCTCGACAAGTGGGAACCGAATTCGTGAAAACGAAAGAGCCAAACATGCGCATCGCCAAATTCATCTGCGACGGTTGTGAGAAAACCGCCGAAACGAAAGGTACGTGGCCGGAGGGTTGGCTCGAATTCAACATCCTTGTGGGTGTGAATTACGTCGTTCCTCCCGTCGAGCAGATTCACGCGTGCTCTAAGGCGTGCGCGGTCCGCGGCGCGAGCAAACACCTCACCAGCTATTGCGCTAAACAGAAGCGCATGAACGACCAATGAACAAACCCGATGCGCGGCCACAAACGCCACCGCAACCACGAAACACGCCGACCGCGGCGCAGCACAACACGCAAGCTGGCGCGACCGTCAACCGCTACCACTTCATCCCAAAACACAACGCGCGGCGCAAGAAGTAGCGTGCGCATCTTCGCCGAAACGCTCGCCGGTATCATCATCCTGACGGCGGCTGTCGTCGGGATCCACTACATCATTGAGGCGAAGCACGCGCGTGAACGCGCGGCGATGGTGACTCGTTAACGCAAGGAGGGATGAACATGCTTCCATGGGCTCGTGTCGTTGACAACGTCTGTGCCGTCTTCGTTGCGCTTCTACCAACACTCGCGCTTACGTTCGGCGCCAACGCGCTCATTGGCGATGGTTGCCTCGTACCGGCCGATCCAGTGCCGGTCATCGTGCAAAGCGAGCCGACACCTCCACCCCCGCTCGACGCAAGCCAACCAAACGAATCGATCGACGCGGCTGTGTCGGCGGCGACGTTGATCTTACAGCTCGACAACGTTGAGATCGAGTGGGACATTTTGGATCGCATGGAACAATGCTGCCCGTATCACACGCACCACATGCGGCGCAGCGGCCCCCGCTGGCGCGAAGACTGGTGACGTCGTGATCTTGAAGCTACACGCGCTGTCGCAACTCGCCGGGCCTAACGACGATGACTACCGCGGGCTCGTGCCGAAGCGCATGCTCTACATGCATCCAGAAGCCGCGCACGCGCTCATGCTCGTTGAAGAAGACACCGGCGGGCTCGTGCACACGGACATCTTTCGCTCTGCCGTATCCAGCCGCGACGCGTACCGTTCAAAAGTGACGTCGTCAGGGCAGCACATCACGCAGCCCGTTTCATACAGCGGCCACGGATACGGTTTCTGCGACGATCTCGACGTGCCGCGCACGCTCAAGAAGCTCGGCACCGACTACGGCGGGCTCACCGTCATCATGGCCGCGCGCGGTTTCTTCTGTCACCGACGCGACGGCAACCCCACCGCGAGCGAGAGTTGGCACTTCAACTACCTCGGCGAAGACGCCGACGCGCTACTCGAATTGACGACGGCCGATCATACAACGTGGGCGCGGCCTGTTGAGGCGCTGATTCAGAAGTACTACGGCGCTGATCTGCGACCGAACGACGAGCAGGCCGCGATCATGTTATCGGTAGCACACGCGACCGACGTCAAAGACTTCCAACGCAAGTGGGATCTTGTCGTCGACGGCATCCTCGGCCCGAAAACGCGACGCGTGCTCGCGTACGTCACCGCTACGCTGCAAATCGAAACCGATCCGCCGGTCGTCGGTTGAGCACTCGTGAGCCACTTTCGGCGGCGCATCAATGAGGACTTGTGGGTACTCGGCGACCAACAGGAAGACGGATCGTGGGTTATTCGTGTGCTCGACGCGGGGCGCGAACCTGTGACGGACCAACAAAAGCGCGCCGAAGCCATCACCGAAGCGCTGCGCGACGAATCACAGCTTCGCAAGGCGCTGTGGAACGAGCTGCCGGTGGACGTACAACGCGCTATCCGCGGGGGCCGCACGTGAGCCGCGTCTACGGTCGCTTTACTATCCCGTGCGAAGGTCTACAACCCGGTTCGCAGCCAACCGAAGACGAGCTGCGCGACGTCGACATCATCGACAAGCGACGCCGTCTGCTTTGCCAACGCTATGAAAATTGCCTCACCTACGCGGCGTCGTTGAATTGGTCAGGGTTTCATTGCTGCGCGTGCACCATCGACGAGCCGACGCCGGGCAAGCTCGGCAATTTTCCGACGCCGTAACCAACGGCGGGTGTGACGGGAAATCTCACGCGCGCGTGCCTCCAGTTCGGGCGGACGGCCGACGGGCGGAATCTGTAACAACGGGCGTCTAGCTACCCGCCATGCCTTGAGCATCTCCGTCAACAACCGCGCGTAGTGTTTGTTTCGACGATGCTCCGCGCGGCGCTGCGCGTGGTTGAGCTTGCGAGCCTCACGCGCTTTGCTCAGACGGTTCTGACGCTCACGATAGAGTGCGCCTTCCACGTCGGGTTGCAATTCACCGAACAGCTCAGCTACATCGTCTGTGAGGTTGCGCCACGCCAAGCACAGCTCCTCAGCGGCAACACTGCTCGACGAGCTTGTGGCACATGTCCACGCGAGTCCGCGCCTCGTCAAGGGCCGCAAGCGCGCGCTCAGCTCGTTGATTGGCTGCGTCGATTTGGGTAACGACTACCGTGAGGAATACAAAGAAGAGAACGACGAACAGAAAGCCACCCGCACGCAACGGCACACCGTTCCGGCGTGCGACCGCGACAGCGTAGATGATCGGCGTGGCAGCGCCAGCAAGATAACAAGCGATGAGGAGCGCGACGATCAATTGACCGGGCACGCGTCATCTCCGGGCGCGTCGATAATCGGTAAGTCGGCTTCGACGCACCAATCGTCAATTTGATCGAGCGCGTCGGAGGAAAACGGCACTTGCAAGATCAACGCGTCATCGCCGATGGTGACGATACCCTCCAGTCGAAGCACACAACGAATGCCGAAGAGGAGAAATTGTTTGGCGAGGGCGAGCTTGAGCGCCCCTATCAGCTCAGTGCGGTATTTATTGCCGGCAGCTTCCCCACGATAGAAAGCGTCCGCGACGTCACGGCACCACGCTCGGAGGCTCACGCGGCGTGCGGCAGCTCAATGGGCTGCGCTGCGGCTGCGATCTTCGTCTGCTCGACGTGCTCTTCGAGCACGCAGCGCACGTAGTTTGCGAGCGGGCGCTTGTCGGCTTCTGCCAACGCCGCCAAGGCTTCGCGGAGATTTGGCTTGAGCCGCATCGTGAAACGGTCGTCTACGTCCGGCTTCGGCTGTCGCGCGCGCTTGCGTTTGGTCGCCATGGGAAGACTTTGCAGGACACGCCGCCGCGCTGTCAAGGAAAGCGCGTGTAGAAAATGCGAAGGGCCGGATCCAGGGGGTTTGGATCCGGCCCTCACAATTTTTCTAGCGCTGCGCTGTTCTTGCCGGGGGGTTAGGTCGGCAAGCTCATGCAACACGATTCGACGTCGCCAGTCAACGTTTTTATCCCAGTACCGTATATACACTATATCTTAATAATATTATATATTTATAGGATTTAGTACTTCATTCCAAAATCAGTACTCAGTAAACATATAATATAATTAACAAAGGACTGAAAGTACCGAAGGACGGAAAAAAACCAGAGTCCACTATTGCAATAGATACTGTGTAAAGGGGAGGGAAAGGGAGGGTGATAGGGAAGGGTGATAGGGAGGGTAGGGGACAACTCGTACGTGTATATAGTAAACCAACAGCATGTTTTTTTCGTTCCTTCGGTACTTTTGAATTTAGTTCATTGAAATGAAAAAGAGAATCGGAGGACTGATCGAAAAAAACTCAGTCCGTAATCGGTACATCGGTCCACAACCGGCGACTACGCGCCGGGCGCCCGATAACTGTGTTTGTTGATTAGTTGTCGAACTTTACGTTGAAGATGAGACCGGAATGCAGCACGAGCCGGTACCATAACCCGTTGGAGCGCGAACGGTCAACGTTGAGGCGCGTGAGCGTGCGGCCGAA
>Ga0070686_100000681_pt1 | contig 19737 bp, 15 predicted proteins | sample KBSS23LmetaG_FD_65654 | JGI IMG/M metagenome (GOLD analysis project Ga0070686, IMG submission 65654) | Switchgrass rhizosphere microbial communities from Kellogg Biological Station, Michigan, USA - KBS S2-3L metaG | ecosystem: Host-associated > Plants > Roots > Rhizosphere ... | reverse complement strand
TCGTCGGCCTCTTCCTCGGCCCCGCCTTGATGGCGGCGATGTTCCTGGTCTGGAAGGAATGGCTCGGGCTCGGCCATCCCCACGGGCGGCGCTGGCGGCTCCGACGCGCGCTTGAGGGGCGAAAACGCGCGCCGCCGGGCTGAGGCGCCGCTTTAACTCCCTTTATATCTTCTTCTGTTAAAGGGATTTGCCTCGACGCCTGGGGGAGAGCGGAATGCGGTTCATCAAGAGATTGGCGCGCTCCACCAGGGGTGCGACCGTCGTCGAATACGGCTTCATCCTCGCTTTGATCTTTCTCGCGATGATGGCCGGGGTCGCGGCCGTGGGCAGCACGACGTCGGGCATGTGGAACAACGTCTCCGAGGCGGTCCGCAACAACAGCTGAGCCCCGCTCGCCGCCCGGCTTGCCGGCCTGGGGCGGCCGCATCGGCCCGATCCCCTTCGCCGAGGCCTTCAAATGCCGCCGCCGCGCGTTATGCTGAAGGTGCGGAAAAGGGGGCGCGGCGATTGACCGAAGCTGAAACGGACGGCCTGCTCGAACGGCGCTTCTCGCTCGCCGCGCGTGGCACCGACCTCAGGACCGAGATCCTCGCGGGCGCCACCACCTTCCTCACCATGGCCTATATCGTGCTGGTCAATCCGGCGATCCTGGGCCAGGCCGGCATGCCGGTCGCCGCGGTTGCGGCGGCCACCTGCCTCGCCGCGGGCTTCGCCTCGATCCTGATGGGCCTGACCGCCAACGTCCCGCTCGCGCTCGCGCCGGGCATGGGCCTCAACGCCTATTTCAGCTTCACCGTCGTCCAGACGATGCACGTGCCCTGGCCGGTCGCCCTGGGCTGCGTCTTCATCTCGGGCGTCGCCTTCCTGGTCCTGACCTTCGCCGGCATCCGCCAGCTCATCATCGCCGCGATCCCGCCCCATCTGTTCGCGGCGGTGGCGGGCGGGATCGGCCTGTTCATCGCCCTGATCGGGCTCAGGAATGCCGGGATCGTCGTCTCCAGCCCGGCGACCTCGGTGACGCTCGGCGACCTCCACGCGCCCGGCGCCGCGCTCGCTCTGTTCGGGCTGGTCGTGACCGCGGCACTCGCGGCCTGGAAAGTCCGCGGCGCGATCCTGATCGGCATCGTCGCGACCACCCTGGCCGGGTGGATCGCCGGCCAGGTGAGCTTCGCGCCCCAGCCTTACGACCTGACCGCGATCCGGGAGACCGCCTTCCACCTCGATCTCGCCGGCGTGCTCGGCCTTTCGGGAAGCCACGGGCTCAGCCTGTTCGAGATCCTCTTCGTCTTCCTGTTCGTCGACCTGTTCGACAATATCGGCACCCTGGTCGGCGTCACCCGCCGCGCCGGCCTGGTCGACGAGAAGGGCCGCGTGCCGAAGCTCAACCGCATCCTCTTCACCGATTCGATCGCCACCATCTTCGGCAGCCTTGCCGGCACCAGCACCGTCACCTCCTATGTGGAGAGCGCCGCGGGCGTGCAGGCGGGCGGGCGCACCGGCCTCACCGCGATCGTGACCGGCCTTCTCTTCCTCGCCATGATGTTCGTCGCGCCCTATGCCCAGCTCGTGCCGCTCGCCGCGACCGCGCCCGCCCTGATCCTGGTCGGCGCGCTGATGATGGCCCCGCTCGCCGACATCGAATGGGACGATCCCGAGATCGCGATTCCCGCCTTCCTCACCATGGCGATGATCCCCCTGACCTTCTCCATCGCCAACGGGCTGGCGTTCGGGATCACCGCTTATGCCTTGCTCAAGCTGCTGCGCGGCAAGCTCGCGCTCGGCGACTGGCTGCTCCTCCTGCTCTCGATCCTGTTCGTCGCGCGCTTCGTCTGGCTGTCGGCGGTGTGACGGAAGGCGCGAGGAGGCCGGCGCTTCACATGTTCGTCTGATCGGGCGGAACGCCGCCGGGGAGCCGCGCGGCGCAGCCGGGATCCTTGCGAAGCGCCACGTCGGCGCCGATCCCGTAGCAGCTCATCGAGATCGCGCCCATCGCATAGCCGCGCACGAGCGGCTCCGGTTTGGCGCCCTCCGTCGAGGCCAGGCCGGCAATGTAGAGGAGCGGGAGGAAATGGTCGGGCGTCGGCACCGCGGCGCCGTAGTCGGGATGGGCGGCGACCCCGAGGATCTCGCCCGGATCGCGGGCGAGCTGCTCCGCAACCGCATCGTCGAACCGCTCCGCCCAGTCATAGGCAAGGTCGGGCGCGTTCCATTGCAGGCGGCGGAGGTTGTGGACGACGTTGCCGCTGGCAAGCACCATCACGCCGCGTTCCCTCAGCGGCGCGAGCTTCCGCCCGAGCTCCAGATGGTAATCGAGCGGGCGGAGCGCGTTGAGCGAGAGCTGCACGACGGGAATGTCCGCGTCCGGATAGAGGTGCGCGAGCACGGACCAGGTGCCATGGTCCAGCCCCCATTGGTCCCGGTCCAGCCCGACCCATTCCGGCTTGACGATCTCCACGATCTCCCTGGCCAGATCGGGATCGCCCGCGGCGGGATAGTCGAAGTCGAACAGCGCCTGCGGAAAGCCGTAGAAATCGTGGATCGTCCTCGGCCTCGCCATCGCCGTCACCGCCGTCGCGCCGAAATACCAATGCGCGGAGATGGCGAGGATCGCGCGGGGGCGGGGGAGATGCCGACCGAACGCGCGCCAGGCCTCGGTGAAGCCGTTATGTTCCAGCGTGTTCATCGGGCTTCCGTGTCCGATGAACAAGGCGGGCATGGCGGTCATGATGTGCCTTCCTCCGGGCGCTTCGTTCTCGTCAACGTCTTCCGGCCGCGAAGGACGCAGGCGCCCCGTCCCCCTTCACTGGGAGCGGCCGCGGGCGTCGACCGGCCAGATGTCGATCAGATCATCGCCCCTGACGACATGATAATGGTCGTAGAGGTTCACCGTGGGATCGCAATGCGGGACGGCGCAGGTGAGCATGGCGCCGGGCTCGAGCGCATTGCCGGAGGGGAGCTCCAGCCTGCCCTGCTCGTCGCTGCCGAGCACATAGCGCGTGCCTTCGGGCGCGCCGCCGACGATCCGCGGCGGGCCCGCATCGGTGGCGAACGCCTTGAGGCCCGCATCGGTCGTCGCGATCCCCGGGACGTTCGCGCTGATCACCATGGTCTGCACGAACAATGAAGTGGCGAACGGGACTCGTTCCCGGTCGGCCTCCCACACCTCCGCATATTGGGCGTCCATGAACAGATAGGAGCCGGCCTGCAGGTCCGTGAGCACGGCCGCGCGCGGATCGAGATCGAACGTCCCGGTGCCGCCGCCGGTCACGATCGGACAGGCCAATCCCTGCGCTTCGAGCGCCGCGCGCATGCCGGCGAGCATCTCCATCGCGGCCAGGGTCCGCGCTTCGCGCTCGCGGCGGCCATGGAGATGCATCAAATGCCCGGCATAGCCCTGGATGCCGGCAAGGGAGAGGTCGGGCGCGGCCGCGATCGCCCTGGCGAGCGCGAGCGCGCCGTCCCCCGGCGCGATGCCGGTGCGGTGCTGGCCAACGTCGAGGTCGACCAGGACCTTGAGCGGCCTGCCGGAGGCCGCACCCGCCGCGGCAAGGTCCCGAGCGTTCCCTATGCTGTCGGTGACGACGATGAGGTCGGGGCAGAGCCGGTTGAGCTCGCCAAGGCGCCGGCAGCCCTCGGCGCTGACCACCGGGGAGGTGACGAGAATGGAGGGGATTCCGCCGGCCGCGAGGATCTCGGCCTCGCCCAGCTTGGCGCAGCAGATGCCGATCGCGCCCGCCTTCAGCTGGCGCCTGGCGATGTGGATCGACTTGTGGGTCTTGGCATGCGGCCGCAGCGCGATCTTCCGCTCCGCGCAGAACCGCGCCATGCGTGCGATATTCTCGTCGAGCAGGTCGAGATCGAGGACCAGGCTCGGCGTGTTGAGCCGCCGGCGCCCGCCGGGAACGCCGACGAGATGCGCGTTGACCCCGAGATTGGGCTTGCTGCCGCCCTCAGCCATCATCGCCTCTCTTCAGCCAGGCCGGCACCGTCTCGTCGGCCAGATAGGCTTCGGTTCCGCGCCGCGTCCGGACCACCGCCCAGTCGGCGCCGTCGACGAGCACCTCGGGCGCGAGCGCCCGGCTGTTGTAGGTGCCCGCCATGGTGGCGGCATAGGCGCCCGCGGTGCGGATGGAGACGAGGTCGCCGGCCTCGACCCGATCCATCCTGCGGGCCACCGCGAACACGTCGCCGCTCTCGCAGATCGGGCCGACCACGTCGGCGATCATCTTTTCGCCCGTGGGCGCGACGGCCGCGATTTCGTGCCATGCATCGTAGAGGCTCGGCCGCACCAGATCGTTCATCGCGGCATCGACGATCACGAACGGATAGATGGGGCCTGGCTTGATGCGGATCACCTCGGTCAGCAAGATGCCGGCATCGCCGACGATCAGCCGGCCCGGCTCGAAGATCAGCCGCACGTTCCAGCCGCGCGTCAGCCGCGCCGCCATCGCGCCATAATCTTCCACGCTGGGCGGCGGGGGCAGTGCCGGATCATAATGGATGCCGAGCCCGCCGCCGAGGTCCGCGGTCGAGACCGCGTGGCCGTGCGCGCGCAGCATGGCGATCGCATCGCCCAGCCTCGCGAACGCGGTCTCCAGCGGCGCGAGGCTGGTGAGCTGGCTTCCGATGTGCACCGCCAGGCCCTTGAGCTCCAGCCCGCCGAGCCCGCGCAGCGCCGTGCAGGCGGCGAGCGTCTCGCCGATCGGGATGCCGAATTTGTTGTGCGCGGCGCCGGTCGAGATTTTCGCATGGGAGCCCGCCTCGACATCGGGATTCACCCGGAAGGCCACCGGCGCGGTCCGGCCCATGGACAGCGCGATCTGGGAAAGCATCTCGGCCTCGGGGAAGGATTCGAGGTTGAACTGGCAAAGCCCCTCGGCGAGCGCGGTCCGCATTTCCTCTGCGGTCTTGCCGACGCCGGAGAACAGGATCCTGTCGGGCGCGATCCCGGCCGCGCGTGCGCGCAGATACTCCCCGCCCGACACCACGTCCGCGCCGAGCCCCTCCTTCGCCAGTGTCGTTAGCACCGCGATATTGGGGTTGGCCTTGACCGCGAAGGCGACGAGCGGATCGTCCAGGCCGGACAAGGCGGCGCGCAGGGCGCGCGCCTGGCCGCGCATCGCATTGGCGGAGTAGACGAAGACGGGCGTCCCGACGGCCTCGGCGATCGTCGGCAAGGGGACCTCTTCGCAATGGGTCACGCCCTCGCGAAGCTGGAAGCTGGGCATTATCGACATTCGGCGACCCAAAGGCCCTCTCCCGAGGGGGAGAGGGCGTTGCTTACCGTAGGCGGATGCGGACGCCGACGCGGAATTGGCGGCCGAGCAGGTCGCTGTAGGTGCTGTTCGCCGCCAGGCCGGTCTCGGGGACCAGGATCGGATCGGCGTCGAACAGATTGGTGACGTTGATGAAGAACTGGCCGTCGCCCCGGCCCATGGCGTCGAAATTCTTCGTCACGTTGAGATCGAAGTAGAGCGCGCCATGGACATGGTTGACGTCGTAGGTCGGGAGCTGGGTGAGCTCCGCGTTGGTCCTGCCGATCGGGCAGTTGGTCGAGCAGACGAGCGCGTTGGCCGTATATCTGCCCGAGCTCACGCCCCGGCCGACCAGGGTGATCGAGCCTTCCGGCGAATCATAGGCGGCGCTGACCCGGAAGATCCAGGTCGGAGTGCCGCCCTGGCCGCCGTTCACGCCCACCGTGTTGAGCACGAAATTGTCCACGATGCCGGTATCGGAGAGATTCTCGATGTAGCGCGTCGCCACGCCGTGCAGCGTGAAATTGCCTTGGGCGCCGGCGAACAGGCGGTCGAGCGGCAGGCGGTAGGAAGCGTCGAAATCGATGCCGCGGACCAGCTTGCGCACATAGTTGAACGGCTGGGTGCGGATCAGGATGCGGGTCGCGTTGGCCGGATCCTGGGTGATGGCGTCGCAATATTCCTGGATGTGCTCGAAGCAACGGTTGATCGTCTCCTGCGCGCTGATCGAATCGATCGCGCCCTGGAGATCGATGCGGAAATAGTCGGCCGAGAAGGCGAAGCCGGGCAGGAAGCGCGGCGTGATCACGCCGCCGATGTCCCATTGGTCGGCCTTTTCGGGACGGAGGTTCGGATTGCCCGTCGCAAGCCCCGAATAGGAGATGGTCGACGAATTGTAGACCACCCCGTTCAGCGGGGTTCCGGTGTTGAAGAAGGGATTGCTCACCGAGTCGCTGTTCGCGGACCCGGCCTGGTACAGCTCGTTGAGGTTGGGCGCGCGGATGTCGCGCGACCGGGTAACGCGGAGCCGGAAGTCGGGGATCGGCTGCCAGGTGGCGCCGGCGCGCCAGGTCGTGACGTAGCCCGAGGTCGAATAATCGGTGGCGCGCACGGCGCCGTTGAACTCGAGGCCGAAGCCCAGCGGGACGACCGTCTCGAGATAGGCCTCCTTCACGTTGTACTGGCCGTTGGACGGCAGGTAATTGCCGACCGACCAGGCGTTCGCGGTCGAACGCGCACCATTCGCCGCTACCGTGATGACCGGCTGGAACTCGGTGGGGACGAAGCCCCGGATCTTCTCCTCGCGATATTCGCCGCCGAGCGCGACGCTGACCTGGCCGGCCCAGGTCGAGAAAGGATTGAAGGAGAGGTTGAAGCCGGCGTCCTTCTCGGTGACCGTCTCGTCGCGATAGGGGGCGCCGAGCACGTAGGCGATCGCCGCCGGGGTGGCGACGCCGAAACCCATGCGGTTGAGCGGCACGCAGGCCGGATCGTTGTTGTTCGGATCGGCGTCGACGTTGATCCGGCAGGCGATCGGGCTGGAGGTGTTGCCGGCGATCGAGAAGACCGCGTCGGTGGCGTTCAGCATGCGCTGCGTGTGCATGATGTTGCGCAGCTGCTCGCGCAGCTCGGCGCGGCCATATTGGGCATAGGCGTCCCAGTGGGCGGCCTCGCCGAACATCGTGAAATCGCCGCGGGCGCCGATCAGGTAGCGCTGCACCGCGCGGCGATTGTCCGCTTCGCGGAACGGAAGGTCCGCCGCGGTGGTGGCGAGCGTCACCGAGGTGATCCCGGCCCGCTGGGCCGGAGTCAGCTGCTGGATCAGGAAGGCGTTGTCCGGCCGGATCGTGATGCCGGTCGACAGGTTGGGGCCTGAATTGAACAGGATGTGCTGCCGATTGTAGGAGGCCTGGGCGAAGACCTCGAACGCCGGGGAGAATGCGTAGCTGACCCGGCCGAAGATGCCGTAGCGGTCGTCCTCGGGATCGAGGCCGATGCGGCGGCCGGAATCATTGACCCGCCAGTCGCCGCCCTGGGTCAGGGTCGGGGCGGCGGCGCCGGTTGGACTGGGGAAGGTGAGCGCGCCATATTGATACTGGGCCTGCGCGCCGCCGCCTATGAAATAGATCCCGCGCAGGCGATTGGCGACGCCGCCGGCGGAGCCGGTGATCAGGCCGCCGGGCGTGGAGTTGGCAGCGCCGATCTGGGTCAGGCTGGCGATGAATCTCGGCGTGGTGCTGACGTTCTGCACCCAGTTCGGATCCTGGATGCGGACATAGCCGGTCTGGTTCCAGTCGCGCTCGCTGGTCTCGAAGATGCCGTCGCGATGGGCGATCTCGCCCTGGACCATGAAGTGGGCGCGGCCGTCGGCGAAGGTCCAGCCGCCGGCGATGCCGCCGGAATAGTTGAAGCCGTCGCCATAGCGGGTGATGCCGCTGTCGCCCTGGATCGTCACGCCGTGGAAATGGTCGTCGAGGATGAAGTTGACGACGCCTGCGACGCCGTCCGAGCCGTAGGTCGCGGACACGCCGCCGGTGACCACGTCGACCCGCTGCACCAGCATCTGCGGGATGGTGTTGATGTCGATCAGGCCGGTGATCGTCGAGGCCACCGAGCGGCGGCCGTCGAGCAGGATCAGGGTGCGGACCTCGCCGAGGTTGCGCATGTTGAGCGCGTTGACGCCGGCCTGGCCGCTCGAGAGGTTGAGGCGCGAGTTGGACGGCCGGGTCGAGCCGGCGACCGCCGGCAGCTCGTTGACGAAATCGGCGATATTGTTGGTCGGCGAGCTGTTCTGGATGTCCTCGCGGGTCAGCACGGTGAGCGGGGTCGGCGAGCGATAGCCGTCGCGCACGACGTGGGTACCGGTGACGACGATGTCCGGCCCTGCGTTCGCGTCGGCCGTCGAGGGCTGGGCGGGCTGGGCGGGCTGATCGGGTTGCGCGGTCGCGGCGCTCTCCGCAGCGGCGGAAGCGGTGCCCGCGTCCGCGGGCCGGGCCCAGGCGGCGCCGGCCATCGTCATCGCGGCAAAGGCGGTTCCGGAAAAAAGCGCCAATTTCAGTGACATGGAAGCGCGCATCGAATATTCCCCCTAGGCAGCGGCGACACGGCATTAAGTAACAATAATGTGGCAGCCCGCCATAGTTTCTGTTGGCCAATCCATAACCTGTCGCCATCTTGTCGCCGAATGATGCGCGGGCGTGATACCTGCGCCACAGTGGCCGTGGCAGGATGCGCGCGCCGCGGAGCGACGGGGAGAGGGATGGCGTCACAGGCACGAAGCAGCGCCGCGGCCGCGGTCGTGCCGAGCGGGCCCGGCCGCCAGCTCCTTTACGTGCTGCTCGGCTTCTCCGCCGGCCTGCCCTTCTACATGTTCTCCACCGTGCTTTCGCTGAGGCTGCAGGCGCATCAGGTGGGGCTGGTCGTGATCGGCTTCTTCGCCTGGGTGCAGCTGCTGCCGACCTTCAAGTTCCTGTGGGCGCCGCTGATGGACCGCTACGAGGTCCCGGGATTCGGCCGCTTCTGGGGCAAGAGGCGCGGGTGGATCATGCTCGCCCAGCTCGGCATCTTCCTCTCGATGGCGGCGATGGGCCTCGCCTCGTCGGACGCGGCGCTCGGGATCACCGCTTTGTTCGCGGTGCTGCTCGCCTTCTGGACGACCACCTTGGAGGTCGCCGCCGATGCCTGGCGGATCGAGCTGGCGCCGACCCAGGCCGAGCAGGGGCCGCTCGCCGCCGCCAATCTCTGGGGCTACCGCACCGCCATGGTCGCGGCCGGCAGCGGCGCCTTGCTCGTCGCCGACCGGCCCGGCTGGGGCTGGACGGGCGCCTATCTCGCCATCGCCACCTTCGCCTTCCTGCCCTTCCCCCTGCTCGCGGCGATGCGGCCGGACCCGGGCCATGGCGGCAGCCGCGGCCGGGCGCTGACGGTCGGGCTCGGCGCGAGCGCGCTCATCCTCGGCGCCTCCACCGCGGCCACGGCGGCGGTCGGCTGGCTGCTGCTGCGCACGGCCTCCGGCATCGGCATCGACGCGCAGACCAACGTCACGCCGTTCGTGCTGGCGATCTGCATGCTGCCCTTCCTGATCATGGCGGCGGCGCTGCCCAGGATCCGCGGCCTGCCGCCGAGCGCGCCGGCGCGGCGCTCGGTCGCAATCGGCCCCTATGTCGATTTCTTCTGGCGCTACGGCTTCATGGCGCTCGCCTTGATGGCCTTCGTCTCGGTCTACCGCATGGGCGACGTCCTCGCCCTCAATCTCTCCAAGCCGATGATCCGCAATCTCGGCTATTCGCTCACCCAGATCGGCCTTGCCGATTCCTATGTCGCGCTGGTCGCGAGCATCATCGGGGTCGGCCTCGGCGGCTGGATGGCGGCGCGGTGGCGGATGGGCTGGGCACTGGCGATCGCCGCCTTCTTCGCCGCCTTCGGCAATTTCGGCTTCGTCTGGCTCGCCCACCAGCCGGTCGACGGGATCGCGCTCTATGTCGCCACCGCGGCCGACCAGTTCGGCAACGGCATGGCCGGGGCGGTGTTCGTGGTCTATCTCTCGCTGCTGGTGAATCCCCTTTATCCGGGCGCGCAATATGCATTCCTGTCGGGCTTCGCCTTCCTGCTGCCGCGGCTGCTGTCGGGCGCGGGCGGCGCGATCGTCGAGGGGTTCGACCGGGCCGGCTATCCGGGCTTCGACCTCTTCTTCCTTCTCTCGGGCGTGCTGAGCCTTGCCGCTTTGCTGTTCCTGCCGGTCATCACCCGCGCCCGACCGCGGCCGGCGGACGATCTCGCATGACTGATGCCCTGGCGGAACGGGCCTTCGCGCCGGCCGCGGAGGCGGTCGCTTCGGGGCGGATCCCCGGCGCTATGCTCGGCATCGTCTCGGCCGATGGGCGCCGCTGGGTCCGGTTCGATGGCATGGCCGCGCTGGTGCCGGAGCCGGAAGAGCTGACGGCGGATCACTGGTTCGATCTCGCCTCGGTCACCAAGCTGATCGCCACCACCCGAATCATCCTCGCGCTGGCCGAGGAGGGCCGGCTCGATCTCGACCGGCCGCTGACCGACGCGATCCCGGACTTCCTCCAATATGATTCGAACGCGCCCGAGCGGGCATTGACCTTTCGGGATTGCCTCGCCCACCGCACCTTCCTGCCGGCGGTGGAGCCGATCTACACTTATGGCGACGATCCCGCCCGCCTCCGCGCCTTCGTTCTGCAGCGGCAATGGCGCCACGGCCCGCCCGTCTATTCCGACATCAACTTCATCCTGCTCGGCATCGCGATCGAACGGATCACCGGGGCGCCTCTCTCCGCCTGGCCGCTCGGCCCCGGCCTGAGCTTCGGCCCCCCGCCCGGCCCCGCCGTCGCCACCGAGGCCTGCACCTGGCGCGGGCGCGTCATGAAGGGCGAGGTCCATGACGAGAATGCCTGGGCGCTGGGCGGCGCGCCGGGCCATGCCGGCCTGTTCGGGACAGTGGCCGGCGTGCTCGGCTTCGCCGCGGGCCTGCTCGACGGCAGCGCCGCCTCGCCCTTCGTGCTCGAGGCGATCCGGACGCGGGTCCACGAGCACCGCACCTGCGGCTGGGAAAAGCGCTTCCCCGGCTGGCATGGCGGGGACGCCTGCTCGGACGAGACGATCGGCCATACCGGCTTCACCGGCACCGGCCTCTGGGTGGATTTCGAGCGCAGCCTGGCCTGGACCCTGCTCACCAACCGCGTCCATCCGACCCGCCACCGCGAGACCGGCATCCTGGAGCTCCGCCGCGCGACGGGGAATGCGGTGATCGCGGCCTGGGACGCCGGCTAGAGCCTCGCCCTCCGTTCGTCACCCCGGACTTGATCCGGGGTCCACCTTCTTGGAAGGGCACCGGAAGAAGGTGGATGCCGGGTCCAGCCCGGCATGACGAAGGAAAGTAGGGGCCGGACGGGCCGCCTTAATTCTCCGCCGCGATCAGCGCGAGGGCCTCGTCCATGAACCGCGTCGCGCCGCCCTCCGGGGGGACATCGTTGGCGTAGAAGGAAAAGACCAGGGTCCGGCCGCTGTGGGCGATCATGTAGCCCGACAAGGCATTGGTCGCATTGAGCGTGCCGGTCTTCGCGAACAAATGCCCCTCGAGCGGCGTGCCGCGGAAGCGGCGGGCGAGCGTCCCGTCCACGCCGGCGACCGGGAAGGTCGCGCGCCACGCCGCGCCCCAGCTCTGGGTCGCGGCCCAGCGCAGCAAGGCGGCGACCGCGCGCGGACCGACGCGATTGTAGGTCGACATTCCGGAGCCGTCGGAGAGGTCCCAGGCGGTCCGCGGCACCCCGGCCCGCGCCATCATCGCCGCGACTAGGGCGACCCCGTCCTCGATCGAGCCCGAACCGGAGACGAGACCGAGGCGGCGCATGAACAATTCGGCATGCAGGTTCTGGCTGACCTTGTTGGTGAGGACCAGATCCTCGGCGAGCGGCGGCGGCGCCAGCCGCGCCAGCGCTTCCGGCTCGGGCGGACGCGGGGCGGGCGCGCCACCCCGGCGCGCGGGGTCGTCGGCCGGCGTCAGCCGCCGGTGACGGACCTCCACCGCGCCGCTCACCCGGACTCCGCGGGCCTCGAGAAGCGCGCGCAGGCGCCAGGTGGCGAAATGCGCCGGGTCGTCTATCCCCAGGCGCAAGGTCTCGGGCTCGGCGCCGGCGGCGATCGTGCCGGTGAGGCGCAGGCTGCGGCTGTTCGGCATGCGATGGAATTGGAGCTCGGCCGGCCCCGCCGCGACGGTCGTCGCGAAATTCTGGACCTCGTAATAAGGCAGCATCTCGATACTTGGCGGCCGGCCGGCCGCGCCCGGCGAAACCCGCAGCGCAAGCTCGTTGTCGTCGATGGTCAGTGCCGAGATGGCGGTGCCGGAGCGCGTCTCGATATTGTTCCAGCTCATCCCAGGGCTCCAGCGCTGGTCCGGGAACAGGCTGTCATCGCCGACCACGTTGCGCACGCGGCGCGTTCGCGCGGCCACCGCATCGGCAAGCGCGGACAGGCAATCGACCCGGCAGTCGGGGGCGCTCGACAGCCGCGCATCGCCATGTCCCGCCAGGATCACGTCGGGCACGGGTCCCACGTCCCGGTCGAGCCGCACCGAAGCGCCGCCCGCCGCGTCGGGCCGGTCGAGCTCGGGCAGATTGGCGAAGGCCGCGGCGGTGGTCAGCATCTTGGTGTTGGACGCCGGGATGAAGCGGCCGTCCGGGTTGATCGCGACCAGCTCGCGGCCATCCTCGGTCGTCACGACGAGGCCGAAGCGCGTGCCGGTGGGGGCCGCGGCCAAGGCGGCCTCGACCCTTTGCTGGAGCGGTCCCTGCACGGCATAAGCCGGCGACGCGGCGCCGATGGCCGCTGCCAGCAGGACGGCGAGGGGAATCGAGCCCCGGGCTCCCGGCCTGCGCCTGCGTGTCTCAGACATAATGCGGCTCCCCCCGTTTCCGCAGATCCTCATAATGGACCATCGCCGGCTCGGGGCCCAGCGGCACCGGGCGGCCGTCGCGGAACGCCCATTCGCCGCGATCGCAATCCTCGGCGCGGACATAGCCGTTGATGTAGAAGCGGCGTTGATGGCCCGACCGGTTCTGCACCGAGCCGTGGACGAGATAGGGGTTCCACAGGACGAGGTCGCCGGGATCGAGATCGAGCTGGATCGCGTCCGCCGCCGAGAGCCCCACGCGCTCCAGCGCCGCGTCCCGCATCTTGTTGCCGAGCACGTCCGTGTCGGTGTCGAGGTCGAGATCGCCGTGGAGATGGCTGCGCGGCACGAAGGACATGCCCCCGGATTCGGGCCGGTGCGGATCGATCGCGAGGCCGGTCTGGACATAGGATGTGCCCAGATTGCGGTAGCATATGGCGGGCTCGCGGAAGCGGGAATCCTGGTGCCAGGCGAAATCGCCGACCGCCCCCGGCGTCTTCCAGTGGACCTGGTTGATGATCTGCTTGACGTCCCGCCCGATCAGCGGCTCGAGCAAAGCGGCGAAGCGCGGATCGAGCCGCACCGCGTCGAGCACGGGCCGGTGATAGGACGGCCATTGCACCATCTGCACCAGCGGGCCCCGCGGATCCTCGGCGATCTTGTAGAAGAGATTGCCGTGGCGGAAGCTGCGGCCGTGCGCCACGCCCTCCGCATGGACGCGGTCGATGTCGGCGCCGATCGCGGCGACCTCCGCGGGCGTGAAGAAGGCGCGGACGATCGCGTAACCCTCGCGGCGCCAGACGTCGGGATCGACTTTAGTCATCGTCCGCGGACCGGAAGACCTCGTCGTCGAGCTCTCCCTCCCAGCGCGCGACGGTGGTCGCGACGGTGAGGTTCGCGCTCGCGCTCGGCACGGTCCGGGTCATGTCGAGCAGTCGGTCGAAGGGCAGGACGAAGCCGACCACCAAAGCGGTCTGCTCGGGCGGGACGCCTACCGACGAGAGCACCGCCGCGAGCATGAACAGGGACGCCGACGGCACGGGCGCAGTCCCGAACGCAGCCAGCGCGCCGGTCAGCAGGACGAGCCCGTAGACGAGAGGTGTCGGCGGCACGCCGAGCGCCTGCAGGCTGAACAGGGCGAGCAGCCCGACATACATGGCGGTGCCGTCCTTGCCGATGCTGGCGCCGAGCGGCAGCACGGTCGCGTAGATCGGCCGGCCGATGCCGAGATTGCGCTCCGCCACCCGCATCGCGACCGGCAGGGTGGCCGAGCTCGACGCGGTCGAGAAGGCGACCGCCAGCGCGTCGACGATGCCGCGGAAGAAAGGAAGCAGCGGGACGCGCGCGACGAAACGAAGCAGCAGGCTGTGCACCAGGAGGATCTGGATCGCGGAGCCGAGCAGGACCGCCAGCGCCAGCCAGCCGACATTGACGAACATGGCGGCGCCGTTGGCGGCAATCGCGTTGGCGATCAGCGCGAACACGCCGAACGGGGTGGCTTCCATCACGATCCGCACGATTCCGAGCAGCACCGCGGTGGCCGACTCGAGCAGGTTCGCGAGCGGCCGTCCCGCTTCCCCGGCGAGCAGCGTCCCGATGCCGAGCAGGACGGCGACGAAGATGATCGCCAGCATGTCCCCCTTGGCGAGCGCCTCGAAGATGTTGACCGGAATGATGCCGACCAGCTGATCGTAAGGCGTCGGCGGCGTGCCGATCGCGTGCGGCGCGGCGGTGCCGAGCGGCGCGCCCTCGCCGGGGCGGATGAGGCTGGCCACCGCCATCCCGACCGACACCGCGATCGCGGTGGTGAAGGCGAACAAGGCGATGGTGCGCCCGCCGATCCCGCCGATCCTTTTGGGATCGCCGAGGCTGGTGATCCCCGCGGCGATCGTCACCAGCACGATCGGGACGACGAGCATCCGGATCGCGCGGACGAACAGGTCGCCGAGGAATTGGACGTAGGGCGCGGCCTGCGGCCAGAAGGCGCCGAGCAGCAGCCCGAGCGCGAGCGCGCCGAGCACGCGTTTCCAGAGCGCGATCGCGAACCAGCCGCGGAGCACGGTCATGGGCAGGTCCCCGCCGGCGGGCTGTGCGGGAGCGCCCGCCCGGCGGCCGCCCCGGTCAGCGCGCCGTTCGCGACCGCGGGCACGCCATTGACGAGCACCGTCCGGACGCCGGCCGCGAGCAGGGTCGGTGCCTCGTAGGTCGCGCGCGCGGCGTAGGAGCGGGGATCGAACACGACGACGTCGGCGAACGCACCGGCCCGCAGCCGGCCGCGGCCGGCGAGGTGGAAAGTGTCGGCCGGGAGCGCGGTGCTGCGCTCGATGAAGTCGCGCAGGCTCAGCACGTGCAGCCGACGCACATATTCGGCATATTTCCGCGCGAAGCTGCCGAACACCCGCGGATGGCCTTCGGACGCATCTGAGCTGGTCATCACCCAGGGCCGGGCCATGAAGGCGGCGATATCGTCCTCGCGCTGGTTGAACGAGGCGACCGCGGGATCCCCGGTCCGCATGATCGCGATCGCCGCGGCGATCGGCTCGACTCCGCGCGTCCGGGCGATCTCGCCGAGCCGCCGCCCGCGATATTCGCCCTCCGTGATCAGCAGCGAATCCGCCCCGCCCCGCCGCCGCAGATTCTCCGCCATGTCCGCGTGGAGGCGCGCTGCGACCTCGGGATCGTCGAAGCGGCGCAGCAAAGCGGGCCGGCCGCCGTCATGCGCCCAGCGCGGGACGAGCGAGGCGGCGAGGCTCGTGCCCGAGGCCGACCAGGGATATTGATCGGCGGTGATCTTCTGGCCGGCGCGCTGCGCCGCCTCGATCCGCGCGATGATCGTCGGCGCCTGGCCCTGCACGTCGACGCCCAGCGCCTTGATATGGGAGATGTTGACCGGCAGCCGCCCCTCGCGGCCGATCCTGATCGCCTCGTCGACCGCCGCGGCGAGGCCGATCGAATAGGAGGATTCGTCGCGCAAATGGCTGTCGTAGAGCCCGCCCCGGGCGCCGGCCTCGCGGGCCAGCGCAATGACCTCCTCGGTCGTCGCGAAGCTTTGCGGCGCGTAGAACAGGCCGGTCGAAAGGCCGAGCGCGCCATGGCACATCGCGTTCGCGACCATCTGGCGCATCCGCGCCAGCTCGGCTTGCGTCGGCGCCCGGTCCGCCTGGCCGATCGCGGCCTCGCGCACCGCGCCGAACCCGACATAGGCGGCATAGTTGATCCCGACCGGCCGCCGGCCCGCGCTGCCGAGCACCGCGTCCAGATCGGGGCTGCCGCCGCCGTCATTGCCGATCAGGGCGGTGGTGACGCCCTGCATCAGGAAGGCGGGGATCAGCCGGGTCCGTGCCTCCGCGGCATGGAGCTGGTCGCCGACATGGGTATGCGCATCGATGAAGCCGGGCGCGACGATCATGCCGCGCGCGTCGATCACGCGCGCCGCCGCATAAGGGAGATGCCGGCCCACGCCGCGGATGCGGTCTCCGGAGATCGCGACGTCGCCGACGAACGGCGCATCCGATCCCGTATAGATGGTGCCGCCGCGGATGATCAGGTCGACCCGTTCCGGGGCCGCGCTGCCGCCGAGCAGGGCCACGGCGAGGAGCAGGAATGCGCGTCTCATCTCTTTCACCTTCCCCAGAAGCAGGCGGCCGGCGGATGGATGAAGCCATCCCTGGTCTCGATGCCGCCGGGCCGATCGTCCCGGAGCCAGACCGGGCCGTCAAGGTCGACGAAATCCGACATCATCGCCAGATGCAGCGCCGGCGCGATCGACAGCGACGAGCTCACCATGCACCCCGTCATCAGGCCGAGTCCCCGCGCCCGCGCGGCCTGCGCGAGCGCGAGCGCGGCGGTGAGCCCGCCGGCCTTGTCGAGCTTGACGTTCACCGCCTGGTAGCGGCGCGCGACCACGTCGAGGTCGGCGGCGACATGGACCGATTCGTCGGCGCAGATCGGGACCGCCGAGCTGAAATCCTCGAGCCAGTCGTCGGCCCCGGCGGGCACCGGCTGCTCGAGCAGCCCGACCAGGGCTTCGACCAGCACGGGCTGCATCGCCTCGAGCAGCGGCCGGTCCCAGCTTTCGTTGGGATCGACGATCAAATCGGCCTTCGGCGCCGCCGCCCGCACCGCGCGGATCTGCGACGCGGGATCGTTCCGGTCCACCTTGATCTTCAGCACCGGGACATGGCCCAGCGCGACCGCCTGGCGCGCCATTTCCTCCGGCGTGTCGATCACCACGGTCATCGCGCTCGGCACGTCGTGCAGGGGGGCGCCCCCGATCATCGCGGCGACGTCGCGGCCCGAGCGCCTGGCCTCCAGGTCCCACAAGGCGCAGTCGATCGCGTTGCGCGCGGCGCCCGCCGGCAAGGCGCTTTGGAGCTCGGTCCGCCCCGCGCCCCGCTCGATCAGCGGGCGGACCTGCTCGATCGCGGCGAGCGTGCCCTCGATCGTCTCGCCGTAGCGGGGATAGGGAACGCCCTCGCCGCGCCCGCTCGCCTCGCCGTCGCGGATCGTCACCGTCACCACGTCGGCCACTTTCTTGGTGCCGCGGGCGATCCGGAACGGGCGGATCAGAGGGAAGCTGTCGTGCTGCGCTTGGAGAATGAGGGGCATAGATACTCGATGATAGGCTCGGCGCCGAAAGCGACGGGATCGGTGCAGGGCAGGCCCAGGGCGTCCGCGGTGGATGCGCAGAGACGGCGGCCATCCTCCGGAGCCAGGTTCGACGTGTTGAGGCTGATCCCGACCGCCTCGACCTCGGGGCTGGTCAGCCGCGCCGCGGCGAGATTGGCCTCGAGGCATTCGGCGAGATCGGGGAGCGCGCGGCCGGGGATGCCGCGCATGTGCGGCCGTCCGGGCTCGTGGCAGAGCACGAGCGCCCTCGGCTGCGCGCCGTGGAGCAGCCCGAGCGACACGCCGGCGAAGGAGGGATGGAAGAGCGAGCCCTGGCCCTCGATCAGGTCCCAGCCGTCGTCGCTGCGCGCCGGCGCCAGCTGCTCGATCGCGCCGGAGATGAAATCGGCGATGACGGCATCGACCGCGACGCCCTCGCCGGCGATCAGCACGCCGGTCTGGCCGGTCGCCCTGAAATCGGCGGCCACGCCGCGGTCGCGCAGCGCGCGGGTCAGAGCGAGCGTCGTCACCATCTTGCCGACCGAGCAATCCGTGCCGATCGTGAGCAGGCGGTTGCCCGCCCGCGCATAGCCTTTGCCGACCGCCAGGCCCGGAGGCGGATCGCGGACGTCGAACAGGCGAAGGTTCCGCTCCCGCGCGAGCGCGGCGAGGCGCGGCTCGTCGCGCAGCCTCTGGTGCAGGCCCGAAGCGATGTTCAATCCGGCTTCCAGCGCCGTCGCCGTATCGGCGACGAGATCGGCCCCGAGCTTGCCGCCGGCGCCGGCGATGCCCAGGATCAGGGTCCGCGCGCCCGCCGCGACCGCTTCTTCCATCCCCATCCGCTTCAGGCCGAGGGTCAGCGGACAATCGTCGTGCCGGAACTCGCCGACGCAATCCTCGCCCCGGAACATCGCCACGCCGCGCGACGTCTTGATCGCGAGCGGATCGGCGCTGTGGCCCAGATAGAGAAGATAGGGCGCAGGGATCATCGTTCCCCGAGGCTAGCCCGTGCCCGCCCGGCTCCGCGCATATCCATGCAACGGCGCGCCATAGCCCGACGGCATGAGGTTCCAGGGGATGGATAGCGACCCAAAGCCCTCTCCCCCGGGGGGAGAGGGTTGGGTGAGGGGGTTCTGAGTGGGGGATTCAGCGCCGAACGCCGGACCCCTCACCCCAGCCATTGCGGCGACTCTCTGGTCCGTCCGGGGGACGGACCTGTCCCCGCAGCGAGCGCCTTAGGAAACGTCCAGCACCTGCTTGAACGTCTTCAAAAACTCCGCGGCGAGCGCGCCGAGCGGCCGGTTGATCAGGAACATGGCGTGGATGTCGAAGGTGATGCGCGGCTTCAGCGGGCGCATGGCGAGGCCGGGCGCGAGACAGGCTTGGGCGGTGAAATTGTCGATCACGGTCATCCCGACCCCTTGCCGGACCAAAGCGCCGGCAATGTAGAAGGTGCGGGCGGAGACCACCTCGTCCAGCTCGAGATTCAGCCGCTGCAGCTCCTCGGTGAAGATCCTCCCCGTGGGGCCGCTCGCGGCCAGGCTGATGAAGCGCTGCCCCTGGAGCCGGCGCAGCTCGATGGCGGCGGGCGCATCGGGCATGTCCTCCTCGCGATAGAGCACGACGAGCTCGCCTTCGCCGACCCAGCGCTGCGTGATCGGGGCGGCCGGCGGCACCTGGTAGGCGATCGCGATGTCGGTCTCGCGCTCGTGGAGCTTGCGCAGCAGATCGTCATGATGGACGGTCTGCAGATCGAACTTCACATTCTCGTGCGTGCGCAGGAAGCGGGCGACGGCGGTGGGGATGGCGTCGAGCGCGAGCGAGGGGAGCGCGGAGATGCGCAGCGTCCCGCCGGCGCCCCGCCGGAGATTCCGCCCCGCCTCGCGCAGCGCATGCACCCGGTCCTGGATCTCCCGGACTTCGGCGAACAGCGAATGCGCGTCCTCGGTCGGCACCAGCCCGCCATTGGTGCGCTGGAAGAGCTGGAAGCCGAGCAGGCTTTCCGCATGGCGCAGCATCTTGGACACCGACGGCTGCGACACGTTGAGCGCGCGCGCCGCGGCGCTGACCGACCCGTTGACGTAGACGGCGTGGAATATCTCGATGTGGCGCAGATTCATCCCGCCAGGAGTGTAAGGCCTGGGCCCGGTTTCACAACCGCCTGTCGCCCCAATCTCGTCAGCCTTCGCCGGGATGACGCGGCGCTCACCCAAATTCGATCACCCTCTGCTGTAACAAATCCCTGTCAGAAAGATTACGTCATCTTCCACTCGGCAGGATGTGGTCTGGTGATACCAGTAGAGCCCCGGCTCCGAACCATCCCAGGTGAACCTTTGAAGCAGTTCCTCCTTGAGATATTCGCCCAATACGCTTGCCAGCGCCGCCGGATGTTCGACCAGTCGCTGTATGGGCGGAAAGCCAGCCTCCGAAAGTTCGTCAGCTCCGCCGAACCTTTCATGATCG
>Ga0070686_100000679_pt1 | contig 19745 bp, 18 predicted proteins | sample KBSS23LmetaG_FD_65654 | JGI IMG/M metagenome (GOLD analysis project Ga0070686, IMG submission 65654) | Switchgrass rhizosphere microbial communities from Kellogg Biological Station, Michigan, USA - KBS S2-3L metaG | ecosystem: Host-associated > Plants > Roots > Rhizosphere ... | reverse complement strand
TGTTCTCTGCGTCTCTGTGCCTCTGTGTGAGAAAGCAGTTCAGCCGGATCGGGTATTCCTCGTCGCAACCAGGCACTGGGCACTGGGCACTGGGCACTGGGCACTGGGCACTGGGCACTTCTCCCCTACATCCCCGGCCCCAGATACACCGTCCCGCCCTTCATCACGAACCGCACACGGCGGAGGGCGGCGACATCGCGGGTGGGGTCGCCCTCCACGGCGATCAGGTCGGCGAGCAGGTTGGGGCGTATGCTGCCGATACGGTCGTCCATCCGGAAGGCCTTCGCGTTCACCGCGGTGGCCGACATCAGCGCCTGCAGCGGCGTCATCCCGTTCTCCACCATCAGCTCCATCTCGCGCACGTTGTCGCCGTGGGGGAAGACGCCCACGTCGCCGCCCATGCACAGGGTGACGCCCGCGTCGAGCGCCGCGCGGAAGGCGCGGCGGTGCTGCACCACCTGCGGCGGGTCGGCCCCCTGCCCCTTGTGCCATCCGTTGTACTGGCGCACGGCCTCGGTGGCCGCCAAGGTGGGGCAGTACGCCACGTTGTGCTCGCGCATCAGCCGGAACACCTCGGGAGTGCCCTCGTTGCCGTGCTCGATGGTGGCCACGCCGGCCAGCGCCGCGCGGCGCATTCCCTCCGCCGTGCTGGCGTGCGCCGCCACCGGGCGTCCGGCGTCGGTCGACACGCGCACGATCTCGCGCAGCTCGTCTTCGGTGAAGGTGGGCCGCGACGGCTCGCCGGCGCCCCAGCGGTAGTCGGCATACACCTTCACCCAGTCGGCCCCGCGGCCGATCTGGTCGCGGGCCACGCGGCCGGCCTCGGCCACGCCGCTCGCCTCTTCGGCGCCCAGCGGCAGGCGCCACTCGGGGGCGCCGCGGGGGCCGTACGCGCCCGTCGCCACGATCGCCCGGGTCACCACGATCATCCGCGGCCCGGGGATGATGCCCTGGTCGATCGCCTGCTTCAGCCCCACGTCGGCGTAGCCGGCGCCCTCGGTGCCCAGGTCGCGCGTGGTGGTGAAGCCGGCGAGCAGCGTGGCGCGCGCGGCGGCGGTGGCGCGGGCCACGCGCAGCGCCAGTGCCTCGTTCAGCACCTGCTCGTCCCACGAGGCTTCGTTGTAGGGGTGCAGCAGCAGGTGGCTGTGCCCCTCGATCAGCCCCGGGAGCAGCGTCATCCCCGGCAGGTCCACCACGCGGGCGCCGGCGGGGTGCAGCGAGGCGGCCGGGCCGGCGCCGGCGATGCGGTCGCCCACCACCAGCACCGCCCAGCCCTCGTGGGGCTGGGCGGTCACCGCGTCGAACACGCGCGCGGGGCGCAGCAGCAGGCGCTGCGGCGGCAGCGGGGCCGCCTGCGCGCGGGCGGCGGCGGGGAGCGCCAGATGGGCCAGCGCGGCAAGGGTGCGGAGCCTGGGCATGACGGTGTCGAAGAGGGTGCGGAGGGGTTCGGACGCGCTCCCAAGCTACGGCACGCACGGCGGCGCTGCCACCGGGCGGCCGAAGCTCGCGACGCATCTGATACCCGGGTCGGATTGGTGGATGGTATCGTGCATTCCGCTTCGGGACCTCCTTGATTCCAGGATGCGGTCGACACAGGCCAGCCAGATCCATGCGCGCTCCCGACAGGAAGCGGGGCTGGCGGATTCGGCGTTGCGCCGGAAAATCCCGCCGGTGGAACACCGGGTGTTTCGATCGGATATGAATTCCGTTGCAGCCCGTCCGTCCGCGACGCGCGAAACCGGGGCACGTGCTGCGCATCTTGCTCGATCACACGGACGACTGCGGAGCCCGCGCTGTGATGGCTATTCGTCCCGTTCCACGCACGACCTCACCTTCCAGAGCCGCGCTATGAACCGCACGCGCCGCCTCCCGCTGATCGCCTGCGCGCTGCTGGCCGCGCAGGGGTGCGCCTCGGCCGGTGCCACGCCGCGCCACGGGCCGCTCACCGACGGCTCCAGCCCGCACGAGCGAAGCTGCCGCGTGGCGGCTACCCCGGCGCGGCTCCCCGCCGCGGGCGAGCTGCTGGACGTGGAGGCGTTCCGGGCCGCCGCTGCCAGGCTGTGGGCCGGGGCGGGGCGGCCGGCGGGGAACCTGGTCTTCTCGGTGCGCCACTCGGCCGACGGCACGCAGGTGCGCCGCGCGGTGATCGAGAGCAGCGTGCCCGAGGCGCTGGGCGACACCCTGCGGCAGCTGGTGTTCGCCCTGCGCCGGCAGGCGCCCGCCGCGCCGGCCGAGTGGGGCGTGCGCCTGCGCGTGGACCTGGCCGACCCGGTGGCGCTGAGCGTGGCACGCCACCAGGAGTGCGTCGCCCGTCCGCGCGACTGGGAGTACCGCGCGGCCGGCAACCGCATCGACGTGCGCGACGCGCGCGGGTCGGACGCCGCCGCCCCTTCGCTCACCGACCTGTCGGTGGCGTGGGTGCACGTGTGGCTGGACGATCGCGGCAACGTGACCGAGGCGCGCGTGGAGCGGGGCTCCGGCGGCCGCGCGGCCGAGCAGCGGCTGCTGAACTACGTGCGGGCCATGGCCTTCCTCCCCGCCACCGAGGACGGCTACCCGGTGCCCGGCGAGCTCACCCTTCCGGTGCGGCTGTCGCTGGTGAACTGACCCGTGCCCCGTGTGGATGCGAAGCGGATGGGACGGACGGAGGCGCCCTCGGTGCGGCCGCGCGGCGCTTCCTCCGGGGCTCCCGGATGCGGGCTTCGCGGGCGGTGCGCCCGGCGCTGGCTCTTTTCTTTTCCGCGCGGGCTCCGTATCCTGTTACACGACCGCCGTTTCGCCCCCGCTGCCCAGAGTGCCCCCGTCTCCATGCCACACCGCCGCCCACGCCCGCTGAGCCCCGTCGCACGCGCGCTCGCCGTCTGCGCGCTGGCGGGCGCGGTTGCGTGCGTGCCGCACGTGGGGTCGGGCCCGGGCCCGGCGGGTCCGCCGGCCACCCGGTCGCTGCTGGGGCAGCCGCTGTACGCCCCCGAGCTGCCGCTGGAGGTGCGCCAGCGGCTCGAGGCGCAGCTCGACACCGCGCGCCTGGCCTACGAGGCGCGCCCCGACCATGCCGACGCCATCCTGTGGTACGGGCGGCGGCTGGCCTACCTGGGCGAGTACCGCACGGCGGTGGACCTGTTCGGCGAGGGGATCCGCAAGCACCCGCGCGACGCCCGCTTCTACCGCCACCGCGGCCACCGGCTGATCACGCTGCGGCGCCTGGGGCAGGCCACGAGCGACCTGGAGCGCGCCGCGCGCCTGGTGCGCGGCCGCCCCGACGAGGTGGAGCCCGACGGCCAGCCCAACGCCGCCGACGTGCCGCTGACCACCCTCCAGGGCAACATCTACTACCACCTGGGCGTGGCGTACTACCTTCGCGGCGACTTCGCGCGCGCGGCGCCGGCGTTCCGCAACGCGCTGAACCTGGCTCGCAACGACGACGCCCGCGTGGCCGCCAGCGACTGGCTGTACAGCTCGCTGCGCCGCCAGGGCCGCACCACCGAGGCAGAGGCCGTCCTCGCGCCGATCGCCCCCGGGATGAAGCTGATCGAGAACGAGGCTTACTACCGGCGCCTGCTGCTGTACAAGGGCATGCTCCCGCCCGACTCGCTGCTCGACGCCAACGGCCGCAGCGGCGTGGACGCGGTGACGCTGGCCTATGGTGTGGGCAACTGGCACCTGATCAACGGCCGCCGGCAGGAGGCCGAGCAGATCTTCCTGCGCATCACGCAGGGCGAGAACTGGGCGCCCTTCGGCTACATCGCCGCCGAGGCCGACCTGCGCCGCATCCAGCGCGCCGGAGGCAGGCGGCCCTCGCACTGACGGCGACGACGGGGTAGGACGAGTGGACGGGTGGGACGGATAGGACGAAACCAATGCGGACGGGGTCCGGCGCCTTGTCCGCATTTCTGCGTCTTATGCCCCGCGGCACCTCCTTCCCTCCACGCGCGACATCGGGAACCGAGCCCGTCGCACGACCGCGGCGTGGTTCATGACGGGCTGGGTGTTCGGAGGAACGACGCACACACCCGGTCCGGACCCGGTACCCGATGGCAAAGGAATCGTCTCCCACCGCAATCTACGCATCGATCGCGGCCAACGTGGGGATCGCGGCCACCAAGTTCACCGCGGCTTCGTTCACCGGCAGCTCGGCCATGGTTGCCGAGGGCGTGCACTCGCTGGTCGACACCGCAGACGGGCTGCTCCTGCTGCTGGGCCGCCGCCGCGCCCGGCAGCCACCCAGCCCCGATCACCCGTTCGGACATGGGCGGGAGCTGTACTTCTGGACATTGATCGTGGCGATCCTCTTCTTCGCGCTGGGCGGCGGGATGTCGGTGTACGAGGGGGTGACGCACATCCTCCACCCCGAGCCCATTCGCAACCCCGCGTGGAACTATGCGGTGCTGGCGTTCGCGGCGCTGTTCGACGGCTCGTCGTTCGTGGTGGGGTTCCGCCAGTTCCGCGCAGCCGCGGGAGACCGCGGCTTCTGGGCCGCCATCCGCGAAGGGAAGGATCCGTCGCTCTTCGCCGTGGTGCTCGAAGACATCGCCGACATGGCGGGGATCGCGCTGGCGTTCCTGGGGGTTTTCCTGGGCCACCTGCTGAGCAACCCGTACCTCGACGGCGCCGCGTCCATCGGCGTGGGGCTGGTGATGACCGCGGTGGCGGTGGTGATGATCGTGGAGAGCAAGGGCCTGCTGATCGGCGAGCGGGCCGACGCGGCGGTGGTGGACTGCATCAACGCCGCCGCGGCGGGGCTGCGCGAGGCCAACGTGCGCCGCGTCCGCACCATGCAGCTGGCGCCCAACGAGGTGCTGGTGACGCTGGACGTGACCTTCGCCCGCGGCCTTTCGCGGCCGCAGGTGCTGGAGACGATCGAACGTCTCGAGCACCGCATCCGCGCCGCGTCGCCCGACCGGCTGTGGCTCTACCTCGAGATCTCCGCCCTGCTGCGAGGGGAGGGCGAGCCCGACGGGTGAGGGCGGAGGCGATCCCGCGACGGCCGGCGTCACCGAACGTCCTCCCGTGCGGCAACGCATCGATCACCCCCCACCCTCCTCGCGCGCCAGCGCCGGCCGAGCCGACGGTGGCGTTCCGGATCGAGCCGCAGCGCTCCCGGGTGAGTTGACATAGGGGTGGGGGGTATGTAGATTGAGATCACCGGGCGGAGTGGGTTCCGCCGGCTGGCTCATGGCAGACGGAGAACGGATGATGGAACGCGCGAAACTCGAGATCGGCGGGATGAGCTGCGGGCACTGCGTACAGGCGGTGAGCCACGCGCTTCGCGGCGTTGCGGGCTTGCAGGTGGAGAAGGTGGAGATCGGGACCGCGACCGTGGGCTTCGATCCCGCTGTGGTGGACCGGGCCGCGATCACGCGGGCGGTGGAGGACGAGGGCTACACCGTCACGCGCGTGGAGAGCGCGTCATGAACGCCATGGACGTGGCCGTGGTGCTGTGCGGGATGGCGGCCATCGCATGGGTCAACTGGTACTTCTTCCTGGCCGACCGGGGCAGCGCCAGCGCCACGCTCTCGGCGGGTGGCGTGCAGGAGGTGACCATCACCGTGCGCGGCGGCTACACGCCGGCGGCGGTGCGGGTGAAGCGGGGCGCGCCCGTGCGGCTGCTGTTCGACCGGCAGGAAACGTCGGGGTGCTCGGAAGAGGTGGTGATCCCCGCCTTCGGTGTCCGCCGCTTCCTCCCCGCGCACCAGACGACGGCGGTGGAGTTCACGCCCGCCCAGGCCGGTGACTACGAGTTCACCTGCGGGATGAGCATGCTGCACGGCAGGCTAACCGTGGAGGAGGAGGGTTGATGCGATGCCTGCGGAAACCCAGCCCCAGCGCGTGACGCGCCCAGCGGCCGCGCCGGCGACCGCGGCAGGATCGGCCGCCCCGGGCGCGAAGGTGACGATCCCGGTGGAGGGGATGACCTGCGCGGCATGCTCGGGGCGCGTGCAGCGCGCGCTGGAGAAGCACCAGGGCGTGGGCAGTGCGCAGGTGAACCTGATGACGCGCAACGCCACCGTGGAGTACGACCCCGCCGCGACGCATCCCGACGCGCTGGTGCAGGCGATCCGCGCCACCGGCTACGGCGCCGAGCTGCCCCGCGCGGGGCAGACCGCGTTCGAGGAGCAGGCGGCGCAGGACAGCGCCCAGGCCGGCGAGTTCCGCGAGCTGCGCGGCAAGGCCGCCTTCAGCTTCGCCGCCGCCGTGGTGGCGATGATCGTGTCGATGCCGCTGATGGCGGCCGACGTGCAGCTCGCGGCGGGCGCCCACGGCGCGCACGGGGCCACGCTCGACCCGTTCATGCGCTGGGCCATGCAGTGGCTGAGCCCCGCGCTGGAGGCCGTCGTCCCGTGGCTCTACCACGTGCCTCGCGCGTGGCTGGCCGGCGGGCTGCTGGTGCTGACCGTGGGGGTGATGGGGTGGGCGGGGCGCCACTTCTACACCCGCGCGTGGGCGGCCTTGCGGCACCACTCGGCCGACATGAACACGCTGGTGGCGGTGGGCACCGGCGCGGCCTTCGTCTACTCGCTCGCCGCGACCGTGGCGCCGGGGTTCTTCCTGGCGCGCGGCGTACAGCCCGACGTGTACTACGAGGCCGTCGTCTTCATCATCGCCCTGATCCTGATGGGCAATGCGATGGAGGCACGCGCCAAGCGGCAGACCTCGGCCGCGCTGCGGGCACTGGCCGGGCTGCAGCCCCGCACCGCGCGCGTGCTGCGCGGCGACGCCGAGGCCGACGTGCCGGTGGACCAGGTGGTGCCGGGCGACGTGGTGGTGGTGCGCCCCGGCGAGCGGGTGCCGGTGGATGGGGAGGTGGTGTCGGGCGGCAGCGCGGTGGACGAGTCGATGCTCACCGGCGAGTCGGCGCCGGTGGCCAAGGAGGCGGGCGACCGGGTGATCGGCGGCACCATCAACCGCACCGGCGCCTTCCGCTTCCGCGCCACCACCCTGGGCGCCGACAGCACGCTCAGCCGCATCGTGCGGCTGATGCGCGACGCGCAGGGCTCGCGCGCGCCGATCCAGCGGCTGGCCGACCGGGTGAGCGGCATCTTCGTTCCCATCGTCCTCCAGCTCGCCATCCTCACCTTCGTGGTGTGGTTCGTGGCGGCCGGCACGGCGCCGGGGGTGCGCGCCTTCGCGGCGGCGGTGGCGGTGCTGATCATCGCCTGCCCGTGCGCCATGGGGCTGGCGGTGCCCACGGCGGTGATGGTCTCCACCGGCCGCGGCGCCGAGGCCGGCGTGCTGATCAAGGGCGGCGAGGCGCTGCAGCGCGCCGGCGCCGTCACCACCGTGGTGCTCGACAAGACCGGCACCGTCACGGAGGGGCGTCCGACGGTCACCGAGATGATGCTGGCCCCGGGCGCATCGCCCGTGGTGGCGGACGAGGCCGAGCTGCTGCGGCTGGTGGCATCGCTCGAGGCGATGTCGGAGCACCCGCTGGCCGACGCGGTGGTGGGCCATGCGCGAGACCGCGGGATCGCCCTCGCGCAGGCGGATGGGTTCCATTCCGTCACCGGGCGCGGCGCGACGGGCGTGGTGGGCGGCCGCCCGGTGGCCGTGGGCAACGCGCTGCTGATGGAGGGCGACGGGGTGGACGTGGCGCCGCTGCGCGAACGGGCCGAGCGGCTCGCGGAGCAGGGGCGCACGCCGGTGTACGCGGCGGTGGACGGCGTCCTGGCCGGGCTGATCGCCGTGGCCGACCCGATCAGGGAAAGCTCGCGCGCGGCCATCCGCCGGCTGCACGCCATGGGGCTGGAGGTGGTGATGCTCACCGGCGACAACGCCCGGACCGCCGACGCGGTGGCGCGCGAGGCCGGCATCCGCACCGTGGTGGCCGAGGTGCTTCCCGAGGGGAAGGTGGCCGAGGTGCGCCGGCTGCAGGCGGCCGGGAAGACGGTGGCGATGGTGGGCGACGGCATCAACGACGCCCCCGCCCTGGCCCAGGCCGACGTAGGCGTCGCCATCGGCACGGGCACCGACGTGGCCATGGAGGCAGCCGACGTCACGCTGATGCGCGGCGACCTGCGGGGCGTGGCCAGCGCCATCACCCTGTCGCGCAAGACGATGCGCACCATGAAGCAGAACCTGTTCTGGGCCTTCGTCTACAACGTGGTGGGCATCCCCGTGGCGGCCGGGGTGCTGTACCCCGCGTTCGGGCTGCTGCTGAGCCCCATCCTGGCCGGCGCCGCCATGGCGTTCAGCTCGGTAAGCGTGGTGGGCAACAGCCTGCGCCTGCGCGCCGCCAAGATCGCCTGATCGGCAGATTGCAGAGTCGGTCGGTCGATGATCGACAAAAACGCGGCGGCCCGGGTGGGCTGCCGCGTTTTCGCGTGCGTGGGTCGATGTCGATGGTCGCGCTCGCTAGGCCGCCTGCGAGTCCGTCGCGGAGCCGCGGCGCGCCAACTCGGCGCGGACGGCGGGCGCCACGCGGGTGCCGAACAGCTCGATGCAGCGCATGATCTTCTCGTGCGGCGTGGGCCCCACGCTGAACTGGAGCATGAAGCGCTGGTTCCCGAACAGTTCGTGCTCCCACAGGATCTTCTCCGCCACCTCGTCGGGGCTCCCGATGAGCAGCGCTCCCGTGCGCGAGCGCTCGGCGTCGAAGCGGCCGCGCGTCGGAGGCGGCCACCCGCGCTCGCGCCCGATGCGGCCCATCGCCTCGGCATAGGGCGGAAACGCGTCGTCCGCCGCCTGCTGGGACGTGTCGGCGATGAAGCCGTGCGAGTTGATGCTGACGGCCAGCGACCCGGGCGCGTGCCCCGCCTGCCGTGCCGCGTCGCGGTACAGCTCCACCATGGGCACGAAGCGCTCGGGGCTGCCCCCGATGATGGCCAGCGCCAGCGGCAGCCCCAGCGTGCCGGCGCGGACCACCGACTGCGGCGTGCCGCCCACCGCGATCCACACCGGCAGCGGCTCCTGCAGCGGCCGGGGATACACGCCCTGCCCCGCCAGCGGCGCCCGGTGCCGCCCCGACCAGGTCACGCGCTCGCTCTCCCGCAGCTTCAGCAGCAGCTCCAGCTTTTCGCCGAACAGCGCGTCGTAGTCTTCCAGCCGGTAGCCGAACAGCGGGAACGACTCGATGAACGAGCCGCGCCCCGCCATGATCTCGGCGCGCCCGCCCGAGATCAGGTCGAGCGTGGCGAAATCCTGGAAGACGCGCACCGGGTCGTCGGAGCTGAGCACGGTGACGGCGCTGGTGAGGCGGATGGTGCGCGTGCGCGCGGCCGCCGCGGCCAGCACCACCGCCGGCGCCGACACCACGTAGTCGGGGCGGTGGTGCTCGCCCACGCCGAACACGTCCAGCCCCACCTGATCGGCCAACTCGATCTCTTCCAGCAGGTCGCCCAGCCGCCGCGCGCCGGCCGCCCCGCGACCGGCGGCCGGGTCGAGCGCCGTTTCGGCAAAGGTGTAGACCCCTAGCTCCATGATCCCCCGAATCCTCCCCAATGCGTGGCGTCAGCGGATGTGCTTGTACATCATGTCCACGAGCTCGTCGTACATACCCTCGGCCTCGCCCTCGCCCGCGCGGATGGCAGAGGCGGCGCAGTGCTTCAGGTGGTGGCGCACCAGTTCGCGCCCTACGCCGCGCAGCGCCTCGTGCACCGACGAGATCTGCGTGAGGATGTCGGCGCAGTAGCGGTCTTCCTCCACCATCCGCTGCAGCCCGCGGATCTGCCCCTCGATGCGCCGCAGCCGCTTCAGGTTGCGGTCTCGCACGGCAGCGTCCACGCTCACCGCCTTGCGGTCGCCGTGCGCGTCGTCCGCCCCGCAGCCGCAGGCATCCCCCTCAGCCATCTCCGCACCGGCGTCGTGATCCGTGCTCATCCACTCGCTCCTTCTCGGCCGTGCATCCTCACCCCAGGCGCTGATCCCGCCGGCAAAGTACGCAACCATCGCCATTCCATCTACCCTTCGATCGGGTTGGGCGACACAGGTGAACCTGAGGCAGATCGACATCTCCGCCAATCGTCTTTAGCCTGCTTCGGAGATGGCGGATGGCTCGCGAGGCCCGGCTCCCCGATGGGCGGCCGGGCCTCGTCAGTTTTCGTTTCCCAGGCTCGGGAAAGCCGCTCGCCACCACCAGCCACCCCGGTGAATAGCGCCCGTTCTGCGCCGCTTATCCGGCATCTCCATCAATGCCAAGCAGATACTGAAGACACCGACAGGTGTCCATGTTGCGCCATCCGGGTCGCGTGAAACAAGGGTGTTGACTCCGTTCCCTTGCCCGCGCAGTATGGGCCGAACCAACCGGCCGACGCCTGTCGGAACGTCCCCAGGAATGTGCCGCAGGCGGAGTGTCGGACCGCGGAGACGGAGGACGAACAGGGCAGAATGCACCACGCCCCCCGATGGCGTGAACCAGCGGGGGGCGGTGGTCTTTCCCTGGAACCATCACCGTCACGAAGACGGGAGAGGATCGCCCAAGGCTTATGCGAACAACTTTAACACCCTAACCCCGGTAACGCAAGATGGACCCAATCCAATCCCTCGGGTCGGCGCTTTCGCACGCCCGGCTGGACCTGGGCTTCCGGGCCTCGGCCAGCGAAAGCGAACGGACGGTGCTGGCGCGCTACCTGTACAACATGGCCGTATGCGAAGCCCTGTACCCCGTGCTGCAGGCCGTGGAGATCGCGCTGCGCAACAGCCTGGACGCGGTGCTGAGCGCCGAGTACCCACCGGGCTCCGCCGCCCCGCGCGCTGGCGACGGCCTTCCCGTGGCGGGGTGCTGGCTCGACGCCACGCCGTGCCTGCTGGGGAGCCGCGAGCAGGAAGAGGTGCGCAAGGTGAAGCGGCGGCTGGTGGGCGAGCGCAAGGCCATCACCCCGCACCGCCTGATCGCGGGGCTGTCGCTGGGGTTCTGGGCGGGGCTGTTCACGCGGCGCTACGAGATCGGCCCGGCGTCGTCGTATGACCTGAACGACGGCGTGCAGACGGCGCTGTGGCCGCGCCACCTCAAGGCCGTGTTCCCGTGGCTGCCGCGACGCCACGCCACGCGCAATCACGCCTACCGGGTGATCCGTGCGGTGGCCGAGCTGCGCAACCAGGTGTTCCACCACCGGCCGGTCTGGCGGCTGCCGCTCGCCGCCCTCCATTGCCACGCGACCGACGCCGTCGGATGGATCAGCCCGCCGCTGCAACAGGTGACGCGCGCCACCGACCGCTTTCCCGATCTGTGCCGCAAGGGCGTGCCGGGCTACGAGAAGGACCTCGCCGCATTCCTCGCCATCCAGGCGCCCGCGCCCCCGGCAGCGGACGGAACCGGCAGCGCACACACATGACCGGAGGGCACGATCGCGATCGCGGCACACCGGGTCAGATCGTGCCGTGGCGGGCACGCGCCGCCGACGCCCGTGCGATCCGTCCAATGAGGGAACCGGACCCCGGGTCGCCCCTCACCACTTGTGGAACACCACGAACACGGCGGCGACGATCAACCCGAAGCCCGCGGCGTAGTTCCAGCGGAACGGCTCCTTCAGGTACGTGACCGAGAACACCGCGAACACCACCAGGGTGATCACCTCCTGGATCGTCTTCAGCTCGGCACCGGTGAAGCGGCCATAGCCCATCCGGTTGGCCGGCACCTGGAAGCAGTACTCGAAGAACGCGATCCCCCAGCTCACCAGGATGGCAGTGATCAGGGGCGCCGAACGGTGCCGCAGGTGCCCGTACCAGGCGAAGGTCATGAACACGTTGGACACCAGCAGCAGCAGGACCGTCTTCATCTCGCCTCGTGGCATGGGGATAGGATGAGCAGCGTGTGGCGTACCTTGTGCAGACGTTGGCAAGCTCGCGCAAGAGGCCCGATCTCATTTCATAGCAACACGCCACCCGATGCCCAAGCCCGAAGACCGCACGGAGCCCGCCGGGAGGCTGGTGGGCGCGGCGCTGGCCGGCGCCCTGGTGATGGGGGCCGCCTGGGCCGCCGACGCCATGCGCCGCCAGAGCCACACCCGCATGCTGCACCGCCGCCTGGTGGACCTGCTGCTCAACGCGCTCACCGCCGACGACCCCGTGACGGCGCGCCACAGCCGCCGCGTGGCCGACCTGAGCGTGGAGCTGGCCAACGCGTGCGGGCACCTGGGCCGCGTGCAGATGGCCACGCTGCGGGTGGCGGCGCTGCTGCACGACATGGGGAAGATCGACGACCGCTTCTTCCTGATCGTGCACTCGCGGAAGAAGCTCACGGAGCAGCAGCGCGCCGAGATCAAGCACCACCCGCACCAGAGCGCCGCCATCCTGCAGCCGCTCGAGGCGCTGCACCCCGGCATCCAGGAGATCGTGTCGTCGCACCACGAGTGCTGGGACGGCAGCGGCTACCCGTGCGGCACCGCCCACCGCCAGATCCCGCTGGAGGCGCGCATCATCGCCCTGGCCGACGTGTTCGACGCGCTCACCCAGCCGCGCACCTACAAGGACGCGATGCCGGTGGAAGAGGCGATGGAGAAGCTGGACGAGGGCTCGGGCCGCCAGTTCGACCCACACCTGGTGGAGCTGATCGTGAACGGCGGGGTGCTGCCCCGCTGGACCGAGATCGCGCTGCGCGGCCAGGAAGACGAGCGGCAGCACATCCAGAACCCGTCGCCCACCGAGAAGGTGCTGGAGCAGGCCGTCCCCGAGTGAACCGCTGCCTCGCGCAGAGCCGAGCCAGCAGAGAACAATGGTTTTTCTCTGCTGGCCCGGATGACGCAATACGGCGCACAGGTGCACCGGACGTCGCGGAACGATTAAGGTCCCGGCTGCAGCATGCAGCCGGGGCCCTGTTTTTCACTTCAGCGCCCGCAGCAGGACTCGACCGACAGCGCGGGTGGCCATAGAGCCATCCGGATTCGCCCGTGGTGGAGACGTCCCGCCGCGAACCGGCTCAGGTCCCGGCGAAGTTGTAAATCCGGTCGACCACCCACCGCTCGCCATCCCGCCGCAGCCAGACCACGTTCGCAAACCATGCATGCGGGTGCGCGTCGATCGTGGAGCGGTACCACACGTGCTCCAGGATCTGGGCCCGGTCGCCAGTGATCCACGGCAGGCTGACCGCGACCACCGCCGGGAACTCGATCGCGGTGCATGGCCGAGCATCCGGCGGCGTGCCGCAGGCCACCCACGGGGCCGGGCCGCCAGCCAGCGCGAGCACCCGATCGACGAAAGGGCGCGGGAAGGCGGAGTCACGGGCCTGGGTGGTCCACACGAGCATCGTCGAATCAGGCGCTCCCACGGGAGCACGCCCGTGTTCCGCGTGCACGATGCGCGGATCGAACGCGAGTTGCCCGTCGATCCGCGCGTCGCTGCCGTCCGAACGCAGGTCGGCGATCGTCCGAGTGAGCGCCGCCGCAACGATCGCGGCGCTATCTGCCCGTTGTGCCGCAGAGATCACGGGAAACAGGCACAGCACGGCGGAAACGGTTGCAATGCAGTGTATCCTCATCGCTTACCCTGTGGTACCGGGTACCCACACTCCGCCATTATCTCTTGCCAGGAGGTCTTATGTACACGCCCGGAATAGACATGGCCTTGGCTCCACAGCCGAAGCGCGTAGAAACGACCAGACGACCCACTTCACGCCCACCGTTTCTATCAGATCCTGGCCACCAACGCACGAGGGCCCGGCACCGAAACGCGGTGCCGGGCCCTCGCTTATCTTAGCGCCCGCGGTAGGACTCGAACCTACGACCCCCTGATTAACAGTCAGGTGCTCTAACCGACTGAGCTACACGGGCAGGCCGCTCCGTTCCCGAAGCGGCCCTGAAAGTACCCAAACATCCCCTGCCTGTCAACCCCGCCACCACCCCCATCCCCCGCCCCATCCGGCGCTTAGCTCATCGTGGCGAGACCGGTTCAACGAGGCGACGATCCCGGCCGCACACGCCCCGCCGGCTCCACCCCGCTCCCACGCGAAAGGCCCGGCGACCCGCTTCCGCGGAACATCCTCGGCCGCGTCGGGTTGAACCTTCATCCCTACATCTGTTTCGTTCTCAGCGCGTAACTTCGGGATTTGAAACGCGTTGGGAACAGTTCCTGCCCTGGTGGCCCGTGCAGTCTGCGCGGCCCCGGGTCGGCCGCGCGCCCGCGGGCGCACGAACAGCCCGCAGTTCCGCAGGACAGCAGTGATGACGTTTCCCGTATCCGCCGCCCGCTACGCCGGGTTCGCCGGCATCCTCACCGGTCTGCTCCTGGGCAGCTCGCCGGCCTCCGTGCGCTCGCTGCCCAGCGTGGCCGACCTGCAGGGCACCGCCGGGCTCGACCCGTTCCGCAGCGTCACCCACGCGGGGATGCTGCTGGCCGCGCGCACCGCGCAGGGCCGGCTGGACGACGGCCGTCCCTGGGCCGCGTGGAGCGCGCTGCGTGACTTCGCCGAGAAGGACGCCGACGAGCTGCCGCCCGCCGTGGCCCTGCTGGCCGCGCGCTCGGCCGCGGGGTGGAACGGCTGGAGCCACGTGCGCCGCCTCCTGGACGGCCAGCCGTGGCTGGCGGAGGAGGATGGCGGCACCGGGCTGATGCTGCTGGGGCGGGCCGAAGAGGAGAACCGCGACTGGGCCGCCGCCGCCAGGGCCTACCGCCGCTCCGCCGCCGCCCTGCGCGGTGCCGACCGCGGCGTGGCCTACGCGCGCCTCGGCGCCGTCCTGCGGAGGTCGGGCGCCGATGCGGCCGCCGCCGATGCATTCGCGCACGCCGCCGAGGAGCTTCCCGAGGTGGCCGACTGGATGGCCGCGCTGCGGGCCGACGCGCTGGCCGCGGCTGGAAAGCCGGTGAACGCGGTGGCGCCCGCCGGCTCCTCCGCCGCCCGGGCGGCGGCGGCGCGCGCCGAGGCCCGCTCGCGCGCCGCGCGCTCGGACGCGGGGGGCGCGGCGGAGCGGCTGGCGCGCGAGGCGGCCGCGCTGGCCGAGGTGGACCCCACGCTTGCGGCCGAGCTGCAGGCCGACCGGGCGAAGCTGCTCGCCGGCGCCGGGCGCGCGGGCGAGGCGCGCGACGCGCTGCGCGCGGCCGCGGCCGACGAGCGGGTGACGCCGGCCGTCCGCGCCCGTGCCGCGGCGCTGCTGGGCGAGGCGGGCTCCCTGTCGCCCGAGGTGCAGGTGGCGCGCGCCGCGGCCTACGAGGCGGCCGGCAAGCCGGGCCTCGCGGCCAAGGCGCTGCGCGGCGCCGTGACGGCCGCCGGTGGCGACGCCGAAGGCGCCATGCTGCTGCGCATCGCCCGTCTCCTGTGGGACGCGGCCGACTACGAGCCGGCCGGCGCCTGGGCGCGCAAGGCGGCCGAGAAGCTGGACGGCGAGGCGCTGGCCGAGGCCGAGCTGGTGTCGGCGCGCGCGCTGGTGCGGCTGGGCAAGGAAGACGGCGGCGTGGCGGCGCTGCGGCAGATCGTGGAGCGCCGCGCCGGCACGGCCGCCGCCGGGAGCGCCTGGTTCCTGCTGGGCGACGCCGCGGCCGACCGCGACGCGGCAATCGCCGCCTACCGCAAGGCCGCCGCGGTAGCCGCGTCGCCCTTCGCGCGCGAGGCGCTGTACCGCGTGGGCGACCGCTGTCTGCGCGCGGGCGACGAGGCGTGCGCCGCCCGGGCGTGGGACGACTACGTGACGCGCTACCCGCGCGGCGAGCAGACGGCGCAGGTGGCCTACGACGCCGGCGTGCGCCACGAGCGGGCCGGCCGCGCCGACCGCGCGCGCGCCCTCTACGCCGCCGCCGTCGCCGCCGAGCCCACCGCCTACCCCGCCATCCGCGCCTCCGACCGGCTGGGGGTGGACCCGCTGGCCGAGCTCTTCGCCCGCCCCGCGCCCTGGCAGGTCGGCCCCGAAGACACGGGCGAAGCGGCCGGCGTGATCCGCCGCCTGAAGGCGCTGGAAGACGCCGGCGCCGGCGACGCGTGGGAGGCCGAGCTCGCCGCGCAGACGCGGGTCTTTGCCGAGCGCCCCTACGCGTTGCTGCTGCTGGCCGAGGGCGTGCGCGACGCCGGCCATACGGTGGAGGCCATCCGCCTGGGCCGCCGGCTGCTGGACGAGCGCGGCGGCGCATGGGACGAGCGGCTGCTGCGCGTGGTCTTCCCCCTGGCCTTCCGCGAAGTGCTGGTCGACGAGGCCGGGCGCGCCGACGTGGACCCCTGGCTGCTGGCCGGGCTGGTGCGGCAGGAGTCGTCGTTCGACCCGGGCGCGAAGAGCCGGGTGGGGGCGCGCGGGCTGTCGCAGATCATGCCGTCCACCGGCAAGTGGCTGGCGCCGGGCGCCGGGGTGCGCAACTTCTCGCCCGAGCTGCTGGCCGTGCCCGAGATCAACCTGCGCATGGGCGCCCGCTACCTGCGCGACAACCTGCGGCGCTACCGCGGCGCGCGCGACCTGGCGCTGGCCGCCTACAACGCCGGCCCCGGCCGCGCCGACCGCTGGAAGCGCGAGCTGGGCTACGGCGCTGACGTGGACGCGTTCCGGGACAAGATCCCCTTCGCCGAAACGCGCGAGTACGTGAAGGTGGTGATCCGCAACGCCGAGCTGTACCGCCGCCTCTACGGCGACCGCCGCTCGCCGGGGCTGGTGTCGCCGGAGCGCTGATCTCCAGCGGACGGCCCGGGCGTGTTGGGCGCTGAGACGCCCAACCGGGCTGCGCGCGCGGTAGGCAACGATACCGCCGTTGCCAACCGCGCCGGGCCCACGGAGGCCCGCCCCGGCCTCCTCTCGGCTGAAGCGAACGCGCAGGCGGCCCGCCGCGTTCCCGGCCCTCCGGGCGCGCATCCCTCACGCAACCCGCATCACCCGAAGCTGTTGCTTTCTACCTCCCCCAGTCGGTTTTGGGGGAGGTCGGATTTTCGTGGACAGCCGTACCGTCCACGAAAATCCGGGTGGGGGCCCCGCCGCCGCATGCGTCAACATCGATCCGTCCTCGGGCCGTCGTCCCACCGTCGCCCCCGCGCCCCCATCCGCCCCCCCACTCGCGTGAGATCCACCGCAGACGAGCGCCCCGCCATCTACGCGATCCTGCGCGGCCGCCGGACGGTGATCGGCGAGCCGTCGGCCACGAAGGCGCTGGAGGGGGGCGCGGCCAGCGGCGCGGCGAACTCGGCGCCGTAAAGCGCGGCCACGTCGGCATCCAGCCGCGCATCGTGTGCCGTCCACACGCGCCACGAGGGGTGCTCCACCTGGTACTCCACCGTGCCGCCGTCGCGCTGGGCCGCGTAGCCCCAGTAGTGCTCGGTGATGAACTCCTCCTCGCTCCCTGCCGCGAGCGCGGCCGGCTCGCCCGCCACCCGTGCCCCCACCGAGCACCACCGCCCGCCCAGCCGCCATCCGTACTCCACCCGTCCGCCCCGCGCCCCCAGCTCCACCGTGTGCCGCATGGGCATCGCCACGTAGCGCTCGTTGTACACGCCCCGCGCCAGCGCCGCCACCGCCCGGCGCGGCACGATCTCGCGGATGAAGCACACCCCCCGCCGCCACCCCTCCGGCCCCTGCCGCCCCACGTAGAAGCGCAGGTTCACCTCCTCGAAGCGCGTGTGGAAGGGCACGGGGATCCCCATCACCCGCGTGTCGGTGAACAGGAAGCCCACGCAGCTCACGAAGGTACGCCCCCGCCATGCGTCCAGCTCGGTGCCGCGTGGCACATACGGCCGCAGGATCGCCGGGTCCACCTCCCAGTTCAGCATCACCAGCGAGCGCCAGGCGCCCGTCAGGAAGCGCCCCGTCCCCGTGGCGGCAGGCTCGCCCGCGGGCACCGTGGAGCGCGGATCGGCATCGGACATCGGTGGGATCGTGTCGTCTGTGGTCTCGGGCGAAACGGGACGAGCCGGGAAGATACGAGGCGCGGCGCCCGCTGTCGCGCGAGCCCGCCGCACCGTCGTGCGTCGCGTGGAGTAGTACGGCGAGGCCGCGCTCAGGGGGTGGTGCCCGAGGCCTGGTCGGCCAGCGAGTCCACCTCGGAGTAGCGCCGGGCGGTGGCGGCGTTGGAACTGTCCACCCCCGCCTGCGCACGGGCCGGCACACCCCCCAGCGGCCCCGGCACCGCCTGCGCCGCCTTCACCATGTTGGCCGAATCGGGCGGCACGGCGGCGGCGTGGTCGTCGTCTCCCCCGCACGCGGCCAGCAGCGCCACGGCGGCGGGCAGGAGAAAGCGGATGGTGCGGATCATCGGACGGCTCCGGCGTGGGGAGGTGGGACGGGACGAGTGGCACGGTGATCCCGCAATCTGCTCGCGCCCCTCCTCCCCCGGCAAGCAGGATCGCGCGCCGACGTCGGGGTACGACGAAGCCCCGCCCGGCGCGCGGCCGGGCGGGGCTTGGTACATCTCTACTGGAACCTCGGGACCGCGACGACCGGCGCCGCTCAGCTCCCCAGCCCCGTCACCGTGCCGTCCACGGGAAAGCCGCAGAAGGTGCCCGAGAGCTTCACGTTCTGCGTGCCGGCCACCAGGCTGGCCGTCACGTCCAGGGTGCAGCGCCCCGAGCTGCCGTCGCCGCGGTTCCAGGTGAACGCGCCCTTCTGGGTGAGCTGGAAGGCGGTGAGCCCGCCGGCGCTCGACGCGGCGGTCAGCACCACGTCCACCTTCGGGTCGCCGTTCAGCGTGAAGGTGGCGCCGTCGTCGGTCTTCACGGTGCAGCCCTGGTGCGTCACGCCCAGGTTGGCCTGCACGGTGCCGGTGCGCGCCACCGCGTCCACGCTGCCGCCCACCGTGCCCGCCACCGCCACGTTCCCCGCGGGCGCGCACGGCTGCGTGGTGTTGAAGGTGAACGAGAACGACCCGCTCCCGACGGCGTTCATGCTGCGCGCGCCCCGCGCGCCGGCCGGCACGCTGCCGCTGGCGTAGCCGGCGCCGGTGGCCAGCAGCGCGCGGTTCAGCGAAGAGGCCTGGGCCGCCGTCAGCGGCGCGTTGCCCGGGCCGGTGGCGCCGCCCGCGCCGTCGCACGCGGCCAGGGCGGCGGCGAGCGTCAGGGCCGCGGCGGCAAGCATGCGCTTGCGCATGGGGAAAGCTCCTGCGGTGTGTGGAAGGAGCCGGTGAGGACCGGTGCCGGCTCTCGGAATCTAATCACGCGCGCGGCGCAGTGGTAGCAGAGGCGGCGCGGGCGGAGATGATGCGACGATGAGCGCTGGTCAGCGCGGCGCGCTGGGGAGTCGTTTGCACGCCGCCTCGATCCGCGCGCGCGCCGGCTGCGGCAGGTCGCGCGCCTTGCCCATGCAGCTCGCGTACGACTCCATCGACGCGGTGCGCTGCCGGAACTTGCGCGCCTCGTCGGCCGCCCACTGCGCCGAGTCCTGGTCGGCCGCCGGGCCGGGCTGCGGCACCACGTTCGGTTCGGCCGCGGGCTCGGGGCTCGCGACCGCCCCGGCGGAGTCGGCGGCGTTCGCGGCGCGCTGCTGGCCGGGGGTCCACACGCGGCGGTTGGCCCACGAGGTGTCGGGCGGCGCGGCGGCAGCTCCGTCGTCATTCGCGTCGCCCCTGCCGCAGCCGGCCAGCAGGGCGGCGGCAAGAGCCAGGGTGATGCGTCGGGTACGGGTCATCGGGCAGAGACGGTTGGATCGGTGGATCGGTGGATCGGTGGATCGGTGGATCGACACGGAGACGAAAGCGCCCAGACGCACGCGGCGGGGCGCGGAAACTCCGCGCCCCGCCGCCGTCGGTCGTTGCCGGAAAGGCTACGGCTTCTGCTGCGCGGCCACCAGCGCCTGCACGGTGCGCTGCAGCTCGGCCACCTGTGCCTCGAGCGTCTGGATGCGCGCGGCCTGACTGGCGGTGCGCTGCTCCAGCGCCTTCACGCCGGCCAGGTTCACGCCGTCCAGGTCGCTCATGTTGAT
>Ga0070686_100000672_pt1 | contig 19954 bp, 16 predicted proteins | sample KBSS23LmetaG_FD_65654 | JGI IMG/M metagenome (GOLD analysis project Ga0070686, IMG submission 65654) | Switchgrass rhizosphere microbial communities from Kellogg Biological Station, Michigan, USA - KBS S2-3L metaG | ecosystem: Host-associated > Plants > Roots > Rhizosphere ... | reverse complement strand
CGCGAAGCGTTCTCGCCGCTGTGGGGCTTTCTCTACGGCTGGACGCTCTTCCTGGTGATTCAAACCGGCACGATCGCGGCGGTCTCGGTCGGCTTCGCGCGCTACTTCGGCGCGCTGGCGCCGTGGATCGCCGACGATCACTACCTGATTCCGCCGGTGCACCTCTCGACCGGCTACGCGCTGTCGCTCTCGACCACTCAGCTGGTCGCGATCGCGATCATCGTGCTCCTGACCTGGACCAATACGCGCGGCCTCGAGTACGGGAAGATCATCCAGAACGTCTTCACGACGGCGAAGACCGGTGCGCTGGTCGGGCTGATCCTCGTCGGCGTGCTCCTCGGGTGGAACCACGCGGCCGTCGCCGACAACTTCGGCAACCTGTGGACGCCGCGCCCGGCCGGCGACATCGTCCCCGGGCTCTCGGCGGCGACGGCCTTCGGGCTGTTCATCGCGGTCTGCGTATCGCAGACCGGATCGCTCTTCTCCGCCGACGCGTGGAACAACATCACCTTCACCGCCGGCGAAGTGAAGGATCCGCGGCGCAACATTCCGCTGTCGCTCGCACTGGGCACCTTCATCGTCATCGGCTTGTATCTGCTGGCGAACGTCGCCTATCTCGCGACCTTGCCGTTCGAGCAAGTCCAGCACGCACCCGGCGACCGGGTCGCGACCGCCACGCTGAACGCGATCTTTCCCGGCCTCGGCGGCACGATCATGGCGATCGGCATCATGATCTCCACCTTCGGCTGCTGCAACGGCTTGATCCTCGCCGGCGCGCGCGCGTATTACGCGATGGCGCGCGACGGGCTGTTCTTCCGCGTGTCCGGCCAGTTGAACGACAAGAAAGTGCCGGCGTGGGGACTGGCGCTGGAAGGCCTGTGGGCGGCGTTCCTCGTCCTGCCGCGCACCTACAACACCGCGACGCGCACGTATGGAAACTTGTACAACGATCTGCTCGCCTACGTGATTTCCGCGGCGCTGATCTTCTACATCCTGACCATCGCGGGGATTTTTCGCCTGCGTCAGACGCAGCCCGACACCGACCGACCGTACCGGGCGTTCGGCTATCCCGTCGTCCCGGCCCTCTACATCGTCGGCGCGGCGACGATTCTGCTGGTGCTCTTCATCTACCAGAGCGCGACGACGTGGCCCGGCCTCGTCATCGTGCTGCTCGGCGTGCCGGTCTACTTCGCGTGGAAGCCGAAGGCCTGACGTCGCGCGCGATCGCGGTCCACACCCTTGTGGATCATCTCGAGGGTCGCAGGGACTAACGAGAACGCCGCGAGATCGCCAATCGCAGCCCACGTGGCATCGGCGGCATCGGTCGCGCAACAGAGCGTGCCGCCGGTCGGACGACACAAATAATCGATCAGCACGAAGTGATAGCGGACGCGGCCGTCCGGATCGACGCGGATGCGATCGAGCACGTCGATCATCGGCCCGACTTCGACTTCGAGCCCCGTCTCTTCGAGCACTTCGCGCGCGACGGCGGTCTCCAGCGTCTCGCCGACTTCGACGGCGCCGCCAGGCAGGCTCCACTCGCCTTTGAGCGGCTCGTTGCCGCGCCGCACGAGCAGCACGCGGTCATCGTCGAGAACCACCGCTCCGACGCCGACGATCGGTCGTTCCGGATATTCGCGCATTATTCGCTCGCGCGCTGTCGGGGCTGGGGGCTGGGGGCTTGCTGCATCCGAGATTTCAGCTAGCCCCTAGCCGCCAGCCCCTACTCCGATCGCTTTGACGACGACGCGCTTCTTGCGTTGTCCATCGAACTCCGCGTAGAACACCTGCTCCCACGGACCGAGATCGAGCGTGCCCCTCGTGATCGGCAGCAGCACCTGATGTCCCATGATCGTCCGTTTCAGGTGCGCGTCGGCGTTGTCCTCGCCGGTCTGATGATGCTTGTAATCGAGCCCGGCCGGCGCGAGCTTCTCGAGCCAGACCTGGAAATCCTCGATCAAACCTTCTTCCCAGTCATTGACGTAAACGCCTGACGTGATGTGCATCGCGGACACGAGGACGATGCCGTCGTCGACGCCGCTTGCCTTCACGATCGCGGCGATCTCGTCGGTGATGCGGATGAATTCCTGCCGCTTCTTCGTGTTGAACCAGAGATAGTCGGTGTGAACGGTCACATCACCTCGTTCGTAGCGCAGCCCTTCACGGCTGCCCACGCACGCGGAACGGCAGGCCTGAAGGCCTGCGCTACGTAAGCCGCGACAGATCGTCCATGGCCAACGCGGCGTCGGCATTCAGATCAGGGCGCGACGTCACGCCGGCGCGGAATTTCCGCAGCCCGGCCGCGGCAATCATGGCGGCGTTGTCCGTGGACAGCTGCAGGCTGGGCAGGAACGTCGGGATCTCGCGCCGCGCGCCGCGGTCTTCGAGCTCGGCACGCAGCCGGCTGTTGGCCGAGACGCCGCCGGAAACGCCGACGCTTTTCGCGCCATAACGACGCGCCGCGTCGAACAGCTTCTCGATCAATGAGGCGACGACGACACGCTGGAAGCTCGCCGACACGTCGGCGATCTCGCGCTCCGACAGCGGACCGTCATGACCGCGGACGTAGCGGAGCACGGCCGTCTTGAGGCCGCTGAAGCTGAAGTCGAGATCGCCTTTGAGGTGAGGCGCATTGCGATCGGCATGCGTCAGCCGCGTCGTCGGCAGCGCGACCGCACGATCGTTGCCGGTTTTCGCGAGGCGATCGATCACTGGTCCACCTGGATACGGAAGCCCGAGCAGCTTCGCCACCTTGTCGTACGCCTCGCCCGCCGCATCGTCGCGTGTCCGGCTGAGAAGCTGGTACGAACCGGGACGCTCGACGAGGTAGAGGCTGGTGTGGCCTCCGGAAACGACGAGCACCACCGAGGGCAGCGGCAACTCGCCGTTCTGCAGCACGAGCGACTCGATGTGCCCGGCGAGATGGTGAACGGCGACGAGCGGCAGCGCCGCCGCCGCGGCGGCCGCCTTTGCGAACGACACGCCGACGAGAAGCGATCCGACCAGACCCGGACCCTGCGTGACGGCGACCGCGCCGAGATCGCGCCAGGTGGTGTCGGCCTCTAACAGCGCGCGCTCGACGACGCCGCAGATGTCGCGAATGTGCTGCCGCGACGCGAGCTCGGGAACGACGCCGCCCCATTCGCGATGGATGGCGATCTGCGAGGCGATGACGTTGGAGCGCATCGCCCAGGGCTTCGCCGCGTCGCCGGTCTCTTCGACGACGGCGGCTGACGTTTCATCGCAAGACGTTTCGATTCCGAGAATTCGCATCGTAATCGGTGTCGCGGCTGGCGGCTGGGGGCTGGCTGTTCTCTTCGGAGCGCGAAGGCTTCAGCCGAGCGATCAGCTAGCCCCGAGCCCCAAGCCCCGTCTCCTCTACCGCGAAGGCGGCCTTGAGCGTCTCTGTGTACGGCGCGCGAAAGATGCCGCGCTCCGTAATGATGCCGGCGATGTACTCATGCGGCGTGACGTCGAACGCCGGGTTCCACACGCGGGCGCCGGCCGGGGCGAGCTGTGACGAGCCGACGTGGGTGACCTCCCGCGAACTCCGCTCCTCGATCGGGATGTGCCCGCCGTCCGGGGTGTCGAGATCGATCGTCGACAGCGGCGCCGCCACGTAGAAAGGAATCTTGTGCTCGCGCGCGAGCACGGCCACGCCGTAGGTGCCGATCTTGTTGGCGGTGTCGCCATTCGCAGCGATGCGATCGGCGCCGACCACCACCAGATCGACCTTGCCCTGGCGCATCAGCGCGCCGCTCATGTTGTCGGTGATGATCGTGGTGTCGATGCCGTCGCGGACCAGCTCCCAGGCCGTCAGGCGCGCGCCCTGCAGGAACGGCCGCGTCTCGTCGGCGAACACCGCGACCTTCTTGCCTTTCTCCACTGCGCCGCGGATCACGCCGAGGGCCGTGCCGTATCCGGCGGTGGCCAGCGCGCCGGCGTTGCAGTGGGTCAACACATTCGCATCGGCCGGCACGATGTCGGCGCCGAACAGCCCGAGCGCGCGACAGCTGGCGACATCCTCGTCGTGAATGGCCTGCGCTTCGGCGTCGAGCCGATCCTTGATCTGCTCGACCGAGGCGCCGGCCTGCGCCGTTTCGGCGAAAACCCGCTTCATGCGCTCGATCGCCCAGAACAGGTTCACCGCCGTCGGCCGCGTCGCCGCCATCAGCTCGCAAATCTTGTGGAACTCGGCCGCGAATTTCTGGGTGCCCGTCGCCTTGCTCTTCCGCATCCCGAGCGCGATCCCCATCGCCGCCGCGACGCCAATCGCCGGCGCGCCGCGGATGACCATCGTCTTGATCGCGCGCGCCACCTCCGCTGCGGTCTTGCAGCGCACGTAGACTTCCTGGGACGGAAGCTTGCGCTGATCGATCATCACGACCACATCAGCTTCGCGGGCGATGGTGGGGAGCATCTCGGGATTGTACAGGGATCGGGTTCAGCGTTCAGGGTTCAGCGTTCAGGGTTCAAGGTTCAACGTTCAGGGTTCAGGGTTCGTGTTCACGTTCACGTTCACGTTCGGGTTCGGGTTCACATTCGGGTTCGGACGAGAACAGAACCAGAACCCGAACCAGAACCCTGAACCCTGAACGCTGAACCCTGAACGGGACCGCGTCAGAGCAGACGCGCATCGAACGGGAGCGGCAGCAAGTCCTTGAGCTGGTGTTTGCCTTTCGACTCCGTGAGGTTCGCGAGCTCGATCTCGAGGTTGCCGCCGAACTCCCAGAGAATCTGCCGGCAGGCACCGCACGGCGGCGTCGGCGCCTCGGTGTCGGCGACGACCGCGATGCGCGTGAACACGCGATGGCCTTCCGACAGCGCCTTGAACATCGCGACCCGTTCGGCGCAGATCGTCAGGCCGTAGGTCGCGTTCTCGATGTTGCAGCCGGTCGTGACGCTGCCGTCGCCCGATTCGAGCGCGGCGCCGACCTTGAAATGCGAGTAAGCCGCGTCGGCGTTCTCGCGCGCCCGGCGCGCGGCGCCGACCAGATCCACTTCCGCGCGCTCGCGCAGGCGCCGCGGCCCGATGCGGCGATCGCCTTTGCGGCGCTCGCCGTCGGCGCGGCCGACGTTCTTGACGCGCCGGTCGAAACCGCTGCGACGATCGCCTTCGGCGTGAGCCCGGCGGTCGTCGAGGAGGCGCCCGCTGTCGCGCCGCGCGACGCCGTTGACGACGTGCGTGACCCGGGCCACCCGGTAGAGCCGCGCGGTCAGCGCCTGGACCTCGGGATCAGCGTGACACCGCTCGGCGGCGGTCGCGTCGGTCCAGTAGCGCACGGCATAGAAGCGCAGCGGCACCGCCTCGTCGCGAACCATCTCGACGTGGCCGTACTCCTTGCGAATGACGATCGCGGCAAAGTGGGTCGACAGGGCGTCGAACTCGGCCTCGTGGCCGGCGGCGACGTCGACGAGCGAGACCGACAGCCGGCGGTCGTCAGAGCTGGCCAAGGATGCCCTCCAGCAGCGCGATGAACTGACCGCGGATCCGCCGCGCGGTTGCCATCACCTCGTCGTGGTCGAGTGGATGCGGCAGCACGCCGGCGGCCATGTTCGTGATGCAGGAGATGCCGAGCACTTCCATCTTCATGTGGCGCGCGACGATCGCCTCCGGCACCGTCGACATCCCGACGGCATCGGCGCCGATCGTCCGCAGGTAGCGGATCTCCGCGGGCGTCTCATAACTCGGCCCGAGCACCGCGACGTAGATGCCGTGCGGCAGCAGCAGGTTGATCGCCTTGCCGGCGCGATCGGCGACGGCGCGCAGCCGCGCCGCGTAGATTTCCGTCATGTCCGGAAACCTCGGCCCGAAGCGCTCGTCGTTGGCGCCGACCAGCGGGTTGGCCGCCATCAGGTTGATGTGATCGTCGATCACCATCAGCGCGCCCTGGGAGAACCCGGTGTTCACGCCGCCGGCGGCGTTGGTGAGAATCACCGTCTTGACGCCGAGCATGCCGAGGACGCGCACCGCGAAGGTCACCGTCGCCATGTCGTGGCCTTCGTACGCATGGCAGCGGCCGGCGAGCGCGGCGACCGTCCGGCCGGCACTCTTTCCCACCACCAGCGTGCCCTCGTGGCCGATCACCCGCGACAGCGGCCAGTGCGGGAGCGTGCCGTACGGCATCGTCACCGCATCGGTGAGCGACTTTGCGAATTCGCCCAGCCCCGAGCCGAGCACGATGCCGACCTGCGGCACCTCGGCAACGCGGTCGCGCACCGCGTCGACTGCCTCTTTGACGTGGTCGTAGTAGTCCATTTAGAGAAGGAAGCCGGCAATCGTCGCGGTCATGAAGTTGGCGAGCGTCCCGGCGAACATCGCGCGCAGGCCGAGACGGGCGAGGTCGTGGCGGCGGTTCGGCGCCAGCGCGCCGATGCCGCCGATCTGGATGCCGATCGAGCTGAAGTTGGCGAAGCCGCACAGCGCAAAGGTGGCAATCGTGAACGACTTCGGATCGAGCGACGCCTTCAGCGGACCGAGCTGCGAGTAGGCCACGAACTCGTTGAGCGCCATCCGCGTGCCGAGCAGGTTGCCGATCACTGGCGCGTCCCGCCATGGGACGCCCATGCTCCAGGCGACCGGCGCAAACACCCAGCCGAAGATCTGCTGCAGGCTGAGGTGCGCGAACCCGAGCAGGTAGTTGACCATCGCGATCAGCGCGAGGAACGAGATCAGCATCGCGCCCACGTTCAGCGCGAGGTGCAGCCCCTCGCCGGTGCCGCGGCCGGCGGCGTCGATGACGTTCACGTCCTGGATCTCGACCTCGAGCTTCACCGTCCCCATCGTCTTCGGCTGGCCGGTCTCCGGCACGAGCATCTTCGCCATCATGATCGTGCCGGGCGCGGTCATGATAACGGCGGTCAACAGGTGCTTGGCCTCGATGCCGAACAAGATGTACGCCGCCATGATGCCGCCGGAGATGTGCGCCATCCCGGAGGTCATGACCGTCATCAGTTCCGACTCGGTCATTTCCGGCAGGTAGGGCCGGATCGTCAGCGGCGCCTCGGTCTGTCCCATGAAGATGCTGGCGGCGACGTTCAGCGACTCGGCGCCGCTGGCTTTCATCACCCGGTGCATCAGGACGGCGAACAGGCGGACCACGACCTGCATCACGCCGAAGTAGTAGAGGATGGCGAACAGCGCGGCGATGAAGATGATCGTCGGCAGCACCTGGAACGCGAAGATCACGCCGTACTGCGCGCCGGACGGCCCCAGCGCGCCGGTCATCGCGCGCGACCAGACGCTGCTGTCGCCGAGCGGGCCGAACACGAAAGCGGCGCCGACGCCGGCGAAACCGAGCAGCTTGTTGATCGCATCGCCGAGCGTGGTGAAGACTCGCTGGCCGACGGTCGTTTTCAGGACGATCAGCGCGAAGATCACCTGCAGGCTGAGCCCCCATGCCACCGTCGTCCAGTTGATCGCGCGGCGGTTGGTCGAAAAGGCGACGGCAATCGAGAGGATGACGATCGCACCGAAGATCGGCTGCAGGATGCCGAGCATCAGCGCACCTCGTCGACGATCAGGCGCGTTGCGGCTGGCCGCTGATCGCCGATCGTGATGGCCTGAGACGTGAGCCGCGTCGCCGTCTCGAGCCGGCCGCGTTCGCGGTAGTGGAGTTCGAGGATCGGATCGCCGGCGCGAACGGCGTCGCCGGGCTTGGCGAGCACCATGATGCCAACCGCCGGATCGACAGGGTCTTCGACGCGGTCGCGCCCAGCGCCGAGCGCGACCGACGCCCGGCCGATCAGTTCGGCGTCGATCCGCGAGACGAACCCGGCCCGGTCGGCGGCGACGACGTACCGATCGGACACGTGCGGCAGGCGCGCATAGTCGTCGACGACCTTCGGGTCGCCACCCTGCGCCTCGACGATCTGCCGGAAGCGGTCGAGCCCGGCGCCGGACTGAATCGCGCCCCTCGCCTTCTGCTCCGCCTCATCGCGATCGCGCGCGACCTTGCCAAGCACCAGCATCCGCGCCGTCAATTCAACCGAGACGGCGACGAGATCGGCGGGCCCGCCGCCTTTCAGCACGTCGATGCACTCGACCACTTCGAGGGCATTGCCGACCGCGCGGCCGAGCGGCGCGTCCATCGCGGTGATGATCGCTTCCGTCTTCACGCCTGACGCGTTGCCGATCGACACCAGCGATTCGGCCAGCTTCCGCGAGTCGGCCGCGGTCTTCATGAACGCGCCGCTGCCGGTCTTGACGTCGAGGACCAGCGCGTCGATCCCTTCAGCGATCTTCTTGCTCATGATCGAGGCCGAGATCAGCGGGATGCTCTCCACCGTGCCGGTGACGTCGCGCAGCGCGTAGAGCTTCTTGTCGGCCGGCGCGATCTGCGCAGTTTGGCCGATCATGGCGCAGCCGACGCGCGCCAGTGCAGTCTTCATCTCCTCGAGGGACAGGTTGACGCGAAAGCCTGGAATCGCTTCCAGCTTGTCGAGGGTGCCGCCGGTGTGCCCGAGACCGCGCCCTGACATCATCGGCACCGGCACGCCGCACGCGGCCGCGAGCGGCGCCAGAATCAGCGACGTCTTGTCGCCGACGCCGCCGGTGGAGTGTTTGTCGACCTTGACGCCGGGGATCTCCGCGAGATCGACGCGCACACCGGAGTGCACCATTGCATCGGTGAGCCACGCTGTTTCATCCGATGTCATTCCGCGCAGCAGGATCGCCATCAGCAGCGCCGAGGCCTGGTAATCCGGCAGCGATCCTGCCGTCACACCGTCGACGAAAAATCGGATCTCGTCGCGGGTAAGGCTCCGCCCGTCCCGCTTCGATAAGATGATGTCGACGGCCCGCATCTGGTGGCGGGCAGTATACTTCCTTAATCAATGTCACAGGTTTCCCAGCTATCTCCGGAGTTGACCCGGGGGTTGCTGCAACTCGCGCGAGCGTTGCTGGCCGCCGTGCGGAACTGGACGCTCTATCCGCCTGAGCATCCCACCGTGGGCACGGCGGTGGCGCGCCTGGCGAAGACGATCCACGACACCTCGCTCGGCGCGATCTTCGCGGTCGGCGTGACCCCTGACACATTGATGATCGAAGGCACGATGGCCGACGCCGGCCAGAGCGGCATCGCCGAAGCCGCCGCCCTCCTGCACGATCGCGACATCCTCGCCCTCACCTTCGTCGGCGACGTTCCCATCGAGGCGCTGCATGCGTTTCTGCGCGTGCTGACGCTCGACGCCGCCGAACGCCGTCAGCGCGGCGGTCCGGCCGCGATCTGGGCAGCCACCGGTCATCCGTCGATCGTCATCGAGCAGATCGACTACAGCAAGGTCCTCGCCCGCGAGGACGGCGAGATCGCCGAACCGGCGCGACGCGACGATCTCTGGCGATCGATCGTCCTGTCGATTTCCGGTGGACAGCCGGCGGTCTTCGACGAACGCGCGCAGCAGCGGCTGCTTGCGATCGCCGGCAGCGCCGTCGACATTGCCGATCTCGCCACCGCGGTCGCGGCGCCGAAATGCGCGATCGACGGTTCGCCGATGCTGACGACGCAGGCGGCGACGGTGCTCGCCGCCTTCCGCCATCTCACCAGCATCGTCTCGGTGATGTCGCCCGAACGGATGCCTGAGGTGATGACCAATCTCACCACCGCCGCCTCGCAAATCGATCCGCACGTCGTGATGGAAGTGTTGCAGAGCGCCGACGAGTCGGCCGGCGTACAGGTGGTCCGCGGGATGGCGGCCGCGTTCGACGACGTCAAGGTGGCGCAGTTGCTGGCGACGGCGCTCGCGCTCGACGGCCAGGCCTCGGACCGGCTGGCGACGATTTTCAACACCATTGCCCCCGACGAAGATCGCAAGCGGCGGGTCATGACGCTCACCCGGAGCATGCTCAGCGAAACCGACTTCGGGCGCTCGGGTCAGTTCCAGGTGCTGTGGGAATCGACCGAACAGCTGCTCGTCTCCTACAACGACAAGCCGTTCGTGTCCGAGATCTATCGCAACGCGCTCGACGGCGTTGGCGGCCGGGCCGAGCGGATGTCCGCGGTGGATCTGCCGTCCGAGCTGCCCGAGTGGATGGACAGCCTCGGCCAGGCGAGCGTCCGCATGCTGTCGGTGACGATGCTGATCGATCTCTTCACGATCGAAGAGGATCCGAATCGCGCCAGCGAGATCGCCGGCGACATGGAGGCGCTCACCGAAGATCTGCTGATGTCGGGCGCCTATGACGAAGCGCTCACCGTGACCCGCGCGCTGCAGAAGCGCGCGACGACGGCCAAAAGCATCGGCGAGGAGGCCTCGCGGCTCGCGCTCGATCGCCTCGGCGAGTCGCTGGCGATGCGCGAGACGATCGGGCTGATCGGCGACCTCGACGACGAGGGCTGGGAGGCGATCCGCGCCGTCGTCCAGACGATCGGTGTGTCGAGCGTCGAGGCGATCCGGGCCGCGCTCGTCGCCGAGCACGACTCGATTGCGACGGCTCGCGCCGAAGAATTGATCCTCGCCTTCGGTCCCAGGGCCGTCGGCCGGCTCGCCGCCCTCACCGGCGATTCACGCTGGTTCGTGCAACTGCGCGGCGCGCGGCTGCTCGGCAAGATTGCCGTCGCCGACGCAGTGCCGCTGCTGCAGCCGCTGCTGCGGCAAAGCGACCCCCGCGTCGCCCGCCAGGCCGTCGCCTCGCTCGGCGCCATCCAGGACCCGGCCGCGGCACGCGCGATCCAGACCGTGTTGCGCGCGGCCAGCGGCGAGATGCGCAAAGCGGTGACCGAGGCGCTCGTCGCCGAACGCGATCCGCGCGTCGTCCCGATGCTCGTCCGCATCCTCGAAGAGAGCCAGCCACTCGGCCGCGACCACGACCTGGTCCTCGAAACGATCGACGCGCTCGGCACCGTCGGCACCGACGGCGCGGTGCCGATTCTGACGACGCTGGCGCGGAAGACGTCGTGGTTCGGCCGGCGCAAGGCGCGCGCGCTCAAGGAGCGGAGTATCGGCGCGCTGGCGCGGGTCGGCACGGCGAAATCGACGTCGGCCGTGCAGGAGGCGGCGCGGCACGGCGACCGGATGCTGCGCAAGATCGCCGGGGCACGGGTCACGGCCGGTGCCGGGGCTGGGGGCTAGCGGCTTGCGGCGCGCGGCCCGGACGTCGGTAGTGTCCGGCTTGAGCCGGACCGACTAAATACTGGATGGATCACAAGAAGGCTGAGGAGCTGATTCGGCGGCTGGCCGCGGCAATGCGCGGCACCGAGCTGTACTCGTCGAGCCATCCGCTCGTGCAGCGCGGCATCGACGCGTTCACCGCCGCCGCTACCGAGCGGCTGCACGCCGTGCCGTCGGTCGTGATCGGCTTCATCGGCGACGAAGTCGTCGTCGACGGGACGCGGCTGCCGCGCGGGACCGCGTCGCTGGTCGGGTTCGCCCGCGACCTGCGCGACCGCGGCATCGAGAAAGTGACGCTGACGCGCGGGCTGTCGCGCAGCGAAGTCGGCCAACTGATCGCCGCGTTCAGCGATCGCTCCTCGCCGGTGCCGCTGCCCGACCGCCTGGTTGCGAAGGGCGTCCGCAACGTGACCCTGGGCCGCATCGTCGTCGACGAGGTCAGCGACGATCAGGCGGGGATCGTCGCGGCGCAGCGCGTCTACAACACCGCCGTCGAAACCGCGGAGACGCTGTGGAACGCCGCCAAGGCCGGCGACCGGCCGGATCCCGGCGCGGCGCGCAAGATCATCGACGGCCTGGCCAGGCTGGTGACCCAGGACCGCACCTCGCTGATGGCGCTCACGGCGCTGAAGAAGTACGACAACTACACGTTCACCCACATGGTGAACGTGTCGGCGCTGGCCATGGCGCAGGCGCGCGCGCTGAACATCGAGGGCCCGATGCTGCGCGAGTTCGGCTTCGCGGCGCTGATGCACGACATCGGCAAGGTACATACGCCGCTCGAAGTGCTGAACAAGCCGGACAAGCTGACCAACGAAGAGTTCTCGATCATGAAGCGGCACGTGGTCGACGGCGCGCACATCCTGCGGCGCACGCCGGAGATGCCGGCCCTCGCCCCGATCGTCGCCTTCGAGCACCACCTCAAGCAGGATCTCAGCGGCTACCCGGAAAAGATCGGCAGCCGGAAGCTGAATCTGTGCACGATGATCGTGTCGATCGCCGACGTGTTCGACGCGCTGCGCAGCAACCGGCCCTACCGGCAGGGGCTCGCGACCGCGCGGATCCGCAGCATCATGGGCGAGCAGGGCAACCCGGCGTTCAACCAGGTGCTGCTGAAGCGATTCGTCAACCTGATGGGACTGTTTCCGGTCGGCAATCTCGTGAGGCTGAGCGGCGACGAGGTCGCAGTGGTCACCGCGGAACATCCCGCCGATCCGTTCCGGCCCCAGGTGAAGATCCTCACCGACCGGACCGGGGCGCTGCTCGACGATCCGCTGCTTGCCAACACGTGGGAGCGCGACAGTCGCGGTGAGCATCCCTATGCGGTGGTCGAAGCGGTCGATCCCGAATCGGTCGGCATCGATCCGCTGAAGTATCTGTGATGGCCGAGCTGCCTGAGCTGAGTGACGCACCGGCGCCGCTCGACGCGGCCGAGACCGCGCGGCTGCTCGACTTCGCCCGCGCGTGCAAAGCAGCGGCGCGCGCCGTCGTCCTCTACCCATCAGGCCATCCGGCAATCGCCGCCACGCTCGGACGCATCGCCCAGATGACGGCGCCGGGCGCGCTGACGGCGCCGCTGCGGATCACGGTTCTTCCCGACAGTCTGCTGCTCGACGATCGGCCGCCGGCCCGCGGCGACGCCGCGCTGGTCGAGCTCGCGACGCTGCTGCACTCGCACCTCATCGGCGAGATGACGGTCAATCCTGGCGGCGACCTCGAGGCGTGGCGCACGTTCCTGCTGCTGCTCGGCCGCTCGCCGGAGTCGGTTCGCGTCGACGGCGGCATCGCCCGCGTCTGGACGACGATGGCCGGCCGCCACGTCGAGCTGCGCGAAATCGACTACGCCGAAGTGCTGCGCGAACGCGCCGGCGGCGAATCGGCGGTGTGGGATCGCGTGATCGCCAACTGCCTCCAGGGTCACGCGTTCGATCTCGACGAAGAAGGCATCCGCGAGCTGCTCGGCATCGCCGCCGACAGCGACCGGCTCGCCGCCCTGATGGCGTCGCTCGAGGAGAGCGTCCCCGCGTCCGGCGGGATCGGCGCGAAGACCGCAGCGATGATGCGGATGCTGCGCAACATCGTCGACGTGGTCTCGAAAACCGATCCGGACAAGGTCGAACCCGCGCTGCGGACGATGGCGGCGGCGGTCGGCCAGGTCTCTCCGGAGATGATGCTCGGGCTGCTCCATCCGCAGCAGGACGAAGACGACGACGGGCCGCGGCTGATGAAGGCGGTCGTCAGCCGGATGACCGATCACACGATCGCGCGGTTCGTCTCGAAGAACATCATCGCCGAGAGCTCGTCGACCGATCGGCTTGCGCTGGCGTTCCAGTCGCTGGTCCGCGAACCCGACCAGCAGCAGCGGCTGCTGGCGCTGGCGCGCGAGGACGTCGCCGCGTCGCCGCTTGGCAGCACCGAAGGCTTCGAGGCCGTGTGGAACAACATGGCCGAACGGCTGTTGACCTCCTACTCCGACGAATCGTTCGTCTCCGACGACTACGGCCGCGAGCTGTCAGGCTCGCGCCTGAAGGCCGTGGAAGTGGAACAGGTCAACGACGATCCGCCGGAGCGGATCAGCGCCTGGCTGGGCAGCATCGCGACGACCGCGCTGCGCGCCCTCGACCTGACGCTGGTCCTCGACCTGCTGCGGATCGAAGAGGACCCGGCGCGATGGGGCGAGCTGATGAAGCCGGTGGTCGGACTGCTCGAGGATCTCCTCCTCGTCGGCGATTTCGACGCCGCCATCGAAGTGATCGGCGTGCTGGTCACGGAAGCATCGCCCGAGAGCAGCGTTCCGGCGCGGCGGCAGCACGCCCTGACCGCGATCGATCTGTTGATCGCGGGTGCGATGATGCGGCACATCACCACCCACCTCGCGACCATCGAAGAGGGGCAGTTCGAACGCGTGCGGGCGATGTGCGTGTCGCTCGGCGAGGTGCTGGTGCGGCCGCTCGCCGAGGCGCTCTCGGTCGAAGAGCGGCCGCGGACGCGCGAGCGTCTCACCTCGATCCTGCTGGCGTTCGGCAGCGTCGGCCGGCGGACCATCGAGCGCCTGAAGAACTCGCCCAACCCGGTCGTCCGCCGTACCGCGATCCAGCTGATGCGGCAGTTCGGCGGCAGCGAGTCGCTGCCCGACCTCACCGAACTGCTCGACGACAACGAGCCGCAGGTGCAGCGCGAAGCGGTGCGCGCGATCCTCAACATCGGCACCGACGCCGCGTTCCGCATCCTCGAGCAGGCGCTGAGCAGCGGCACCGCGCGATCGCGCGACGCGATCATGCAGTCGATCGGCTCGGTCCGCGACGAGCGTGCCACGCCGCTGTTCGCCTACATCCTCGGGCACGTCGATCATCGCGGCACGCTGGCGCCGGTCTACCTGCGCGCCATCGAATCGCTCGGCGCCCTGCGCGATCCGTCCGGCGTGCCGCCGCTGCGCGACGCGCTCTACAAAGGCGAATGGTGGGCGCCGCGGCGGACGGCGGCGCTGCGATCGGCAGCCGCGTCGGCGCTCTCTCGGATCGGCTCGCCCGAGGCGATCGCCGTGCTCGAGGAAGCGGTCGAGCGCGGCTCGCGCGGCATCCGCGCGGCGGCCCGCGCCCAGTTGTCCAACTCGCGCGGCCGCCGTGCGGTGCGCAGCGCCGCCGGCGGGAGCGACGCGTGAGCGCGCCGCGCTTTCAACTCGCCGACGAACTGCTGCGCCGCGTCGCCGCGTCGCTGCGGTCGGCGCAGCTCTATTCGCCGGGACACCCGATCATCGGCCGCAACCTCGCCTCGCTGTCGACGGCGTTGCAGACGCTGCACGGACTGCAACCCTCCGTCGTGATCGGCATCGTCGGCGACGAAGTGATCGTCGACGACCTGCCGATGGCAAAGGCCGACACGCTTGGGCCGCTGATCCGCCGCCTGCAGCAGAGCGGCGTCGAGCGCATCACCGTCGACCGGGGTGTCACCGCCGAGGAACTCGCGACCTTCATCGAGGCAATCACCACGATTGAAGGCCGCCCGGCGCTGGCCGGCAGCGAAACGCCGGAATTTCCGGCCATGGCGCACATCCGCGTCGGCCGCGTCAGCATCGATCAGCGCGTCGAGGGCAGCTTGACCGACATGGCGACGATCAAGCGTCTCTATCAGGACGCCGTCTCGGTCGCCGGCAACGTCTGGGACAGCGCCCAGAGCGAAGGCAAGCCCGATCCGACGGTCGCGCGGACGATGATCGACGGCCTGGCGCAGGCGGTCGCGCAGAACCGCACCGCGCTGCTCGCGCTGACGACGCTCAAGGACTACGACAACTACACGTTCACGCACATGGTGAACGTCTCGATCCTGACGATGGGACAGGCGCGCGGGCTGGGCATCGACGGGCCGCTGCTGCGCGAGTTCGGCCTGGCCGCGCTGATGCACGACATCGGCAAGGTCCGCACCCCGAAAGAGATCCTCAACAAGCCCGAGAAGCTGACCGATGCCGAGTTCGAGATCATGAAGCGGCATGTGGTCGACGGCGCCGAGATTCTGCGGATGACGCCCGACGTCCCGGCGCTGGCGCCGGTGGTCGCGTTCGAGCATCATCTGCGCATCGACGGCTCGGGTTATCCCGGCCGCGTCAAGCGCTCGTCGTTGAACGTCGGCACGATGCTGTGCAGCATTGCCGACGTCTACGATGCGATGCGATCGCAGCGCCAGTATCAGCAGGCCTTCCCCACCGACCGGATCCTGGCGGTGCTCAAGCGCAACGACGGGCAGCAGTTCGATCAACATCTGGTCCGCCGGTTCGTGCAGCTGGTCGGCATCTACCCGGCAGGGAATCTCGTCCGCCTCAACACCGGCGAAGTCGCCGTCGTCGTCAACGTCTACGCACCCGATCCGTACCGGCCGCACGTCCGCGTGCTGGTCGGACGCGACGGCAAACGCCTCGATCTCACCTACGAATTGAACCTCTGGGAGAAGGCCGACGATCCGCAGCGCCCGTCATCGATTGTCGCGCCGCTCGACCCGGCAGACTTCCCGTTCGACCCGCTGATGCTGATGTAACATTTTGTCGATGCTGATCCGCGTTTCCACCGCCGCGTTCGCGCTCGTTGCGCTCATCGTCGTCGCGTCGCCGATCCCGCACGCGGCGCCGGCAACCGCGCCAAAGCTCGCGATGGTCGTCGTCGTCGATCAGATGCGCGCCGATTACGTCGACCGTTTCAACGGTGAATGGAAAGGCGGCCTCAAGCGCATGGCGGCCGAGGGCGCGTGGTACCAGCAGGCCGCGTACCCGTACCTGACGACCGTGACGTGCGCCGGCCACGCGACGGTATCGACCGGATCATTTCCGCACACCCACGGCGTCTTCCAGAACGCGTGGTGGGACCGCGAAGCCAGGAAGCAGATGTCGTGCACCGAGGATCCGTCGGCGCACGATTTCGGCTATGGCGTTCCGGTCGCCGGCGGCGACAGCGCCTACCGACTGCAGGTGCCCACCTTCACCGATCAGATGCGCTCGCAGCGCTCGGCGCATGTCGTCTCGCTGTCACTCAAGGATCGCAGCGCGATCATGCTCGCCGGGCACGGCGCCGACGCGGTGACGTGGCTGAGCAACGGCCTCGACGGCTGGGAGTCCTCGTCAGTTTACGCGGAGGGTCCGGTTCCGGCCGTGAAGCGCTTCATCGACGCCAACCCAATCACCGCCGACTTCGGTAAAACCTGGGATCGAATGCTGCCTGCCTCGTCGTACTCGGGACCCGACGAGGGTGTTGGCGAAGCGCCGCCGCGCGGCTGGTCGCGCAGCTTTCCGCACGTGCTGAAGGGTACCGACGGCAAGCCGGATGCGACGTTCTTTTCGCAATGGGAACGCAGCCCCTACGCCGACGCGTACGTCGGGCGGTTCGCGGCGGCGCTCGTCGAAGCGTTCCAGCTTGGCAAGCACCAGGGCACCGACGTCCTCGCCGTCAGCTTCTCGACGCCAGACCTGGTTGGCCATGCGTTCGGGCCGCGCAGCCACGAAGTACACGACGTCTACGCCCATCTCGATCAGACGCTCGGCAAGCTGTTCGACGCGCTCGACGCGCAGGTTGGCAAGGGGCAGTGGGTGGCGGGGCTGACTGCCGACCACGGCGTCACGGCGATCCCCGAGCAGCTGGCGGCCGAAGGCAAGGACGCCGGCCGCATCGACGGCGGCGCCATGGTGACGGCCATCGAGGAAACGCTGCGCCCCGCGCTCGGCGCCGGCCGTCACGTGACCGTGCTCAACACCAACGACATCTACTTCGAGCCGGGCGTCTACGCGAAGATTACGAAGTCGCGCGAGCTGATGGCCAAGGTGCTTGGCGCGATCGAAGCGCGCCCCGGCGTGCAGCGCGTTTTCCTCAGCGAGCAGGTGCGCGGCGGCGCCAACTCGAAGGATCCGCTGCTGCGCGCGGCAGCGCTCAGCTACTTCCCGGGCCGCGGCGGCGACATCATCTTCGCCACGAAACCGGGCTGGATGATTTCAGCGTCGGGCACCACGCATGGATCGGCGAACCCCGACGACCAGCACGTGCCGGTGATGTTCGTCGGCGCCGGCATCAAGCCCGGGAAGTACCAGGACGCGGCCACGCCCGCCGATCTCACGCCGACGCTGGCGGCCATCGCCGGCATGACGATGAAGGCCGAAGGCCACGCGCTGTCGTGCGTGCAGTAGCCCGTCCGTGAAGAAGGCAGCGCCGGCAGCGGACGGGTTCACGCAGCGCGTGCTGTCGGTGGTGCGGCGGATCCCACCCGGCCGGGTGGCGACCTACGGCGATGTGGCCGCACTGGCCGGCCGGCCGCGTGCGGCCCGCGCCGTCGGCAACATCATGCGCGAGTGCGGGCGGCCCGACGTGCCCTGCCACCGGGTGATTGCCGCCGGCGGCCGGCTGGGCGGTTACGGCGGCCGCGAAACGATGAAGCGGTCGCTGCTCACCGCTGAAGGCATCCTCGTCTCCGGGGCGCGGGTCCGCGAGCTCGACCGGGTGCGATGGCATGCACCGCAGCGCAGAAAATCCTGAACTTTCCGACCGCATTTCTTCGTATCAGCCTCTGTGACCTCCGCAAAGCAACGCCCGCCAATCCCTTTCCCGTCTAAAGGATCGACGGAGGGAATGGATCTTGTCGCCCGCTGCCGCGCCGGAGAGGTCGAGGCGTTCGAAACCCTGTATCGCGAGCATGCCGCGCGTCTGTATACCCTGGCCTGCCGGATGGCCGGTTCGCGCGAAGACGGCGAGGATCTGCTCCAGGAAATTTTCCTCCAGGCGTATCGCAAACTCGGCAGCTTCAAGGGGGACTCCTCGATCGGCACGTGGCTGTATCGTCTGGCCCTCAACCACTGCCTCGACTACGTGCGCAGCCGGCGGGCGAAGATGAACAAGCTCACCGAAACGCTCGACGCCGACGCGTCATTCGAACCGACGGCGCGCCGCGAAACGCCGATCGCGCGGATGGATTTGGAGCGCGCCGTCGAACGGCTGCCGGAGGGATGCCGCGAGGCGTTCGTGCTGCACGATGTCGAGGGGTTCGATCACAAGGAAGTCGCCGATCTGCTGGGCATCGCCGAAGGGACGTCGAAGTCGCAGGTGTTCAAGGCGCGGATGAAGCTGCGCGGGTTGCTGGGACGCCGGTGAGACGGATGATGAACGTGCACCCGAACGAAGACGCGCTGAACGCATACGCTGAGGGATCGCTCACGGCGGCCGACGCCGCCGCGATCGAGCAGCATGTGGCGTCGTGCGTGTCGTGCCGGCAGTTCGTCGACGAGGTCCGCGAGATCCTGCGCGCCACAGCGGATCTCGGTCTGCAGGATCCGCCGGCTCGCGCGTGGACGCGCATCGAGCGGGCGATTCAACTCGAACAGGCTGACAAAGCGCGAGCCGACGGAGCGCGAGCCGACGGAGCGCGAGCCGACGGAGCGCGAGCCTTTCAGGCGAGCGAGGGCGAGATCGCATCCGGACACGATCACGGTCCGGCTAAAGCCGGACGCTACCGGTTGTGGCTGCCGTGGCTCGCCGCGGCGGCCGCGCTCGTGCTCGCAACCGTGGTCGGGTTGCGCTACGCGCCGGGACGTTCGCAGACCGGCGCGCCGACGTCGCAGGCGCCGGACGGTTCGGCGCAGGTGTCGGCCGGCGATGCCGCGCAGTCGGTCGAATACGAGCTGCGCCAGGCCGAAGCGCACTACGAGAACGCGATCAAGGGGCTCGAGCAGATCGCCAACGCCGAGCAGAACGCGCTCGATCCGCGGACGGCGGCGACGCTGCAGAAGAACCTGGCCGTGATCGACCAGGCGATCAGCGAGAGCCGCGCTGCGGTCCGCTCGCAGCCGGCGAGCGAGCCGGCGCAGCAGAGCCTGATCGAGAACTTCAAAACGAAGATTGCGCTGCTGCAGGACACGGTGGCGCTGATCAACGAAATGCGCAAAGGCAACGAGGCGGGCGCGGCGCGAATCGTGTCCGGGCTCAAGCAAAAGGGTAACTGACATGCGTCTCACACCAGTCATGCTGCTGGCCGCCTTCGCCGCCGGCGCCGTCCCGGCGCTGGCGCAGGACGCGCCGCCGCACATCGTCGCGCGCGAGTCCGCCCGCGCGGCGCGAACCGTGGCCTACCAGGGGCGCGATCGCGGCGCGGAACAGACCGATCGCTTCTCGCGCAAGCTGAAGCTCGGACGCGACGGCCGCGTCAGCGTCAGCAACATCTCCGGCGACATCGTCGTCACCGGCGGTTCCGGCGACGAGGTCTCGATCGACGCCGTCAAGCGGACGCGCGGCGATCAGGGTCAGCTGGCCAACGTCCGCATCGTCGTCGACGACCGGCCGGGACGGGTCGACGTGCGCACCGACTACGACATGGGCCGCTC
>Ga0070686_100000671_pt1 | contig 19957 bp, 16 predicted proteins | sample KBSS23LmetaG_FD_65654 | JGI IMG/M metagenome (GOLD analysis project Ga0070686, IMG submission 65654) | Switchgrass rhizosphere microbial communities from Kellogg Biological Station, Michigan, USA - KBS S2-3L metaG | ecosystem: Host-associated > Plants > Roots > Rhizosphere ... | reverse complement strand
TCACGCAGCATCCCCACGATCTGCGTCGGCGTGTGTCGATTCTTTTTCACCGAGTCTCCTTGCCCTCCCGGGCAGTTTCGACTCCCATTCTAACTGGATCAATCTGGAGGGGGCAGGCCAAACGGCACTGCAACTTCGGCGGAGATGAAAGAGCCGGCGCGAAGCGCCCCCCGTCCCTCTCCTGCAGTTCGGGAGAGGGACAGGCGCGAAGCGCCAGGGTGAGGGGGTCCCGCGGCGACCACCGGGATCTCTCCCCCCGCGGGCAGCTTCGCTTCACCCAAAAGAAGAACGGGACCAGGCTGTTAGCCCGGTCCCGTCCCCGTCGTCCGATTCCCCGCCCTGCCCGCGATCCTGCCCGCCCCGCGTTTACCGCGCGAGCGTCGCCACGGCGGCGAAGGCGCCCACGATCGCCCCCAGCGGGCCCAGCACGTCGCGCAGCACGTTGCCGCGGCGGGCCACGCGGAGCTGGTCGCCGGAATGGATGCGCATGGAGGCGGTGGGGCCGTCGGGGCGCTGCAGGTTCACCAGCAGCTCCTGCCCGTCGCGGATCACGTGCACCCGGTCCAGGCGGCCGAACTCGGTAACGCCGCCGGCCGCCGCCACCGCCTGGCCCAGCGTGGTCTCGGGGGGCAGCGTGTAGAGGTTGGGCAGCCGCACCTCGCCGCCCACGGCGATGCGGTACAGGTACGAGAAGACGAAGCTGGGGTCGCGCTCGTAGCGCGAAAGCGCCTGCCGCAGCCGTTCGCGCACCACGGTTCGCGGCACGTTCACCACGCTCACGTCGGCCAGCAGCGGGTGCTGGACGGTGCCTTCGGGCCCCACGCTGAACTCGCCCGAGAACTCGGGCTGGCGAAACACCGCGATGCGGATGACGTCGCCGGGGCGCAGCGTGGACGAATCGGCCGCGGCGGTGGCGGCGGCCACGTTCTGCGCGGCGGCACGTGGGGCGAGCGCGGCCGCCAGCGGCAGCACCAGGGCGAGCAGGAGCGTTCGGCGCATGATGGGACGATGGCGGAAAGGCGAGAGAGTGCGTTGCGAGACGGGGAGCCGGTCCGCGCAACCTAAGCGGCGGCCCACGAGGCGTAAAGGCGGGGACGACGCACGGGCCTCCACCAGTCACGTCGCCGCCATCACCCGCCGTCCCCGCCGGCAACCCCGGGCGCCGGCAGTGCGCGGAAGGCGTAGCGCGCGGAACCGTTCGCCCGTTGCGGCGTTGATGGAACGACCCTCGTCCCACCGCGACTGCGCCGCAGCCAAAGGTATCCTCTGGCCCGAGCTCCACCAACTGCTACGCCCAGCGTTGCAGCATACGGGAAGGCAGGCTTGTGCCATTGGGGGACCGCACACATATTCCACGCGGGTCGAGGCACCTCGGCCCCACCTCCAGCGACACACGCAGGCACTCCTCTCTCCGCCTTCCCCTCCAGGCAGGTCCGGACACACGATGCCACGCTTCTCCATTGTCCTGCTGGCCGCCGCGCTGCTGTACCCGGCGCACGCGGCCGCCCAAGCGCCCACCCATCCGCGCAAGCAGACCCGCGCGGTGCAGCGGGGGATGACACCCGCGCAGGTGCGCCAGCTGCTGGGCGAGCCGGTGCGCGTGCGGCGCGAGGGCGGGCTTTCGTACATGGAATATCCCAACGGCTGCGACGGCTGCACCGCCGACTACGTGGTGGTGCGCGACTGCCGCGTGGTGGGGGCGCGCTTCGAGAACCCCGAGCGGCAGCTGCTGTCGGCCCCCCCACCCGACACCTCGGCCCCGCCCGAGGGCGAGTGCCGCCTGTCGCTGTCCGACGCCGGCCCGCCCTTTCTCGTCCCGCCCCCGCCTTCCTCGCCCCCGCCGGCTGCGCCCGAGCCGCTGGCGGTGGTGGCCGACACGGCGTGGCGTGGCCCCGGGTGCCCGGCCGACGCCAACCGCGCGGGACGGCTGATCGTTCCCGCCGACGGGAGCGCCACCCTGGCCGAGCGGCCGCTCGCGGCGGGGAGCGGGCGCAACTGGCGGCGGCAGCTCACGCTGCGGCGCCCGGCCGACCGGCTGGTGGCCGTGCCCGCCGCAAGCCTCACCTCGCCCACCGCCTTCGGCGTGCAGATGGGCGAGGGGTTCGCCGGCTTCGCCTACCAGGCGCGCACCCGCTACACCGACGTGGACGACGGCGCCGCGGCCGTCGGCGTGGGCTTCGGTGACCGCGAGCGCTACGCCGCGCTCGAGGTTTCGGCGATCTCGTACTCCACCGTGCGCGGCGGCGGGCCGCTGGAGACGGGCGGCCTCAGCTTCAAGCTGCACCGCTCCTTCGGCGACCGCCTGGGCGTGGCGGTGGGGTGGGAGAACGCCGTGAGCTGGGGCGGCAGCGACGCGGGGAACAGTCCGTTCGCGGTGGCCACCCGCATCTTCCAGCTGCGCGAAGACCCGCAGGCCCCCTTCAGCGCCGTGGCCGCGACCCTGGGCGTGGGCGGCGGCCGCTTCCGCAGCGAGGACGACGTGGTGAACGGCCGCGGCACGGCCAACGTGTTCGGCGCGCTGGGGGTGCGGGTGGCCGAGCCGCTTTCGCTGGCCGCCGACTGGAACGGGCAGGACCTGTACGCCGGCGTGTCGGTGACGCCGCTACGCCGGGTGCCGCTGCTGGTCAACGCCGGCTTCGCCGACATCACCGGGAGCGCGGGCGACGGCGCCCGCTTCATCGTCTCGGCGGCCGTGGGCTTCCGCTGGCTTCCGAACCACCTTTGATGCGCAAGGACCCGATCATGGCCCGCATCCGGCTTCTCCCTTTCCTGGCCGCCGCCGCGCTGGCGGCAGGCGCCCTCCCGGCGGCCGCCCAGACCGGCAACCAGAGCGACATCCCCATCACCCCGATCAGCGCGGCGGGCGGGGGCAGCTACCTGGGGCCGGGGCTGCGCACCGACAACGAGATGTTCACCCGCACCAGCGGCGGCAACACCTTCTTCCGCAACGCGGGGATCGGCTGCCAGGTGCGCACCGCCGAGCAGGCGTGGCGCGACAGCGTGGCCGCCGCGCCGCGCACCCCGTCGGAGGCGCGCGTGCAGATCCTGCTGGGCGCCATCCCCGGCCCGCCGCAGGTGGACGCGGTGGCGGCGGCGCTGGCCCACGGCGCCGACCCCGCCTCGCCCACCGGCCGCGCGGCCCGCGCGCTGGCCGAGGCGCTCGACGGCCTGTACGTGGACCGCTGCGGCTGCGTGGAGCGCCGCGAGGAGTACGTGGAGGCCAAGCCGTGGCAGGAGGCGATCCGCGCCTTCAACGAGTACGTGCGCGTCGCCCCCGAGTCGGCGTTCGCGCCCCCCGCGCCCGAGCTGGTGGCCATCCACGCGGCGCTCCAGCGCGTGATCTTCGCCGCGCTGCACCGGCCGCGCGCCTGACGGTGCCGGGCGACACGCCGGCCTTCTCCCCCGGCACCGTGGTGGTTGCCGCGCGCGACCAGGTGTCGGCCGACCTCGAGGGCGAGGCGGTGATCCTGAACCTGGGCGACGGGGTGTACTACGGGCTGGACGGCGTGGGCGCGCGCGTGTGGGAGCTGCTCCGCGAGCCACGCAGCGTGGACGACTTGGCCGCCGCGGTGGCCGCCGAATACCAGGTGGACCGCGCCTCGGCGCTGGCCGACCTGCTGGCGCTGCTGGACGAGATGGCCGGGCGCGGCCTGGTGGAGCCCGCCGCCGGCACCTCGCGCGGCTGAGCCGGCCACCGGTGAGGGGGGACCCGCCGCGGCGAGAATGGTGTATATTGATGGAATCGCCTTCAACGAAACGACTTGCGCACCGATGACGAACCCGTCCATGAACCCAGTCCACGACGGCGCCCGCCGGGCCTACCAGCCCCCGCGCCTCAAGGTCTACGGCACCGTCACCGAGCTCACGCTGACGGTGAACCTGAACAAGAACAAGAACGACTCGATCCAGGGCGGCAACAACCTGAAGACCTGACCGCCCCGCACGTGCCGTTCTGCCCACGCCGCGTACCGCGCCGGCCGCGTGCCCCCGCACGCGCCGTGGTCGCACACCGCCCCGGCCGCCCCTGCGCGGCCGGGGCGGTTCGCCGTCGCCCACCCCGCCCGTGAGCGGGTTCGCGGCGGTCGCCCCGCACCCCGGCGCCGCGGTGGACCCAGCGCTCATGGAGCGCATGGCCGCCCTCCTGGCCCGGCGCGGGCCCGACGGGCACCGGTCGCTGGTGCTGGACGGCTGCGGCCTGGCCCACGCCCTCCTCCTCACCGGCGACCGGCCCGAGCCCGCGCCGGGTCCCTTCTCGCTGGACGAGCAGCTGCACTTGGTGTGCGACGCCCGGCTCGACGGGCGCGGCGAGCTGGCGCAGGCCCTGCGCGCCGCGGGCGAGCCCGCGGACGAGCTCGCGCCTTCGGCCGAGCTGATCGCGCGCGCGTACCGCGCCTGGGGCCCCGCGTGCGTGGAGCGGCTGGTGGGCGACTTTGCCTTTGCGCTGTGGGACGCGCCCCGGCGCCGGCTGTTCTGCGCGCGCGACCCGCTGGGGGTGAAGCCGTTCTACCACGCCGCGGCGCCGGACGCGTTCATCTGCTCCAACACCCTCGGATGCGTGCTGCTGCACCCTGGGATCGACGTCGAAGTGGACGAGGTGGCGATCGCCGACTTCCTGGTGCACACCGCGCAGGTGGACGCGGAACGCACCATCCGCCGGGCGGTGCGCGCCCTGGCCCCGGGGCACCGGCTGTGGGTGGAGGACGGGCGCGTGCACGTCGAGCGCTACTGGCGTCTCCCCGTGGACGAGCCGCTGCGCTACCGCCGGGTGGGCGACTACGTGGAGCACTTCGTGGACCTGTTCGCCACCGCCGTGCGCGAGCGCACGCCCCCCGGCGGCGTGGGCGTGCTGATGAGCGGCGGGCACGACTCGCCGGCCGTGGCGGCGATGGCGGTGGAGGCGCTGCGCGATTCAGCGGACGCGGGAGCCGGGGTGCGCGCGTTCACGGCCCACTCGCGGGGCCTCTTCCGCGAGGAGGAGGGGCGGTACGCGGCGATGGCCGCCGACGCGCTGGGCATCCCCGTCACCTGGCTCGACGTGGACCCATACCGCGCCTTCGAGCGCTTCGGCGCCGACCCGCGAATGGAGCGCCCCGAGCCGGTGCCCGCGCCCTTCCTGGCCGCCACGGTCGACCAGTGGCTGCAGGCGGCCGGGCACGCGCGGGTGCTGCTCACCGGCTTCGGCGGCGACGCGGTGCTGCGCGAGACTCCCTCGCGGCTCACGCGGCTGGTGGCGAGCGGGCACCTGCTGCGGGCCGCGCTGGAGGCCGCACGGTACGTCCGCCACCACGGCCGGATCCCCCGCCCCGGCGTGCGCACCTGGCTGGCGCGCGGCGCGCCGCCGTCCCCCGCCGAGATCCCGGCGTGGATCGACCGCGGGTTCGCGCGGCGGGTGGACTTGGCCGGGCGCGTGGCGGCGCAGGCCTCCGCGTCCCCGGCCTTCCTGTCGTCAGATGCGCCGCATCCCTTGCGACCCGAGGCGTGCGAGATGATCGCGGGCCCGCTCTGGCCGCACCTGTTCGCCACGCAGGATCCCGGCGCCACCGGCATCCCGCTGGAGATCCGCTACCCCTTCTTCGACGTGCGGCTGATCCGCTTCCTCCTTTCCATCCCCCCCGCGCAGTGGTACAACGACAAGGGGCTGCTGCGCGTCGCCATGCGGGGCCGCCTCCCCGCGCCGCTGCTGCGCCGCCCCAAGACCCCGCTGCCGCAGGACCCGGTGCGGGTGCGGCGCGACGCGCACGGCGGCGGCTGGCTGGGCGGGCGCACGCTGGGTGCCGAGGTGGAGCCCTGGGTGGACGTGGCGCGCGTCCCCGCCATCACCGGCGGCCGCGCGCCGGGCGACGGCCACCCGCTGTGGCTCAACCTGCGCCCGCTCTCGCTTTCGGTGTGGCTCACGCAGCAGGGGGTGGAGGCCGCGCCATGAACGATTCGTTGCCGTCGACCCCGCCCGCCGGTCCGTCCGCCGGTCCGCCGACCAGCCCGCCCGCCGTCTCCTCCGCAGATGGGGCTGGCGGACCCGCGCGCCACCGGCTGTACGGGCTGCGGGTGGAATCCAGCGCTCCGCTTCCCGCCCTCCCGCACTCGGCGGACGGCGGCGAGCCCGACGTGCGCGTGCTCCTCGGCGGCCACTTCGCCACCCCGGCCCCGGCGACGGAAGCCGGGTGGCGCCGCCTGCACGTTTCCCCGCGCTCGAACGCGGGCGACGAGCCCACGGTGACGGCCGAGGGTAGCGCGGACGGCGCGTGGCTGCGGCTGCGCTACGCCGACGGCACCGAGTTCACGGTGGACGCGGGGGGAACGCGCGTGGGCTGCACCTGGGCGGCGCCGATGACGCTGGAAGACACCGCCACCTACCTGCTGGGCCCCGTCTTCGGCATCGTGCTGCGGCTGCGCGGGCTGTCCTGCCTGCACGCCAGCGCGGTGGAGGTAGGCGACCGCGCGCTCCTGCTCTGCGGCCCGGCGGGGGCGGGCAAGTCGACCACGGCGGCCGCCTTCGCGGCGCGCGGCCACGGCGTGATGGGCGACGACGTGGCGGCGCTCGAGGAGGGGGAGAGCGGAACGCGCGTTCGGCCGGCGTACCCCCAGCTTCGGCTGTGGCCTAGCGCGGTGCACGCGCTGTACGGGGCCGGGGCCCGGCTGCCGCCGCTCACGCCCAACTGGGAGAAGCGCTATCTCGACCTGTCGGGGGGCGGCGCGTTCCAGGCCGAGCCCCGCCCCCTGGGCGCCGTGTACCTGCTGGCCACCCGCGAGGAGGCCGGCGCGCCGCGGCTGGAGCCGCTGTCGCATGGGGGCGCGGTGATGGCGCTGGTGTCCAACACCTACTCGGGGTGGCTGCCCAACCTGGGCGCGCAGGCGCGCGACCTGGCGCTGTTCGCGCGGCTGGCGCGGCGGGTGCCCGTGGTGCGCGCCGTGCCCCACGAAGACCCGGCGCGGCTGGGCGAGCTGTGTGCGATCATCGAGCGGCACTTCGCGGCCGCGGGGAAAGGAACGGATGGCTGACGACTTCAGCCTGGCCGGCTACGGGCTGATGCTGGCCGACACGCAGCGCCGCGAGGCCTATTGCCGGGCGCTGGAGGCCAGCGTGCACCCCGGCAGCGTGGTGCTCGACCTGGGCACCGGCACCGGGTTCTTCGCGCTCCTGGCGGCGCGACTGGGCGCGCGCCGCGTCTACGGGATCGACCCTTCCGACACCATCATGGTGGCCCGCGAGGCGGCGCGCGACAACGGGGTGGACGACCGCGTGGAGTTCATCCAGGAACATTCCACCCGCGTCACGCTCCCCGAGCGCGCCGACGTGATCGTGTTCGACCTGCGCGGCGCGCTCCCGATGTTCCGCGACGGCGTGGCGGCGATCGCCGACGCGCGCCAGCGGATGCTGGCCCCCGGCGGCGTGCTGATCCCCCGTGCCGACACGCTGCTGGCCGCCCCCATCGAAGCTCCCGCCACCTGGGAGGGGGCCGCCGGCCCCGTCGAGATGCGCGGCGTGACGCTGGCCGCCGCGCGGCGGGCCGCGTTCGGGCGCTGGACGCGCGACCGCTTCGACCCCGGCCAGCTCCTGGCCGAGCCGCGGGAGTGGGGCGTGCTCGACTACGCCACCATCACCCGCTCCGACGTGGCGGGGGCACCCGAGTGGACGGTGGCGCGCGAGGGAACGGCGCACGGGCTGGCGGTGTGGTTCCGCGCCGACCTGGGCTTCGGCGCCGGCTTCGACACGGGCCCCGGCACCGGCACCATCTACCAGACCGCCTTCTGGCCCTGGCCCCGGCCCGTGCAGCTGGCACCGGGCGACCGGGTGCGCGCCCGGCTGCAGGCGCGCCGCATGGGCGAAGACCACCTCTGGTCGTGGGATTCGGAGGTCCTGCGCGAGGGGCAGCCGCCGCTCGCCTTCCGGCAGTCCACCTTTCCGGCCTCGCTGCCGTCGCCCGCGCGGCTGCGCAAGCGGCACGACGGCTTCCGCGCCGCGCTGGGCGAGGACGGGCGCGTGGACGCCTACGTCCTGTCGCGGATGGACGGGAGCGCCACGCTGGGCGAGATTGCGCGCGAGCTGCAGGCGCGCTTCCCCGGCCGCTTCGCCACGTGGGAGGCGGCGCTGGCGCACGCCGGCCGCCTGTCGGAGCAGTATTCGGAGTGACGCAGGCGGCACGGAGCCGTACCTGCGCGGAGTCATCGACCCGAAGGCTGCGGTCGTTCCGGGACGGCGGGTTCGACGGTCGTCGTCTCGACCCCACCTGTTTGTACGGCCGTTTCGGGCGTGTTCGGCGCCGAGGCGCCGAACCAGGCTGCGCGCGCGGTAGGCAACGATACCGCCGTTGCCAACCGCGCCGGGCCCACGGCGCCCCGCCCATGCGTCGTCTCGACCGAAATGCCCGCGCAGACGGGCCGCCGCGTTCCCGGCCCTCCGGGCGCGCATCCTTCACGCATCCCGCATCCCCGTCTTCGTTGCCGCGCAACCGCCCCTCCGCCTCGCATCTGCCGACTCCCCCCTCCGCCGAGGAGGCGCTGCTCCTCCGCGCCGCGCGGATGGGCGGCGCGGCGATGGCGGTCGACGCGTCGTCGGTCAACGTGGCGGAGGTCGACGGCGAGCGGCTGGTGGGGCTGGCCGAGCGGCATCGCATGATCCCCCTCCTCCACCGCCACCTGCGCGGCGCCGCCCTCCCGCCGTCCCTGGCTGAACGGCTGCGCGCCCGCAACGCCGAAGAGGTGCACCGGGCCCTCCGCCTCGCCGGCGAGCTGCGGCGGCTGCTCGGCACGCTGTCGGCGGCGGGCGTGGAGGCGCTGGCGTACAAGGGGCCGCCACTGGCCGTGCAGGCCTACGGCGACCTGTCGCTGCGCTCGTACGTGGACCTCGACCTGCTCGTCCGCCCCGGCGACGTGCCCCAGGCGCTGGACGTGCTGGCCGCCGCCGGCTACGCGCCGGCGCTGCACCTGACGCCCGCGCAGGAACGCTGGTTCCGGCGGGTGGACGGCGACTACCCGCTGGTCCACGCCGGCACCGGGCTGCTGGTGGAGCTCCACGCCCGCGTCTCGTCGCTGCGCTTCTGCATGCCCATCGACACCGACCAGCTGATCCGCCGCTCGCGCACCGTGCCCGTGGGCGGCGGCGAGGTGCGCACGCCGGGCGACGACGACCTCCTCCTGGTGCTGCTGGTGCACGGCGCCAAGCACCGCTGGAAGCGGCTGGAGTGGCTGGCCGCCGTGGCCGCCCTCCTCCGCGCCGGCCACGGCAACGTCGCCACCGTGCTCACCCGCGCGGCGGAGCTCGGCGCGCGGCGCACGGCGCTCCTGGGCCTCCACCTCGCGCACCACGTGCTGGACGCGCCGCTGGCCGGCGAGGTGACACGCGACATCTCCGCGGACGCCGGGCTGGCGCCGCTCGCCCGCGAGGCGCGGGAGCGCTGGTTCGCGTCAGAATCGGACCGGGGAGACGCGGACGACGCCGGGGCAACGCGCGCCAACCTGCGCTACAACCTGGCGCTCCGCGACGGCCCGGGCGACCGGGCGCGCTACGTGGCGCGCTGGCTGTTCGGCCCCGGCCCCGAAGACTGGGGGTGGACGCGGCTCCCCGACGCGCTGTTCCCGCTGTACCGGGTGCTGCGGCCGCTGCGGCTGCTGGCGCGCCACGGCGCGGGCGGGGGGCGATGAGCGCGCCCGCGCCGCCGCGCGCCACCGTTCGCGCGTTCGCGGCCGAGATCTGGGGGCTGGGCCACGGCCGCGTGCTGGCGGCCATCGCCCTGTCGCTGCTCGCCTCCGCGGCCGAGGCGGCGGCGGTGCTGGCCATCGTGCCACTGTTCACGGCGGTGGGGCTGCCCACCCCGGGCGGCGGCGCGGGACGGCTGGGCGGCATGGTGGCGCGCGCCATGGGCGCGGTGGGGCTGCGGCCCACCCTGGCGGCGGCGCTGGGGGTGTTCGTGGCGGTCACCGTGGCGCAGGCGCTGGCGCAGCGCGCGCAGAACCGCGCCAGCTGGCGGATGGAGCTCGAAGCCGCGCTGCACTACCGGCGCAGGCTCTACGCGGCCATCGCCGGGGCGCGCTGGCTCCACTTCACCCGCATCCGCTCCAGCGACCTGCTGCAGGACCTCACCGAGGAGTGCAGCCGCTGCGCGCACGCCGCCGGCTACCTGCTGAGCGTGTTCACCCTCACGCTGGTGAGCGCCGCCTACTTCGCGCTGGCGCTGCGCGTGTCGGCCGCCGCGTCGCTGGTGGCCGCCGCGTGCGGCGGGGCGCTGATGCTGGCGCTGCGCGGCTACGGCCGCGCCGTGCGCGTGCAGGGCGAAGGGCTCACCCGCGCGCACAAGGAGATGACCTCGGCCGCGGGCGAGCACCTGCAGAACATGAAGGTGGTGAAGAGCTACGGTGCCGAGGAGCGCAACGCCGCCCTCTTCGGCGCCGCGGCCCAGCACGCGGCCGACGTGCACCTGCGGGCGTCGCGCATCTACGGCGACTCGCGCGCGATGTTCACGGTCGGCTCGGTGGTGCTGCTGGGGCTGGTGACCTGGGTGGCGGTGGCGGGGCTGGGGCTGCCGGGCACCTCGGCGCTGCTGCTCGCCTTCATCTTCTTTCGCGTGGTGCCCCGCCTGCAGAACCTGCAGCAGACGTATCAGATGCTGCTGCACGACCTCCCCGCGTGGGAGCACCTCGCCCAGCGCATCACCACCATGGAGGCCGAGCGCGAACGGCTCTCCCCCGGCGGCGAGCCCCACGAGCTGGCGCACGCGATCCGCTTCGAGGGCGTGCGCTTCGCCTACCCCACCGCCGGGCGCGAGGCGGTGGCCGGCATGGACCTCCACGTCGCCGCGCGGCACACCACGGCCATCGTGGGCCCCTCGGGCTCGGGAAAGACCACCGTGGCCGACCTGGTGATGGGGCTGGTGCGCCCCGACGCGGGGCGGGTGGTGGTGGACGGGCGCGCGCTGGACGAGGGGTGGATGCGCGGGTGGCGGCAGGGGATCGGCTACGTGGCGCAGGACACGGTGCTGTTCCATGCCAGCGTGCGCGAGAACCTGCGCTGGGCCCGCCCCGACGCGAGCGACGACGATCTGTGGGAGGCGCTGCGTGCCGCGGCGGCCGAGGAGTTCGTGCGTGCGCTCCCCGAGGGGCTGGCCACGGTGGTGGGCGACCGCGGCGTGCGCTTCTCGGGCGGCGAGCGGCAGCGGCTGGCGCTCGCGCGCGCGCTCCTGCGCCGCCCCGCCCTGCTGATCCTGGACGAGGCCACCAGCGCCCTCGACACCGAGAACGAGCGCCGCATCCGCGCGGCCATCCAGGCGCTGCGCGGCCGCGTGACGATCCTGCTGATCACCCACCGCCTGTCCAGCGTCCGCGACGCCGACGCCATCCACGTGATGGAAGCCGGCCGCCTGGTCGAAAGCGGCGACTGGGCCACCCTGGTGGAAAAGCCCGGCGGCCGCTTCCGCGCCCTCTGGCTCAGCCAGGAGGCGGAGGGGTAGACCTTACGTTCGAATTGAAAGCGGTGGGTCCGAGCGGATGCCGGTGAGGGGTCAACACCTTGTGCCGTCAACGAAATCGTACATAATTACGTACAGGACTTTGTACATCACCTCCGGGGAGGCGGACATGGCGCAGGTGCGATTCAGCGAGGACATCCGTCCGGTTTCCGAATTTCGCGCGAACACAGCGGCATTCCTCGAGCAGGTGCAGCGCTCACGACGGCCGATCCTTCTGACTCAGCATGGCCGAGGAGCTGCTGTGCTCCTGAACGTCGCGGAATACGAGCGGCTCCTCGAACGTGCCGAAGTCCTTGAAGACATTCGGATCGCCGAGGAGCAGATCGCGGCCGGGGAAGGGGTCGAGCACGAGGAGGCGAAAAGGCAGGTCCTCGCCCGCCTGGCGCGGTGAGGCTCATCTGGTCACCAAGGGCGCTGGAACGGGTCGTCGAAATCGGCGAGTACATTGCTCAGGAGCAGCCCAATGCTGCTGCCCGGTGGGTGGACGAGATCTTCGAATCCGTTACCCGGCTCCGCCGATTCCCGAAGAGCGGCAGGATGGTGCCCGAAAAACTGCGCGAAGACCTTCGTGAGGTGCTTCATGGCGCCTATCGGGTGATCTACCGGATCGATCTGGATCGGGTCGTGATCCTGACCGTTCGCCATTCGAGGCGGCTGCTGGATCTGCGGGACCTCGACCCAGAGTAGCCGCGGCCGGTCACTCCGCCGGGCGCAGGTCCACGATCTTGGCCTGGAGCGAGGAGCGGCCGTTGTAGTGGTTCTCCTCCAGCTTGAAGGCCACGTCCACCTGGCCGCCGGGAAGCCACGGCTCCTGCCCCCGCTCGCCCATGTTGAAGCCGATGGCGTCCATCGACTTGCCGTGCGCGGCAATGGTGAGCTTGAGGTGGTTCTGGCCCACGATGCGGGGCTCGCCCACCACCCCCACGCGGCGCGCCGCGAACACGGGCGTGGCGTTGCCCGCGCCGAAGGGGCCGGCGTGGCGCAGCATCCTGGCCAGCGCCTCGTCGGCGTGGTGCAGCTCCACCTCCAGATCGATGCGCACCTCGGGCACCAGGTGCTCGGGGCGCAGCACGCTGTGCGCGTGGGCGTTGAACGCCTCGCGGAAGCCGTCCACCCGCTCGGGGCGGATCGAGCACCCTGCCGCCATGCGGTGCCCGCCGAAGCGCGTGAGGTGCTCGCCGCAGGCGCGGATCGCCTCGTACAGGTGGAACCCGCCGATCGACCGCGCGCTCCCCTTCCCGTCGGCCCCGCCCGACAGCGCGACCAGCACCGTGGGGCGGTGGATGCGCTCCACCACGCGGCTCGCCACGATCCCGATCACCCCCGGGTGCCATCCCTCGTTCGCCAGCACCACGCCGTAGTCGCGCCCGGGGTCGAAGGTGCGCTCCAGCGCGGCCATCGCCTCCTTCAGCGTCTGCCCGTCCACCGTCTGGCGCCAGCGGTTCTCCGCCTCCAACTCGGCGGCGATGGTCTCGGCCTCGGCCTGGCTGTCGGTGAGGAGGAGGCGCACGCCGCGCAGCGCCTCGCCCATCCGCCCCACGGCGTTGATGCGCGGCGCCAGCACGAACCCCACCTGCGAGGCGCTGATCTCTTCCTTGCCCAGCAGCCCCGTGATCTTGATCAGCGCGCGCAGCCCCGGGTTGGGGGTCTGCGGGAGGATCTTGAGCCCCCAGCGCACCAGCGCCCGGTTCTCGCCGGTGAGCGGCGCCAGGTCGGCGATGGTGGCCACGGCCACCAGGTCGAGGAAGGCGTGCAGCCGCTCGGCGGGAAAGCCCAGCGCGTCGGCCACGGCGCAGCACACCTTGTAGGCCACGCCCACGCCGGCCAGCGACTTGTCGGGATAGCCGCAGTCGCGCCGGTTGGGGTTCACCACGGCCACCGCGGCCGGGAGGGTGTCGCCCGGCGTGTGGTGGTCGGTCACGATCACGTCGATCCCCGCCGCGCGCGCCCGGTCCACCGCCTCGTGCGCCACGATGCCGCAGTCGCCGGTGAGGATCAGCGTGGCGCCGGCGGCCTGGGCGGCGCGCAGGCCGGCGTCGGACAGGTCGTAGCCGTCTTCCAGGCGGTGGGGGACGAAGGCCACGGCTCGCGCGCCCATCATCCGCAGCGCGCGCACGAACAGCGCGGTGGAGCAGATGCCGTCCACGTCGTAGTCGCCGTGCACCAGGATGATCTCGCCGGCGGCGATGGCGGCCACGATCCGCTCGACCGCCGCGTCCATCCCCGCCAGCCCCAGCGGCGCGTGGATGTGGCCGGGGTGCGGGCGCAGGAAGTCGCGCACGGCCGCGGGCTCGCCGTAGCCGCGCTGCACCAGCAGGCGGCAGAGGGCGGGCGGCAGGCGCAGCTCGGCGCTGAGGCGGTCTACGCGGGCCTGGTCGGGCGGGCCGGGAAAGACCCAGCGGCGGCGTGCGGCAGGTGGGGCTGGCATGCCCAAATCTAGCCGCGTGGACGGCCGTGCGACAAGCGCCCGAAAGGTGTGGGACGGGGTCGGAAGGGACCGCGCCGCAGTCGGGTTTCCACGGCAACCCACGACAGCTTGCGTGGCTGCGCCGATGTCCAGGTTTCGGCGGACGACACCGGTGAGCCCGCGAACCTGGTGGAATATGCGAGTAAACTCGCGGCTACGACGGCACACAGTCCGCCTTCGCGGACTTCAAGGGCGCGGCTGTCGAGCCTCACGCGGTTGGTGAGGATTTGCGTAGTCGATGCCCGCGGATCGACCCGCCGTTCGGGGCAGCCGGCGGGTCTCGTCCAGTCCGTCAGCCCTTGAACAGCTCGAAGACGAAGACGGCGCCGGCGAGGAGGAGGACGATGACTGCGCCCAGCATCAGCGCGGCGCGGGGGCTGGCGCGGCTGGGCGGGACGGGGTCCGTCACCTGCTTCACGGGCTGGGATCCGCCTTCGAAGGGCGGCTCGCGGTCGGTGGCCAATGCGTGGGCTCCGTCTGTGGGTGGTGGGGTGCGGACGGACGGCGGGGTCGCAACGCCCGTGCCCGCATCCGCCGCAAAGCCCGTTCGGTTGATGAACGGCGGCGCGGGCGTATCTTCCCGCGTGCCATGTTCCCCATCTGCCGAATCGAGCCCGATGACGCCCACGCCGCCCAACGCACGCCTGGAGCTTTCGCCCGACGAGATGCGGGCAATGGGGTACCGCGTGGTGGACCTGATCGTGGAGCACGTGTCGGGGATGCAGCACGCGCCGGTGCAGCACGTGGAGAGCCGCGCCACGCTCGAGGCGCGGCTGCGCGAGCCGGCGCCCGAGCACGGCATCGGCTGGGAGGCCGCGCTCGAGCGGGCCTCGCGCGAGGTGTTCGGGGCGATGTCGGGGAACGACCATCCGCGCTTCTTCGCCTACGTGCCCGGGCCCGGGAACTTCGTGGGCGCCATGGCCGACGCGCTGGCCAGCGGCCTCAACCCCTTCAACGGCGCCTGGGTCACCGCCTCGGGGCCGGCGCAGGCCGAGCTGGTGGCGGCCGACTGGCTGCGCGCCGCGTGCGGCCTGCCCGAGGGCGCGGGCGGCGCGTTCGTGAGCGGCGGCAGCATGGCCAACCTCACCGCGCTGGCGGTGGCGCGCGACCGCCGCTTCGGCCGCGTCGACTTCGCGCGCGCGGTGATCTATGCGGGCGACCAGGTGCACTCGTCGGTGGCGCGCGGGGCGCGGGTGCTGGGGTTCGCGCCCGAGCGGCTGCGCGTGCTGCCGTGCGACGACGCGTTCCGGCTGGACGTGGGGGCGCTGGAGCGGGCGATGGACGAGGACGCGCGCGCGGGGCTCGTTCCCTTCGCCGTGGTGGCCAGCGCGGGGACCACCAACACCGGCGCGGTGGACCCGCTCCCCGAGCTCGCCGCCCTCTGCCGCCGGGCGGGGGCGTGGCTGCACGTGGACGGCGCGTACGGCGCGGCGGCGGCGCTCACGGAGCGCGGCCGCGCGTTGCTGGCAGGGCTGGGCGACGCCGACTCGGTGTCGATGGACCCGCACAAGTGGCTCTTCCAGCCCTACGAGTGCGGCGTGATCCTGGTGCGCGACGGACGCGCGCTGCGTGACACCTTTCGCGAGGTCCCGGAGTACCTGAAGGACTCGGACCATGGCGCGGAGGAGGTCAACTTCCGCGACTGGGGGGTGCAGCTCACCCGCGGCTTCCGCGCGCTCAAGCTGTGGCTTTCGGTGCAGACGTTCGGGCTGGAGGCCTTCCGCGCCGCGATCGACTGGGGGATCGACCTGGCCGAGGTGGCGCAGGACGAGCTCGGCAAGTCGAGCGAATGGGAAGTGTTGACGCCCGCGCAGCTCGGCATCGTCACCTTCCGCCACCGCCCGCCGGGGCTGGGCGAGGGCCCCGCGCTCGACGCCCACCAGCGCGCCACGGCCGCCGAGGTGTCGCGCGGCGGCTGGGCGATGCTGGCGACCACGGAGCTGCGCGGCCGCGCGGCGCTGCGGCTGTGCACCATCAACCCGCGCGCCACGGAAGGCGACGTGCGCGAGACGGTGCGCCGGCTGGCCGCCGCCGGGCGCGCGCTGGCGGGCTGATGCGCGTCAGAATCCATCCGCCCCGCCCCGTTCCATCGGCCGGCCCGAGATCCGCCACTCCTTCCCACGGGAATCCATGCACCGCCTGCCCCGCACCGCCCTGCTGATCACCGCTCTCGTCGCCGCCGCGTGCAAGGCCGGGGCGGCGCCCGAAAGCAGCGAGTCGGTGGCCGCGTACGACGTGAGCCCGGCCAGCAGCGCGTCGCCGCCGGCCGCCGTGCGGCAGCAGAGTGCCCCCGTCCCCGGGACGGCCGAGGCGCTGAACCAGGGCGGGGCCAAGCCGGCCGAGCCGCCGGCCAACGCCGCCGCCGCCGACTCGGCGCCGGCGCGCATGATCATCCGCACCGGCACGGCGATGGTACAGGTGGACAAGCTGGAGCCCGCGATCGCGCGGGTGCAGCAGATGGCGCAGCAGGCGGGCGGCTACGTGGCCAACACCTCGGTGCAGACGGGCAGCCAGAACGTGCGCGAGGCCACGCTGGAGCTGAAGGTGCCCGCCGACCACTGGGACGCGGTGGTGGCCGGGCTGCGCCCCCTGGGCAAGCTGGAGTCGCAGACCACCAGCACCGAGGACGTGGGCGAGGAGTACGTGGACGTGAGCGCGCGGGTGGCCAACGCGCGGCGGCTGGAGCAGCGGCTGGTGGAGTTGCTGGCCACCCGCACCGGCAAGCTGGAGGACGTGCTGGCGGTGGAGCGCGAGCTGGCGCGGGTGCGCGAGGAGATCGAGCGCTTCGAGGGCCGCCTGCGCTACCTGCGCACCCGCGTGGGGATGAGCACGCTCACCGTGCGCCTCCACGAGCCCATGCCGGTGATCGGCGGGCGCCCCGGCGGCAACCCGATCGTGGACGCGTTCCGCCAGGCGTGGGACAACTTCATCGTGTTCATCGCGGGGTTCATCGCGATGCTGGGGTGGCTGCTGCCGCTGGCGGTGGTGGTGGGCGCGCTGGTCTGGCTGTACCGCCGGTTCGTCCGCTGGCGGCCAGCGCCGAGGACGCCGCCCGCGGCCCCGATTGGGACTGTGAGGGGAACGGGGCCCGCGGAGCCGACTGGGACGTCGGCGGGACCAGGGTCGCCGGCGGACTCGGTGGACTCGGGGCCGGGGCCGGGGCCGGGGTGATTGGGCGCACGGGGGAGGATGGGGTGAATGCGGCGGCTGGCCCCCTCCCCCCGGCCCCCTCCCCCGCTTCGCGGGAGAGGGGGAGCACTGCAACTGCAGAGCAAGCTCGAGTGGAAGCCTCGCGCGACGCGCGGGGCTTTCCTCGTTTACCCAGCCGCCTCAGGCCCAAGTGACACAGAGCCCTTCGAGGGGGTGCGTACTCAGTTCGGATACTCGCCGCCACCCACTCTCCAAATGACTCCGCGAATTCTGTCTCTCCAGCATAGCGTTTAACCCACAGCGCCCGAAGCCGTTTCAGTTCCGCCAGCGCTGTACGCCTTCCGGGCGGGAAGCAGTCAGCTACGCGCCCGCCCTTCCACCACCGTTCAAGTAGTAACGGTACATTCGCCCCATCCCTCCGGACATCGTGCTGCACCACGGGTTCGTCGCGCCACCGTTCCGGGTGCAGCTCGCCACTGCCCATCAAGGTGCGGGAAAGCCAGGACCGTCGTCGCAGCTCTTCGTTCAACATCCGGTAATCGTTGCGGTCACCGGGTCGAGGTTCCGCTTCCGTCCACAAGGTGCCCTTTGGAAACGTGGCTCGTCCAAGGTGTGTGACTCTGGTTTCGGCGGGTGTAGGTGTCCACCAGGAGGGTGGGTGGAGCCAGAGATTACGGGGGCCGAAAGGCGAGACGGCGCCGATCGACCAACGCCCGCTTCAGGCGTACCGACTTTTGGGTGCGCGCGGCGATCCTGCTTCGACTCGCCAACGTTCCAAAGGACATCGCCGAGTATAGGCGACGGTCAGCCACCCGGAGCTACCGCCTGCTGTCGGTTTGTATCTGGTGGTCTGAAGTGGCGGCTTGAAGGTGGTTGTGCTTCGTGACGGGTTGCATGTGGTCGGCGTAGATTGCCCGGTGCGGCCAGATGTCCGCTCCATTCACCTCATCGGGAGAACCACAATGAAAGCACGGCACTTCCTACTCGTCGCGCTGGTTCTGTCGGCATGCACGAGCACGCCGACAGCAGTCGTGGCCCATACGCCAGAGCGCGGGCTACGACTGGACGGCACAACGACAACGCCGTGTGAAAAGGGAGGGATGACGATGGGAGGCGGGCAGTTCGTACCCTGCCCGTGAAGTGAGTCTAGCCTTGGATTCCGGCGCTCCGACGATACTGCCGCCAGCGTTGGAGGCGGGCAGCCAGGCGCCGCGCTAGCACGGCAATCGGCGCGCCGGGATCAGGCTCCACAGATGACACTGGCATCTGGCAGAGGTTCGCCTGATCGAGCAGCGTCCGCGCCAGCTGCTCGACCTCACTGTCCGCCCGGCGCTGAGCTATGGCGAGAGCGCGCCCAGCGAGGTCCACTACCGCCTCCCAATCACGCCGGAAGCGAGCGGCTTCGGCCAGATCGTCGCAGGCGGCCCTCGCCTGTGGCGCCGAGCACGTCCGCCGGCACGGATGCCGGGGCGGGGCGCCGTGGGCCCGGCTGCGTCGGGCACGGCGGTATCGCGCCCTACGCAGCGCGCAGCCCGACCCGGAGCGCAGCGGAGGGGCACGCCCAGGCCCGGCCGTTCCGTCGGTTGCGGAGGCATCCCTCGCGCCTCACCTTCCCGGTCCACGCAAACCCAGGGGACGAGCCGATGGCGGGGCCGCTGAAGATCGGGGTGGTGGACCAGTCGCCCGTGCGCACGGGGGGCTCGGGCGCCGACGCCGTGCGCGAGACGCTGGCGCTGGCGCGGCGCTGCGACGCGCTGGGATTTTCGCGCTACTGGCTGGCCGAGCACCACAGCACCAACTCGTTCGCCGGCTCGGCGCCCGAGGTGCTGCTGCCCATGGTGGCCGCCGCCACGCACGGCATCCGCGTGGGCACCGGGGGCGTGCTGCTCACGCACTATTCGCCGTTCAAGGTGGCCGAGCAGTTCCGCATGCTCGACACGCTCTTCCCCGGCCGCATCGACCTGGGGCTGGGGCGCGCGCCGGGGGGCGACATGCGCACCGTGCAGGCGCTGCAGTACGGCCGCGGCGCGGTGCCCATCCAGTCGTTTCCGCAGCAGGTGGAGGACCTGATCGGCTGGCTGGGCAACACCTTCGACCGCGCCACGCACCCGTGGGGCCGCGTGCGGGCCATGCCGCGCGGCCTCACGCAGCCCGACGTGTGGCTGCTGGGCAGCGGCGGCGACAGTGGCCAGATCGCCGCCGAGCTGGGCACCGGCTACGCGTTCGCCCAGTTCATCAGCGGCATCGACGCGGCGCCCTTCGTCCGCGCGTACCGCGAGCGCTTCCGCCCGTCGCCGCAGCTCGCACGGCCGCGGGCCAGCGTGGCGCTCTCGGTGATCTGCGCCGAGACGGAGGACGAGGCGCGGAGGCTGGCGAGCGGGGGCGAGGCGTGGCGGCAGCGGATCATGCGTGGCTGGGACAAGGGGATCCCCAGCCCCGACGAGGCGCTGGCCGAGCTGGAGCCCGGCTGGGCGCCCCAGCCGCCGGGGGAGGACGGCGCCCGGCTGGTCGCCGGCACGCCCGACGCGGTGCGCGCCGAGCTGCTGCGGATCGCGGAACACTGCGGCGTGAGCGAGGTGCTGGCGGTGACGGTGACGCACGACTTCGCCGCCCGGGTCCGCTCGTACGAGCTTCTGGCGGAGGTGATGGAGCTGGAGCCGCGCGCGGAGGCCGCGGCGTCGGGGCCGGGGTGGTAGTACCCTATCCGGATGTATCCTCGCGGCGGCAGGCCCTGCTGAAAATGTCACACAGAGACACAGAGTGGGATTGCCCCGCGATGGTGGACACCGAGATAAGCCCGTAGGTTCGGGTGAGGAGGTGGACCCATGGGGGAGAAGCGAAGGCAGTACACGCGCGAGTACAAGCTGGATGCAGTTCG
>Ga0070686_100000668_pt1 | contig 20025 bp, 18 predicted proteins | sample KBSS23LmetaG_FD_65654 | JGI IMG/M metagenome (GOLD analysis project Ga0070686, IMG submission 65654) | Switchgrass rhizosphere microbial communities from Kellogg Biological Station, Michigan, USA - KBS S2-3L metaG | ecosystem: Host-associated > Plants > Roots > Rhizosphere ... | reverse complement strand
GACGCAGCGGCTGTCGCGACGGCGAACACGACGACACGCAGGAGAGATTTATCGTTGCGGATCACGGAAGCAACCGGCAGGAGCAAGGCGTGTGCCCGCGAGCACGCAGCTTGCAGCACAGCGAATCATGCCGCGTCGCAAGTCGGCGTCGACTGAAACGCCGCCGCTGATCTCGTGGGAAGAGCTGCCGCCGCAGCGGCAGGTTCTCGACTGGCGCAAGCGCGCCGCCACCTTCGGCATCAACCCCGCCACCGGCGAGGACGACGAGGCACAGGACGACGGCGGCGCGGAAAACGTCGGGTCTCGTCTGGTGTCGCTCGACGAAGAGCCCGAAGCGGCCGCCGTGCAGCTGCTCGACGGCAACGAAGAGGACGGCTTCCGCGCCGACGAGCTCGCCGACGAAGCGCCGGAAGAAGGCATCCGCCCCGACGATGCCGATCTCGTCCGGATGTACCTGACGCAGGTCGGCCGCCGGCCGCTGCTCAGGCCCGACGAGGAGGCGCAGATCGGAAGGCGGCTCGACGAAGCGCGCGCCTCGTTGATCGGCGCGCTCACCGCCTTCCCGTGCGTCGTCGACAACCTCGGTGGGCTCGCCGATCTCGTCGCGTCGGGTGCGGCGCCGGCGGCGCAGCTGATCCTCCTGCCCGACGGCGGCGAGCTGGAGCCCGGCCGCGTCGCGCCGGTGCTGCGGGCGATCGCGCGTGCCCGTCGCCTGCGCTCGTGCCTCGTGCCGGCGGCGCGTAAAGGAGTGGTGAGCGCGCGCGGCCGCGACCGTGAGCTTCGCGCCCGGATGCTGATCGCGCGGGCGCTCAGGCATCAGCCGATCCGGGCGTCGGTGATCGACGAGATCGTGGCGAAACTGCGCAAGATGAACGAGGCGATCGACAGCGGCCAGCTCTCGCCGGTGGAGGTGCGCAAGCGGACCGCCCTGCCGCTCGACGTGTTCCGCGAGCGGTATCGCGCCGTCCTCGCCGCCGAACGGGACCTGCTGGAAGTGAAGCGCGTCCTGATCGAGTCGAACCTCCGCCTGGTCGTCTCGATCGCCAAGCGGTATCTCAATCGCGGGCTGTCGCTGCTCGATCTCATACAGGAAGGGAACATCGGCCTGATGAAGGCGGTCGATCGCTTCCAGCCGTCGCGCGGCCTGCGCTTTTCGACCTACGCGACGTGGTGGATCCGCCAGGCGATCGGCCGTGGCGTCGCTGATTACGGCCGCACCATTCGCCTGCCGGTCCACGTGATGGAGTCGCTGAGCAAGATCGAGCGCGAGCGGCGGACGTTCCGCAAAACCGAACAGCGCGATCCCTCGGAGCTCGAGCTGGCGGCGCGGTTGAACATGTCACCCGACAAGATCCGGCTGCTCGTCGAGGCCGCGCGCACGCCGTCGTCGCTCGACATGCCGGCCGGCGAAGACGAGGAGTCGGCGCTGCGCGAGTTCGTCGCCAACAACGCCGTCGCGTCGCCGGAAGACGAGGCGATGCGCAACGAGATGGCCGAACGGATCGAGCAGACGCTCGCGCCGCTCGATACGCGCGAGCGTGAAGTGCTGCGCCTCCGCTTCGGGCTCGGCACCGACCACGAGCATACGCTGGCCGAGATCGCGCGGCGGCTGTCGGTGTCGCGCGAGCGCGTGCGGCAGATCGAAGTCCGGGCGATGGCCAAGCTGAGGCCGCGTTCCGCGGCCTGAGGCAATGGAATTGCGGATTGCGGAATGCGGAACGCGGAATGCGGAACAAAAACCGAATTACGAATAATGGCCGAAGACTCGCACCCGGGCCGCTCTGGCGCGTCCGTCGTTTAGCGGTTCAACGCTGACGACCACGCGCCGGCCGCCGACGAGCGCCGACCGCGTCGCCTGGCCTTCCTGACCGACGATGGCTGTGCCATCGTCGAGGACGAGATCGACGATCTGCCCGGATTTGTGGCGCACCCGGACGTGATCGGCGCGCACGTCAACGATCGTGCCGCGCAGTTCCCACGGCGCGAACGGCACCCCCGGAGGACGATGCGCGCACGCGGTCAGCAGCATCGACATCAACGCAACGGCGAACAAGAGATGTCCGCCCTGAGAGGACGGACCTACGCCAGAGAGCCGGACGCCAGAGCGTCGTCGGTCGACGCGTTCAGCGTGGACAATGGGTCGGATCATGCGGTCGCGCCCTCCGGCACGGGCTGCGTGTGGCGGCCGTGGAAGATGACGAACAGCGCCGGCAGCACGATCAGCGTCAGCGCCGCCGCCGAAAATAGGCCGCCGATGATCACCACCGCGAGCGGCCGCTGCACTTCCGAGCCGATGCTGTGCGACAGCGCCATCGGCGTCAGCCCGAGCATCGCCAGCAGCGTCGTCATCAGCACCGTCCGCAGCCGGACGATCGAGCCTTGCAACGCCGCCTCGTGGGCGCTGACGCCGGTGCGGCGCACCTGGTTGAAGTAGCTGACCATCACCACCCCGTTCAGCACCGCCTGGCCGAACAGCGCGATGAAGCCGATCGCCGCCGAGACGCTGAGGTGAATGCCGGTGAAGTACAGAGCGAAGATGCCGCCGATCAGCGCGAACGGCACGTTCAGGAGAATCAGCGCCGCGTCCTTGAAGGTGCCGAAGGCGTTGAACAGCAGGACGAAGATCAGCAGGATGCTGAGCGGCACGATCAGCCCGAGCCGGCGCATCGCCCGTTGCTGGTTCTCGAACTCGCCGCCCCACGCCGTGTAGTAGCCGGCCGGCAGCTGGACGCCGGCGTTGACGGCGCGCTGCATGTCGGCGACGACGCCGCCCATGTCGCGCCCCTGGATGAAGACGCCGATCGCCATCACCCGCATGCCCGACTCGCGCGCGATGTTCATGCTGCCGCTGCCCACTGACACGGTCGCGACCTCCGACAGCGGAATGCGCGGGCCGGCCGGCGTGTCGATCAGCACGTTCTTCAACGCCTCGGGATCGCGGCGCTCCTCCTCGCTCAGGCGGACGACGACGGTGAAGCGGCGTTCACCCTCCCACAATTCCGTCGCCGTCTTGCCGCCGAGGGCGGTCTCGATCACGTCTTCCACGTCCGACACGTTGAGGCCGTAGCGCGCCGCCCGCGGCCGGTCGATCTCGATCTGCAGCTGCGGCACCTGGCCGCCGCGATCGATGAACGCCCGCGCGACGCCGGCCACTGGCGCGACGACGCGGAGCACGTCGGCGGCGGCGCGGCGCAGCGTGTCCATGTCCTCGCCGAACACCTTGATGACGATCTGCCCGTCGATCTGCGAGATGCTCTCGAGGACGTTGTCGCGGATCGGCTGCGAGAAGCTCGGTTCGATCCCGGGAATGGCCTGCAGCGCGGTGTTCATCTGGTCGATCAGCGCGTCTTTGCTGACATGCGGCCGCCACTCGTCGGCCGGCTTCACGTCGACCAGGAACTCCGCCATGTTGACCATCTTCGGATCGGTGCCGTCTTCCGGCCGGCCGGCCTTGGACATCACCGAGCGCACCTCGGGAAAGCCCCGCAGCACCGAACGGATGCGCCGCAACTGGTGTGAGGTCTCGGTCACCGAGATGCCCGGCGGCAGCATGATGTTGATCCAGATCGATCCCTCGTTCAGCTCGGGCAGGAACTCGGTGCCCAGCCGCGGCGCGATCGCGAGGCTGGCGACGAGGGCGGCGACCGCGCCGGCCAGCACGAACGTGCGGTGCGCGAGCGCCCGCGCCAGCAGCGGCTGGTAGACGCGCTTGCACGCGCGCACCAGCGCGTTGTCCTCGCTGACGCGGCTCTTGCCGAGCAGGAACAGCGACAGCAGCGGCACCAGCGTCAGCGAGAAGAGCAGCGATCCGATCAGCGCGGCGACGACCGTGTAGGCCATCGGCGCGAAAATCCGCCCCTCGTGGCGCTGCAGCGTGAAGATCGGCAGGTGCGCGAGGATGATGATCAGGATCGAGAACACGGTCGGGCGGCCGACTTCCGCTGCCGCCTCGAGCACGATCGCCCGCGGCGCCCGCGCCTGCTCGCGTTGCTCGTGGAGGTGGCGGAACACGTTCTCGAGGACGATCACCGCGCCGTCGACGATGATGCCGAAGTCCATCGCGCCGAGCGACAGCAGGTTGGCCGGAATTCCGCGGATGCGCAGGCCGATGAAGGTCGCCAGCAGCGACAGCGGAATCACCACCGCGACGATGCCGGCGGCGCGGATGTTGCCGAGGAACAGGAACAGCACGATCGTGACGAGCAGCGCGCCCTCGAGCAGGTTGCGGAAGACGGTGTGCAGCGTCGTGTCGATCAGCTGCGTGCGGTCGTAGAACGGCACGATGCGCGCCGGCTTCGGCAGCGCCGAGGCGTTGACGGCGTCAACGGCGCTCTTCACCGCGGTGAGCACCTCTGATGGGTTCTCGCCTTTCCGCATCAGCACGATGCCGGAGACGATCTCGTCCTCGTCGTCCTGTCCGACCAGGCCCTGGCGGGGAACCGCGCTGGTGACGATCTCGGCAATGTCCTTGATCAACAGCGGCGTGCCGTTGTGCTGGGTGACGACGATGTCGCCGATGTCGTCGGCCGAGCGCAGCATGCCGATGCCGCGAATCAGATACTGCTGCTCGCCCTGCTCGAGGAAGCTGCCGCCGGCGTTGGCGTTGCCGCGGCCGAGCGCGGTGAACACCTGCTGCAGCGTGATGTTGTAGGCCTTCATCCGCGTGGTGTTGACCGTGACCTCGTACTGCTTGATGAAGCCGCCGAAGCTGACGACGTCGGCGACGCCGGGAATCATCTTGAGGCGGCGGCTCACGACCCAGTCCTGGAGACTGCGCAGATCGGTGGCCGTCATGCCGTCGCCGCGCAGGCGATAACGGTAGATCTCGCCGATTGCCGTCGACAGCGGCGCCAGTTCGGGCTGCACGCCCGCCGGGAGATCGACCCCCTGCAGCCGCTCGAGCACCTGCTGGCGGGCGAAGTAATCGTTCGCGTTGTCGTCGAAGGTCAGGATGATGTACGAGAGGCCGAACTGCGTGTGCGAGAACATCCGCACGGCGTTGGGCAGGCCGCTCAACTGGATTTCGAGCGGGATGGTCACCTGTTTCTCGACTTCCTCCGGCGCATGGCCGGGGAAGAGCGAGATGACGGTGACCTGCACGTCGGTGACGTCGGGGAACGCCTCGACCGGCAGCGACCGGAACGCGGCGATGCCGACGCCGACGAAGACGGCGACGAGCATCAGCACGAACGCCGGCTGGTGGAGCGCGACGGAGATGATCCGGCGGATCATTCGCTTGAACCGTCCGTCTCGCGCGCCCGCAGCAGCAGCACCCCCTCGCTGACGATTCGATCGCCGACGGCGACGCCCCGCGTCACCTGAACGCGGTTGGCGCCAGATGCCGCCACCTCGACTTCCCGCCGCTCGAACTCGGCCGCGGCGGTCTGGACGTACATGAAGCTGCGGCCGTCCTCGACGAACACGGCCTTCGCCGGCGCCGTCAGCGTGCTGTTGACGCCGGGAATCTGCAGCGACGCGGTCGTGAACATGCCCGGCTTGAGGCGCAGCCCGGGATTGGCGGTGACGAAGCGGATTTTCGCCGTCCGCGTCTGCGCGTCGACGACCGTGCCGACGCGCGCCACCTCGGCGCTGAAGTGATCGTCGGGATATGCGGCGGTGGTCACGTCAGCCTTCTGGCCGGCGGCGATGCTGTGGAGGTCGCGCTCGAAGACGTCGGCCTGCACCCAGACGGTCGTGAGATCGGCGATCGTCATCAACGGCGTGCTCTCGGTGCCGACGAACTGGCCGTTGGTGATCGTCCGCTCGGTGACGATGCCGCCGAGCGGCGCGCGAATCGGAACGCGCGACGGCAGGGTGGCGCTGTTGGCGACGGCGCTGTCGTCGAAACCGAGAACGCGCAGCACTTCGCCGGTCTGGGCGACGCGAGCGCGCGACTTGGCGACCTCGTTCTCCGACTGCTGCATCGCGATGCGCGACGCGGCGTCGTGCTCGAAGAGATCCTTCGTCATCGCGAAGGTCTTCTCGGCAAGATCGAGATCTTTCTGGCTGGCGAGATGCTCAGCGATCGCCGAGGCGACCTCGCGGCTGCTCAGCACGAACAGCGTGTCGCCGCGGCGGACATCGTCGCCGACGTTGAGCCGCAGGTCCTGGACCTGGCCGGCGACCGGCGCGAGAATCCGCGCGATCCGGTCGGCGTCGAACTCCACTGTGCCGGTCGCGACGATGGTGCCGCCGCCGGCGCGGGTCGACAGCTCCTCGATTTTGATGTGGCCGAGTTGCGCGGCGTCGAGATGCAGCCGCGCCGGCCGCGGCGGCGAGGTCGCCGGCGGTGGCGCGACACCCGCGGTTGCCGTCGCCGTCGCCGCGCTGGCATCGGTCGACGGCCCGCGGCCGCCGCATGCGCCGGCGGCGAGCGCCGACAGGCAGGCCACCGCACAGGCGGTGCGTGAGATTCGTGCGTGTGCAGTCATGGCCGTCTCCCTGGGTCGATGCCGGTAGTCAGCCGCAGGCGTGCTTCGGCGCGGCGATACGCGGCCTGCGCGGTGTAATACGCGTCCATCGTGTCGTTGAAGGCGCGCTGTGCGTCGAGCACGTCGACGAGCGACGTCGCGCCGGCCTGGTAGACGTAGGCGGTGCCGGCACGTGCATCGGCGGCCGGCTTCAGCAGTTCGCCTTCGATGTCGGCGAGCAGGCCCCGCGCCGATTCGAACTCGGCGTAGGCGGAGGCCACTTCGGCCGAGACGTTGGTTTCGAGCGCAGCGACCGATCGCGTCGCCTTGTCGTGCTCCGCGTCGGCGCGCGCGATCTCGCCCTGGTTGCGATTGAAAATCGGCAGCGGCACGCTCACGAACAGGCCGGCGAGGTTGCCTTTGCCGTTGACGCCCTGCTGGCGGCGGTACTCGGCGCCGAAGGTGTAATCGACGCGCCCCTGGGCGAGCTGAAGGCGCAAGTCGTACTGCGAGCGCGCTTCATCGCTCCTCAGCGCGCGCACATCCGGCCGGTTGGTCAGCGCTGCGGCTTGCACGGCGGCGAGCGCCGGCGCGGTGGCGGCCGGCGGGAGGCCGAGCTCGTCGCTGATGTCGGCGAGCGGCTCGGACGGTTGACGCCCGAGCAGCGCGTGCAGCTTGAGGCGCGCCTGCGTCAGCGACAGATCGGCCGCGGTGACGCTGCTGCGGTACTGCAGCATGGCGACCCGCGATCGCGTGACCTCGAGCGGCGGCACGGCGCCGCTGGTGAGGCGACGCTCGTTGAGCGCGACGAGCTTCTGCAGCGCGTCCTGGTTGTCGCGCGACAGCCGGAGTTTGGCGCGCGCCTCGAGGACGTCGACGGCCGCGAGCGTGACGTCGAGCTGCAGCCGCCGGATCGAGTCGGCCAGCTGCGCCTGCGCAACCTGCTTCGCGTTCGTCGCGACCTCAGTGCGCAGCTCGCGCTTGTGGCCGCGCTCGAAGGGCACGTCGACGCGGACCGAATACTCCGGCGGCCCGGCGCCGTTGACTTCGTCGAAGCCGGTGCCGAGCCAGTCGAGGCTGTTCGCGCCGCCCGACAACACGGGATTCGGGCGCAGCCGCGCGGTGACGATCGCCGCGTCGGCAACCGTCACGTTCAGACGCTCGGCGAGCAGCGTCATGTTGCGGTCGACCGCCTGCCGCACCGCCTCGTCAATCGTGAAGACACTTTGCGCCTGCGCCGGGCGTGCGAAGCACACCAGCAGCGCGGCGCAGACACACCCGCGCACGGTCATAGAAACCCTCAGACGGTCCGGCGAAAGCCGGATGGATCACGGTCCGGCTAGAGCCGGACACTCTGTGGTCTAGGTGGAGACGGCGGGAGGTGCGCGCGGGCGAAGCGCGGAGAGCGATGCGCACGCGGTGCGGAATGCACCACAGGTGACGAGCGACACGACCGGAAGGGGAACGTCGCCGCAGGCGCGCTCGGACGCGACACCGGCGGCACTGGCGCGCGGCAGCACGTCGCAGACGCCGGTTTCGGCGCCGTCGCGGCCGGTGAGGTCTGGCGAGGCCGCACGCCAGTCCGGTGCCTGAGCCGACGGCGTCGCGCGCTCGAACTTGCCGGTGCCGTCGTTCAGCCAGATCGCGACGATCGACCGCGATACCGTACCGGTGACGACCACGTCGAGATCGCGATCGTGGTCGACGTCGCGCAGCGCCACGCTGAGCGCATCCTGATCGGAATCGAAGTCGACCGACTGCGATGAGCCGCCGGAGATCGACAGCTGCACGTTGTAGGCGAAGCCGCTCGCGCCTCTGCCGACGCGATCGGCGACGGCAATGTCGGGCCGCCCGTCGGCGTTGAGATCACCGATAGCCGTCGACCAGGCAAACGGACGGCCGGCGGTGCCGAGGCGGAACGCGCCGGCGGCCGGCGTGACGGGTGCTGCGAGCGCGATGCTGTCGGCGCGGCGAGGGGCGTGCGACCGTCCGCTGATCGCGACGATCGCGCACAGAACCGTCCATCCGAGCAGGCGCCGCCCAGCATCGCTGCGAAGCATCAGCTTGGGATGATCGCACAGCGATCCGAGTAAGTCGTAAAAGGCGGCTGCAACTCTGGTGGGGGAGTTCTGCCGCCGTGAAAAAGCGTGCAGCGATCAGCCCTGCGCGACGGCGTTCAGGTCCGTTCCGCCGTCGTATCGACGCCGACGGCGAACGCGATCGCCGCGTCGGCGTGCAACGCCGTCGTATCGAACACCGGCAGCCGGACGTCGGCGCTCCCGATGAGGAGCGTGATCTCGGTGCAGCCCAGGACGATCGCTTCGGCACCGGCCTGGCCAAGGCGCTCGATGATTTCGCTATAGGCGGCGCGCGACTCGGGGCGGATCACTCCGCGACACAACTCCTCATAAATCACGCGGTGCACCGTGGCGCGATCGTCGGCGTCCGGCACGATCAGCTCGATGCCGAATCGCTCGAGCAGGCGCTCGCGCCAGAACGGCAGCTCCATCGTGTACCGGGTGCCAATCAAACCGGCGCGCCGTACGCCGGCCCGCTGCAGCGCGGTGGCCGTCGGGTCGACGATGTGCAGCAGGGGAACACGGATGGCGGCTTCGATAGCGCCGCTGACGTGATGCATGGTGTTCGTGCACAGCACGATCGCGTCGGCGCCAATCCGCTCGAGCCCGACGGCGGCGTCAGCGAGAAGTCTGCCCGCGGCCGGCCAGTCGCCGATCTGCTGCAGCCGGGCGACGTCGGCGAAATCGACGCTATGCATCCGCACGCTCGCCGAATGCAGTCCGCCGCGCCGCTGCGCGACGCCGCGGTTGATCAGCCGGTAATATTCGGCCGTCGATTCCCAGCTCATGCCCCCGAGCAATCCGATTGACCGCATCGCGAACTCCTCCCCGGAACACGTCGCGACAACGCCGGCGGCCTCTCGTCGCGCAGGCCTTCAGGGCTGCGGAACCGTCGCCGGGCAGCCCTGAGGGCTGCGCTACGTGACGACGGTCAGCGCCGGTCCAAAGCGCCGTCGAGTTCGCGATAGACGCGCTGCAGCGCGGAGGTGGCGTTGTTCGCCGCGCGTGTCCAGCCGTCGTACGGTTCCAGCCGGGCGCCGGTGGACGCGTTCTCCGCCGCTGTTTTGGCCGCGTGCAGCCGCGTCCCTTCGGCGATGATCTTCTCGATCGCCATCCGGTAGTTCCGCTCTTCTTCCTTGAGCACCGCCGCATCGTCGACGAAGCCGTGCGCCGGCACGTACCAGATCGGATCGAGCTGCTCGGCCTTCTTCAACGTCTCCACCCACTCCGACGGGTACCCGTTGGCCATCGACGGGAAGATCCGGTTGATGAACACCTCGCTCATGTACAGGATCTTCTCCTTCGGGAGGAACACCTGCAGGTCGCCGCCGGTGTGGGCGCGGCCGAGAAACAGGATCTGAATCTCGGTGCCGCCGAACTGCAGCACCTTCCTGTCGGCGACCGGTTCGGTCGGCTGCTTGATGCGAGGCGCCGAGAACGGGTGCGCGAAAAACGTGACACCCGAGGGAAACGCGGCGTTGCCGCCGGTGTGGTCGCCGTGCTCCGAGCCGACGACGACGTACTTGATCGGCTGCGGCGTCAGCTTCGCGATCTCGGCAACCAGCCGCTTGGTGTTGTCGGCCGTGCCCTGGCCGTCGGCGACGAGGACGCCGTCGCGGGTGATGACGATCAGGTTGTTGACGGTGACGATGCGCTTGGTCGGATCGATCTGCTCGAAGGTAAAAACGTTATCGGCGAGCTTCTTGACGCGCGGGAAGTCTGACGGCGTCAGGCCGCGCTCGGTGTAGTCGCCGGTCCGGACGAGGCCGCTCGCCTGAAAGGCTCGCGCTCGGTCGACGCTGTCGGAGCGCGAGCCTTTCAGGCGGGCGTCACCGGCGGAATAGAGAAATTTCTGAATCCGCTTGCCTTCGTAGGTCTCGGTGATGAACAGGTTGCCGTGCGAGTCGGCGGCGATGTTGTGCGCGCCGTAGAACTGGCCGGCCCAGTGGCCGCCGCCGCCGAAAGTGCTCACCGTTTCGAGCGTGTCGCGGCGGAGCACGTAGACCTGCTGGTTCGTGCCGTCGATCACCGCCATGTAGGCCTGCTCCGGATCGGGTGAGAAGGCGAGGTCCCACACCGAGCCGCTGCCGAAGGTCCGTTTCGCGAGGAACACTTCGCGGACGAACGTGCCGTCCTTGCGGAACACCTGCAGCCGATCGTTGGTGCGATCGCAGACGTAGACGAGCCCGTCCCTGGCGATGCGGACCGCGTGGACGATGCGGAACTGCGGCGGCGGCGGGCCGTCGGGATCGTACTGGCTCGGCTTGTTCTCGTTCTGGACCGTGCCGCTGAACGGGCCGGGCAGCCGTTCACCAGCGTTGCTGAAGTAGGCATCGTCCGGCTTCTTGCCGTAGGCGCCCCAGTGCCGCTTGTAGGCGCCGCTGTTCGCGTCGAACACGATCACGCGATGGTTGACGTAGCCGTCGGCGACGTACAGCTCGCGTGCCGCCTCGTCGACGACCAGCGTCGCCGCGCCGCCGAGATTCTCGGTGTCGTTGCTGCCGCGGCCCTTACCCTGGTGGCCGATCTGCAGCAGGAACTTGCCGTCGCGCGTGAACTCGAGGACCTGCGCGTCCTTCTCGCCGCCGCCGCCGAGCCACACGTGGTCCTGCGCGTCGACGTAGATCCCGTGCTCGAGCTGGGGCCACTCGTAACCGGCGCCGGGGCCACCCCAGGCCTGCACGAGCGTGCCGTCCTGATCGAATTCGAGGACCGGCGGCGCCGCCTTCCAGATCGATCGCGTCTCGTTCGGTTGCAGCGTCGCGGGCCGATGGGTGATCCAGATGTGATCGCGCGAATCGACGGCAATGCCGGCGACGGCGCCGACCAGCCAGTGATTCGGCAGCGGCTTCGGCCAGTAGGGATCGACGGTATAGGAGGGTGTGTCGCTCGCCTGAAAGGCTCGCGCTCCGACCACTCCGATTAGCACGACGATCACGCCACGAACACACGAAGCGACGAAGACTTTTTTGGACAAGACGATCTTCGTGCCTTCGTGTCTTCGTGGCGGGTCCGTCGACGTGAACCACATACGGTTACCCTCGGGCGACGAGTATTGGACCAGTCATCGATTTCAGCGACATGCGCTGCCGGCCCTGCTCGTCGAAGTTCGCCGGATCGAGCCAACGCTGAAACGCCGCCTCGATCGACGGCCATTCGCGGTCGATCATCGCGTACCACGCGGTGTCGCGGTTCCGTCCCTTGTCGACCCGCGCCTGCCGGAAGATGCCCTCGTAGGAGAAGCCGAACCGCTGCGCCGCCGCCCGCGAGGGCGCGTTGAGCGAATGACACTTCCACTCGTAGCGGCGGTAGCCGAGCTCGAAGGCGCGCTTCATCATCAGGTACATCGCCTCGGTGGCGGCGATTCGCCGCTGCAACTTCGGCGAGTAGTTGATGTGCCCGACTTCGATCGAGCCGGCAGCCGGATCGATCCGCAGGTAGCTTGCGACGCCGACCGCTTCCTCGCTCGCGAGATCGACGACGGCGTGGAACATCGGATCGGTGCCGGCGGCAACGCTGTCGAGCCAGCGGCGGTATTCATCGAGCGACGCGAACGGTCCGTAGGGGAGATACGTCCAGTTGCGGCCGTCGCTGTCGAGCAGGTTCGCGGCATGGAGCTGCGCGGCGTGGCGAGCGGGATCGAGCGGCTCGACGCGACAGGCCCGGCCGATCATCGGATCGCGCGGCGGCCGCGGCGGCGGCGTCCATCCTTCGACCGCGAACCCGACCGGCTGCCCGAGCGCGTTCACCTCGCCTCCCACGTTTACTTCTTCGCCGGATGCGGCTCGCCGTCGGACAACTGGGGCAGCGGCGAGGCAGCCGTCGGCTGCAGCAGCCCGGTGTTCACGTAGGTGAGCAGCTTGTCGCGCGTGTCGGTGATGTCGAGGTTGCGCATCGTCAGCTGGCCGATGCGATCCTGCGGCGAGAAGAACGCCTCGCCTTTTTCCATCGTCAAGCGCTCTGGTTTGTAGGTGAGGTTCGGGCTCTCGGTGTTGAGGATCGAGTAGTCGTTGCCGCGCCGCAGCTGCACCGCGACCTCGCCGGTAATCGCCCGCGCCACCCAGCGCTGCGCGGTCTCGCGCAGCATCAGCGCCTGCGGATCGAACCAGCGGCCCTGATAGAGGAGCCGTCCGAGACGGCGGCCGTTCTCACGGTACTGCTCGATCGTGTCCTCGTTGTGAATGCCGGTGACCAGCCGTTCGTAGCCGATGAAGAGCAGCGCCATGCCCGGCGCCTCGTAGATGCCGCGGCTCTTGGCTTCGATGATCCGGTTTTCGATCTGATCCGACATGCCGAGGCCATGGCGTCCGCCGATCCGGTTGGCCTCGAGCAGCAGCTCGACGTCGTTGTCGAACGAGCGGCCGTTCAACGCGACCGGACGCCCTTCGTCGAAGCGGAGCGTGACGGTTTCGCTCGTCACCGCGACGTCGTCCCGCCACGACGCCACGCCCATGATCGGCTCCACGATGGTGATGCCGGTGTCGAGGCGTTCGAGGTCCTTGGCCTCGTGCGTCGCACCGAGAATGTTCGAATCGGTGGAGTACGCCTTCTCGACGCTCATGCGGTAGCCGAAGCCGGCCTTGTTCATGAACTCCGACATCTCCGTGCGGCCGCCGAGCTCGTCGATGAACTGCTGATCGAGCCACGGCTTGTAGATGCGGAGGTCGGGGTTGGCGAGCAGACCGTAGCGGTAGAACCGCTCGATATCGTTCCCCTTGAACGTACTGCCGTCGCCCCAGATGTTGACGCCGTCCTCCTTCATCGCGACGACGAGCATCGTGCCGGTGACGGCGCGGCCGAGCGGCGTGGTGTTGAAGTAGGGCACGCCGGCGGTGGCGATGTGAAAGGCGCCGCACTGAAGGGCGGCGAGGCCTTCGGCGACGAGCTGCGCGCGGCAGTCGATCAGCCGCGCCTTCTCGGCGCCGTACTGCAGCGCCTTGCGCGGGATCTCGTCGTAGTCGGACTCGTCGGGCTGTCCGAGGTTGGCGGTGTAGGCGTACGGGATCGCGCCCTTGCTCCGCATCCAGTGAAGCGCCGCGCTGGTATCGAGACCGCCGGAGAACGCGATCCCGACGCGCTCTCCGCGAGGAAGAGACTGAAGAATGTGACCCAGGGTTATTTCACCTCGACGAATTCGATCGCTTCCTTGCTTGGACCTTCGATCACGAACGCGCGCGTGTCGCCGAGCTTGTGCGTCTGCTCGAGGATGGTGACCCCTTCGCCGCGCAGCTTGGTCAGCCACGCGTCGAGGTTGGCGACGCTCAGGCCGACGTGATCGGCGAGGTGGCCGCGCGTGCTGACCAGCGGCTGATCGGCGTTGTTCATGTAGCCGCCCATCGACACGTCGCCGAACACGAGCGGAATCTGCGGCGCGCGGTACATCCCGTTGAGCTCGAGCGCCGGGAAGGTCTTGTCCGGCGTCCGCGGCACGCGGCAGTTCGCCTCGGTGCGCGGTTCCGCCGGCGCAGCGCCGCGACGGCCCTGCGGCGGTGCGACGTTCAGGTGCTTCTGGTACCAGAGCTGCGCGCAGAACGGATTCTCATGGTACATGTGCACGTGGTTGAACCGTTCCGCCGGCATGTCGCCCTGCACTTCGATCAGCGCATCGTCGGGGCCGCGGATGTAGGCGAACCCGGGTCCGCCGACCGGCTTGACGCCGTTCTTCTTCGCCTCGTCGAGCTGCGCACGGGTGAGGCCGAGCAGGCCGCCGGTGCCGGGAAAGGTATCGCTGTTGATGTTCACGGTCGGCCGATCCGGGTCGCCGGTGTACAGCGGCAGCAGCGTCACGCCTTGATCGCGCAGCCGCGCCATGGTCTCGCGCTCCTTGAGCACGTGCCACCCGAAGTGCCAGAACGCAGTCTGTGGCTGCGTCGCCGGCGGCTGATCGACCTTCGTGAACAGCAGCAGCACGTTGTTCGGGGACGTGAGCGCCGGCATCCCGCCCCACGTCGTCTTCGAGGTGACGGGGAAAGCCTTGACGTACCACGCGATCGCCGCGTCCGGGTTCATCGAGTTGAGATGCAGGTGGTGGAACCCGGGCGCGGGCAGAGCGCTGTCCTGCGCGCGCGGCGCGGCGCTGCCAATCGAGAAACACGCGGCGGCGAGCCCCGCCGCGATCGACAATCCTTTCATCGGCATAGTCTACTTCTTCAACTCGTCGTAGACCGCCTGCATCGATCCCTTCACGCGTTCGTTCTTATAGCCGGGATACTTGTCGACGCTGAACGACGCGAACGCTTCGTCGACGCTCTTGCCGGCTTTCATCGCCGTCTGCGCGTGCGTCGACAGGTCGGCGACGAACCGCTGGAATTCCTGCAGGTCCTTCGGCGTCTGCATCGGGCTGTGTCCGGGGATCACGGTGTCGACGTCCTTGATCGTCGCGATCACCTTCGACAGCGTCTGCGGGAAGGCGACGCAGCTGCCACCGTTGTTGCGGTCGCACAGCGGGCCGTCCTTCCACGCGAACATGTCGCCGGTGTGCAGCACGCGCAGCGCCGGGAAAACCACGAAGGTGTCGCCGCTGGTGTGGCCGGCGCCGAAGTAGTAGAGATCGATTCGATCCTTGCCGCTGCCGATCGTCGTCTTGTCCTTGTAGGTCTTCGACGGCAGGTACTGCGCATTCTCGCCCTTGAACGCGTCCATCTTCATCATGTTCGCCTTGGTGTTTTCCTGGGCGACGATCTCGACGTTGGCGCCGAAGAAGTTGTTGTTGCCGGTGTGGTCGCCGTGCGTGTGGGTGTTGATGATGCGGGTGATCGGCTTGTTGGAGACGCTCTTCACCTTGTCGAGCACCGCCTGCCCCCAGCCGGCGAGCTTGTCGTCGACCAGCGTGACGCCGCCGTCGGTGATGAACACCGCGACGTTGCCGCCGCTGAAGGTCGCCGCGTTCCCCGGCGTGGAACTCGTGAGCACGTAGAGGTTGTCTTTCAGCTTGAGGATGTCGATGGTCTTCGGGCCGGCCGCGGCTGCCGGCGGCTGCTGCGCCGCCGCGAGGGACAGGGAGAAGACGGCGAGCAACCCGCCGAGCAGGAACAGACGTTTCATGTCGTGCCCTCCAGAAAGCAAGACTCTACTATAGTGACGGGCATGACTGACATCACGCGGCGCGAATTCGGGACGACGGTTCTGGGCTCGGTGGCGGTGGCGGCGTCGGCGCCTGTCGCTCGCCTGAGAGGCTCGCGCTCGGCAGAGCGAGCGCCGGATCAGGGTCGCGCGTATCGCTACGTGCACCTCGACGTGTTCACCGATCGGCGGATGGCCGGCAATCAGCTGCTCGTCTACACCGATCCCACCGGACTCGACACCGAGGCGATGCAGGCGCTGACGCGCGAGTCGAACTATTCCGAGAACACGTTCGTGTTCGCGGCGGAGCAGCCGGCGACCGATTATCGCGTCCGCATCTTCACGCGGACGGCGGAGACGCCGTTCGCCGGGCACCCGACGATCGGCACCGCCTTCGCGCTCGCGCACACCGGCGCGGTGAAGCCGGGCACCGCGCGAACCACGTTCCAGCTCGGCGTCGGTCCGACGCCGCTCGATCTCGAGTGGAAGGACGGCAAGCTGGCCTTCGCGTGGATGACGCAGCAGAAGCCGACCTTCGGCAAGACGATCGCCGACCGCGCGGCCCTCGCCGCGGCGCTCGGCCTCGAGCCGCAGTTCGTCGATCCCGCGGCGCCGGCACAGGAAGTGTATTCAGGCTCGACGTTTTTCATCGTGCCGCTCGCGACCCGCAAGGCAGTGGACGGCGCGGTGCTCGATCGCGCGAAGGTCGATGCGCTCTTCGCGGCCGCCGGCATTCAGCGGCGCGGCATCTACGTGTTCTCGACTGAGCGCGGATCTGACAACGCCACCGCGTACAGCCGGATGCTGCCGGCCGGCGGCATCGAAGATCCGGCGACCGGATCGGCCGTCGGTCCGGCCGGCTCGTTCATGGCGAAGCACCGGCTCGTACCGGCCGACCGCGCCGGCTCGATCGTCGTCCTGCAGGGCGTGCTCGCGCGGCGCCCGAGCCTGCTGCACGTCCGCGTCGAGTTCGCCGGCGGCGACGTCAGCGGCGTGAAAGTCGGCGGCACCTCCGTCGTCGTCGGCGAAGGGACGATGGCCGTGTAGGTCGGGCAGGTCGGGCAGGTCGGGCAGGTTTGGCGCGTCCGACGGATCCGGTGCGCAGCAGACGCGTTTCCGCGATGTGCACGTGGCTGGAACCATGAGGACCGCATGGTTCAAAGATCCGGACGGTAATATTTTCAGCCTGATCACGCCGCCGAACACAACCGAGTGCCGGGCCGGGTCGGCCTCAGCCCGGTCAACGACCTGAACATTTCCCGACGATCGCCTCAGCGGACGAGGGGCACGATCTTCGACTTGAGGATCGCGCGATCTCTGGTGAGAAGCGGCAGGTGGTGCACGACGCTGGTTGCCGCAATCAGTTCGTCAGCCGGATCGCCGCGAATATCGAGCTGCGTGCTCGCATGAGCGATCTCGCGCGTCAAGGGCCACACGTGGATGCGGGCCAGCACGCGGACCACGTCGGGGTCCTCGAGATCGATGCTGATCCGGCCAAGCTGCGCGAGCTTGGCGATCTCCCAGAGCACGATACCTGAAATGCTCCATTGATCAGCGCCGAGCACTCGTCGTTCGCGCGGACGGAGCGTACCGGTCAGCGCGTAGAGCAGGACGTGGGTGTCAACGTTCAGCATCCCAGCCGGCGCCCGTCGACGCGATGTTTCCCTTGATCTTGATCTTGCCGACGAGCGAGCCGATCAGGCTCTTCGACTCGGTGTGAAACGGCACCAGTCTGGCGACCGGCTTGCCGCGTTTGGTAATGACGATGCCTTCGGCGCCGACCTGGTCGAGCAGTGCCAGACACTGTTCCTTGAACTTGGCCGCAGCGATCCGTGACATGACCACATTATATGACCAGGCAGTCGAGATGTCCAAGGACGGCTGCTGGAGCTATTACGAATGCGGCGACGTGCGGGCGAACACGCGACGCACCGCGTCGATCACGATCTGCGGTTCATCGTTCTGAATGTAGTGGCCGCTTCTCGTGGCAACGATGACTTCGCCGTGCGGCGAGCGCGTCGCGAGCTCGCGATGCAGATCCTGCCAGATGCCGAGTCGCGCGTAGGCCAGCGGGTCGGGAACCGGCGGCGGCGTCTTCAGCCACAGCCCGCGCGACAGCACGATCAGCGGCATGTCCGCATGCCAGGGCGCCGCCGCGAGCTCGGCGCAGGTCGCGGCGAGCTTGACCTGTTCGCGCGGCGACGGCGACATCGCCGCCTCCGCCGGGAGCGGCGTCGGCGCCGGCGGATCGGCGAGCACCGCGAAGCGGGCGATCTGCTCCTCGTGCGACGAGTCGACCAGGACGATCCCGGCGACCTCGTCCGGGTAGCGCATCGCAAACAGCCGCGCGATCATCCCGCCGTACGAGTGGCCGGCGATCACATACGGTGGCGGTTCGTCTGCCGCCTGCAGCAGCGCGTGCAACGCCTCGGCATGGCCGCGGCCGGTCGGCTGCGCCTCGACCCGCGCGCTTGTACCCAGATTCTGTCGATCGTACGCACAGACGCGCGCAAACTGCGCGACTGGCGCGAACACGTCGCGCCATGTCGCCGCCGTGTTGCCGGCACCGGCCTCGAGGATCACCATCGGCTGCCGCGGCCGACGTTCTCCGGCGCAGACGATGTGCAGCGTCACGCCGGCGGCGTCGACGCTGCGATCGAGTCGCGCCGCGTCGCCGGTCGCGAGCGCCGCCGTCAAGGCCAGGACTGCGATCATGCCGTGACCTCTTTCACCGTGATGCTGTACCTGAAATTCTCGGGATCGAGGCTGTCGAGGCGTCCCTTCGCGGTCTCGCCTTGCGGGTACATGAAGTAGGGGAGCGAACCGCGCGACGACGCCGGCAGCATCACGTCGTGCGCGTAGTTGTAGGCGATCCAGTTCATCTCCCACGATCCGAACAACCGCGCGCGCGCCCGCTTCACCCGCTCGTCGGTCATCGCCAGGTTGCCGGGTGGTTCCTCGAGCACCACTTTGCGCACGTCGGCCGGATCGACCGGCACCCATCCGAACCCGGTGAGGTAGACCTCGGCGCGGCAGTGCTGCGCCTTCGTCGCGTCGTCAGATGCGAGCCCGAGACTTCGATAGCCGTTCTGCGATGGTGCGACACGCAGTCCGTAGACATCACGCGCCGGCAGGCCCGCGGCGCGCGCCAGCCCCACGAACAGCGCGTTGATGTCGGCACACTTGCCGCCGAGGCTGTTCGCCTCGAGCATGAACCGGATGTCGCCGACGCCGCAGCCGGCGGTCTTCGGATCGCGGAACGTGTTGTCGACAATCCACTCGTAGATCGCCCGCGCGCGCTCGAAGTCGGTGCCGGCGCCGCGGGTGATCGCGTCGGCGGTTTTCTTGACGATGCCGTCGGTCGGAAGGTACTTCGTGGGGCGCAGGAAGTGGCCGAATGCGGACAGATCGCGCGGCGGCGGCACCGACGGCGCTGTGAGGTCGACGCCGTGACCGCGCGTCGACACGCGGCTGGTCAGCGTCAGCACCGCGGGGTTGCCGTCCTCCCAGACCGCGGCGAGGATGTCCGGTTCGTTGGCGCCCGTCTCGATCATCACCGTCCGGCCGCCGGCGGCGTGATAGGTATCGCCGGCCGTCTGCTGGTACGGCGCTGCGGGCAGCGGCGTCGGCAGCCAGACGCGCGTCGTGTTGCTCGCCTGCAGGACCTCGACACGCGTCGTCAGCTCGAAGGTGCGCCAGCCGGTTTCGGCCGATGGCTGCAGCCGCGCACCGGCGCGGCCGCCGAGTGCGACCGCCGCCGCGCCGAGGCCCGTCCGAATCAGGAAGTCGCGACGTTTCATGGCGTGTCAGTCGTCGGCGCCGCGCCGCCGCGCTGCCTTGATTTCACCGCGCCGCTTCTTCGACGCGATCCGCTTCTCGCGCGCCGCCGCGCGCGGCCGGGTCGGCCGGCGGGTTTTCGGCCGCCGCGCCGCGTGCTGCAGCAGCGCGACCAGCCGGGCGCGTGCGGCGTCGCGATTCTGCGCCTGCGTGCGGTGCTCACGACTGTCGATCAGCAGCACGCCGTCGGCGGTCAGACGACTGCCGGCGAGCGCGGCGAGGCGCTGCTTCACCTCGTCGGGCAGCGACGAGGCGGCGACGTCGAAGCGCAGTTCCACGGCCGTCGACACCTTGTTGACGTTCTGCCCGCCCGGTCCCGACGCGCGGACGAAGCGCTCGTCGAGCTCGCTGTCGTCTATCACTATCGTGTTCGTGATCGGAATCAGCATTGCGGATTGCTGAGGTTAGAGCGCGCTTCAAAATTACCGTCGCGCAGCCCTTCAGGGCTGCCCGCGCGGCCGTTGGCAGGCCTCAAGGCCTGCGCTACGGTAGGCCGCGTAATTTTGAGACGCACGCTTAGGTTAGAACGTATCAAATCGGTAGCCGAATTGGTGCAGCCGATCGAGCGAGAACATGATCCAGCGGCCGTGCTCGGCGCGCAGGATGAGGTCGATCTGCTGCCTGAGGCGGCGCATCGT
>Ga0070686_100000665_pt1 | contig 20129 bp, 20 predicted proteins | sample KBSS23LmetaG_FD_65654 | JGI IMG/M metagenome (GOLD analysis project Ga0070686, IMG submission 65654) | Switchgrass rhizosphere microbial communities from Kellogg Biological Station, Michigan, USA - KBS S2-3L metaG | ecosystem: Host-associated > Plants > Roots > Rhizosphere ... | reverse complement strand
CCAATTACGGCCAGTCGATGGTCTACCACAAGGACGCCTTCACCTTCGCCACCGCGGACCTGGTCATGCCCAAGGGCGTCGATTGGGGCGCGCGCGAGGTCTATGACGGCATCTCGCTGCGCATCGTGCGCGATTACAATATCTCGAATGACACACTGCCGACGCGCTGCGATATCCTCTACGGCTACAAGACCCTGCGCCCGCAACTGGCTTGCCGCCTGGCCAACCTGGCCGGCTAGGCCCGAAGGGGAGGGGCGTTCGCCCGACCCCCTTCCTTGGAGGGACTAATATGCTTGACTCAGTACGCCACGGCCCCGCTTGCGAGCCCGGCGCGGCGGGAGCATGATGGGGGCTCACATGGGGAGTGATGAGGAATGATACTCTTTGTTGCGGCTGCTGTTGCGATGCAGTCATCTCCAATGTTGCCTCGCACTAGGCTCGAACAGGAGAATGCTCCGCGCATCGCGTTGTGCAGGAGACTATTTGGCCCAGATCAAACTCGGAGTTTCCGAGAACTCCTACGTGCGCGCGGAGACACTATGTCGATTATCTCCGAAGCACGACGGGCCAATCGGCGACTCGGGTCGACGGAGCTTATCCTCCAAGTCTGTGATGCATACCTCGCAGGGCGGACGGATCAGCAAATCGCAACCGAGCCTCAACGCGGCCGCTAACAAAAAGAGGGGCCGCCGAAGCGACCCCAGTGATTGATGACAATGCCCCGAAGGGCGGCGAATCCTAGGCCGCTAGATTAGCGGCGGCGGACGTGGGGCCGGACCCAAACGACGCGGGGCAAACCCCGGCGCGGTGCGCGGCGATAGCCTCGAACGAAGGCCATACAGCATCTCCAACTGTTGCCTTCAGCTAACTAATATGCCAAACGGAGAGCTTCTGACGCGGTCCGTTCCGAAGGCGCATATCAGCGCTGAAGGTGGATTGCAGATTGGGCCGGGCCTTCGGGTTCGGCCCTTTCGATTCCGGCTCTCGTTGCCGGTGCCCGTTACCTATCACATCGTCGGCGCCTCCACGGTTTGCGGGTGCATGGCCCGCTCGCCGAGCCTTAAGCGATTCGCCTCGGCCGCACAAGAGTCAATTCGGGTTAGTGGATCGGCAACCACATCGGGTTCCCAATCGGGTTGTTGCGCTCCTTCCTGATTTATGGCACTACGGCGGCAACGGAGGAACCGCCATGACTGAGAAGCAACCAAAGTTCCGTAGCCCGCCCTTCCCGTACGTAGGCCTCGGGAAGGCTCTTGCGAAAGCCGAACAGCTCTACGGTGCCGTCCGTCACCATGCGGCGGCCATACCCACAGCAGCGAAAGCGTGGGAAACGGGGCCGAAGAGCAGCGCCACTCTGCAATCGGCGGGCGCGCTTATTCAATACGGGCTTCTGGAGGATGAGGGCAGCGGCGCTAGCCGCAAGGTGAAGCTGACCCCGTTGGCGCTAAAGATTATCATGGACAAGCGCCCCGGGAGTCCGGATCGCGCGGCAGCGCTGAAAGAGGCCGCCCTGTCGCCGAAGACGTTCGCGGAACTGTTCTCGCAGTATGGCACGGCCTACGACATTGATGATTTCCTGCTCATTCATGCCCTGACTGCCGAGCGCGTCCAGCAGGGTAAGGCTCCCTATAGCGAGGACTCGGCCAAGGAGGTTCTCCGTGTTTATCGGGAGACCATAGAGGTTGCGGGACTCGTCGATTTTGATAAGGTTTCTGACGAAGGCGGGGCATCGTCAGCTCCCTCAACGTCGGCTCCGTCAACCGTGAATGCGGCGGTAGGAGACTATGTTCAGTGGGTTTCCGACGGCGTCGTCCAGTTCCCGGAACCTCGGCGTGTTCGTGCGGTTTCCGATGACGGGGAATGGGCCTTCGTGGAAGGAAGCGAGACAGGCATCGCCATGCAGGATCTAGAGATTGTCCAAGCGCCACGGTCAAACCGGCCCCCCCCGACACTAGCGCTGCCGGAGGATGACCCAACAGTCTATGATCGCGCCGATGCTCGCGACAAAGATCGGATGAAGGTCGTTTGGGAAGGGCCGCTGATTCATATCAGCGCCACGGTCGATAAGGCTGGCCTAGAACGTCTTCGCAAGAAATTGGACGCGATGGAGACGCTGCTAAGCGACGACTAGCGCCGCGCCTTTCATCGCTTCCACGCCCAGCGCCAACGATACAGCATCACCGACCACGTTTTGCGCGCGTATTGGTATTTCAGTGTCAGTTTACTGAATTCTCCCGCGACAGACCGGCTCGCCTTTGGCCGCAGCGAATGAGGAAGACTGCAACAGCGAGAGGCGCAAAAGCTAATCGACGCTGGCGAACTAAACCCCACGGACGCCGACGCCGATCGATTGCCTATTACGTCGATCAGCTAGCCGCCGACCAACGTGATATTCCACTGGCCTACCCTCGTGACGGTGAGGTCAACGTGGATCACCAAGTGAACCTCGTTCGGATGCAGAGTCCGTGGAAATAAGAGACGATCCGTCACTATGCTCACGCCAGAGATGAGGGTGTCGCTTTCGAGCAAGCAATAAGTGATATCGTTGGAAGGGGCGTGCCGATCTAGCTCGTTTGGCTCTGGCATCCGGAGGGCATCGAATAGGGTTTTCACCCTGTTGTCCAGGTCACCCCCTTGCAGGACCAGTGAGCATGGATCCTCTTGCCGAAGAAAGAGGATGTCCAAGGAACAGGTTACGCTGAGGGATTGCCTTACGAGCGGGACAAACGCCTTATCTCCGCGCTGAATCGGCGCGCATAGGTCGACCTCATCTTTCTTGAGCGGCCGCAACTCCTTCTTCTCGGACACTCCCATTGGGTCATCCCAAAACATCACCCCACCGCCGTCGCTCGGCACGCGGGCAGATCGCTTGAGCCTCTGGAGACGGCTGTGCGTATCCCAAAGATATTTCATCTGCTCATGGAGCTTCTCCCGAATCTTGTGCGCTTCGGCCAACTTGGACTTGTTGCCGCTGGCCGAGAGAGGCCCGCTATAGATGAGGTGAAACTTCATAGCGCCCCGCAACGGACAAGAGAGGTTTTCCAAGACATATAAGTCAGAGGCGCCCATCTAGCACGCCCCTCTGAATTACGGTGCCAGTTTACTTTATTGCGCGCATCGCTTTCCGCTGGGGTAATGCAGGGACACATGACCCGATTGCATCGCTGCCGCGCACCTATGTCTCGAAGCGCCCCGTCGCGTCGCGATCGCGCTCATATCGCCGGGTAACCGGAAACGCCGGCAGCCAGGATTCGCGGCGCACGATCCAGCTTTCGTAGGTCGGCATGAACTGGTCGGGGGGCGTCCAGCGCTCCCAGGTTCACTTCCACCTCGTCGCCGCTACGCCCGAAGAGGGAGGAGCCGCAGCGAGGGCAGAAAAGCCGGGAATTCCGGTGCCAGTTTACTTTATTAAAGACCCTGCGCCCGCAGCTCGCCTGCCGCCTGGCCAACCTGGCCGGCTAGGCGAGAGGGGGAGGGCTCTCCGACCTCCGGCCAAAGGATCGGTCGGAGCCGGCAGGCGAGGGGAACCGAATTTGGACTGGATCGTCGTTGATCCGAAATGACCGCCCTGGGCTCAGCGGTAGGGACAGACCCCCACGCGCGGGTCATCGTCGTGGTGGACGATACCCCCGCCATACGTGAGTCGATGCAGCGGCTGTTTGGCGCCGTCGGCCACCAGGTCTACAGCTTCGAGAGCGGCGACGCCTTTCTCGCGGCGGAGGTTCCGGCCGACGCCGATCTCGTCCTGCTGGATCTTCAAATGCCCGGCCTCGACGGGATGGAGGTGCTGCGCGCGCTCCGACAAAGACCGTCCATCCCGCCGGTGGTCGTGCTGACCGGCCATGGCGACGTGCCGCTTGCGGTGGAGGCGATCAAGATGGGGGCCGCCGATTTCGTCGAGAAGCCCTGCAAGCCGGAAGAGCTTCTCGAGTTGCTCGAGCGGGTGTGCGGCGAGCATATTGGCGTGCGGGTCCGCGAGGCCAGGCGGGCGGCGGCGCTGGCGCGGATCGGCGAGCTGTCGCCCCGCCAGCGCCAGATATTGCGGGGGGTCGCGCTCGGGCAGCCGAACAAGATCATCGCCTTCAATCTCGGCCTCAGCATCCGCACGGTGGAGGCCTATCGGGCGCAGCTCTACGACCGGCTCGGCGTCAAGAGCATAGCCGACGCCGTGCGGCTGGCCATGTTCGCCGGCGTGACGGTCCCCGAATAGGGGCGGCCTCGCCCCGACCTGCGCTCGACAGGGCCGCTCCCGCGCGGCCTCCGATCAAGCGCCGGCGGATTCAGCCGAGGGCAGAGAGAAGCTGAACCGCGCTCCGACCCCCGGCACATTTTCCGCCCACAAGCGGCCGCCATGCGCCTCTATGATCGCCCTGCAGATCGCCATGCCCAGGCCCAGGCCGGCCGCCTTGGTGGTGAACAACGGATCGAAGGCGTGCGCCAGCGCCGGCTCGGACAGGCCCGGACCGGTGTCCGTGATTTCGGTGACGATCTCGTCGCCGCGCCGCACGGACCCGATCGTGATGCGGCGGACGCTCCGCCCGCCAATTGCTTCGCAGGCGTTGATGATGATGTTGGTGAAGACCTGCTCGATCTGGACGCGATCCGCGAACACCTCATGGTCGAGCGGCACCTCGTTGACGATCGCCACCTCGCAGGCCTCGGGAAGCGCACCGGCGGAGATCACGTTGTCGATCATCGACCGAAGCATTTCGGGACGGCCCTCGACCTTGCCGCTGACGATGAACTTGCGCATTTGGCGGATGATGTCGACGGCCTTGGCGGCCTCCTGCGCGGCATATTCGGTCATCCTCAACAGGTCCTCGCTGACCCCTTCCTCGCGCTTCAACAGCAGCGCGCAGGCGGTGATGTAGTTGGTCGCGGCGGTGAGAGGCTGGCTCACCTCATGGGCGAGGGTGGAAGCCATGTTCGCCATCGCCGCCAGCCGCAGGCTCCCCTCGCGCCGGTCGACCGGACCGCCGCCCCGGGAGGGGCTGTCGTCCTCTGGCCTGGTTTTGCGTCTGTCCATGTCGCGTCTTCCTGGTGCTGTGTTCGTGGCCGAGCGCTCTGCACCATCCGGACCGGTCTGGACTTTGCAGATCAGGACAGATGCTTTCCACTTGGCCCCGTCTGTGACACTATGGCGCCCCCAGCCGCGGCCGGTTGCCGGAGGTCGCGGGAGGAGGGGGAGATGACTCCACAGGTTCGCGGGGCGGCGCTGATCACCTATCCGCAGGTCGCCCGTTTCGTCGGCCTCGATCCCCAGCGCATGCTCCGCCGCGCGGGGATCGACCCGAAGAGCTTCGCCGATCCCGACGCCCGCATTCCCGGCGGCCCCGTCGCGAGGCTGCTCGAAGACTCGGCGCGGGAGTCGGGCTGCATGGCCTTCGGCCTGTTGATCGCGGAATCGCGGCGTCTCTCGCATCTCGGGGCCGTCAGCCTCCTGGTCCGCCATGCGGGCACCGCCCGGGACGCGATCGAGGCCCTCATCGCCTTCCAGGCGCATTTCACCGAGGCCTTTGCGTACAGCCTCGAAATCGTCGGGGACGTCGCCATCCTCCACACCTCGGTCACCGGAGAGCTGGCGCAGCGGCAGCTCGTCGAAGGTGCGATGGCGATCACCTCCCGCGCGATCGGCGAGGTAACGGACGGAGGCTGGCATCCCGAATGCGTGCATTTCATCCACGCCGCGCCCGAGGACGTCACCATCCACCGCCGCGTTTTCCGCTGCCGGCTCGCCTTCTGTGAGGAGTTTTACGGCTTCAGCTTCCCCGCGGCCTTGCTCGACGCGCCCAACGCGGCCGCGGAAGCCGCGCTGGCGCGCCATGCCCGCCGCTACCTCGAATTGCTCGTTCCGCCCCCCAGCGATCAATCGGCTGGCGAAGAGGCGCGCCGGGCGCTCTATCTGCTGCTGCCGGTGGGACGCGGCACGCTGATGCAGACCGCGGCCAATCTGGGCCTGCATCCAAAGTCGCTCCAGCGGCAGCTCGGGAAGGAAGGCCGGAGCTTCGCCGGGCTGCTCAACGAAGTGCGTCGCGAGTTGGCGCTCAGCTATCTGTCCGACCCGGCCCGCTCGATCACCGCGGTCGGCGAGATGATCGGCTATGCGTCGCCAAGCTCGTTCACCCGCTGGTTTTCGGGCGAGCTCGGTATGTCGCCGGCCCGCTGGCGGGCGGAACGGCAGCAGGCGAAAACGGGCCGCTCCGGCGGCGATCCCCCGGCTGCCGCTGCGTCGGCGGCATAGTCTAATTACGGTATCGCCCAAGACCGGCAGGCAATATAGCTTGAATATCAAACGCTTGACACAGCAGTCGGCGTTTGGGTCCGCCTCCCGTCCCCCCCGGCATCGAGGCGGACCCGCTTTTTATCACGGTGCCGGTCTACTCGGTTCGATCAAGCCTGCACGGGTAATGCGCGACGAGCAGCCAGTCAGCGATACCGAAGCCCGAGGCGATCGAGCGCCGCCTGCTTGTCGATCGAACATTGCCGTATGCCGGCGAGAAATTGTTGATCTCGCGCAGCGATCTGATTGGACGCTTCTACCTGGCTCGTAAACTCTTCCAGGGGATAGGCGGCCATGATGCGTTGCAGGTCGGCCCCCTCTGCAGGGGACAGGGCCCCTGTTCCAAGCCTCGACCGGAATGCCAGAAACCTCTGAAAATCGGGACCGCGATAGAATTGGAGAAGCAGAATGGTCTTGCGAGCTCCAAGCGCCCGGATGACCTCGCGCACGGCTCGCTGCGTGGCCGCTGTGATCTGTGGCCGGACACAGTTCAGCCAGTCGAGCATCACCGCCGAAACCTCGGCTTCACGGCCCGGGTTGAGCCCTTCCAGGCGGTTCTCCTCGCGGGCTGCGGAAGGAGGATCGGGCGGGGTGCCGATGCCACCGATGTCGGGCAGGGTGGCGACGAGTTGCTCAACCAAAATGTCCGGCGTCGGCGGCCCTTGCACGGCGGCGGCGGAAAACGGTGCCAGCGCCAAAAGGACAAGCGCTCCGAGGGAGTTGCGGCGCATGAAGGCGATCTGCCACACGCGATCGCGTTTCGCCAGCATCTGCCTGAATTCCGGTGCCAACTTGCTTTATTCGACCTTGCGCCCGCAGCTGCCTGCCGCCTGGCCAACCTGGCCGGGTAGGCCTGGAGGGGAGGGGCCTCGCGGCCTCTCCCCTTATCCGGGGGGGACTGACATATTAGACTCAGCGCCTAGCTGGCAGGGTTCGGCGGCTCCGCTTTCGCGATCTCGTCGCGGTACTTGCCGATCAGGCGGGTGGATTCGTCGGCGAGCTTCTTCGCCTGCTCGATGCTCTCGCGGAGCGCCGATTGCGTCTCCTCGATCTTGATGAGCGTTTCGTCGGGAACTTTGTACGGCACGCGACAGGCCCCTCGTCACGGGGGCAGAACCTTGATCGAGGTCAATCGTTCCCCGGCTCGTCGCTTTCCTCGATAGTGGTCCATTCGCGCAACACTATCTTGGCTCCGTTCCCAAGCGAGCGATCCGCCTGGCCCGCCTTGAGAGCATCAAGCATGGCTTGATAACGCGTCTCGCGCCAAGAGCCGACAATCGCGGCTGCCCGATACCGATATTGTTGAATGCCCCTCACCTCGCGTTCGCGAGATAACGTTAACCTAAATCAATAGTTCCGCAACCGGGCTCCCCTCTGCAAAAAGGGTCCGTCACTCGGGGGAAGAGGACGGACCCTGGGAGCGGCCCGGGGGGTGTGGCCGTCGATGTGTTCCCGGTGATAGCGCCGCGCTGGTTATCGGCCGGTTAACCACAACGCTCGGAGATTACGGCAAAAAAAGGGGCCGCCGAAACAACCCCCAGTGGTTGATGACGATACCCTTACGGGCGGCGAGTCCTAGAATTACGGTGACGAATACGGTGACAGTGCACTACTTGCCGGCACGCCTATCTACCCCTCGATCCGCCCCGCCGCATCACGGTCGCGCTCATATCGCCGCGAGAGCGGGAACGGCGGCAGCCAGGCTTCGCGGCGCACGGTCCAGCTTTCGTAGGTCGGCATGAACCGGTCGGGAGCGTCCAACGCTCCCAGATTCACTTCCACCTCGTCGCCGCTGCGCCCGAACAGGGAGGAGCCGCAGCGGGGGCAGAAATGCCGCCCGGCAAAATCGCGCGTCTCGCCCTCGATCGTCACCGCATCCGCGGGGAAGATCGCGGAGGCGTGGAACAGCGCGCCGTGATGCTTTCGGCAGTCGAGGCAATGGCACAGCCCGACCCGGTACGGGCGCCCCGTCGCCACGATCCGCAGGTCGCCGCACAGGCAGGAACCCGTCACTCGATCCATCCTGCCTCTCCTCTGCAATTGATCCGTCGAACCTAGGCCGAAACCGCAATCCTGTCCCGCAATCTCGTGCGCCGGAGCCTCCGGCGCACGCCCGAACCATGGAGTTCCTATGACCGACCAGATCTTCCCTTCCTGGTGGGGTCCCGAAGGCGGCGACCCCATCCAGTGCCTCAGCCCGCAGGAGATCCAGCCCTCCTGGGTCCGGCATGAGGGCCGCTACGACGTCCAGCGTGGCCGCTGGATTCCGGACGCGCCGCCGGCCGCGCCGGCGGACCGCCTGCCGCCACTGGCCCGCCAGCGCCGCGCCGACCTGTTCGCGATCGCCGCGGCCGAGCGCGTTCCTGTCGCCCCCGGCGCGCTCCGTACGGAGATCATCGCCGCGATCCGCGCGAAGCGGGCAGGCGCATGATACGCCTGCTCGCCATCGCGGCCGGCCGCGCCGAAACAGGCCCCTTGCGGAATCGCGCGAAGTGGTGAAACCTGCCTCGTCGGCACAATGATTTCGGGGGGAGTCGTGCGATGAGGCGGACGCGCAAGGTATCCCGGCGATCCTTCTTCGCCACCGTGGCCGGAGGCGCCGTCATGGGCGGCAGCGCGACCGCCCTGCTCACCGGCCAGGCCCTGGCCCTTGTTCAGGGCTGCAGCGACAACGATCCCGCGTCCAGCGGCGATCCCGGCGGCCATGGCCGACGCTGCCAGGGCACGTCGGAGACGGGCGTCACCGATTCCGACCCGACCGATGCTGGCGGCCACGGCCGCGGCCCGAGCGCCCCGCGCACCGGCACCGGGATCACCGATTCCGATTCGGGCGACCCGGTGGGCGGCGGCCGCGGCAACCGCCCGGGGCAGAACGTCAACCCGCGCGCTTATACGGGCGTCACGGATTCGGACAGCGGGCCCAATCACGATCCCGTCGGAAGCGGGCGCGGCAGCGGCCCGGTCCAGTCCCGCGAGCAGCAGAGTTGCGCCGCCTGGCGCGCGCGCGAGGACGCGATCCAGCGCCAGCTCTCGCAATTCCCTTACTGGTCGGATCAGCAGATCAACGCGGCCGCCCAGACGCGCGACTGGCTCGGGGGCGTCGCCAATCCCACCGGCGATCCGGAGGACAGATGGACCACGGGCGCGCGGGTGACCCGCGGTCCCCAGGCCGCTGCCGTCGACAATGTCTGCCGGCAATACGGGCTCTCCTGCGGCCAGAATACCGACATCCGGATGGCGGCATCGGCGCAGGGACAGCTCGACAATCTGATCCGGCAGGCGCTCGCTGCGCGCGGCCAGCGCCAGGCGCTCGAGAACGAGCTCTACCGCGTGCGCCAGAGCATCGGGCGAAGCTGCTGACGAGCCCGCTGTGGCGACCTGAGGCGCCCGCCAGGAGCCCGCTGACCTCACGCGCTTGAGAGTCCGCCGTGCTGGCACGGCAAGGAAACACCGCATCGTCGCCTTGGCCCGACGCCGTAAATCCCTATCGGCGGCGAGAGTGGCGCCGCCGCAACCTCTCGACTGCCAGGCTCACGGCGTCCCCGAAATTGGTCCGCGGATGGGCGGCGCAATAGGCGTCGAGCTGGCCCCAGATGGCGTTGCGCACGTCGGCTCGGGCCTGCGCATTCCGATGGGGGCCTCCGTAGCGTTCGAACGCGGTCAAATAGCCCCAGGCCCATTGCTCCATCCTTCTCGCCCTCTCATCCCTCCACCTGGCGTAGCCATCCTCTTCCGACCATCTCGCGCTCCCATCGGAATAATAGCGCGCCCGCGTCCAGTCCTCGCAGGTGCCATAGGCGATCGAGATCTCTCTGTGCGGACTCGCCGCGGGGGGCGGGGCTGGTTGCAATGCCAGCGCCAGCGCCGCCAGCATCACTCCGGCTTCTCCACGGCCACAGGCTTCGCCGGCGTGCCGCCGCTTTTGGCGCGTTGCGGATCGCGCCCCTTCGACTGAGGGCCATTTCGCGAAGCGTTCAGGGAGCGGTCCTCGTTCCGATGGTCCAGCGCCGCAGCCGGTCGACCGGGCGGTCGGAAGACGGCGGCTTGAGCGCGATCTTGACCCACCTTCAATTGCCGATCCAGCCCCAATCGATGGTGAGGAAAGCTGATCTGACGCGCCTGAGCCTCGCGCCGCCGCCCGGCGGCCGCCCCGCGCTCAGCCCTGGGGTCGGCGGCTGCCGGTGCCGCGGATCGGCCGGTAGAGGATTTCGCAACGGCCCGGCCTGCGAAGATCGTTGCTGAAGATGATGTGATTGTTCCGCGGGACCGAGAACCATTCCATGCCGACGATCCCGGTCCGGGCGCCCTCATGATAGCGGTCTGCCCGGTGAAGCCGCTCCATGAGGTCGAACATCACGGTGCCGCACACATCGGGATCGGCCGTCAGGCGGACCATCGCAAGCCTGCGATCGGCCGGCGAGAACAGGAACTCCGCCTGCAACGCGACCTCGCCCATCCGATAGGGCGCCGTCGCGAGCAGGTCCTGGTCGAGGATCCGGGCGGGAGGCTCCTGCGCCGTCGGCCGCGCCGCCCCGGCTGAAGCCTGCACGACCTCCTCGGGGCTCATCCCCCATTGGGCATATTCCCAGCCGGCGTCCGCCGGCGACCCGAACGCCAGCGCGACCGCGAACAGCGCCGCTCTTCCGGATGACGAGCCCCACCCCATGGGCCCCGTTTCTAGCACGGCGAGGATTTCCGGGCCAGCCCGGCCCGGCGGTCGTCGCCCCGATCGATCCAACCGAAGGAACACCTTATGGCCACGCTCGCCGCGCTCAAGACCCGCATCATCCTCGACACCAACCGCGACGACATGGGCGCGGGCGGCGAGCTCGAGCAGGCGCTCACGGACGCGATCGCCGACGCGATCGAGCTCCATGCCGACACCCTCTTCTGGTTCAACCGCGCCTCCGCCACCGCCGCGACTGCCGCCGGCACGGCGACCGTCGCGCTCCCCGCCGGCCTGCGCATCGCGCTGTCGGTGACGTATCTCGGCGCGCCCCTCCTCAAGGTCCCGCTCGCCGCGATCGAGGCCGCGGCCGACGCCGCCGCGCCCGCCGCCGGCCCGCCCGCGCGCTGGGCCGAGGAAAGCGGCGCGATCCGGCTCGATCCCGTGCCCGACGCCGCCTATGCGCTCGGCGTGCATGGCATCGCCGAGCTCGGCGTGCCCGCGCTCGCCAACGCCTGGACCGAAGAAGGCGTGCGGCTGATCCTCGCCGAGGCCAAGAAGATCCTGTTCCGCGGCCCTTTGCGCGACACCGAAGGCCTGGCGCTCGCCGCCGACGAGGCGCGCGAGGCGCTCGCCCGCCTCCGCCGCGAGACCGCCCGCCGCGCCGCCGCCCCGCTCGCCGCCGGGCTGCCCGGCGCGGCCGGCTTCGACATCCGCATGGGGTGAGGCGGGGATGCGCAACTTCTTCGAACCCGCCGCCGCGCCCGCTTGGCTCAGGCCGGTGCTGAGCTCGATCCGCGCCGCGCTCGGCGACATCTGGCCGGCGCCGCTCCGCCTCAAGGATTACGCCGCCGCCGACCTCCCCGCCGCCGCCGACTTCGCGCAGGGCCTGGCCTGGGACGCGACCGCGGGCCGCGTCACCTGCTCGACCGGATCGGCCTGGGCCCAGCTCCAGCCCTACGACGCGACCCTCGCCGCGCTCGCCGCGTTCAACGCCAACGGCCTCCTCGCCCAGACCGCCCCCGACAGCTTCGCCGCGCGCACCGTCACGGGCACCGCGAACGAGATCGCGGTCGCCAACGGCAGCGGCGTCGCCGGCAACCCGACCCTCTCGCTCCCCGCGGCCCTCACCTTCACCGGCAAGACCGTCACCGGCGGCACCTTCTCGGGCGTCACCTTGTCCGGCACCACCAATCTCCCGGGCTCGGGCGCGATCGAGTCCGGCGGCAATCTCCGGCTCGGCGCGGCGAGCTTCAGCGGCGCCGTCCCGCGCCTCGGCGTGAAGGGCCCCACCGCCGATTGGGCGGCGCAGCTCGAAGGGGTCGCCACCGCCGGCAATTCCTACGGCCTTCGCGTGCTCGCGGGCACCAACGCGAGCGATTTCGCGCTCAGCGTCCGCGATGCCGCCAACACCGCGGACTTCCTCAGCGTCACCGGCCAGGGCAAGGTCGGCATCGGCGCGGTCGCGACCGTCAGATTGCAGGCGACGGGCGCCTCCGCCGCCTCGGGCGGCACCCCGATCGTCCGCCTCACCACCGGCACCGGCGCCGCGATCGACGAGAGCATCGAGATCGGCGTCCACGACGGCGATTATGCCTGGCTCCAGGCGATCAAGCAGGGCAGCGCGACGCGCAATTTCGCGATCAATCCCGGCGGCGGCAGGGTCGGCATCGGCACCAACGCGCCGCAAAAGGCGCTGCATGTCGTGGGCAATGGCGGCGCGCTCTGCCTCGACACCAGCGGCGACGCGCCGTCCTACGCCCAATATCGGGTCGGCGCCTCGGCGGGCTGGGAGGTCGGCATGGCCGCCAGCGGCGATTCCTACAGCTTCTTGTGGAGCTACGGCACGTTCGGCGCGGCGAGCGCGAAGCTGGCGCTCACCAGCAGCGGCAATCTCGGGATCGGCACGACCGGCGCCTTCGGCAGCGGCGCCGGCGTCATCGGCATCGCGAACGCCGTGACCGTCCCGAGCACCAACCCGAGCGGCGGCGGGGTGCTTTACGTGGATGCCGGGGCGCTGAAGTGGCGCGGCTCGAGCGGAACGGTCACCACGCTCGCGCCCGCCTGAGGGCTGCCCATGCCTTCTCCCTCTCCCCTTGGGGGAGAGGGCCGGGTGAGGGGTGACTATGGCAGTTTCAGATCACCGGGCGAGGCGTCGGGCACTGCTCCTCGATTTGCGCCATCAGCGCGGCGTGCCGCCAGCCGCGGGCCGTTTCAGCATAGTCGTCCCGCGCTTGCGCATTGAGCTGCCGGGATGCTCGATCGTCCATCTCAGCGGCTTTCGCCAAACATTCCACCGAGGTCAGCATCCCGGCGCTCTCGGCCTTGCTGGTGGCAGTGTCAATTCTAGTGGGTTTGTAAACTGCATGATCGCCCGATCCGGCCTGGCGATTTGGCTTGCTGGGCGAAGCCCGACTGTACAGACTCCCGCCATGAAGATCGCGATCTGCGTGCCGCATTACGGGCCGCTCAAGGCGCAGTTCGTCTCGTCCCTGGCGGGCCTGCTCACCGCGACCGCGGCCGCGACCATCGCCTATAACGGCGCGCCCACGCAGCCGGAGATCGCGACCCTGTTCGAGGAGGACGGACCGCTCGAATATAAGCGCACGCGGCTCGTGAAGCGCGCGCTCGCCTGGGACGCCGATTACGTCCAGTGGATCGATTCCGATCAGACCTTCCCGCCCGGCGCGATCTTCCGCCTGGCGGGCCACGACCTGCCGGTCGTGGGGTGCAACTATCTGAGCAAGGGCAATCCGGCCCACCCGACCGCGCTCGATCTCAGCGGCGGGCGCATCGTCACCACCGCCGACAAGGCCGCCGGCCCGCCCGAGATCGTCGGCGCCGTCGGCCTCGGCTTCTGCCTGGTCAAGGCGCCGCTGTTCGAGAGGATTCCGATGCCCTGGTTCGCCTCGGACATCGACGATCAGGGCAATTTCGTCACTGGCGAGGACGTCCATTTCTGCAACCAGGTCCGCCGCGCCGGCCTGTCCGTCCATCTCGATCACGGCCTGTCGATGGAAATCGGCCATGTGGCTGAGACGGTGAGGATGAACACCGATCTCGGGGCGCGCGCGGATGCCGCCGACCTCGCAACTCGGCCTTGAGATAGCGAGTTGATTTCGCAGATGGCGGCCTTTGAGATATCGGAACACTCGCCGCCGCCGTAAACCGGCGCCCCTAGACGGTTTTGCCACAGCTTCAACGCGGGGAAGCGCCGAATCGGCTTGCCGAGCAAGCGCGGACCGTCCAGAATCGGGCAATGAAAATCGCGATATGTATACCGCATTACGGTGATGTTAAGGCAAGGTTTCTCGAAAGCCTCGCTAACGCCGTCGCACACACAATGGCGGCTCGGATCAACTATCGCCGAGTGATTACGCAGCCGATGATTTGGACATCTGCGATCGGTTCACCTAGCATCGACACTAACAGAAATGTTCTCGTCCAGCAGGCACTAAAATGGGGCGCAGATTATATCTTATTCTGCGACTCTGACATGACATTCCCTGGCGATGCGCTGCTGAAGCTCCTTGCAGCTGACCAGCCCGTCGTTGGGTGCAACTATGCTCGTCGCAGCGGCAAGGGCGCGACAGCAGCGCGTGACAGTTCTTCTGGCCTTTGCCCGATCGAGGCGGGCAGCGGACTTGAGAGGGTGGACTATCTCGGCCTCGGCCTGTGCCTGATTAACAGTCAGATTTTCGATTCGCTAAAGCACCCATGGTTTCGAACAACCATCGGGGAAAACGGTAAAGTCGAGGAGGGCGAGGACGGATTTTTCTTTGCTGCGCTTCGCCGCGCCGGCGTACCCGTCTTTGTTCACCATGATCTTTCAGAAGAAGTCGGGCATCTCGCCGAGCGAGAGCTGAGGCTTTCCGACCTTGAGGGGAGAAGCGATGTTGGTTCCATTCGCGCCCCCACCGGGGCTCAATAGCGACGATACGACGTTCAAGGCCGAGGGTCGCTGGGTCGACGGCAACAATGTTCGGTTCCGCAACGGAGCGCCAGAGGTCATAGGCGCATTTAAAGCACTCTTCGCCGGCACGCTGACAGGCAGCTGTACCAACATTTTTGCTTTCAACCGCAGCGGTACTGTTACGATCGCCTACGCGACCGACGCCAAGCTCTATGTCGGGACTGGCACTGCCACTCCGAGTGACCGCACACCCACCGGACTAGGCACAATCTACAATTGGTCGCTAGCTGAGTGGGGATCGACTCTTCTAGCCGTGCCCGGCGACGGCAAGCTGTATGAGCAAGCCGGGGCCTCAACCGCAACGGAAGTGGTCAACGCGCCAGACCGAATCACTTGTATGCTCGTAACGCCGCAGAGGCAGGTTCTCGCGTTGGGTTGCAACGAAGAAGGCTCGGGCACTTTCAATCCACTGTGCATTCGTGGCAGCGACTTGGAGGACTATACTGATTGGACCACGACCAGCACGAACAACGCCTTCGAACACATCCTCGACGGGCCCGGTCAGATTGTGGCCGCCCGCATGGTAGGCCCCTATGTTGCGGTCTGGACCACGGCACACCTGTATCTGGGCCAATACCTTGGGGACCCCGGTCAGACGTACAGGTTCGACCGAATAACCGAAATACCCGGACCAATCGGGAGTAATGCAGTCACGACCCACAAGGGCATCGCGTACTGGCTCGGCGCCGACATGTCAGTGTGGCAGTGGACTCCCGGAGCTATTCCAGCGAAAATACCCTGCCCCGTCAGCCGGGAACTCCGGTCCGCCCGACCGCCGGCACTGTCAAACCGCAACCGTGTCACCATGCATCCGATTTCGGCGTTCGATGAAATTTGGATGCACAATCTATTCGTTGACGGAGACGGAGGCGGATATTTCGCGTTCAATGTCGAAACACTCGCGTGGTTCAAGGGCGCCCAGTTTAACAGACTGGGGGCTCTCGATAGCGCCGCGATCGCAAATATCACCTCTGATGGATCTATGACCCTTATGGCTGGCTTAAGCCTCGGGAACAGCACCATCTATGAACACGAAGCGCGCTTAGGCGATCTTGGCCCGTCGGCCTTCCGTATTGTGAGCGGCGATCAGTACATCGACAATTCTCAGAGAAGGATGATGATTCGAGGCTATCGGCCGGACCACACATTCATGCCCGGAGGATATGATCTGACGCTCTTTGTCCGAAACACTCAGGAGTCCGCAGCTGTAACTAAGGGCCCTTATTCGATAAGCGGCTCGCTGGAAAAGAAAGACTTTCGGGCATCGGGCAAGATTGTCGCCGTCAAGATGAGCTCTGACATAGGCGGTCCCTACGTGGGCGGCATCAGTTTCGGCAAATCCCTCTTCGACATCGTCCCCCTAGGCAAACGATGACCCACCCCGATTGGGCGGGCTATCGCCGATTCCGCCCTCTGTTCGCAGAGGCGATGGACCCGGCTTTCTACCCGATCGACCATCTCGACGCGCTCCTGCTCTCCGGTCGGGCGCGGCTGTTCGTCGGAGAGGAGGCGGCAATCGTCGCCGAGATCAGGGCCTATCCCGGCGGCGCGCGCGCCGTCCACGGCCTCGTCGCTGCCGGGCGTATCGAGGAGATCGTCGACGCGCTCATCCCCCGGGCCGAGGCCTGGGGCAGGGCGCGGGGCTGCACCCACGCCGTCGTCGAGAGCCGCGCCGGCTGGATGCGGGCGCTGAGGCTCCATGGCTACGAACCGCACCAGGTGGCGCTCCGGAAGGATCTGTCGCCACTCTGGCCCATATCCACATTCCGGGCAGGAACATCCTCGACTCGGTAAATCGCAATGTCCGCCAGCGACCCATCGCGGACGTACGGGTTTCAGCTATGTCAGGGTTATCTTGACAACAGGCTGTCGGGTATGTCAGGTCATCCCTGACGAGTCTGGGAGTTCCTATATGCACCGCTTGCTGCGCTGTTCATTCTGTCGAAAGAGCGAGAAGGAGGTTGCCCGCCTCATCGCAGGAGCCAAAGGCCACATCTGTGACGATTGCGTGGAGTCGAGCTTGGCGATCCTCAGGGCTTCACCCTCGACGGAGCTTCCCGAGGACGCACTTTTATCCTCGCTGCCGGCATGCGACGCGGCAGTCGATGCGGCCCGTGAAGTGCTGCAGCGTCGTGTCCGGCTGTTGCGCGAACGCGGAGTCAGCTGGGACGCAATTGGCCGGAAGCTGGGTGTCTCTCGCCAGTCGGCTTGGGAGCGGTTTAGCTAGCCCAACTTGCACCGCTCAGGAATGCCCGCTTTCCACCCATAGCGGACCGGCAGCTATCGACCCGTTGCGGACGTTCGGCAGCCATGTAACCTACTCGCCATGAGCCGCCGCCTTTCGGATGAGGAACGGGAGATAAGGAGCAGCCGAGGCATTCCGTTTGGAAGATGGTGGCCGATCGCCGCTCTCCTCCTTGCCCTTGTCTTCGCCTCGATGGACCTCGCGTTGTTTGAACGTTGCACTGGGAAGTCGCTGGAGGGAGGCGGCCGAGCCGGCGCGTTGATCCGATTGGCCCTTGCATATCCCTGCAGCCCATTTCTCCTGCGAGATTCAGTACTTGAATGGTTGCTGCTCGCCGGAATGTGGATGCCAATTCCTTTTGCTGTGCTGAACTGGCGTTGGGCTAAACGTCACGAAACATATTGGGATCGCATACGCAAAAGGGAGAAGCAAAGAAGAGCCGCGAAACGTGCTCGAAAGGCTCTTCGAGAGATCGAAACCGAGGATCTTTGAGAGCCGCCGACATGTCCGCTTTCCACCCGTAGCGGACAAAGCCAGGGGCCGCCGATGCGCTCATTCCCCCGGCGCGATCGGCAACCCGGAACGACCTCGTCAACCTCCCGCGCCTTCTCTATTCACGAGGTTGCGCGAGGTGATCCGATAGGAAAGGCGGCCCGAACATCGGCCGGCGGAAAGGACGGCATGAGCGATCGCACCAAAATGCTGCTCCGGCTTTGGCGTGCCTCCAATCTTGCGCAGATCGCCCTGGCGATCTGCGCCTGGATCTGGTTCGCCGCCGAGCTCCTCGGGCCTGTCACCTTCGCCTTGCTGGTGGTCTCTGTCGTCGGCGGACAGGCGCTACGGATCGCCTACAACCGGTCCCTTCGGCGCGACAGGCAAGCTCTGGCCGCCGCCGAGGCGGGGAACGACGCCTAGCGGCCCGTTGCGCGCCCGCTGACCGCGACGCTCTGCTAGGGCCGGTTCTTCCGCAGTGTGTGCAGGACCACCACAGCCGCGACGATCGGCCCGCCGGCCATGATCAGCAGGACCGCCAGAAACATGATCTTGTGGGCCGTGCTCATTCCCGCTCCTCCGGCGGCTCATCCGTGACCGTCTCCGCGCGACGGCTCTGCCGCGGTGCGTCGGTCGTCGGCCCGCCATAGCACGCCGCGCCGCCGCCGCATCACGACCAACCACAGCAAACCCAAGGGCGCCCTCACGGCGCCCTTTTTCACGAAGGAACCGCCATGGGCCTCAGCTCCTCCAAGACCAAGACGACGTCGAACACCTCGCAGAACACGAACCAGAGCGAAAACGCCACCACCACGCCGGTCACGCCCGACTGGCTCACCCAGGCGGCGCAGGATTATGTCGGGCGGATCGGCGCGTTCGGCGACATGGATCCGAACTCCTTCGTCGCGCCCGCTTCGCCGCTCCACCAGATGGCCTGGCAGAACGCGTCCAGCCTCGGCGACTGGCGCGGGCAGGCGGCGACCGCCGCGCAGCTCGCGCTCCAGGCCGGGAGCGGCGGCCCCAATCTTGCCGGGGCGGGCGGCGCGATGGGCCGCTGGGCCGGGCTCGCCGGCCTGACCCCGGCGCCCGAGCGCGCGCGCTTCATGGGCTCGGCCCCCGCCGCCGTGCTCGGCGGCTCGGCCCGGAGCGCGGCGAACGCGCTCGGTAACGACAAGCTCATGCCCGCCCATCCCGGCGAGCTCCCCAGCCCGGCCGCGAGCGGCTTCGGGGATGCGGGCGGCGGCGCTTCGGGTCCGTTCAACTATCGCGCCCCGGAGATCGCGGGCACGCCCGCCCCGGCCATGTCCGCGGCGCAGCACGTCACGCTCGGCCCCGCCGCTTTGGTCGGCGGCCAGGGCTACAGCGCGCCCCGGCTCGGCAACGCCCCCGGCTATGCCGCCGCGCGCACCGGGGCGCCGATCGGCGCCAATGCCTATGGCTACACCGCGAGCCAGGTCGGCGCGCCGGAGATCGCGGGCACGCCCGGCGCGACCGCGAGCAATGCCGATCCCGCCAGCCTGCTCACCAATCTCGCCGCCTACCAAAATCCCTATCGGGAGCAGGTCGTCAGCGCGGCCCTCGCCGATTACGACAATCATGCGGCGCAGCAGCGCGCGGCGCTGGAGGCGCGGGGCGCGGCGGCGGGCGCGTTCGGCGGCTCGCGCTTCGGCATCGCCCAGGGCCAGCTCGAAGGCGATCTCGCCCGCGGCCGGGCCTCGCTCGAGGCCGGCCTGCTCGATCAGGGCTTCGACGCCGCCGCCGCCCTCTCCGGCGCCGATGCCGCGAACCGCCAGGCCGCGAGCCTGTTCAACGCGCAGAACCGGATCGGGATCAGCCAGTTCAACGCGGGCCAGGATTACAATCGTGCGCTCTCCCAAGCGCAACTCCGCCAGCAGGCCGCGCTCGCCAACCAGGAGGCCGGCAATGCCGCCGCCGCCCAATATGCGCAGGGACAGACCCAGGCCAGCGCGCTCGACGCCGGCGCCGCCAACCAGTTCGCGCTGGACGATGCCGCGCGGCGGGACCAGGCCGCCCAGTTCGGCCTCACCGAGCAGCAGCAGCGCGATCTCGCTTCGGCCGGCTACGCCAATGACGCCGCCAGATATGGCGCGGACTCGGCGATGCAGGCGGCGCTCGCCAACCAGGCCCTGCTCGGCCAATACGATCTCGCCCGGTTTGGCGCCGACACGGGCGCCGCCGCCAGTCATGCCGCCGCGCTCAACAGCGGCGCGCTCGCCGCCTATCAGGGCGATCTCCAGCGCGCGCTCGCGCAGGCGCAGCTCGGCGCGCAGGCCGGCCAGTTCAATGCCGGCGCCAATGCCGTCCTGGCCCGGTTCGACGCCGGCCAGGCCGACAACGCGGCGAACCGCCGGCTCCAGGCGGCAGGCATGCTCGGCAGCCTCGCCAGTGATTACGGCGCCGGCACGCGCGCCGATCTCGCCACCATGGCGCAGCTCGGCGACCAGCAGCGCGC
>Ga0070686_100000662_pt1 | contig 20176 bp, 16 predicted proteins | sample KBSS23LmetaG_FD_65654 | JGI IMG/M metagenome (GOLD analysis project Ga0070686, IMG submission 65654) | Switchgrass rhizosphere microbial communities from Kellogg Biological Station, Michigan, USA - KBS S2-3L metaG | ecosystem: Host-associated > Plants > Roots > Rhizosphere ... | reverse complement strand
AACTCGTATTGAACCTGCGAGATCGCTACCAATCCCTCCGGGGGACATGCACGTCGCAATCGCCACTGCCTCGCCCGCGCTCGAACCACCCGGGGTTTTTGAAAGATCGTGGGGATTGTTTGTCCGGCCAAACACCGGATTGTCGCCCGTGTAATCCATCGCCATCTCGGATGTATTGGTCTTGCCGAGAATAATCGCACCGGCGTCTTTAAGTCGTGCGACAACAGGCGCGTCTCGCTTTGGCACGTAGGCAGCGCACCTTCTCGAGCCACTAGTGGAGAGCAGGCCCGCGGTCTCGATAGTGTCTTTGATTGTGAGAGGCACGCCGTGCAACGGCCGATCTGTCAGCTCACGCTCTGCCCGTCGTGCCTGGTCCAACACGTCCGGAGCTAACGTGACTATCGCGTTCAATCGCGGGTTCAGTTTTTCGAGCTGCTGCAAATGCGCTTCGACAACTTCGACCGGCGATACTTCTTTCGAGCGGATCATCTGCGCGAGCGTTGTCAGGTTGTTTTCAATTAGCGACATGATTCACGTTCTTCTCTGTGCAGAGAAATCAAATCACAACTCCACTCGACAGCGTGTTTTGCTTTTCTTCAACTTCTTCCTATAATCCAAACTGCTTGTCCAAACTCGTTCATCACCTGCCTAAACCGATCCGAATATCCACTAAGTTCGCGGCCGGCGGCAAAGGAGGGCTTACTTGGCTATACGTTTGAGCAGGACGTTTGTCTTGCGCAAGCTGCATCAGCTTTCCGGAATTGTCCCGCTTGGTCTTTTTCTTCTAGAACATTTTTATACCAATTCCAAAGCGCTAACAGGGGCGGCGGATTTCAATGACGCCGTGAAAGACCTCCAGTCGATCCCCTACATCCTGTTCGTGGAAATCGGCGGCATCTTTATACCGCTCATCTATCACGCCGTCTACGGTTTGGTGATTACTGTTGAAGCGCGACCCAATAATCTCGCGTATCCGTATCCCCGCAACTGGTTCTATTTGATTCAAAGAATTACCGGCATCATCCTCTTCTTCTTTATCACCTTCCACGTTCTCAATTTCCGCTTCGGAATGGTGCCTGGTCTGAACACCCACTCCGTCGCGCACGAACCTCAACGCGCATTCGAGATCGTTGCGACTGAGTTTCGAATGGTCCCGATCTTTCTCGTGTATCTCGTTGGAATCATTTCAACTGTCTGGCATCTTGCGAACGGCATCTGGTTGTTCCTGGTTGATTGGGGAATCACGATTGGCGAACGCGCGCAACGCCTGACTGGTTACGCCTGTATCGCGTTCGGCGTTGTGCTGCTGCTCGTGGGTGTCAACGCCGCCGTGGCGTTTGTTCGGCCCGGTGGTCTACTCGGAGGCATTCTTTAATCAATGGCAACGAATGATTTGAAGATCGCGATCGTCGGCGGTGGCCTTGCGGGTCTGGCGGCGGCGATGAAGATCGCTGAAGCCGGCCATGCAGTTGATCTGTTCTCAGTGGTGCCCGTCAAACGCTCGCATTCAGTGTGCGCGCAGGGCGGGATCAATGGCGCAGTCAATACCAAGGGCGAAGGCGACTCGACCTGGGAACACTTTGACGACACTGTTTATGGCGGAGACTTCCTCGCCAACCAACCACCTGCCAAAGCGATGTGCGAAATGGCGCCCGCGATTATCTATCTATTCGATCGTATGGGCGTGCCGTTTTCCCGAACACCGGAAGGTCTACTCGACTTCCGTCGCTTCGGTGGTACCAAACACCATCGCACCGCATTCGCCGGTGCATCGACTGGACAACAACTTCTTTATGCACTCGATGAACAGGTGCGTCGCTACGAGGTTGCGGGGAAAGTCAGGAAATTTGAGCACTGGGAAATGATGTCGCTCGTGCTCGACGATCATCAGGTGTGTCGCGGGTTGATTGCGATGGACCTGCAAACGCTCGAGCTCAAAGCGTTCCCTGCCGATGCAGTGATCGTCGCCACCGGTGGTCCAGGTCTCATCTTCGGCAAATCGACGAATTCGATGGTGTGCACCGGAAGCGCTGTATCCGCCTGCTATCAACAAGGCGCTAAGTATGCGAACGGTGAGTTCATCCAGGTCCATCCAACTTCGATCCCCGGCGAAGACAAATTGCGTTTGATGTCCGAATCCGCTCGCGGTGAAGGCGGACGAGTTTGGGTGCCACGCAAGAAAGGCGATACGCGCTCACCTTCGTCGATTCCAGAAAACGAACGTTTGTATTTCCTTGAGGAGAAGTATCCCGCCTACGGCAATCTCGTTCCGCGCGATATTGCAACTCGCGAGATCTTCCAGGTCTGCCTTGAGGGAATGGGTGTAGGTGGTGGCAATCAGGTCTACCTGGATCTAACTCATATCCCCGCCGACATGTTGGATCGAAAGCTCGGCGCGATACTCGAAATCTACGAGATGTTCGTAGGCGACGATCCGCGTCACGTGCCGATGCGCATCTTCCCGGGCGTTCACTATTCGATGGGTGGATTGTGGGTTGACTACGATCAGCGCACAAATATTCCAGGGCTGCTCGCAGCAGGTGAATGCGACTACTCGATTCATGGAGCAAATCGTCTTGGCGCAAATTCTTTAGTGAGCTGTGTGTTTGGTGGATTTGTCGCTGCACCAGCTGCGATCGAGTTTGCGAAGAACGTTGAACGAAACGGCTCTAACGGCTCGAAGATTTACGATCAAGAGCTACAACTTCAGCGCGAGATCAACGAGGGGCTCATCAAGCAAAGCGGCAATGAGAACCAGTACGTTCTCCACCAGGAGATGGGCCAGTGGATGACTGACAACGTTACCGTTATTCGTTACAACGACAAGTTGAAAGCGACGGACAACAAACTACTCGAGCTAATGGATCGCTACAAACGAATATCGATTAACGATTCAAATCTGTGGGCCACGATGGCACTACCGCATGCCCGACACCTTGCGAATATGCTCGAGCTTGCCCGGGTGATTACGCTTGGTGCCTTGAATCGCAATGAATCGCGCGGCGCGCACTACAAACCAGATTTTCCCGATCGCGACGATGAAAATTTCTTAAAGACCACGATAGCCGAGTATTCGGGCGAGGGACCGGTTATCTCCTATGAACCGGTCGACATAGGGTTAATCAAGCCACGGAAGCGCGACTACAGCAAAGGAAAGAAAGAAGCTGCCGCTGCGGCCGCACCAAAACAGGGCGCGCCACAGTTCGTGTCTTCAGGCTCCGAACAAAAACCACAGAACATCAGCGGCCCGGTTATATGGAGTCAGAACAAAGAACGTGTGAACGATCCACTGGCTGACGATGCCACTCGTCGTGAACAGAACAAGCCCATTGAGGATGCGGGAGGAAAAGGGAACAACTCATGAGTGCAGGTCACGAACCGACGTCGCGAGCGGGAAGAACGCCTCCCAAATCCGTTGAGATCCACATCCGCCGCCGGGCCAACCCTGATTCTTCGCAGTACTGGGAAGAATTTGAGGTTCCGTACCGGCCAAATCTCAACATCATTTCCTGCTTGATGGAGATTCAGAAGAACCCCGTCACCAAGGCAGGTACCCGAACGACTCCACCCGTCTGGCAGATGAACTGTCTCGAGCAGGTGTGCGGCATCTGCACGATGGTTGTGAACGGCCGCGCTCGGCAGTCGTGTTCTGCGCTGATTGATAATTTAGAGCAGCCGATCAAACTCGAACCAATGTCGAAGTTTCCGAACGTGCGCGATCTTGTAGTTGACCGATCGCAAATGTTCGATCACCTGCGACGCGTGCATGCATGGATCGATCTTGATGGAACACACGATCTTGGACCTGGACCACGAATGGATCAGGACGAGGTGCAGGAACGTTATGCCTACTCAAGATGCATGACATGTGGTTGCTGCCTCGAAGCATGTCCTCAATACGACGGTGACAACTACATTGGGCCACAGGCGATAGCCCAGGTACGCCTCTTCAATATGCATCCAAGCGGCAAGATGAATCGCGAAGACCGGCTGGAAGGAATCATGGGCGACGATGGAATCACCAATTGCGGCAACGCGCAGAACTGTGTGAAGGCCTGCCCGATGAGTATTCCCCTCACAAAGGCGATCTATGAAGAGAACCGAGAGACTGTGGTTCACGGCCTGCTCGGATGGCTCAAGCACTAACGCTACTGCAAGAAATCGAACGAGAGCGAAGTGACCGATTTCAACTACCGACGCTTTCGTCTAAGCAGAAATCGGTCGCTTCTCTGCCGTTCCGTAGGCCTTTGGACGAGCTCTTAACGGTCTCGCATTTGCTTTTCCAAAACTGGAATTTAATACTTCGAGTATCTGGAATTACACCCGACTACTTCCAGATAAATTAAGCAGCGAAAAGTGTTGACAGGGCAAAAGCCGCTCTGCAAATATTGTCCTTGCGAAAACCACCTGCTACTTGCACTAAGACCCCGAACTAAAACTCACTCACAAATATTTAGACGCCATGAAGGTCGTTGTACTAACCCTTCTGATCGCACATCTGTATGGCTTGCCTCGCCCCGCAACGTTTGAATCGTTGCCGAGTGAAGTAATTCAGATGAAGGAAAAAGAATCGCGCACGACGGCGGAGCAGAAAATAGATTCACAGTTGCTCATAGCCATCAAGCAACAGCGCGGTCGCAGATCAGATACACCGATTGAGGAAGTTAAGTTACGACGAGACAGTAAGAATCGTGTTCTAGTGGATGTGCGGGTCCCCGTCACGAAAAAGATCCTTGCGGCGCTTAAGAACCATGGAGCCAAAGTTATTTCAACTTCAGCGCGCGATCATTCGATCATCGCTTACATCGCGCTAAACAAGATCGAATCCGTCGCTGAATTGAAAGAGGTGAAATTCATCATGCCTGCAGCTGAAGCAACAACCAACTGACACGCACCTCTTTTGCTTCCACAGCAGCTCCCTGAACCCAATAAGCCATTTTGGATCGCCCGAACCCGACAAAGGAGCCTGTCATGCACAGAACCAGCTCGAGAACACCACGCCATAAGACCCCCAAGCGCTCACGAAATCGCCGTAGATTCCTGATCACTTTAGTCTTCTTCCTTTGCAGTGCGATCGCCATAACCAGCACTGCCTGGATCTCAAACCGCAGCGCGAGCGCGGCGCAGGAAGATCCCGGGATCAGCCCGGAGGCATTGGCCCAGATTGAGGCCTTGATCAGAGAAAAAGAGAGTCGCACTGAAACAGAAAAGAAGATGGACTCTCAGCTGATCTACGAAGCGAAGATGGAGCGAGGCGAAGCGATTGCCGACGGCGTCAGACGTTTGGACACGGATGTTCCATACACATACGACGGTCGGACTGTGGTCGATATCACCGCAAACGTCTCTGACCACCTGCTGATGGAGTTGTCCGACAACGGAGCCGACATCCTCGAAACCGTCGCAGACAAAAACAGTGTTCGAGTGGCAGTTCCAGTTATGAACCTTGAAGCTATCGCAGCACTGCCCGAGGTGAGGTTCATTCAACCTCGGCAAGACGCGATGACATCCGGCATCACTCGCAGCAGTGACTCAGGCGCGTCTGATCCTATGCCTGGAAAGTCGACTCCTCAGTTTTCAAGTCGTGCGAACAGAGTTCGCGCGCTATTGAGCTCCGCACTAGACGGCAGCGTTGGGAATGTCGCAGGCAATATTCCGCCGACAGGCCAGGGCAGTCAAACGTCGGAAGGTGATGCAACGCATCGCGCCTTTGCCGCGCGCGGAACATTTCACGCTGACGGCACAGGAATCAAAATCGGTGTTCTTTCGGATGGCGTGACCAGTCTCGCAGCAAGCCAGGCGCTGGGAGATCTTGGACCAGTAACAGTATTACCCGGACAAGCGGGCGCCAGTGGCGACGAAGGTACCGCGATGTTAGAAATCGTTCATGACATCGCTCCGGGTGCGCAACTTTTCTTTGCTACCGGATTCACCAGCATCACGAGTATGGCGCAAAACATTCGCGCCCTTCGTACTGCCGGTTGCGACATCATCATCGACGACGTCTTCTACTTTGTTGAAACTCCGTTCCAGGATGGACAGCTGAATCCGACTAACACAAACGGCGGTGTCGTCATTCAAGCAGTAAATGACGTAACTGCTGCCGGCGCGATGTACTTCTCTTCAGCTGGTAACTCCGGCAACAAGAACGATGGCACATCGGGTGTTTGGGAAGGTGACTTTGTTGACGGCGGAGCCACGAGCGTAGCCGGAACCGGAGTGGGTCGTTTGCATAATTTCGGCGGGCAGAATTTCAACAATCTTGTCGTCGCGAGCACCGGACCGATTAGCCTTTACTGGGCTGATCCATTGGGCGGTTCTTCAAACGACTACGACCTTTTCCGTTTGAACCCTACCGGTACTGCAGTAGCCGCGAGCTCCACCAACGTTCAAAATGGTACGCAGGATCCATACGAACAGATCGCCTCTAACACGGCGAATCCACGAATCGTCATTGTGAAGAGAACTGCCGCTGCGGCGCGATTCCTGCACTTAAACACGAACCGCGGCCAGTTACAGATTTCGACCGCCGGCACAACGCATGGTCACTCGGCGGCGGTGAATGCCTTCTCCTGCGCCGCGAGTCCGGCGCGACTGCCTTTCGGTGCTCCGCCAAGTCCCGTTGGACCATTCCCCAATCCGTTTGGCCCAACTAACGTGACGGAACTATTCAGCTCTGATGGACCACGGCGTGTTTTCTTCCAGGCAGACAAGACACCGTACACACCAGGCAATTTCTCTTCGACTGGTGGCGTGCTCCGACAGAAGCCAGATATAACAGCTGCCGACGGCGTCTCTGTGACCGGCGTTGGTAATTTCCCGAGTCCGTTCTACGGAACATCGGCAGCCGCGCCACATGCAGGCGCGATCGCAGCATTACTAAAGTCAGCTAACCCAAGCTTCACTAACGCTCAGATTCGCGCAGCTTTGATTAGCAGTGCAATCGATATCGAAGCCGCAGGTACAGATCGCGATTCAGGCGCCGGCATCATCATGCCCTACAACGCGTTTCAAGCATTGGGCGTGGAAGGTACAGCTAACATCGCGTTCGGATCTATTAACGCGAACGAAGATCCAGGCAATGCAAACGGCACGATAGACGCGGGTGAAGGCGCTCGGGTTGATGTCCAACTCCAGAATCTGGGTGTTGTCGATGCAACTGGAATCACTGCAACTCTGACAACATCGACTCCGGGTATCACGGTTCAGACGCCGAATACGTCGGTGTATCCGAATCTCGCCGCGGGTGGCGGTAACTCATTTAATCTATCGCCATTCCGCTTCACGGTAGCGAGCAATGCTCCATGTCCATTACTGGTTCACTTCACACTGACTGTGAACTACACGGGCGGACCAAGTCCCAAGGTGTTGACGTTCACGGTGCAAACGGGGCGCACGCTGTCCACTGCATCAACAACACTCGACACAACGGCACCCACGGTTCCGCCAGGCTTTACGACGGCGATAACCGGAACACAAAACGGTCGAATCAATCGGTTCCTGCCGCCGAGTAGCTGCGGCGTCGATAAGGCGAATCCGGGGCTCTTCACGAACGCGGGCGCACGTCGTTTCGATGCTTACACGTTTACGGCTTGCAATGATTCTTGTATCACCATGTCGGTTGATTCGGGAGCAGGAAATATCAACCTCTACCCAGTGGTCTACAAGGGAGCATTCGATCCGGCCAATCTAACGACGAACTATTATGCCGATCCGGGTAGCAGCGCTTCCGGGACTCAATTCTCGTTCAACGTAACGACGGGTCAGACGTACACGATCGTCGTGCATGAGGTGAATCCCGGCGGCGGCATTGGCAACAACTACACCATGAACTTCCTGGGTTGCCTGGTTAACTGCGAACCGCCAAACCAGGTACCAGTCGCGAAAGCGAAGAACGTAACCGTTTCTGCTGGTCCCGACTGCAAAGCAAACGCCTCAGTTGATGATGGCTCGTTTGATCCTGACGGCGATCCGTTGGTGATCACACAGGCACCAGCTGGTCCATACCCGTTGGGAACCACAAGCGTGCAGCTAACGGTGACGGACTCTCGTGGTGCTTCTTCGCAGGCAACAGCGACAGTCACCGTTGTCGATTCGAGTGGACCAGATGTATCGGGCGTCACAGCATCGCCAAACTCGCTGTGGCCACCGAATCACCAAATGGTTCCGGTCCACGTTGACTACAACACGTCTGACACGTGCAGCTCTGGGGGTCGATGTGTTCTGTCTGTTTCGAGTAACGAGCCGACTAACGGTCTTGGCGATGGCGACACTTCGCCTGACTGGTCAGTCGTCGATGAACACAACGTAATGCTTCGGTCTGAACGTGCAGGAGGAGGATCGGGCCGCATTTATACGATTACGATCGATTGCACTGACGGATCTGGTAACCATTCGACTAAGACGGTTACGGTGAGTGTCTGGAGCAATCAGGGTGGCAATGCGTCGAAATCCAAATCACTGCGAACTACATCTGTATCGCCGTGGCGCGGGCCTGCGCTAACCGGTGATCATGTGGGTTACCAAACGCTCAATCAGGTTACGGTGAACGCAGTCAGGAGTCCGATGCCGGTGCTGGTAATCGATAATTCGAAGGCGAAGAAACGTAAACGCAAGAAGTCTACGTCGAATTCACGCGGGGTAGCCCCAACTGGTTTGAAGGCGGGGTAAAACAAACAGGGGGCACGTTTGGGCGTGCCCCCAGTTTTGGAGTGCGATGGCCCGGCGTCGCACTCCAAAAAACTATTAAACTCCCAGCACGTTCACGAGTTCCTGCACGGCTGATGCGCTCTTCTGTAGCGCAATTCTCTCCTCTGCGGTCAGGTTGATCTCAATAATCTGCTCAAGACCTTTCGAACCGAGTTTACAAGGAACTCCGACATAGAGTCCGTTGATGCCGTACTCGCCCTCGAGATACGCCGCGCACGGAAGGATCTTTTTCTTGTCTTTCAGAATCGATTCGGTCATCTCCACCGCGGCCGCTGACGGCGCGTAGTAGGCGGATCCTGTCTTTAAAAACGCGACGATCTCAGCTCCTCCGTTAGCGGTGCGCTTCACAATCGCGTCAATCTGATCTTTCGGCAGCAGTTCGGTAATCGGAATACCCGCGCACGTTGAAAATCGAGGCAGAGGAACCATCGTGTCACCATGGCCACCGAGCACGAAGGCAGTTACATTCTCGACGGACACGTCTAATGCTTCGGCGAGAAAGCAACGCATGCGAGCCGAATCGAGAACGCCAGCCATTCCAATGACGCGGTGTTTGGGAAAACCAGATCTTCGCAACGCAACCTGGCACATCGCATCAAGTGGATTCGACACGATGATCAGAATTGAGTTTGGCGAGCGACGCACGACTTCATCAACAACCTTCGAAACAATGTCGGCGTTTGTCTTCAAAAGATCATCCCGACTCATTCCCGGTTTGCGCGCAAGCCCGGCAGTGATAATGACCACATCGGAGTTCTCTGTGCCATCGTAGGCGTTCGCGCCGGTAAGTCGAACATCAAAACCTTCGATAGGCGCCGCTTCTGCTAAATCCAAAGCCTTGCCCTGCGGTACTCCTTCAACAATATCAACAAGAACAATGTCGCCGAGTTCTTTCGCGGCGAGCCAATGCGCGGCTGTCGCTCCGACATTTCCTGCGCCGACCACCGTAATCTTCTTTCGCACACCCATAACTAAGATCCTTTCGAATTTACTCGACAAGCTTCACGCGGGAATTGATCACGCCAGCCGATCAAGAATTAGGATTGCCATGATTGGAAGAGCGCGAGTTTACAAAGCGGTCGATAGAGTGTCAAACGAGAGATTAATTTCGGAATTGTGATTTCGGATTTCGAATTTCGTTCTATGATTGATGTTGTAAGAAGACATTCGCGCAAAACCGAAATCCGAAATCCGCATTCCGAAATCCGAAATCGTTATGCACGACGACGATCTAGATCCCTACAATCCGTTTCCCGATCCAGTCGAGATCGAGATCACAGACGTGTTTGATCTACACACAATTGAGCCCCGCGATGTGAAGGCTGTTGTTGAAGAGTATTTAGAGCAGGCTTACCACCGTGGATTTGCGAGCGTGCGTATCATTCACGGCAAAGGTATTGGCGTGCAGCGCGAGATGGTCAGATCGATACTCGCTCGCACATCGTTTGTTGTTGACTGGACTGACGCGCCGCCCGGAGCCGGGGGACTCGGTGCCACGATCGTTCGCCTAACGCCTCGCACAAACTGAAACGTTGTTCAAGATAAATGAACAAGTGAAGCGACTTTGTTCTCAGATCACTTGCTAAGTGACTCCCATCGGTCGCCCGGGATTTTTAGAAGCTTGGTAATACCAAAGGAAATCACGTATCCAAAGAACCTAAACGAAATTGTCATTCGGGTCTTCTCCGGCAGGAAGGGGACACCAAGAGCGTGCGTAGCATACGGATCACGGTCCAACTTTGCAACGTAGGCGACTGCCTATCTAACTGGCAGGATCCTGTAATTTGAGGCTCTAATTAGATCCCAGCGCAGCAGCCCGACCGTCAGGGAGGGTTCTGATGATGGACGGTTGAGCCCTCCCTAACGGTCGGGCTACTGCCCCGATGACCTGATCGATAACTTTTCCGCAGCCTTCACGATTAGCGAGTGAGGCGGATTGGCTCACGGTTTGTCAGTCACGACTAACTCTTTAACTGCCACACCATCACTCCACTTCCCCATGAACCGTTGTTGCGGTGTGTTACCGAGTGCGAACTCGCGGTTCTTACCGTAGAACGCTGCGTCACATAACGCGTCGAAGAGTTTCCACAAACCATAATAATCAAGCGCATTAATGGCGGGTGTTCGCGGCGAATCGACACCAGCCTGTCCATCGACCGGCGAGCCAGATCCCGGAGCATTTGCACGTCGCGATGTCAGATCGCCTTCACCGTTGTCGTAGAACTTATCGGGCGCAGTTGGTGCACGATGATTTGCGATCAGGGCGGGTTCGCCTCTTTCGTCAGTCACCAGCCGCACAAAGTCTTTGTTGTTCGCAGAGACGCGCGTCGACTCGTAATAGATCCGCTTCGCATCTTCGTCATCAACCAGAGTATCGCGATCTCCAGCGACTGCCAGCAACAGAGTATCGCTTTCGATCTTCTTCAAATCAGCAATAGGTACGCTTGCCGGAGGGCGTGTTAATCCTGGTTCGACAGACATCGCGGCGCGAACATGTGGAAGTCCATTCTCGACAGCCAGGGCGGCGACACTTGCTGACAGTAATCCACCAAGTGAATGTCCAACAGTGGCGAACTTACTGAAGTCTGGACGGACGTGTCCGCGTTCAGTCTGCAATCGTTGAATACCATCCTTTATTGCGTCGAGCGTGTTCGGAATAAAGTCTTCGCGGCGCGTGAGGATGCTCGATTGGTAACGCGGGAAGATGACGATGTTGCCGCGCTTCACGAGGTGATCGATCCACGCGCCGTAATAAAGCGGGTTGGTGCCACCCCAGCCATGAATAAAAACAACAACGGGAGCCGTGGTTGGTTTTGGCCTGTCCGGTTCGTAAATCCAGTATTCTTTCCCGCCCTGGCCGTATCGATTCTTGATGACCGCGGCATGCGGCGCTTGTTTTCCACCGGGGCCCGAGTCGGGTTGCGCTGGCGGGGTAGGTACCTGAGAGACCGACCCCAGCGACAGGATCAATAGCAAAACACCAATCACACCAAGACGAAACGGCATAAACATCTCCTTCGCATTTACCGGGAGGAACGCTCCCTTCCCATTGGACGCGAAGTCAGGTTAAAGAGTTGAATCCAAAAAAATGAAGCCGGCTCACTTAAGGTTTTCGGCAATAACCTTTTCGATTGATTTCCGGAAAGTTGTGGGGTCGATTGCGGGATACTTGTACAACTGACTTGCGATCATTTCAAAAAACTCAGGTAGTCGCTTCGGATCGATGAGGCGACGATTGATCATCTGTCGTACGTCATTAATATCCATCGCGTGGCCACGTTCGATTTTAGCGAGCGCCTGCATGTATAGGTCATAATGAAAGAAATCGACCTTTCCTTCCCTTTTGATGAATTGGCTCCGCTCCTGCCAGCCAGGTACTTCAGGAATAAAATCATCTGGAGACGCGAGTTCCACATTTATCTTCAGTGCTTCCTTCAAACTTGGAATGCACTTAAGCACTTCGTCATCAGGGATGATCTTCAGGTCGACATCCACCGTAGAGTCGCGCCAACCGAGCAACACAGCCGTAGCTCCGCCAACCAGGTACACTCGTGCATCCGTCCTCACCTCTGTTCCCAGAGCGCGCATGAAGTCGAGGAGTCGTGATGCGGTTACTCTCTCACGCATTCGGCAGCTCGCTCAAAACTGACCAACCTTCTAACGAGAGCGTTGTATCTGGAATGTGCGCCGTCCGGATCGTCTGCCTCGAGTAGATCATAGAGACGGTGCTCAGGATTCTTGTAAGGTATTGGCGGCAGGTCGAGGCCGATGCGTCGCAATCTTGGTTCTCCAATGGCAACCAACAGCGCTTCGATCGTCTCGCGCTCTTCGCGAAGATCGTTGAGACCGGACTCAATCAGCTCAGCGCCTGGTAATGCCGGATCCACCATAGTGGAGATTCTAGCATCCTGAGTCGTCGGTGCCTTACTGAATAGCGTCCCACCTACTTGTTGTCCAGTAGATTCGTCGTGTGCTCGGTGATGCTCGATGGAGAAATTATTTCCGCGGTGTTTACACGGTCTGTGCCGAAGATTGAGATTGGAACATCCTGTCCACTTCCCAACGCCGGGCTGGCGAAGACCGGCGGCACCGCATTGCGAACGTTAGTCTCGGGCAATTGCGAAAAAGCAATGCTCGACTCTGGCACCAGCAAATATCGAAGGGCTCGCAAAATGAAGGGACCAGCGACCAGAAGAAAAGCGAACTCCGTTAGGAGACCGATATAAAATGGCGTTGTTCTCATGCGACCAAAGAGAAGAAACGAGCTGATCGCCAACTCAATCTCGAGCACGAACATCAACGACGCACCAAACGACATTCCTCTCGAGCTCACCGAAAGATTGGCATCCGCCGATTCGTCCCAGGAAAGTAGTTTATGGATTGCTTTCGTGATGGGCCGTGACAAAAAGATTAGCGGCAAATAAGAGATCGCCAGGATCACCGCACCCACTTCTCGTCCACCTGTTCCTAACCATCGGGCCACCAAACTCGCAACCAAAGAGAGCGCGAACATCAGGATCACTCCGATGTTTATGTCTCTATGGCGTGGCTCACGAAACGAAGTCCGAGCATCCGACACAGGGTTTCCCTGCAGGTCTTCGGAATCAGAAAGGGCCGCCTTAACGACGCCCAATTTGAACCCGCAGTACGAACAGAACCGCAACTCATCGGCAATGGGCTGGCGTCCACATCGAGGACAATACATAGCGCACCTCCTGTGAGAATTACCGGTGGAAAGAATCGCGAAACCGCGGTAGATCTGCATCAATTCTTATCGTTGTGCGACATCGGCGGCAATTGTTATAGCCTCTAACGACGACTGCGTACACGAAGTTCAGTGGTCGCGGTAACGAAATGAGGATACAGGCAGGTGGAAGGAGACAGGTATGGCTATCCCAGCTCTACATTGGCGAAGCGTAAATCTCGCGAGTGAGGCAATTGAGGCTGACAATGACATATGGAATGTAATAAAGCAGCAAATGACAGCGGCCGGCCTCTCAAATGTGAAGAAAAACCCATCGGATGTGAACGGCCATTCTGCAGACACGATCGTGGCAACGACTTTCGTGAAACTCGGTAAGAAGAGCTACGTGTTGTTCGTAATGGCCGCTGGCGATCATGCTGAACAACTGTGCAAGCAGCTAGGTGATAAGCTAGCGAACGTAAAGTTTCTATAGCGCAGCGGTCATTGGTGATCTATCAGCCGATCATGATGCAGTTGCGCAGCATCCTTGTCGACGGCGGTTATGGTCTGGAGTTTTGTCGACGAGACGCTGACAGCCCAGTAGAAGATGAACAACGCGAAAGCGATCACGACCCCAATGTCTATCCATTCAGGCAACACGTTCGTTGCGCCGATGCCATACCGACCCAACCACCCGATCACAACCTGACCGGCTAACCACGGAAAGAGCCACACCGCGTTTCGCATCGTTACGTATGCATTCGTTTTTGCGCGCCACGCACCAATTGCAAACAGCATGAGCCCGACACCCATTGCGCAAACGAGTTTCCACGTTATATCGAACCCACCCCAGTAGATGATCAGGTTCGCTGAACAGAACGCGGCCGGCAATAGGAGCGAGGGCAACGGCATACGATACGGGCGCGGCCTTTCACCGTCGACTCTATGAAGCGCTGCCAACGACACTGGCGCGAACGCATACATGATGGCGGTCGCTGCTGTAATGACGTTAACGAGGGCAGCCCAACTTTTGAATGGGCCAAAGGCCAGCAGTCCCACAACGGTTGAAACAATGATCGACACGACGGGCACTCCTCGCTTGTTCGTTTGAGTTAATGCGGAGGGCAACTCGCGTTCTTCTCCCAACGCGTATGAGAGGCGAGCACTGGTGGCTATATACACAATGCCGGTTCCTGCCGGCGAAATCACTGCGTCGATGATAATCACTTTCGCCAGCCAGCCAGCACCAACGGCAAGAGCAAGCGTGTACCACGCGCCGTAGTCTGAAGGGTCCGTGCCCAGCGGTTGCGACCAACCATCCGCGATGTTCTCCGGAGTCAGTCCGCCGATCATCGCGATCTGCAAAAGTGAATACAGCACCGCGCCCATTGCCATGGCAGTTAGAATCGCGCGCGATATGTCTTTTTCAGGTTTCTGTGCCTCGCCTGCCAGCTGAGCAGCTTGTTCAAAACCCTGCAGAGCAAAGACAACGCCACCTGTTAATGCGGCAAATACGCCATGAAAACCAAACGGCATGAAACCACCGCCCGCATGGAAGTTCGCGCCGTTGAACTGAAGAGAAGCAACAACAATGATTGCTAGAACTGGCACGACTGTTTTCCAGATCACGATGATGACATTGCTGTCTGACAAGAACTTCGCACCAGCCAGATTCATCGACGTAAACAACAACATCAACACGACAGCTACAACGAGTCCAGTGCTACTGAGTACCCCGGGCCCTCCCATTCCTCTGGTTATCATATTGAAGTGATGGTTCACCCATCCCACGCTGTTTACGTAAGTGATTACGGCCAGCACTTCGATCGGCGCGATGAACACTGCCTGCAACCAGGACGCCCAGCCAGCAGCGAAACCAACGATCGGACCGTGAGAGTAGTAAGGATAACGAGCAGAGCCACCCGCGACTGGATATGTCGCGCCGAGCTCGGCGTAACTGAGTGCAAGCAGCGCAAGCATACATGCCGCGAGTACCCAGGAGATGATCGAAGCTGGCCCAGCAACTCTGGCTGCATTGAGTGCACCAAGGAGCCAACCTGAGCCGATGATCGATCCCAGCGATACAAACATTAAGCCGTAGAATCCGACTGTGCGGCGCAGACCAACAGAACTTTCTGCCGGCTTCGCGAGATTCACTGCCGTTGCGTCCAGTATCTCTGCCATCACGTCCTCGTTAAGGGAATTTCGTGCGCAACGGGGACGCTAAGTCCGCGTGAGTATTGGGTCAATTGAAAGGTTCTTTGTCTTGCTGAAAAGGTTCGAGTAGACTTGCGACTAACCTGTTCAGGAAGCGCTCGGATGAAGAAATGCTTCAGAATTCTGCTGGCGACGTCTTAACTTCAGAAGTCGGACTGGCTGAGAACCAAACTCCGAACGGCCAAACTGTGAGTACGGGTGCGTGCTCGTATCAGTTTGGCCGTTTTCGTCTTCACGTCGCCGAGAATGGGAATATGTGTCTGCGCTCTCACGGACAGGTTATCGCTCTCACAACAGGCGAACTCACAATCCTGCGCGTGCTGCTCGAGCATCGAGGTCAATTCGTCAAAACCAGAACGCTTCTGGATTGTGTAACTCAATCTCCGAAAGCCTCGGAGAACATTGTTCACGGCAGCGTTCGACAGCTGCGACGAACGCTGAACGATGCTGAACTAATTAAGACGGAACGATCGAAGGGCTACTGCTTCACGGGTACTGTGTCGATAACAACGGGTGAACTCTCCGAGATGGTTGATGCTGGCGGTACCGTTCAGCAAAACACTGCCACGCTCTACCAAGTAACGAATGCTAGTCGGCGGAAAGATCCCTTCCTGATTATTGCGCTATTAGTCAGCACGGCGGTGTTGCTGCTTCCATTTGGCCTGGCTTTCGCAGCCGGTAGTTGGCAGAGCGTTACAAAGCAGATCGGCTTCATCCAATCATTAATGATCCTGGTTGCGATTTGCTACGACTACTTTCTCGCCAACAGTCCGGTTCCTAAAGATAGTAATGGGGAAACGCGGCGAGCCTTGATCGCAGTACAGCAATTCCGACGCTTCTGGAGACTGTTGCTCGCATCATGGTGCTGTCTTTATGTGACCCTACTATTTTCACAAGGCCTTTCGTGGTCTGCTGCCAGCACTTCGTCTCACTGGCAAACACTGCAGGTGATTACTACGTTCCTCAATAACTCAAGCGCGCTGATGCTCGTGTTGTGTTATTTCGTGCTCAATCGACCCACAGTGATTGGGGTAGAAGGTCGTGAGGCGCAAAATATTCCTCTAGCACGTGGACTAATTCTTATTGGAGGATTCGCGTTATCCGAAGCGGCTTTGGTCGTATCGCTTGAAAAGTTTGGGCATGCTGATTACATCGCGGTCGTTTTGTTTGGAGCAGATCTCCTGAGCGGTATAGTCGGCGGTATTGCGATGGCGTTATTCATCAGCCGTCTTGACAGCAGACTGTTGGGTGCCAGTCGCGTTCTGCCAGTCATCCCTTCAGTGCTTTATTTCTATGTAGTAATCCAGCCGTTCTATCCATTACTCAATTGGACCTACCCGTTGGGCAGTCAGGTCCCGGAGCATTTCGATCTGTGGATTATGCAGCTCGCGTTTGTGTTGAAGAGCATCATGTATATCTACGTGACCGAGCTTTTAAAGTCGGAACGACTTCTCTTCTACATGATGTCCGCCAGACGCGTTTATGAGAATGTGGCGACTGAGTGGCGCAACTTCAGCCTCACGAGTGCAAAGATCGCACAGGAATAGTTACCGTCCTAATCTAGGTTTTCTCTGTGCAACCTCCGTGTGCTCTGTGTCTCCGTGGTTATGAAATTGCGCACTACATCCACCACCGAGACACAGAGGGCCACAGAGGTTGCACAGAGAAGAAATGCAGATTACGACACTACTGGGCAATAGCTGCGAAGGCTTCAATGCTTCGAAGAGTCGCAGCTTGCCGGTCGTTCGTCGATTCTGCGACTCCGCTCGTCGCAGCGCGGCTCGCGCGGAAACCAGCGCACGCTTCCTTTGGTGAGTTGAACTAGATCAACCGGCCCGCCCGCGTCACTATTGTCTTCGATCGATAGCTGCAAGACGCGTTGAACTCCTGCGACAGTGCCCTTCGCCCAAAAACTTGGCCGATCGAGAAATACCTCGGCGCGTTTACTAATACCCACAGAGATTCGCATTGCTCTTTTGACTGGACCATTCAGCGTAATCGGATGGCTATCGAGAATTATCGAACCATCGTTAGTGTCTCTTGGCGTCAGAGCAGTGGCAGCGAGCTCAGGACCGACAATGAAACGCACGAAGACCATGTTGACCGCCGCTCCCTGCTTGAATACTTCGTAACGACTCGGGTTTCGGTCCTTCACTTTCTTGAGAACATCAATGAGCGGCTGCTGAATCAGTTGCTCAAATTTGTCCCGGATTTCGGTGAGGTTGTTCGAGCTTTGAATAGCCTGGCGTGCGAAGTCTTTCGGATCGAATGAGCCGTACTCCGCCAGTCCCGCAGAAGCTATGAAAATGTCGCCAATTTTACTTAGCTTGCAGACACAAACTGTCTGACCCGTTTCTGCGGTTCGTTTGCTATCGGTGGCGATGATGATTTCGTTTGAGGTGTAGCGGACGTAAAGGACGGTGGCGTTGCAGGTAGAGCCTATCGTCAATATCAACAAAATCGAAAGGCAAATACTCAGCTTGGGCTTCACTACTTTAGTTCCATCGTCATTGATGAATCACTTGTCGTTACGCTAACGAATCATTTTGCCTACGGCCGATTAGATCGTTCAGTGACTTGATACGCGGGCAGTTGCTTTCGGGATAAACATCAAACGGATCCAACAGTATCCCTCGCAGTCCTGCAGCACGTGCACCCAGTGCATCGATGTGATAGCTATCGCCAATGTAAGCCGCCTCGTGTGCATCAACGCCGAGCTTATCGAGCGCGAGCTGGAAGATTGCCTTATCTGGTTTGCGATAGCCAACGATGTGCGAATCAATAAGCAAATCAAAAACGTCTGAAATACCTGCTGCGGTAAGCGAATCAATCAGTCGTCCATCTTCGGTATTCGAGATCACCGCGAGAATAAAGCCTCGTTGTTTCAGTTCGCTCAGTACCATCCGAGCGCTTGGATCCGCGACACACCACAAGTGCTGTTGAAGATGGGACGCTCCGACCTTTGCGATTACTTCGTTGCAGATCGTCTCATGCAATCCAAGCTGACGGTATACATAGTTGAAGGTCCAGTGCGGACGTTTCATTTCCTCTGGAAGAACAAAGTCTTCCCGTTGCATCTCGATTCCGACTCTTCTGAGGATCGTCCTAAACGCGTCGCTGAGTTCTTCGGGATCAAGTGCACATTTGGCGACTTCCGCGGCTATGGTGGATAGGCGTGGCCAATCTGGATGCACAAGTGTCCCTCCCGCGTCGAAAATACATGCACGCGCGTCACTCAATGCCGGGTGAGACTCAATACGGATCATGGGGTCCTTTGCGCAAATATGCCGGACAAACATTGGCGGTGACAATAGAACACAATGAACATTAATATTGCTCGCTCACCAGAGAAACTCTAGTGACCGAACTCGAGATCCAGACTCAAGATGAAATTAGCGTAGCCGACCAACGGTCCGCGACACCATACCGCGTCCTCCTACTAATCGGACTTGGTGGTCTCTTCGCAGGCGTCACCGGGCCGCTAATCAGCACATTCATCCCGCCACTGGTGCGCGACGCTGTCGGCGATCATCGCACGACCATCGGCGTCATCATGGCGATCGACAATGTGCTCTTGCTGCTACTTGTGCCATGGACTGGACCAGCATCGGATCGCGCGGCCGCTCGTGGACGTGGTCGCTTGCCGATTGTTCTCGGCGGGTTCGTACTCTCGTCAATCGGCATGGCACTACTACCATTCACACCGGCATTCGGCCTCCCATTGCTCATCGCCGCGATCATTGTCTTGCACACGGGAATCAACATTCAGAAGTCGCCATTCCAGGCCTTGGTAGCCGATGTCGTGCCGTCGCGCCAAAGGTCGCTCGCAACCGGTTCCATCACATTCCAAATGTGCGTTGGCGCGATCGCTTTTCTGATGCTGGCCCGCGCACTCGGAATGCGGCCCGCGTTTCTGATAGCGAGCGTCAGCGTTCTTGTTATCGCTGCTGCATTCACTGTGGGGCTGCGCGAGCCGAGAGTCATCGAATCGCAAGCGGCGGAGGTAACTTTTTGGTCGCTTGCTGATGCAGCGTGGTCAGCCATTCGAGGTGCGGTTCCAGGCATGCGGCCCATCTTCATTGCGGTGCTTCTGTTGCAGCTAACTTTCCAGACCTTCACCACGTGGTATGCGTTGCACGCGACCGAGCGTTTCGGTATCCGACCTGAGGACGTTACGATCGGATTCATTGCGTGGGCCATGGGCGGGGTAATTGGCGCGCTGCCTGCGGGCTTTGTCGGCGTCCGCATCGGCCGTCGCAACGCAATGCTGGTTGGCTTCGCGTTGATGGCCGCGTGCATGTTCGCGCTGGATCGCGTCACGCAAATGAATATGGCAATACCGCTGCTCGCACTCGCGTCAGCAAGTTGGTCGCTGCCAATGGTGAATTCCTACCCTATGTTCATCGAACTCGTTCCACCTCGCATTCGAGGGGTGTTGGCATCGCTGTTCCTGTTATGTTCGGCGTTGGGTGGTGCAGTTGGCGATCCTCTGAACGGCCGCATCTTCGATTTCCTTAATGGCTATCGCGCCATGTTTCTGTTAATGGCTTGTTACATCGCGTTGGG
>Ga0070686_100000661_pt1 | contig 20193 bp, 15 predicted proteins | sample KBSS23LmetaG_FD_65654 | JGI IMG/M metagenome (GOLD analysis project Ga0070686, IMG submission 65654) | Switchgrass rhizosphere microbial communities from Kellogg Biological Station, Michigan, USA - KBS S2-3L metaG | ecosystem: Host-associated > Plants > Roots > Rhizosphere ... | reverse complement strand
CGTAATCTCATAGCCGCGCGTGAGTGTCGTCGTAAACGTTCGATTCCTTAATTCCTCCACCGCCGCCTTATTCGGCAATTGCGACGACTCCGCAAAATCGGGATGCGAAACGCGAATGCTGAGATTCTCCGAGATGCTCTCCGGCACCACATTCAACGACCAAAGGCCCGCCGCATCCGTCATATTCGTTGCCGAAGCGAACGAAAGCCGATTATTCCCGCGATCTATCCCCTCGCCCCCGCGGTAAATCCGGCTCACGCGAATCCCCGCGCCTGCCACCGGATTTCCCGAATCATCGACGACCTTCCCGCCCATCGCCATTCCCGGCACGAGCTTCAACGTCTGTTGCTCCGGAATTTTCTGTCGTTTCACCGGCTCCCACGCGATCAACCATGGCGCATAATTCGCCGCCGAAACATCGAGACTCAATTGCTCCAGCGGTTCCGCCGAATACGGCAATTTCGCCACGCCCATCGAATCGGTTTCCATTCTCTTCTCATAAGCGCTCCGATACGGTCCCGCCTCTGACTTCAACAACTCGATCCCCTTCGAAACAATACTCGCATTCGCAATCGCCGCCCCGCTCGTTGCATCCACCACGCGAATCTCGATGCTTTTCGACAGCGGATTATCGCCCAAATCCAAATCCGGTTCCGGCGCCGGACGATCCTTCGCCTCGCGCGAATCCAGCGTCAGCGCTGTGACAAAAATCGACGGCCACTGCATCGGACTCGATAGCTCCAGCTTCGTCACCTTCTCCGACGGACGCGGATTCTCGAACGTCACACAATAAAGCCGCAGCGTTTTGTTTTGCTTTTGCGATTCCGAATGCACCCCGCGCCACACCACCCGCCCGCTCGGGTCCGACACCAGCGGCGGCTCCTCATGCCCCATCCGCCACCAATCCTTCATATGCACATTCACCTTCAACGGCAGCTTCACCGGCTTCCCGGTCGCATAAGTAATCACCACCTCCGCCGCCAAGACCTCGCTGTTCTGCGGATGCGTCAAACCCCCGAGCAAATACAAAGCGCCAAACTGATTCGTCGGCAACGGAATCGGAACGCGCGACCGATATTGCCGATTCTCCGCCTTCAACGCCCCGCCCAACAATTGAATCACCCCATCCAGCTTAAACGGAATTCCGCCCAAATTTGTCGCCCCGCGCGGCAACGCCGCCAACGCCGTATTCGTCCGCGACCACTCCTCATTCTCCGCCGCGATAAACGCCCGCTTCAAATCGACCACCGTAAACGGATTCTTTTCCCCTTCGCCGCGCGCGGTCACGCCGAACAAAACCACCACGGCCAACAGATTTCGAAAGAGTGTCCTCATAATCAAAAAGGTGCGCAAAACAGCCAATTATCGTACGGTGAACGAACAATTAGACCCCTTAACGTCCCCACCGTTCAAGCGCCATTTTCCACTCCCGCGGGGTGTTCCCTTTTTCTTTAGCCTTTAGAATTCAGCCTTCAGCCTTCAGCCTTCACTCAACACCCTCGCAAACACTTCAGAATCCACATTCCCGCCCGTCAAAACCACCCCCACCTGTTCGCCCGCATTGATCGATTTTTCCTTCAACACCGCCGCCAAACCCGCGCCCGCCGCTCCTTCCGCAACATTATGCGTATCCGAAAAATAGGTGCGCATCGCCGCTTCCACCTCATCGTCGGTCACCGTCACGATCCGCTCCACGCCGTGCAAAATTAGTTCCAACGCCTCCGCGTTCGGCGTGGAACACGCAAGGCCATCCGCAATCCGCGTCGAGGTCGGCTGTGCAATCAACTTTCCCGCCGCAAACGACAATGCAATTCCCGGCGCTTTTTTGGAAGCCACTCCGACCACCTTCGTTTTTAACCCCAATGCATTCCGCGCCGCCAACATCGCGCAAATTCCCGACCCCAAACCGATCGGCACATAAACGCGATTCAACTTCGGCGCGCCCTGGAAAAAATTCAGCCCCGACACCGCAATCCCCAAAACCAGATCGCGATGAAACGATGGAACCGCGTGCAGCTTTCTCTCCACCGCCAATCCTCGCGAATATTCCAGCGCCGCCTGAAAATCATTACCAAATTCGATCAACTCCGCCCCCAGCGCCCGCATCGCATTATTTTTCTCCACGCTATTCCCGCGCGGCACGACCACCGTCGCTTTGAGTTTGTGCCGGCGCGCGGCGAAGGCGATCGATTGCCCATGATTCCCCCGCGTCGCCACGATCACTCCCTTCACCCCCGGCTCGCGCTCGACCAACCGCGCAATATACGTCAGCCCGCCGCGCACCTTGAACGCTCCAATCGGCGTATGATTCTCATGCTTCACCCAAACCTCGCACCCCGCCCGCGCATTCAACAACGGCCACGAAAACTGCGGCGTCGGCGGAACCACCGCATTCACCCACTCGGCAGCAGACTCGATTTCGGCGCAATTTGGTAACGATTGCATAAGATGATTGACCTTTCACGTAGGAATCGACGGAAGGAGATTTCTTTTAAGTTTGTAGCAGCCGAGGTGACGAGGCTCTAACTCTTTTTCGCGAAGGAAATATGGAGCCTCGTCACCTCGGCTGCTACGAATTAGGGAAACCGAAATCTCCTTCCGTCGATTCCTACTTCTATTATCTCCAGACTACTTTTTCAAAGCCTCCGCCACAAAATCGAAAACCGCCTTCGTCGCCAAATCCCCTTCCGCGCCCAGGTTCTCGTTCAACTTACTGTGATTCGTCTCTTTCGCGGCGAAACGCTTCACCGAGATATCCGCCTCCTTCAACGCATTTTCCAACCGCAACGCCTGCGCCGTCGTATCCGGATGATCCGCCACATGCAAAATCAAAAACGGCGGAATTCCTTTTCCCTTCGCCACATGCGTCACCGCCGAATAATCCCGATGTTTGGCCGGATCGTTCCCGAACTTCACGCGATGCCCGAACTTCGGCATCGGCAACCCATGCACCCGCTGCCGCACTTCCGCCGTCTCGATAATCGCCGGCACATCGTACGTATCCCCATCCACTGGCACGCACCCCTTGATAAAATTCACCGAAAGCCCTTCCGCTTTCAAATACCGCTCATCGATGCAAATCAACGCCGCCAATTGCGCCCCCGCCGAATGCCCCATCACCAACACGCGATTCGGATCGCCGCCATACTCCGCGATATGCTCATGCACCCAATGCGCCGACTTCGCCACATCCTGGAAAATCGTCAACATCTCCACATTCGTCAGCAACCGATAACCCGTCGAAACAAAAACGAACCCATGCTCCACGAACACCTGCGGTTTCAATTGAATCTCCGTCCGATCCCCTCCCTGCCAACCGCCGCCATGAATCCAAAAAACCACCGGCAATCCCTTCGCCCCCGCCGGCGCATAAACATCCACCTTCTGCCGCGGATCGCCCGAACCCGCATACGGAATGTCGCGCTTAACAACAATTTCCGCGCGCAACTGGACACCAACGAAAATGGCAAAAAGAATGGCAATCGTTTTCATAAACCAAATGTGGTAGGGCGCGTTCCCGATTCGCAATCGGGATGCGCGCCGCTGAGCGTACACAAGGTTCTCAAAAACAAATAGCCACGTCGAGCGCGCTTTGAAAATTTGGCAATTCGCCGCCGAAAGAATTGAATCTCGAAGCCCTTCGATGTTATCCAATGAAAGCTGTGTTCAAGTATTTACGAATTTGGCCGATCCTGCTTTTCGCAAGCCTTTCGCTTTCCGCGTCCGCGCCCCCGTTCCGCGACTTCATGGGCATCAACGGCCACACCGTCCAATTCCGCCCCGAACTTTACGCGCCCGTTGCCGAATTGGTCCGCGACTATCATCCCGTCGAGTGGGATTTGGGCAAAGATTCCGATTTCAAAACCAAATTCCCCTCCGCCCGCAACGGCGTGAATTGGGAATCCGTCTATGGTTCGTGGAAGAAAAAAGGATGGCGCATCGATGCCTGCCTGATGTTCGAGTCATTGCCGCGCGACAAATGGAAAAACCTCGCCGCCGATGCGCGCGCGTACGGCGAACAATTCGCCCGCGCGTTCGGACCTTCCTCCGCGCGCCCGCTCGTCGAATCGGTCGAAATCGGCAACGAGCCTGGCAAATGGTCGGACGAAGATTACCGAACGATTTTCGAAAACATGGCGCGCGGCTTGCGGGCGGGCGATCCAAAGTTGCGCATCGCCACCTGCGCGCTCGCTCCGGGCAAGAGCCATGCCTATGCGAAATCCATCGAATGCGTGGCCGGTCTCGAAGATTTATTCGACATCCTCAACGTCCATTCCTACGCCGAACTCGAACCGTGGCCGACCTGGCGCCGCAGCTTTCCCGAGGATCCCCGCCTCAAAGCCTTCACGGCCGACATCACGAACATTTGTCGTTGGCGCGATGCGCACGCTCCCGGCAAACAAGTTTGGCTCACCGAATTCGGTTACGACTCCACCACCAAACAACCCAACACCAACAACGAATTCAAAAAATGGATCGGCGTCACTGACGAACAACAAGCGCAATGGCTCGTCCGGTCCTGGCTTTACTTCGCGGCCCTTCCGATCGATCGCGCCTATGTTTATTTTTTCAACGACAGCGATCAACCCCAGGTCCACGGCTCCTCCGGCCTCACCCGCAACTTCGAACCCAAACCGTCCTTCCACGCCATCGCGCACTTGCGCAAAACCCTCGGCGACTTTTATTTCAAACGCCAATTCAAATCCGCCGAAGCGAGCGTCTCCGAATTCGAAAACGGCGCCCGCCGGATTTGGGTTGTCTGGCTCCCCACTGGCGAAGGACGCACCGCAAAATTTGACGTCCCAGACTTCGAAAGAATCGAGCGCATGCCGCTTCGCAAAGACGAAGACATTCTCATCCGCCCCACCGGCAAATCTATCGAGATCACCGAATCGCCCACCTACCTTTTTTTGAAATGAAGGAGCAATCCGTGCTGACGCTCCTCAAAACGGAGCACGCGAAATTGCCAATCGGCGATCTGGCCGAACGCGTCCACGTTGCGCGCGCCCAAAGCAAACGCGTGCTCGCGGCGTGGCTTCTTTTCAAACCGTGCGTTGGGGACGACGAATTCAAAACGCGCAAGAGCCGAATAAAATCGGCCGCCGACCTTCTCGCGCCGGCTCGCGAAGCGCACGTCCTTCGCAAAACCATTTTCAAATTTGCGGTCGGACTCGGCATCCGCGCCCAGGGCGAACTCAAACATTGGCTCGCCGAAAAACTTCCCGAGCCGAATCGCGCCACCACCCGCCGCAGACTCGCGCAATCCACGCGGCGCCTGACCGAAATCCTCGACAACTGGCCCAGCGCTGCCGAAAGCAGTCTCGTCAAAAAAGGCCTCGATCGAACCCGTCGAAAAACCAAAAACGCTTTTCGCGCCGCTTCAAAAAAGAAATCCGTCAAAAGCTTTCACCATTGGCGCCTGTGGACCAAACACCTCTTCCTCCAAATGGAAATGGCCAACGAAAACGAATCCCTCAAACCGCTCCGCAAACTTCAACAGGCGCTCGGCCAACATCACGACATCGCCGTCGCCGAAAAATTTCTGGACCACTCCGAACCTCTTCCACGCGATCTCCGCAAAGCGCTTTTAAAACGCCTCGCGCGCCGGCGCCGCGCCCTTGAGAAAAAATGCCTTAAGCGCGGGAAAAAAGAATTCCGATGATTTTCTTGGCTCACTCGAATTTGCGTCGCTTTTTTCAAGGCATTCGTTTAAGACGCGCCATGCTTCGGATGTTTGTTCTCGTCATGCTCGCGCTGTTGATGCAAGACCCCGCCGCTTCCGCCGCGACCAATTTGTTGGATCGCGTTTCGCCCGAAGCGTGGCGCATTCATCGCGGCTCCATCCTCATCGATGGCCACAACGATTTCCCCTACGAGATGCGCGTTAAGGCCGGCCTTTCCTTCGACACGTACGACATGTCCAGGCCGCTCACCAATCTCAACACCGATATTCCGCGCCTGCGCCAGGGCGGAATGGGCGCGCAGTTCTGGGCCATTTACGTTTCCGCCACCACCATGCGCACCGGCGGCGCCGCCCGCCAAACCATGGAACAAATCGATCTCGTTCATCGCATGGTCGCGCGCTATCCCGACACCTTCGAAATGGCGCTCACCGAAAACGACATCGAGCGCATTCACAAAAAGGGAAAAATCGCCAGCCTCATGGGCATCGAAGGCGGCCATTCCATCGAAAATTCCCTCGCTCTCCTCCGGCTCTATTACACCCTCGGCGTTCGTTACATGACGCTGACGCATTCCGACAGCCTCGAATGGGCCGACGCCGCCACTGACAAGCCGCGCGCCAATGGCCTTTCCGATTTCGGCAAACAGGTCGTCCGCGAAATGAATCGCCTCGGCATGCTCGTCGATATTTCCCACGTCTCCGCCCAAACGATGCACGCCGCGCTGGATGTCAGCCGCGCGCCGATCATCGCTTCCCATTCCTGCGCTTACGCCGTCGCGGCCCATCCGCGCAACGTCCCCGACGACGTTCTCGTTCGCCTCAAACAAAATGGCGGCGTCGTCATGGTCAATTTTTACTCCGGCTTTGTCGTCCCCGAATCGGCCAAAGTCATGGCCTCAATGTTCGACGTGCAACGCGACCTTCGGGAGAAATTTCCCAAGGACGAAGACTTCGAAAAAGCCATGGCCGATTGGCGCAAAGCCAACCCGATGCCCTCAGGGACGGTCAAAGACGTGGTCGATCACATCGACCATATCGTGAAGATCGCGGGCATCGATCACGTCGGTTTGGGCAGCGATTTCGACGGTGTCTCCCAACTCCCCACCGACCTCCCCGATGTCTCCAGTTACCCTATCGTGACCCAGGAACTGCTGGATCGCCACTACTCCGAAAAAGACATCAAAAAGGTCCTCGGAGGCAATCTCCTCCGTGCGTTTGCCGCCGCCGAGAAAATCGCCGGCGAGCTCAAAGCCCCCACGAAGTAGTCCGGCTTTTTCCGACCGCGCGTCTCCTTTCCCCTAATCGAAATCGCGACAAATCCGCAGCTTGACTGTCGGGGTTGGGAGACGGTCCGCGCGTTGCTCCCGTCCGACGCGCCATCGGGCGGTCCCCTTTGCTTCGCTCCGCTCGTTTAGTCGCGGGCTCTCTCCGTCATTTCCCATCACCGCAAATCAATGTCGAGCGCCCATATCGCCACAGCATTCCTGAGTGAAGCTAATGGCGGGTCTTGATATGAATGCAATTAACAGTTGTCCAGCAAAGACGATTGTGCGGGCGCTCCTCTTATTTGCGCTGGCATCAATCGCGAACATCCGCGCCAATATCTCCACGAGCGACGCCTGCGTCGAACTCACGGCGACCTGGTCCGAAAGCCCCAATCAGATCACTCTGAATTGGCAAGCCGACACCAACGCAACCGGCTACAAAATCTCCCGCAAACTTCTCGGCGAATCCTCGTGGAACGTCGTCACGAATCTTGACGGTGCATCGACCAACTGGTCCGACACCGCCATTACGACCGGGTTCGCCTACGAATACCAGGCGATCAAAAGCACCACCGGCAGTTATGCGGGTTATGGATACATTTGCACGGGCATCAAGCGCGGCGCTCCGGAAAACCGGGGCAAAGTGATCCTGCTTGTGACTAAGGAATTGGCAGACGGTCTGCCAATCGAGCTATTGCGGCTCGTTCAAGACCTGGTTGGCGACGGTTGGGCTGTTCTGCAGCACACCGTCGCCACCACCCAATCCGTCACCTCCGTCAAAGACTTGATCCGCGCCGATTACAACGCCGATCCCAGCCAAACCAAAGCGCTCTTCCTCTTCGGCCACGTCCCCGTTCCCTACTCCGGCAATTTTTCGCCCGATGGCCACGAAGATTCCGTCGGAGCATGGCCCGCCGATGTTTTCTACGGTGACATGGACGGCGCCTGGACTGATCTGTCCGTCTCGAACAAAGTCTATCGTTTCGAAAACGTTCCCGGCGACGGCAGGTACGACCAAAACGTCCCGCCCGGCCAGGTTCGTTTGCAAATCGGACGAGTCGATCTTTCGAACCTGACCTGCTTCGCGAACAAAACTCCGGCGCGCTACGAAATCGATTTGGCCCGCCAATACTTGAACAAAGATCACAGCTGGCGCCATGGCAAACTCCCCATCCAACGCCGCGCTCTAATCTTCGATCGCTTCTATGCCGGACCGGAACCGGAGCCGCAAACCTCCACCGCTTACCGCCATTTTCCCGCATTCTTTGGACGCACCCAGATCCGTCAGATTGGAGCCTACGAATACTTTCCCATCCTCAGCACCAATTCCTATTTGTGGACTTTCACCACCAGCGGCGGCAGCGCCTACGGCTCCGACTACATCGGCACCTCCGATAACTTCGCCACCGAACAGCCCCAGGCCGTTTTCACCAGTTTCCTCGGAAGCTACTTTGCCAATTGGAATCAAGAGAGCGATTTCCTCCGCGCGCCCCTCGGCGCCAGCGGTTCGATTCTCACCGTTATCTTCGCCGGCCAGCCCCAATGGCTCCTTCACACCATGGCGATGGGCGAACCCATCGGTTACTCCGCGTGGATGACGCAGAACAACAAAACCAACGGCCTTTATCCCCCCCAACTGAACGCTGGCGCCGGCTGTGTTCACATCGCCTTGATGGGCGATCCCACCGTGCGCATGCATCCCGCGTTACCGCCGGGCGCCTTATCCGGCACGGTCGATTCCAGTGGCGTCCATTTGTCCTGGACCGCCCCCGCCGATCCCGATCTGCGCGGCTACAACGTTTACAAAGCGACTTCGCCCACCGGCCCATTCACAAAAATCAGCGGCGGCAATCTTGTAACCACGACCCACTTCGATGACCCGAGCGGAACATCCCAGAACGTTTATATGGTCCGCGCCCTCAAACTGGAAACCTCCCCCAGTGGATCCTACTTCAATTTGAGCCAAGGGGTTTTCTATCCGGACAGCCTCAACGGATCGAGCGCCGCTCCCGACGCGCCCACCGCCGTCTCCGCCTCAAAAATCACGCCCGGCAAAGTCACTGTGGAATGGCTGGCCAGTTCCATCGGCGTGCGCGCATTTCAAGTCCAGCGCCGCGTTTATCCAAACGGCTCATTTCAAATCATCGGAGAAAGCCCATCCACGTCCACCTCCTTTGAGGATACCAACATCGTCTCCGGTTCCTACGCCTATCGAGTCAAAGCGCTGGGCACGAGCGCGGATTCCAGCTTCAGCGATGAAACCGTCCTTAATTTGACCCCTCCAACCGGACGTGTCATTCGCGTGGACAAGCAAACCAGCGGCAATTGGATCGGCCAATATGGCTCGGAGGGATACATGGTTGCCGCCGCCGCGACCAACTGGCCCGCCTATGTTTCCGTCACCGCCAGCAACCTTCTCGTGAATGTTTACGGCTGGTACATGACCGAGCCGGAACTTTTGCTGCGGCCCGACGCCAGCTCACGCATTCTCTCCTTTTGGGCGGGCGCACAACGCGAACCCCTCGGCTTAAATTTTCGCTTCAAAGATTCAGCCCTTCACCGTGTCGCCCTTTACATGGTCGATTACCAATCCACCCGTCATCAAGGTGTCGCTCAGGTGATCGATCCCTTCAGCGGCCAAGTCATGACCTCGCTGAACTTTTCGAACTACACTTTCGGACAATACCTCGTTTTTGATCTGCAGAACTACGCGAACATCCGGCTGGTCCCCGCCGACGGAGACATGGGCACCAGCATCAGCGGAATCTTCTTCGATCCTCCGATCCTGACCCCTCCGATCATTTCGCCGGCCAGCGGAAATTTCCTCGGCAAAACGACCGTGACAATGCAGTCCGACCTTGGCGCAACCATTCGCTACACATTGGACGGACAGCCACCCACCGCAAATTCGCCAACCTACTCAGGGCCCTTCGTTCTGGACCATTCGGCGACGATCATGGCGCAGGCCACAAGCGGTCCCGTGGAAACCGCCGTCACGCAAGTGAACCTCACCAACACCCTTTTCTCCGCCGCCAGCTTCGTTGGAATCGACGCCACGACCCAGGGCGATTGGATGAAATCCTTCGGCCAGGACGGACAATGGATCGCCGATTGGACCTCGAAAGCGCCAGCTTATGCCGACCTCACCGTCAACGGCGCCCCGACCTGGGTTTGGAGCGATACCACCACCGAGTTGCGCGCCTTCAACAAATACGCCCGGGTCGCAGGACGCATCGCCGCCGCCTGGTACGACAGCCAACAACTCCTGATTGACTTAATGGTTGCCTCAACCGATCTACATCCTGTGGCGCTTTACTTCATGGATTGGGACGGGGGCCGCGTTGAGGATGTCTTTCTCTCCGACGATCATGGAAATGTCCTCGATCATCAACGCGTGAGTGACTTCAGCCAGGGCAAATATCTGGTTTGGAACCTCAAAGGAAAAATACGCGTCACGATCCAACACGTCTCCGGACCCAACGCCGTTCTCAATGGCGTCTTCGTTGGCGGTGGCTCCCCGATCAGCCAGGACCCGCCGACCTTCGACACTACCGCGACCTTCTCCAACGGCTCCTACACCATGCACATCAACGGCCAACCCGGCCAGGAATTCTACATCCAATCCAGCCCCGACTTTTCCGTCTGGGCGGACATCGGCCGCGTCACCATCACCAGCGCGTCCGCGGATTTTTCGATCCCCGTTCCGCCCGAGGAAGGCACGAAATTCTTCCGGGCCCGCCTCGTTCAATAACACCCCCTTTGGGTAGGACAGCCGTCTCGGCTGTCCCGCCCGGCGCATAAATCAACCCGCCAACTCCCCGTCCAAAATATGCCCAAACGGAACAAAGCCGGCCTTCTGGCAGGTTTTGCGCGAAGCAATGGTCTTGGGATTACAGCGCGCGCCCGGAATGCATCCCCCTTCCCGACAAACCCGTTTCAATTCCTGCACCAGAAACGCGCCGATCCCTCGCTTCCGAAAGCCTTCCGCCACCTTCATATAAACGTCCCCATACGGACGATTATAGTGATAAAGAATATCCCCCGCCGCCACCAACATCCCATCCACTTCCACACCCCACGCCGCCCCCTCATCCAATCCGAATTTAGAAACCGCCGCTGCGTCCTCCACTGAAGTCTTCCTAAAAACCGCCCCCGCCGGCGCGGCAAAACCCGTCGTCAACTCGTCCCGAAACAAAATCGCCTCCGTCCCCACATTTTGTCCGTACGCAAACAACATCGCATTCAGCAGCGTCGAATTACTCTGCACCTCCAGCCACCGCGCCCCCGACGCAGCGCAAAACGCCTCAAAAAAATCGAACGCGTGCCTCCGCTCCGTCGACGCCACATAAAATTCGTAAATCGTCGCCTTTCCCTTCCAGGGACCCGCCATCGCCACCGATCCGTAACCCGCCACCGCCTCCCCGCGCATCAACGCATACTCAACCGTCCACCCCGCCCGCCCATGAATCGAATCATGAATGATCTGGCAATTCATCTCGTGCCGATACATTTCCCGCCACGCCTGAATTCTTTCCAACGTCGTGACCACCGCCGAAATTTTCATGCCCCCAATAAAGATTCCCCCGTCCAAAAAGTCGATGGATTTGGACGCGATTTTGTGACCATGAACCGTTCTCAAGCAGGATCAAAGACAGTAGTCGTGGGGGGCAAGTCTTCGAGCGCAACGCCCGCGAAATAATTCAAAACACTCCGCGCCCCGGCAGGTTTCGCTGCCTCGGAAGTTGCGCCGCATCGGCGCAACTTCAGACGAGGCGAGTCTCACGGAAGCCAATAAATACGGGAGAAAGCGTAGTCCTCGGAAAATGAAAACATGGCGATTTTTTCGAGAGGAGGGGGTTGCGCTTCATTCATATGAATCCAGAACTCGCGTTGTACCGGTTCCGATTTTTTGCTACAGTGAGCGAGTCGAATCGGCTCGATTTTATTTGCCCGAAAATTACATTGCACCAATGCCAACGAAGCCAACTTTAAAGGAGAAGAAGAAAAACCCCGCAGCGGTTGCCCTTGGGAAACTTGGTGGCGCGAAGGGAGGGAAGGCAAGGGCTGCAAACTTATCGCCTGAGGAACGGTCACGCTCCGCGGCTTATGCGGCAAAAGCTCGCGCACGGAAACTTTCTGCTGAAGATCGCCGAAAGATTGCGCGGAAGGCGTCGCTCGCGCGGTGGAAATCCAACGAAGAGGCCACGGCTTAGTGTTTGTTCGTAACTGTCACGATTTATGGGCGGCGCTGATCAAAAAGTAAACCGCCTTGATCGGAAGGGAAAAACTTAATAAAGACACCGTTCTTTATCACCTTGGAGTGAATCGCGACAATCTGTTCGATAAGCGAATTCGGGAACTGCGTTTCATCAAATTGGCATAAGCCAACAAAGCGACGGCGAGATCTGGTTTCAAGTTGCCTCGCATAAACCAGAAGTGCTGCAAACGAGGAGGGGAGGTCGAGCGCCCAGGTCATTTCTCCTGCGGCCCTAAAACCTTGAAAACCCATTTGCAGCGAATGATCTATCCACCGGTCGAGGTCGGATAGAACTTCGGCAGGCTCAAATAGGCCATGACAAAGATATGTTTCCTTTTTTGTGAGAATCTGAAGAGCATTTCTTTTTTCGGCGTCATCAACATCGACGCCTGCCTCAACCAGGGCTTGCCGAACAATGGAAACGGGATTGGAGTCTGCGATGTAAAGGCACCGTTCGTTGGCCGCAAGCCCGAGTTTGACGAAAGGTATCGAACAAGACAATTGTTCGGCGCGCGTGCGATACAGGAGGGCGGCGTGGTCGCCCGTCCGGATTTTCGCGAGCGTCTCAATCATCTCTCGACTATAGCCATCTCCGTGGCAATGCAAACCCGATTTTCAGACGTGAGAGGCACTCCGGATACGTCCCTCCCAGTTCACAAATCGTCATGATGGCCCCTTTCCCTCGCGTCCCGATCCAAATGGAATCTCATGCTTGCGTAATCGCCTACGTAAGCATAAAATAAAAGCATCCAAAATCCAAAAATCACGTATTTCGATCGACGCCTCTTCGGCGGCGCTGTCGAGATCGGTGTCTTCCTTATTTTCGTCAACGACCTGGAACGGAGCTTCTTAACGCAGGAAAAAAACGCCCCAAAAAACAGCAATGCAATTATTGGATCGAACCTGCCCTCGCAGTCATTTCGACCTTGGAAACATTGGCCACAATGGCCGCCGCCGCTTCGCCAGAACAAACTGCTAAACTTGTGAGAAAAATCGGAACGAACCCCATCATTTCAAACAAGACCGCGACATTTTCTTTTTCGGAGGATTACGATTTTCTCCCGTGTTTATTGGCGTCTGCGCGCCTCGCAGATTGTGAAGTTGCCGAGCAGCGGCGCGGCGATTTTGACCAAAGTCCCCAAAGTTCGAAATGGTGCGCGTGGCGGGAGTTGAACCCACAACCTGCGGCTTCGGAGGCCGATACTCTATCCAATTGAGCTACACGCGCAGCCTGAGAGTGGGAAAGTAGAGCAAGCGCGCACGCAGAGCAAATGCTTTTGCCATTCGATTTCCGGGCGCGCTCGTTATTTGTCGAATTCCAAATGGGCGAAGCGGGCGGGGGTGTGGTACGTCTTGGTCAATGTGGGGTTGAACGCGAGGAAGGCTTTGTGGGTGCGATCGATGCGGTAGAGGTTGAGGCGCCAATGGTCGCCGGCCTTCACTGTTTCTTTGATGAAGGCAGTCATCGGGATGCGCATTTCGACCGTCCAGCGGCCATGGGCTTTGTCCACGTTGGATTCGGCATCGAAGCCGCTGCTCCAATCGAAATCGCTTTTGCCCGCGGCGAGGATGAGGTCGAGTTTCTCGCCGGTGGGCGCGACTTCGTATTCGCTGTAGTAATTTAGTTTGGCGGGATCCGGCGCGATAAACGCTTCGACCACGTCTTTGTCCCAGAGACCGAGGCGTTCTTTGTCTTTGAAAGGAGGCTCGAACGACACGACTTCGGTGATGGGGCAATCGTAGCCGAGGTACAAATATTTCTCCGTCCAGAGCGCGCGGACGGCGGTGGCGACGGCCGGCACGGCGGTGTAGTTGCCGGAATCGTATTCCATGCGGATGGGCGTGCCGTGTTGCCAGGCCTCGTTGGTGAGTTTGCCATCAAGAGTGAAATCGCGATCGATATGGGCGGCATGCATGACGGGAAACGGCAACGATCGGGCCAGGAGTTTGCGGGCGTTATCGAAATAAATTTTGCGCAGGACATCGTCGGGCAAATGGATCGCGCTGATGGTCCAATCGCCCTGGATCGGGGTCATGTGCGCGAAGTTTTTATCGGTGGTTTCCATCCAGCGCCAATGTTTGGCGTAAAATTCGTTGGCATCGGAATCGGTGGGCGCAGGGCCGCTGCCGCTGGATCCGAGGATCATCGAATTATGCACCTGGAAATCGGTCGCGAAGAAAATACGGTCCTGGTGTTTGATGAAAAGCTGGCGCACTTTTTCGGGATCATGCCGGCCGATTTCCGGGATGCGCGCGGCCAGATCGGCGTTCATGTTGGGATAGCGGTCGAGCATCTTATCGACCCATTCAAGGTCTTCGGCGTTGTTGGCGAAGTGAACGCAAACGAAGGTCGTCTCGGGATGCCGCGCGATGACGCGATTGAGAGCTTCGAGTAAATCCATACGTGGGGGATACATTTTCGGATCGCCGAACCACCAGGGACGATGATCCCGCAGTTCTTTCCAGCGCTCATTTTTGTCGTCGAACGGTAGCCAGAAGGCGGCGGGATCGGCGACGTGGATGCTGATGGGCATGTTGAGTTCGCCGCAGCGTTTCCAAACAGGATCGAGTTTGGGGTCGTCGATTTTGATCAAGGCTCCATCCTTGTCGCGGAGGTAAAGGCCGAGCGTTTTCTCCTGCTTGAGCCCGGCCGCGCCGAGCCGATGGCCTTCTTCAACTTGGCGCACGGCGTCGGCGGAAAAGTCGGGGTCATTCCACTTCGCATAGTCGAGGTTCATGTAATGGATGAACCGTCCGGGATAAAGGCGATCGGCGAGTTCTTTATTTTTTTGGAAAGCCGAAACGGTCCCGGCTCGCGCGGTGGTGTAGCCGCCGCTGAGATCGACGCCGATGCCAATGCCCGAGGCGTCCATGATGCGAATGCAGCGTTCGAGCTTGTCCGGTTCGTAGGCGATGTGTTGATGGAGATCAATCAGCCGATGCTCAGCGCGCCACTGGTTGGCGGCTTCGCTGGCGCAGACGGACAACGCGGAGAAAAGCAAGAGGACGAAGGCCGTGATGGGGAACAGCAGTAAGCCCAAAAATGCGCGCGCTGATTTCATGGGGCGCATCGTGCCAAAGGCGCGTCGTGGGCGCAAAGAAAAGTAAGAAATGGTTGGCGGTGTTGCGGTTCTTCCCGAAACCGCTTGCATTCGTTTTCCCCGCGCCAAAAATTGAACCGATGATCTTGCCCATTTCTCGTTATCGATCCGCAGTATGAGCAGTCAGGCTGATTTTCTGAAAGCAGTGCGTGGGTTGCCGTTTGAAGCGCACAACATTGGACACGAACTGGATGCCACTGGACGGTATGCGCTCAAGTTCGACGGCGACTTTCCCTTGCGGATACGGTTGTTCGAATATCGGAGCGGCCGCTTCACCCGCGGCGTGACCTGGCACGAAAAGCTTGAATTATTTTTCCTTTCCAGCGATTTTGAATTTCTCGTCCCTTACTTTACCCAAGTGGCGGGGATGTCCTACCTCGAATACATCACCCACCTCCGCCTGACGGCAGCGGCGCGTTTGTTGCGCGGCCGAAGCGGATTGTCCAAAAAATTGATCGAAATATTCTAGCGGTCCCGCGCGGTTCGGTATGAAATGGCAACCGTCCACCGCACTGTGAAAACAAAACTTTTTTTGATCGTAGCCTGCCTGCTGGCGGGGACGGCTTCCATCGCGGCGTTGCCTCGGTTGAAGGTGAGCGATAATAAACACTTCCTGATTGAAGAATCGGGAAAACCGTTCTTTTACCTCGGAGACACAACCTGGGAGTTGTTTCATCGCCTTAATCGCGAAGAAGCGGATGTTCTCCTGAAGGACCGGGCCGACAAAGGCTTTACCGTTGTGCAGGCCGTTGCCATAGCGGAGTTGGACGGTCACACCGATCCAAACGCCTACGGGAATCTGCCGTTGGAGAATCTCGATCCGACCAAACCGGCAATCAAGGAGGGCCCGCAGAACGATTATTGGGACCACGTCGATGACATCGTGAACAAAGCGAATTCGCTCGGCATTTACGTCGGCTTTCTCCCGACCTGGGGTCGCTTTTGGCACGACTCGAATCAAAACAGAAAGCCGCTCTTCACCGTGGAGAATGCCGAGATTTATGGCCAGTGGCTGGGCCGCCGCTACAAAGACGCTGGCATCATCTGGATTCTCGGCGGAGATCGGAGCGTCGATACGGACGAGCAAAAGGAAATCATACGCGCGATGGCGCGAGGCTTGAAAAAAGGCGATGGCGGAAATCATTTGATGACATTTCATCCCCCCGGCGGCGGGGGCTCTTCGACATGGTTTCACGGCGACGATTGGCTCGATTTTAACATGCGACAGAACGGGCACGTTGTGGAATTCAGCGGACGCTATGACAAAACACGCGAGGATTACGATCGCTCGCCCATCAAACCGGTGATCGATGGCGAACCGATTTACGAAGATCATCCGGTTTCTTTCGATGCGAAGAAACTCGGGCATTCCATCGCGGCGGACATTCGACGCCCCTTATATTGGGACCTCTTCGGCGGCGCCTGCGGGCACACCTATGGGCACCATTCGGTGTGGCAAATGTGGTCCACCAATAAAGCGCCGATCAACAATCCACTGATGCCGTGGAGCGAAGCGATTCACCAGCCCGGTTCCGGCCAGGTGAAACATGCGCGGCATTTGCTGGAGTCGCGTCCCTTCCTGACGCGCATCCCCGATGATTCGATCGTTTTGAAAGATCGGGTTGCCACGTCGGTACCGGGAACAGGCTCGCGGCATTTTGCGGCGACGCGCGATGAGGCCGGCGCCTACGCGCTCATCTATGCGCCCGTCGGACGCGCGTTCAAGGTGCGCATGGATGCGATCAAGGGCAGGCAGGTCAAAGCCTGGTGGTTTAATCCGCGCGACGGAAAGGCGACTGCCATCGGTGAATTCCCAAACACCGGCGAGCGCGAATTCGTTCCGCCAAATCCGGGTGAGATGGTCGATTGGGTTTTGGTCTTGGACGATGCGTCGCGCCAATTTCCCAAGCCGGGAGCTCAAAAATGAAACGCTTCCTGACGCCCGTTCTTGCGCTGTCGACGGCCTTTGTTTTGCGCGCTGAAAATTGGCCGCAGTTTCGCGGGCCAACGGGACAAGGCCTTTCCGAAGAGCGGAATTTGCCGTTGAAGTGGGATGCGACGAATGGCATCGCATGGAAAACCGCCCTTCCGGGAGAAGGTTGGTCCTCTCCCATTGTTTGGAATGATCGCGTCTTTGTGACCAGCGATACCGACGCCGGAGTCACCTGTTCCGCCTGCGCGTCGCCGCGTTGATTGTCACTTGGCCCCAATGTTCATTGGTCGTGGCCTTGGCCTGCGCATCACTCCAAACGCGCGCGATCAATTTGATCAAAATATTGGGTGCCGCCTATTTCATTTGCAGCCACTGCGCGGTCATCGCCTCACTAATTATGCTGGGTCAACTTGGAGCCGTCTCCCCAAAATTCGGCGAACAAAAAGAGTTCGCCGCCATCGCCGCGGCCGTCCTCGGCGACGCGAGCCCTTATGGGAACGATTTATTTCGAGACCGACGTGCGGTCGACGCTACGCTAGGATAGCTCCATGGAAACTGATCAGAATACGATAGCACAGATGAGGTTGCGGGCGGATCAAATATCTCGTTTGGTCACAGAACTGCATCCGCTGACGCCGAAGCTCGGAAAACCAGATGCGCAAAACGAAATCTTCCGAGCCTTGTTCGAGTTGACCAAACAAGTGGAAATCGTGAAGAAACAATTATTGCGGGTCGAAAAAGAGGACGCATCAAAACTTCTGTGATGCGATTCGACCTAACGCGCTCGTCGCGAAAATCAATGGGTAGAGGCTCTCAAAATACCAGAGGCGCGCAAAGTAAAGGCCGATGGGCGCGGGCGATAATTGATCGCCCTCAATCATTTCAAGCAGTCGGTTGAGGGCGTTCGGGTTTCCCAGGGCTTCAAGCGCCAGTGAAGTCTCCTCAACCGATTCGAAGCCATCCGAATTCCCGCTTCTTCCCCCCGCGGAAAGTTGCATCTTCTGGAGAAAGATTTCGGCCCGCTCCTTTATTTTATCCCTGATCGGAAGGCCGGAAGCCTGGAGTTCGTTGATTCCAATGAGAGTTCGCGCCGTTCCATAAAGGGGATTCTCCTGATGAGCGGCATGTTCATTTCCAAACCAGAGCGGAATCCATGCCCCATCCTCCCTCTGGCTGGCAGCCAGGAATTCCTGGGCGCGAGCCATGGCTGCATCGATTCTTTTCGTGAGCCTGGGGTTGACGAATGTTCGCCAACTCATCCAAGCCTGCATCGCATGCACGGTCAGCTCCGGAGCGCTGCGATCGAACGGAAGCGTTCCCCAGCCTCGGCAAAAGGTAGGCATGCCTCCATCTCGATTTTGCAGATTCAAAAGCCAGTTCACCCCGTTCTCCGCAGCTCGAACCGTTTCTGGGTCCGGTTTGCCAAGGGTCGCCAGAGCGAGGAGCGCCCCCGCGGTATCGTCTGCATCCGGCACGCCGCCGGGCAAATCCGTCCAAGCCCAACCTCCCGGCCTTGCCCCCGTGTAAGGATGCGTTTTTTGATATTGCTGATTGAGCAACCAGGCGCGCAGGCGAGCCTTTTGCGCTTCCGATAAAACACCGGGTTGATGCGAAATCGCTTTGATCGCTAAGGTGGTAAGCCAGGTAGCGAGATTGGTGTCGATGGGCCAACTTCCATCCGTCCGCATCGACGCTTTGAGAAAGGCGCCGCCGCGCAGCGCCACGGGATTTTCCCGATGCCCCATGCTGGCCAGGCTCATCGTGACAAACGCGGTCAGCGGGGTGGCTTCGAGGAATCCGCCGTTGGGCGGCTGAAGCTTTCCGAGGCGCGTTAGGGTTCGATCCTTGACCCGGTTGCGAATGAGTCGCGCCACCGGATTGCGGGATGGAGCGTGATGATGGATCGTCTGCCCGATCGCAATCAACGCCGGCAACGCGTAACTGACCACCGGAAGTTGCAGCGCCCCAAACCAGCTTTGAGGAAGAGCGGCCAATTCGAATGGCAACGGATGGACATGACTCCAGCCTTCGGAAGAGAGGCGCCCACTGAGGGCAAGGGTCACAAGGATTGGAACCGAGAACGTCCGATCCTTTCCGTAACGAGCGATTATCGCCTCTGGCAATCGCTCTTTCGATCCGACCGTTTTCCATAACCATTTTTCGGCTCTCTCGACGGCTGCGCCGAATTGACGATCCTGATTCGTCGCTCCGAATGCGGCCCAGACCAGGGCGGTGGTGGAAAGATTGGATTGGCTCCGCACGGTGTCGCCCCACCCGCCGTCCGCATTGGCGTGCTCAGCGAGCCATCGCAACCCGGGCATGACCAAATCTTTTTCGCCCATGCGATCCAGGGCGATCACCGCCACGGCCGTGGAAAGCGCGCTGCTGCTGAGTTCCCCTCGCCAATAACCGGCGGAGGCCAGCTTCGACAGGAGCAGTTGAGTTACTTTTTTTAAAGCCGCATCGACGCGTTGAGGATCCAACGAAACGTTCACAAGCTTAAATGCCCCAGCGCAATCAGGCCGTAATAGGTGTACTCAGGGTCGAGAAAATCGTCCGCCCAATGGCCATGAAATCCACCTTCGGCGGACCAGAGCGTGTCGATAAAATCCAGACAACGTTCGTGAATCGCGCTCGGGATGCGCCGTTCGAGGCAGGCCAGCGCGTGCAACGCAGTTGCCGTCGAAAGCAAATCGGGCAAGGGGGCGCCCGGCGCGGCGAGAAATCCTCCCTGCAGAGAAGCTTGTGCCAGAAGCCAATCTCCGACCGCTGCGTTGACCGGAAACCCAAGATGCGTAATGAGCGTCACGGCGCCAGCCGTGGCATTCAGATTGCCGACTTTCTGTTCCGGGCGATTGCTCCAGGCGCGGTCTGCGGTTTCCAGGCGTTTTAAGCTGCGAATCAACTCGATCGCATCGGGTGGTTTGGCCGATAGGTCTTCATAAGCGCCGAGC
>Ga0070686_100000659_pt1 | contig 20227 bp, 19 predicted proteins | sample KBSS23LmetaG_FD_65654 | JGI IMG/M metagenome (GOLD analysis project Ga0070686, IMG submission 65654) | Switchgrass rhizosphere microbial communities from Kellogg Biological Station, Michigan, USA - KBS S2-3L metaG | ecosystem: Host-associated > Plants > Roots > Rhizosphere ... | reverse complement strand
GACAGATCGAGGTACAGCTTACGGTCCTGCGGGCAATAAAACGGCCCTACCGCCGAGGAAGTGGCTCCGCAAGCGGAGTGCACGGCCCCCGTAAACAAGACTAGGCGGGGATTCTCATACTGATGGCCTGCTTTGGGAAGCAGCTGCGCCCAGGTGTCTTCGGTGTCGGCCAGCACGACGGATGCAAACCGCCCAATCTCATCTGTGACCGGACCGGTGGGCACGGATTCGACGGGAGATTCCGTCGTACTCTGGAGCCCGCTCATCAACTCAAGGAGGGTGAGCGGATTCATCCCGGTGAAGTAGCTGACGGCCAGCACCAACACGATGCCACCGAGGCCGAGTCCCCCGCCGATTCTCGCGGGACCCAACCCCCTCCGATCCTCGACATTCTCGCTTTCCCGTTGGTCCTGCCAGCGCACTCGGTACTCTCCTCTTGAGTGATGTGGCCCACGATACTGCGGTGCAGGAGAGAAGTCCAGGTGTGCGGTCAGGAACCGCGAGGCCTTCACAGAGGAAGGCCTCGCGACGGACGCGACGATAGCGCGTCGGTTATTGGGCGGCGACCTGCGACAAATCTTTCGGGTAGAGGACGATCTCGATCCTCCGGTTGGACGACCGCCCTTCCTCCGATTCATTGCTCGCAATGGGATGGGTATCCGCATATCCGACGGCCGAGAGGGCCTGAGGTTGCACGCCGCCTTGATCGATCAGGTAACGTACGACGGTCGTTGCACGGGCCGTCGACAGTTCCCAATTGGTCTTAAACTTGTCCTGCAGCTTCGTGCTGATCGGGACATTATCGGTATGCCCTTCGATTCTGATTTGTTTGTCCGTGATCTTGTTCAGCACGTCGCCCACTTGTTTCAATACCTTCACGCCCGCCGGCTTGATCACGGCGCGCCCTGAATCGAATAGCACGCGGTCGACCATGTTAATCGTCAGTCGGTCCCGTACTTGTTGGATCTTGATGTTACCCTTGGCGATTTCATCCTTGAGAGATTGCGATAATTCTTCTTGGGTCTTCGTGAGTCGCCGGATTTCCTCTTCTTTCGCCGCATGCGCCTGTTCGAGGCGGGCCTTTTCCTCCGCTTCGGCTTTCAAGCGCTTCCGCTCCTCGTCCAGACTGGCGGACAGCTGGGACTGCTCCTGCTGCAGCCTGGCCTTCTCCTCCGCTTCGGCTTTCAAACGCTTCCGTTCCTCGTCCAGACTGGCGGACAGTTGGGATTGCTCTTGTTGCAGCCGGGCCTTTTCCTCCGCCTCGGCCTTCAGCCGTTGGCGTTCCTGATCGAGCGTGGCTGACAGCCTGGATTGCTCCTGGCGCAGCTGTTCACGTTCCTTCGCGACGCGTGCGGATTCGGCTTCGAGTTCGGCCTGCTTTTGCCGCAGTTTGACGATTTCGCTTTGCGCCGTGGCTGTCCCGCTGGCGAGTTGCTGTTTATCGGATTCGAGTGCGGTCACATTGGCGGTCTCGTCAGCCAGCTTCTTTTCCAGGGTGGCGATTTGCCCCCGCACGTCGCCCAACTCGCTGCCTAACTGACTTTTTTCCCGCTCAAGACCTTCAAGCCTGTTTTGGAGGTCCGCGGACCGGGCTGTCAGCGCTTCCCGCTCTTTCTCGAGCGACGCCGCTTGTTGTTCCGCGCTTTTCCGCTGGCTTGTCTCCTGATCCAGGTTCTGCTGGAGCCCGGCCAGCTGCTGCTGGAATTGGTCGGATTCGGCTTTAGACTTCTTTCTCATCTCGTCCATTTCCGCAGCTTGACTGGCCGAGAGTTTCTTGGATTTCTCCAGCTCGTCCAGCGCCTTTTGATGTGTGTCTGTGGACACACATCCGGATCCGATGAGCAGGACGGATGCAATCAGGCTCGCCTGCACAAGGGTTCGACGATGTCGCATATAATCTGATCTCATATGCCCTCCTGGATGAAGATGTAGGATGAATCAGGCACGAGCAAAGTCGGTGCCGTATCTGAGCCTGGCGCGACAGGGACGCAAAATGTAAAGAAGCACGGATTCTCAATGCCTTCGAGGAGCGATGTTAAGCAGCGGCGCATCATGTGTAGGGAGCAACGTACAGTCGAGCTGAACCTAATGGTGCACCGAATGTAAGAATCAATCAAGACGGGAAAGAAAAGGTCGAGAGCTGTAGGCGCATGGGAAGCTGTGGAAAGTGGGGGAGCGCAGCGAGCGCTACGCTCCCAAGAGTATGCAATTACTTGCCGCCCATCTTCTTGTCGTCTTTCTTGCCCTCGTCCTCGGCCTTGCCGCTGTTCAGATCCTTCTTCTCCTTCTGCTCAGCGGGGGCAGGCTCACCTGCAAAGCTCACCGGAGCGCCGACGCCCACTGCAAGGAATGCCGCCAGTACGAGGACATGTGCAAAGCGACCCATGATAGAACCTCCTTGTGATAAAAAATGGGTGTCAATCACTGACAGACCCATTCGGGTTATGGTGATCGAGGCTAGCGAGGGGTGCGGTTGAGCAAATGCGATGCCGCGTTCAATTGTCATCTCATAGGTCTCTATACTAGGGAAACCCCCTGCGTTTTATGGTTACTATGGGTCCCCTTTTGGCTCCTGAATGGCTTCCAATGGGGAAAATACGTATTCAAAGGCTGAAGAAACATCCGTAGGGAGACGCATACAAACCTACAGGGCCATTGCGGATGATGTCTGCTTCCAAGACAAAGACGATTGTGTTTCATAAGCCCTATGACGTCTTGCCCTGTTTTACCGATCCGGAGGGCCGTCCCACGCTCGCCGACTACATCAACATGCCCGGCGTCTATGCGGCAGGGCGATTGGACCGCGACAGCGAAGGTTTGATGATTCTCACCTCCGACGGAGCCCTGGCCCATCGCATCACCGACCCCAGGCACAAATTACCGAAAGTCTACTGGGTTCAGGTCGAGCGGATTCCCATCGACGCAACGTTGACCCGGTTGCGCCGCGGCGTGGTGTTGAGTGGGATATCCACGAGGCACGCCGAGGTACGTCTCCTCTCACGAGTTCCCGAGCTCCCGGATCGGCCCGTGCCGATCAGGGTGCGCCTGACCGTGCCCACCGCCTGGTTGGAAATCGTGTTGGAGGAGGGGATGAACCGGCAGGTCAGACGCATGACGGCGGCTGTTGGCCATCCGACATTGCGTCTGGTGCGAATCGCGATTGGTCCGATTAAGCTCGGCGATCTACCGGTGGGTGCCTGGCGGGTGATAACCGACAAAGAGGAGGCTGAACTCAGACGACGGGGCTAGCCGACGATGGCAAGCGGATCTCACGTCGCCCGGCGAAGCGAATGCTGCAGTTCGTGCTGCTGCAGGATTTCATAAATTCATTGCCAAGGGGGACATCAGGTTCATACTTACGCTCAACAACGTAAGTACCCACCACAGCTTCTCACCTTTCTGCGTAGACGGAGGGGACCATGAGAATTCCCATGCAGGCCTCACGTTCCCGGTCGGTGGATCGCACGATACTCTGGACGCTCAAGCGCCGTGGTGCACAAACGATGGACGGCCTCTCGTCCCTTACAGGGATCGGGTGGGCGCAGGTCTTCTTGTCGATGGACCGGCTGAGCCGGATCGGCAAGGTTTCGCTCACTCCGGTTCGGCCCTGTGGATATCAGATTTCGATCGCCGGGCTGCTCCGCCGCTAGGGAGCAGTACCTGTCTGTGTTCGAGAAGAGGACTGAAGCAGGGACCTAACGAGTGCGTATCATCCGGCCGATGATGCCGATGCCGATGCCGAGTAGGATATAGCCCGCAAGGACGTTGATCACGACCACGCCCTGGCTCACGACATGCGTCGGTTGGTAGTCCACGAGTCCCAGAGCCGCCGTGACGTTGACGGAGTAATAGACTGCGGACCAGACCGGGATCCAGGCAGCGACGGCGCCGGATTCCATCGGCTGCAGCCATTGCAGCTGGAAAAAGAGTTCATAAAGCCAGCTGAACACGCCGATCGTGCCGATGACCCACAGGCCCCAGCGGGAGAAACTCGTCCCGTAGTTGCTGGTCACCTTCCAAGCCAACTGACCCCACGGATGTTTTCCCTCCATCTTTGCCCATGCGACTCGGGCGTTGCGCTCGTTTAGATATTCCTCTTCGGACCAGTCGAGTTCTCCCACTTCAGCGAAGCAGTGGTTGGCCCGCGAGTATGAACGGACGGCGAGGTGCTGAAGATCATGCCTGGATGCCGTTGCCGTGGTCGATTGGGCTGCGCGTTCGGCCTGACGTCCGGCGCTGGAGTATGCGCGTGCAGCCTGTGTAAACTGGCCGATCCGGTGCAGCTGCTGTCCGGCTTGGTGATAAGCTCGCGCGGATCCCACGACGTCGCGGGTTTCCAGAAAATGCGCCGCAGCCAAAAAGTAGAAGGCCGACTGCATCACCTCCGCACGTCCTTCGCGCTGGCCGAACGCCTCCGCTTGTCGCAGGACGCTCTCTGCGGACTGTGTCCGTTCGAGCTCGGTCTCTCCCTGTCGGTAGAATTCCTGCGCGAGCGGATCGGTAAATGTGGACTCAGGCATGCGTGGCTTCTGCGGGTTGGCGTCGGCGCATAGTACTCCATGTCTGACGCGGTAAGAAAGTACCTATTACCAAGGGGCGCAGGTTTCCCACGCCGGACGCCTTAGTGCGAATAGCAGGAAGGGATCGTTTCGAGACAATCACGGAGCAGCCTTGCTGGCTCATAGGAGTCCGCCAGAGGAGCAAGATCCTGGTACGCCTCGAGGCCCCACTGCCTACGGTTGGTTTGGATGAGCTGATCGGCCGCTATGACGGCATGAAGAGCTGGCGGCAGATCGCCCTGCGAGATCCGTCCCGGCAGGCTCTGAACCGGGACGAGATTGAGCAGTTTGCTAATGCGTTGTCCTGCTCCATCTTCCACGACGATGCGAGCCGGCCCTTCCATCATTGGGCCCGGCGGCCACAGGAGCCGGAGTCGCCACTCTTGGACGCCCTCTTTTGCGACGAGTGTCTGCCCCTGTGCTGACAACACCTGCACGACAAACGGAGGAGTGCCGCCGTCCCACGCAATATGGATGGTCGTGCGATGGACACTCAGCCGGCTGACGTCATCCTCCACAACCGGGAGGGACAACGGCCCTTCATGCCCGCGGCTGCTCGTGCTGACGGGCACCGACGACCGCACATACTGACTCGTCAATTTGGAGCCCAAAGACATCAAGGTGGAGCGGAGGCGTGTCAGGAACGCCGGCGGTGCATCGACCATCGGGACACGATAGGGAGAATCCTTCTCCGTGATGACGACGCGGCGATTTCCGAGTTGGAGGTAGAGCTCGCTGCCCCGTTTAAGAACCACGCGATCGTCGACCCGTACGGGAAGAAGGATAGCCGGTTGCATTGACTGGCCCTGGCGGTCGATCCGAATATTCTTAAGATCGCCGACGATCCGCTCGATATACCCGACATCCCTGGAGGGTGCGGGATTGGCCGCAGCCCGGACCGACCACCCACCAATCAGCGGTACGGAAATCGCAGCCATGACCAAGGCCGCGACGCCGCCCAAGTGGGGCCTGGGCACTCGATTGTGCAATGCCTCTTTATGTTTCTTCATTTGCATGCCGATGCCGACGAATGACCGGTGGAGGGGTGACCTCCATGTCGATGAACTTCTGATACGCCTGTAATACGAAGAGCGGGAATACCAAGTCGAGCCACCAGCCGTACTGGAACAGCCAGAGGCTCAATGGCAGCAAGACCGCGTTGAGCACCAGGGTTGAGACTTGTGCCCCCCAGGTCGTGGTAAAGAACGAGAACGAGAGGCTGAAGACCATTATTAAGACCAGCAATCCGGCCCATCGAATGCCTCGACTCACTTCCTGAAATTGCCCGAATTCCATCAGGGCATTGATCTGGTTGATGACGACCATGGCTCCAGCCATTTCTCCGATCGGGGTCTGGTGAAGATCCTTCCCGGCTTCATAGCTGCTGCCGATGACCACCGTTTTGCCGGCCACCAGGTCAGGACTGAGGGGTTGATTGCTCCGTTCTGTGATCAGCAGAGCCGGAACGCGAGAGAACAAATCGGCAAGAGTCGTGGAAGCTTGGAATTTATAGAAGATTCGTTGTTCCAGATCGGACGGTCTCGAGCTCAGGACGAGACGTTTTCTGAGAGTCCCGTCATACAGCACCCAGGGCTCAGACGAGGAGGCGTTGGAAACAATGGGTGGCGCAGCGGCCGGAACGCACGTCGCGGCTGAAGGCGCAAACCGACGCCGGAGCTCTTCCTGGAAGGCTGCAGGGCTGAATGCCCCCTGGCTCATGAGCGGAGTTCGCAACACCGCCCATGACAGCAGCGCCATGGACGGAATCGCGTGAGGCGTGCGATCGAGGCAGGTCGGTTCGAACAATCTCCAATTCCGCACGAGACCGTCGTCGTCCCGGTCGCTCAACGGTGAGGCCCAGTGGAGAACGTTCGAGGCGCGGACGACGTCTTCCAGGAATTCAGACGGGCGCTCTTCCCTCAAGACCGCGGCATCCAGAGGGCCCTGGAGACCGGCGTCCGGCGGCGCTCGAGGACCGATCGTACGCGCAAAGATCATGTGAGGAAACGCAGCGTGGGGTGATGTGCTGTGTGCCGTCTGCTGAGATCCCGCGGTATAGCGGCGGAGGTAGGCGGCGAGTGCCAGATCGGGATCCGGATCCGATGACGCAGTGCGTGTGGGCGGGGCGAGAGCAGCTGTGCCTCCGAGCGGAACATGTTTGGCAAGCTCTACGTCGATGACCAGGAGCTTCGCCGGTGCCTCGGCGGCGAAGCGAATCAGTTCCAGGAGCTTGTCTCGGGGAACAAACAGCGGCTCGCCCCAGGCCCGATAGGTGCGCTGATCGATGTCGAAAAACACGAACCGCTCATCGCTGGCATGCGAGAGATCAAATCGATCCTGCCAGAACTTAATGGCCCAGTCCGTTGCCGTGGTTTCGGCTCCGGCCAATCCCGGCACGTAGGGCCGAGCGAAAGAGAGCACAGCTGCCGCGACCGATCCGATCAAGAGGCTTTTAAAGAGATGCTGAGCGAAAGGCGGAAGGAGACTCCATCGACGTCGGAGTGGCGCAAACGCGGGACGGGCCGTGAGTGCCGCGAATCTCTCCGCCAACCAGCCCATAGCACGATGCCGAACGAACTCGGCCTCCTCTTGCGGTCGCGCAGGCCCTAGTCTAGCAGAGTCGATATCAGATAAGGTACTACGCGTGCGTCCTGGAAAGGGGTCTGTCGCAGATGTCTGAGCGTCGGTTGCGTACAGGATTTACGCTATCGTCGGCGATTCGGACGGTCTGTGCAATCACCTGTCTCTGCTTGCTGACGGTCTGGGAGCGCCCCCTGGCTCAGGAAGGTAGCGGAGCACGCCGCGCGCTATTGATCGGCATTGATCGGTACGTGGTGGAAGCGGAGAGAACTGCTGAACTGCGGGTCGCGCCAAGCCGGCGGCATTGGAAGGATCTCAAGGGGGCCGTCAATGACGTACGGGCCCTCCGGGAACTGTTGATTCACCGCCAGGGGTTTCGACCGCAGGACATTCTGGTGCTGGAAAACGAAGCGGCAACGAGGGATGCCATTCTTGGCGCCTTTCACCGGCATTTGATCGATCCGGCCAGCGTCGGTGATCACAGCGTCTTTTATTTCGCCGGACATGGTTCACGCATTCGTAATTCGCGGTCGAGGGAACTCGATGGCAAAGATGAGACTATTGTCCCGGCGGACGCCAATCGCCATACAGGTGACCGGAGCATCGCTGATATACGGGACAAAGAATGGGATCGGCTCTTTACCGGAGTCCTTGATCGGGGTGCGTGGCTGACCGCGATCTTCGACAGTTGCCATAGCGGGTCGATTTCGCGCAGTGCGGCGCCGGTGACGGCTTCAGCGAGGTTTCTCGATGAAGATGACCGCGACGTCGCCGAGCTGCTGGAGCCGGATCTCCCGATGCATGCCCCCGGAATGGAGCCGGAAAGACGGGACGGCGCCTTGATCATCTCTGCCGCGCAAGAAGATCAGCAAGCGAAGGAAACGCTACATGTGTCTGGTGGAATCAGAGAATGGCACGGGGCCTTCTCTCTGGCGCTGCTGCGATCGCTCAACGAGCTGCCGCCTCACGCTGGGGCCGTGCGCCTCTTCGACCGTGTGACGGCGCGGTTGCTTGCCGACGGATATCAACAGGAGCCGGTCCTTTCCGGGACGGCCATGCGGCGGCATGCGCCCCTATTCGGTGGCACGTCACGAACGACCGACGGCCGCATTCGACTCAATGTGATTCACGCCTATGCCGCCGACGATGTAGAAATGCAGGGCGGTGCCGCGATTGGACTCACGCCGGATTCCGAGCTGCTTCGTGTGTCTCCATCGGATCGTCAAGAGCTGCGCATTCAGGTGACGGGGATTCACGGGCTGGGAAAAAGCCGCGGGCGCGTCATCAAAGGGGACTGGCGGCGGCTCCAGACGGGCGATGAACTGGAAGTCGTCCGCAAAGGAACCACATCGGATGTGGCGCTGCCAGTCTGGATTCCCCCGGGGGTGACAGACATCCGCGCCTCCAGCAGACTTGCGCAGGAACTAGCGGATCTGGCGCCAAGCCGGGGAGTGTCGCTGGTTTCGGATCCGACTCTTTCCGCTCCCACGCATGTCCTCACGTGGGACGGCGGCCAATGGATGTTGTGGTCCGATACTCCACATCCATGGCCTGCAGGAAAGGCACCTCGGGTTGAGGACATCCTGAAGCGGGTGAAAGACATGACGGCACATCCTGCGCTCTTTGTCAGCATGCCCCCGACGAGCGCCCTGGTCAATCTCCTCAGCCGAGGGCGGCTGCAGCACATGGGAGTTGCGGTCGCCGCGACTCCGGACGAGGCGCTCTACATCTTATCGGGTCGGTTTGACTCTTCACATTCTGAATACGCGTGGGTGTCGACGCGATTGGTCCGCACTGGTGAAAATGGTCGAGAGGATCTGATGATCCCTCTTCCGGCCCGTTCCGTCTGGAGCGCCTTCCCTGAATACGAGGGGCCTTGTGAATCGGGCGGGCTGGTTGATTGCCTGACACGGCTGGCGAAGATCCACTACTGGCTCACTCTCTCGACACCTCCAGGAGAAGATCGCTTTCCCTATCGGTTGGCGTTCAAGAGCGTGACGGATGGCCGCATCATCGACCGCGGAGACCTGAGCGAAGGCAACTACCGCTTGGTCCTTCGCGCCGAAGCGTCCGCCATCGAACGCATTCGACAGGGGTTGGGACTTCAGTCGAGATTTGTCTATGTCTTTGCGATCGACCAAGAAGGGCGGATGACCCAACTGTTTCCGAATGTCGGAAGCCGGGAGAGGGAGCACCTGCTGCCCCGTCCGGATTCGTTGAAACAACCGGCGACGGAGCTGGCCGAGCTCTCGTTCGGAGAGTCGGGCATGTTTTCCGTCCATGCACCCTTCGGCATGGATACCTATCTGATGATTACGTCCGTCCAGGCATTCCCGCATCTCGGGGAATTACTCGAAGCCGGCCCGGTAGCCGCTCCCCCGTCCGGCATGCGGGGGACGACTGATTGGTCGGTTGACCGCCTCTTTGTGCGGAGCATCGCTGCCGCGCCGTGAACGGGCGCATCTTCATGAAAAGATAGTCGACCACTTGACGCACTTACCCTTCCTTCTATAGCGTTGCACTGACTTCCCCCCCCAGTTGCCAACAGGTCATACCATGGACCGAAGGGTAACAATTCGTCCGCTGTGGCTCATCCCGCTTCTGCTGGTCTCCCTCGGGGCCAAGGGTTGCCCAACGTATGTCGGGTGCGGTGTGTCGGGATCGTTGCCCAACGGCCCCCAAGGGGCGAGCGCTGATACCTGGAGTTGCCAGGTCGGGATGCAGATCGCCAAAGGACAATTCGTGACGACACCACAGCAGGCAAAAGAAGAGTTGCTTGCCATGAAGGATCGGAAGTCCGTACAAGTCGCCAGTCTCCGTGACCAACTCAAGAGCGGCGAGGCCTTTGGGTTCGGAGGCAAAGATGCCGGTTCTCGATCGGATACGGTGGAGGACCAACTCAACGCCGCAACGCAGGACGTGCAGCGACTGGATACCCAGGTCAGCGCGCTGGATCGACTCCAGCCACCACGAGGCGTCGCTGTCCTGCCGGACGGGACGTGGACGATGCAAGGAGACAAACCCGTCTTCCGGACACAGGCTCCGTATGAGCCGGGGAAGAAGTATGTGCTCCCGTACGTGCTCAGGTCCGTGCACGGAGAAGTCGTCGAGACGGGCTATCTTCCCGTGGAATCGGTTCAAATCGAATCCGCTCGTTAGTCCAGCATACCCAACAACTGCGTTGCGCGCATGTTCATCAATTCCTCTCCCCGCAGGTGGCCACGGTTCGTCATCCTTTATGCGCTCTGCTCGCTCTCGCTACGCGGGTTGGCCACGGCCGATGAGTATCTGCCAAGAGCCGATCCAAAGTTCCAGCAGGTAGAGGGGGTCTACCGAAATCTGGTCCGCGCGATCGGGGACAGCCGAACGCCTCCTGAGTTGCGGATGGTGCGAGGCAAATCGTCCGTCTTCGATATCGCCATGTTTGCTCCCAGGCAGCACAGGGTCGTCATCGAGGAGCAGTTCGTTGATCTTGCACAACGGCTTCCCGCCTCCGACGGTCTGCATGCATTGGCGCTCATTCTCGGGCACGAACTCGCTCACTTTTACCGCCGCCATCCATGGGCCCTCGAGTTCGGGAAGGTCTTCGCCGATCGGCAGCATCAGGCTCGGGAGAGCACGGCAGGTCCTAGGGCCGATACAGCGCCGACCCGGGAAGCGCGTCGGCGGCTCGAGGCCGAAGCGGATTATTTCGGCGGCTTCTACAGCTTCTTGGCCGGATATCATCCCCTGCGTGTCTCATCACAGGTATTTGATGCGGTGTACAGGGAGTATCAGTTCGAGGAGAATCTTCCGGCATACGAACACCTCGAAGATCGTAAGGCTGCGGCGCAGGAGGCCCAGGTTCGTCTGAGACAGCTCGAGCCGTTATTCGAAGCGGGCATGTTTCTGAGTGTCATCAGAGACCATCTCAATGCGGCACGAGTGTTCGACCGGATTGCCGCCGACTTTCCAGGTCCGGAAATCCTGAACAATGCCGGCGCGTCGCTGGCGAATGAATCGCTGCGGTGGTTCACGGAAGCGGAACGCCGGTTTCTTTACCCACTCACACTCGATTCTGAGACACGGCTGGCGAGCGATGCGTCTAGAGGCGGCTCCGCCGATGAGGCGGAGCGCCGGGAACGGCGCTCCGCACTCTTAGAGCAGGCCCTGGAACGATTCGAGCGGGCCGTCGCCCTCCTTCCCGGCTATGTCAGCGGAATGGTGAATATCGCCTGTGTCCTGGACCTGTTGGGCCGCCATGAGGCGGCGCTGCAGAAGGCCCGCGAAGCGCTCGCACAGCTCGAGCGTGACGCCGCCAACGACGGGGGAGATGCCGCTGTGATCGCCGGAATAGCGGCGGCTCGTCTGGGACGGGACGACGAAGCGCGCACGGCATTCCTGTCCGCTCGCGCGCTGGGCAGCCCGTTCGCGGAAGGAAATTTGTCGGCACTGAAGGGCCGGCATGAAATGGAAGCCCAAGCGGAGGAAAGCGACCGGAAGCCATTTCACCCGGGACCGGTCGGCGGAACCAACATCACGGAGCTTCGTGTGGGCGAGGTGCTTGCAGATCCGGATGCGACCGTATTGGCTCGATGGGATGCCGATGACGAACAGCCGGAGCTTCAGATCTTCAGGACGAAGCGGGGATCGGCGCTGACGACGCTGATCTTACGCGGTGATGCGGCGAACCGGTCTGCGGCCATCTTTCTTAGTACAGATCCTGCGGCCACCGGCGCCGGCGATGAGCTGGCGGTCGGGTCGCCGGTCTCCCGTGTGGAGGCGCGGTACGGAAAGCCTTCGTCAGTCTATCTGTCCCGGCAGGGCCGATATTACGTCTATGGAGGCCGCTACCATGGCAACCTGCTCGGGCTCATCATCCGGTTAGACAGAGGAGGTCTGGTCAGGAACTGGGCGGCCTTTCGGATCGAGGAATAGGTGCGGACGCCACGTGATGAGGGCGTCCGCCCCGGATCACGACCTAGAATCTGGCGACGACTTGGAAGGTCGGTCCCCACGTCACGTCATTGTTGGCCAATCCCGCAAGGTTGTTGTTGATGACCTGCATGCGATAACCCATCATAACAGCCGAACCGATTGAGCCTATTCCTGTCCTGAGGCTTGGTCCGTCGAGTGATAGTCCGAATTCTGCACTATACCCCTGAGATCCTTTGAGTGTCGTTTGTATGGTTCCGCTCGGATTATTGTTCGACTTCTCATCATAGAACCCAATAGCGAGATTGCCATAGGCCTTCAAGGGTCCGGATACTGTTCCCGATCCAAAGAATCCAATCAGAGGTCCACTCATATAAACGGTTTCGTGGAGTGTAAAGGTAGACTGGCTGCTGAACCGCTGTTGCATATTATAGTAGCCGGCGAAGAATCCAAAGCCTCGCCAGACCGAAAGGGCTGCCACGATGGAATAATCCCGACGAGTGGCGGAGGTATCATCGATCGGGACGCCGTTATTCAATCCAATAGTACTGAAGTTGAACCCTCCCGCTTCCAGCCACGTGAAGTTCACGGACACGCTGTTCAGCCATTCATCGTCCCTGATTCGCATCGTCCCCGTGAAACTCGGGCCGATCAGGGCCGTCGTATCCGATGTTCTCGTGGTGTTCACACCATTAAAGAAGCCGGCTGCCTGCCATTTGGCCACCCAGAATTTCAGGCCGGCGTCGAACGAAAATCGATCGCCTAGAATCCGCTTGTCGGTCGGTTGCTCGACAGGTGAATCGGCTGGTAGTTTATCGGCCGACCAAGCTACTTGGTCCTGCAGACACAGCACTGCAATGACACAGCACACCACGACCCTCGTGCCTCGCGTGCTCATGCATCCCTCCTGGTTCGGCTACCCACCACCACTTACAGGTCGTTCGAAGGCCTAAAATCCGCCGACGAACGGGGGCCGGTCCTGTCTTTTTGACTTCTGTTCCTGTTCGGCCGGCTTAGGAGACACCGAAGCGAGCTGAAAGATGAATTGTCCGCCTTCGTCGTTGGCACCCTGCAGAGGCTGGCTCCGTGGCATCTGCTCCGCATTGCGGGCGACCAGCGGAATGACCTGGTCCGCAATCCGGCTGGGGATGAGATAGGGCTCGTCGTTTTCTCTGAGGAATTTGATGAGGTGATACGCAAACACGCTGTGTCCATCTCTGCCCTGATCGGCGACCGGTTCGGTGCTGCCGGAGGTAAAGCCCCAGCGGGACCGCTTCGAATACAATTTGGCATAGTACTTGTCGGTCACCGGCGGTAGGATCGCCCGTGTCTGGGCGAACAGATTGCCGCTGAAACATGAATCGGCAATGATGTATACGTGCTGCGCACGCATGGCGGCTATGTAATTGCGGATCGCGGCATCGAGGATCCACGTGCCGGGCTCTTCCAAGGAGCCGTCGGCAGGCACCCACCACGCCAGCTGGTTGTCATCGCTGTATTGACCGTGGCCGGCATAGTAGACCATGACGCTGTCATGGGGACCGGCTTCGCGCGCAAGCCGGATCAACGCGCCTTCGATCCGGCTTCTCGTCGCCTCGGCATTTAACAGTAACTTGATGTTCTCGGGTTTGAAGCCGTACCGCTCGACGAGCACGTTGCGAATGCCCGTGGCATCTGCCACGGCGGTCTTCAGCTTCGGCGGTCCCTGGTAATCGTTGATGCCGATGATGAGGGCCCGGTATTGACCCTGGATAGGCACTTCACCCGGGATGGCTTGAATGACGGGACTGGATCCGCGTTTCGTCTCGTCGGCAAGAGAAGCAGAAACGGACACCAGCAAGTACACACAGAGCAGCGAGACGGCTGATAAGGGAAGAGTCACGCGCATCAGTACACCAGCCGGCGAATGGATGGTGAAGACGGGGCAAGAGTCTATACCAGGCTGGAATCAGCATGCAATACGGGGGCGGGTCCATGCCCACCACCATAAGGTTTTATCGGCAGTCCATTTCCCTTAAGAGTGGATGGTGCGGCAGGAAGCTGATTCGCATTCAGCGGGTGCAGATCGGCACGATGCTGGATGCTAGTGCCGTTTGAAGTACTGCACTTCCCGTTCATGCTGCTCGGCCGCGGCCCTGGTTTTGAATGTGCCGAGGTTCCGGCGCTTGCCCGTCTTGGGATTCTTCTTGCGGGAATACAACCGATACCCTCCCGATGATAACTTTCTGATCATGGGGTGTATCTCCAGAGTCAGGCCTTGGACGTTAGATTTGTGCGACCTCTGCGACGATGGTGTGATATCCCGAAGCTCCGGCCGGCTGGGGCCGTACCAGTTCGGCAATCTGAAGTTGACCTTTTGTATCGGTTGCGCGGACGACTGTTTGATACTTTCCCGGCTTGGACGGCGTCCATGTGTAGTTCCAGATGACCCAGGAGTAGGGGGACATCGGCGGTTCGATGCGGCATTCATTCCACGTACGCCCGGCGTCGAAACTCAATTCGACTTTGGCGATGCTGTGGGGCCCGCCAAAGGCGATGCCGCGGAACGTCTGTTCGGTCCCTTTGAGCGTCTGATAGTGCCCGGGGGAATCGATTCGCGAAAATACCTTGATCGTCCCGTCGTCGGTCCACCCTTTCCGCTGCCAGTAACCCAGATAGTCGCCCGGGTACACTTCGATTTCATGGATCCATTTCACATTCTTGATGCCGTAGAGGCCCGGTACGATGAGCCGGAGCGGGAACCCATGCTCTTTCGGCAGCTTCTCTCCATTCATCAAGAAGGCGAGCATCACGTCGTCCTGCATGGCCCGTTGAAACGGAATGCTGTCGTCGTATCCGTCGATGCCGCGAAAGATCACGTCCCGCGCAGTCTCTTCGTCTGCGCCCGCATCTTGGAGAAGTTTTTTGAGCGAGATTCCACGCCACGTCGCGTTGCCGAGGCTGTCGCCGCCTGGCAACGTATCGATGCACATGAGTGTGGATACCTGGTCGTACGAGTCCCGGTTGAGGATGTCCCGCCATCCGAGAGACATCGGTTGTTTAACTTCACCTTTTATGTTCAATTTCCACTGTTCGATATTGACCTCGCGCGAGACTGAGACGACGCTGTCCGCATAGTTCACGACGTAAAACTTTGAATTGCTGGTGAAGTATGTCGTTTCCCGTGGTGGAACAGCGAACATCCGGCCAAAGACGCCGCCGACGGCGTCGCAGCCGCCGGTCATGCCCAGGAGCCCTCCAAGGCCGGTGGCCTTCAAGATGGTTCGACGTGAGAGGTGCATAACGCTCTCCATTATCGTACATGCTTTATCTGGGCTGCAACGTGCAGGACGAGAAGAGCTGTGGTATGGTGCCTCAGACTATCTGCAAAAGGTGACGCATGGCGAAGCCACTTCACACAATGACACGTGTACGTATGGTGTTGGCTGCCACATTGTTGATCTGGGCGAGTGCCTCGCTGTCTGGTAGCGCGTATGCTGCCGATCCGCCACAAGGGTCGCCAAAAGACAGCTCAAGAGAGCAATCCCCGGAAGAGGCGGCCGGCGGACAACAACACCTGCAGCTGATGCGGAAAGCCTGCGATGAAGATGTCAAGAAGCTCTGTCCAGACATCAGACCCGGTGGCGGACGCATCCTCCAGTGCTTGCACGGTCAGGAGTCGAATCTTTCTCCAGCCTGCAGACAAGCATTGGGACCTCGCTCCTCGAATCCTTAACGGACCTATCGAGTCGATCGGCGGTGTTCCGACAGACGGATGTGCTCTGCACCAACATGGGTTGTCTTTTCCAGTTCGTCGTCGGTATTGTTCTTGTCCTGTGCAGCAGTAGCTTTGCGGAAGAGCCTGCCGCTCCGGTGCAGGGACCTCCGTCACCCCACCAGCCGGTGCCTCCCGAACGAACATCTCCGAGCGCGAGCGAGTCCGGTACGGTCTTCAAACCCGTTCGCGACTGGTGGAACGACAAATTGTCATGGGAGACCGGCGCGGGACGAAGTTATGTCCTCCCGGCCGGAGAAATTCTGTTGTATGAATTTCTCCTCAATCGTTTTGATCGGAACTTTGTCGAGCCTACGTCCGATTACGAGACGAGCTGGGACACCATTTGGAAGAATCTGACCGATTCAAAATGGGTCATAGACAACGACCAGTTCAAGGTCAATCAGTTTCTGCATCCCTACGGAGGAAGCGTGTACTACGGGTTAGCTCGCTCTTCCGGCCTCAATTTTTGGGAATCGTTCCTGTATAGCGCCGCCGGGAGTTTCCTCTGGGAAATCGCCGGAGAAACCACGAATCCCTCCATCAATGACATGATCGCGACCCCGATCGGCGGTACCTTCATTGGCGAGCCGTTTTTCCGCATGGCGAGCCTGTTGTTGGAGGAGGGGGAAGGAAAGCCAGGTTTTTGGAGGGAGCTTGGCGCAGCGCTGATCTCCCCTCCGACCGGATTCAACCGTCTCGTCTTCGGTAGCCGATTCGACGATGTCTTTCCGAGCCATACACCGGCGACGTTCATGCGCGTCATGGCGGGAGGTTCATTTACCTCGAGCAGCCGAAATGTGTCGTCCCAAGTTGAGGAGACGGGGGCCGTCGCCGACTTCACGTTCACGTATGGTCTTCCCGGCAAACCCGGCTATAGTTATGCGCGCCCCTTCGACTATTTCGACTTTCATGTGACCGCCGTCACCGCGAACGTGCTGGAGAGTCTCAATACTCGTGGTGTGCTCTGGGGCAAGACCTACGCAGGTGAATCGACCCGAGGCATCTGGGGGGTGTACGGAATGTACGATTACATCTCGCCCCAAGTCTTTCGGGTGTCGAGCACGGCCTTAGCGGTGGGCACAACCTGGCAAACATGGCTGTCGTCAACCTTGGCCTTGCAAGGAACGGCGCTCGCCGGAGCGGGATATGGTGCGGCGGGCAATATGGAGGCTCAGGGAGAGCGCGACTATCATTATGGGCTAACACCAGAAGGGCTCCTGTCGCTTCGGTTTATCTTCGGCGATCGGGCGATGATTGACCTCACCGCGCGTGAATTCTATGTCAGCGACGTCCTGTCTCCTGACCAGGCGGCTTGGGAGAATATCATGCGTGGAGAGTCTTCATTAACGGTGCGGGTCTATGACCGACATGGCGTAGCCGTCCGCTACCAGCACGCGCATCGGAATGCAAGTTATTCGAATATCGACTATCGAAATCAGGACGTCGGCATGGCCAGCCTCATGTACGTGTTCCTCGGGGCGTCGGGATTCGGAGCGGTGGATTGGCGTTGAATCACGTGGCGACCGGCCTTCTGCTGGCAGGCCCCTCTGTCACTTCTAACAGTTCCAGCCTTCTTCGAGACGTAGTACACCCACAGCAGGTCTGAGCATTCCCCTCTTCCTGAACGTGCCGTCGGGCCGGTCAAGGCATGATGAGCCAATTGAGTGGGGGAAACGCACACCAGGCGGACGCGCTCATTACCTGGACAAAGGTCATCTACGCGCTTCACACCTTCAGTCTCGTGACCGGCATCATCGGGACCGCCACGATCGTCGGCGCGTTTCTGACTGGTTGGCCGTCGATCATCGCGGTCATTCTGAACTATGTCAAACGGCGCGAAGTGCGTGACACATGGCTCGAATCGCATTTTCGATGGCAGATCCGGACGTTCTGGTTCGGACTACTCTGGATCGTGCTCTGCCTCGTCTTTGTCGTGGCGACTTTTGGGCTCGGGATTCTGATCGCTTGGCTGCCCGTGGGTTTGGTGGGGCTATGGTTTGTCTATAGGATCATTCGCGGATGGGTCGCACTCAGTGATGGGCATCCGATGTATGTCTAACCGCGGAGCTGTCCACGGAGCAGATTGGCATCATCCGCATGCGTGGAGGGCAGAGACTCGATTACCTGTCAGTTTTGACAGTTCCTACGATCCAGGCCTCATGGCTACACTAGTGCGCCCGAGCGTCACAGCAGCTTTCGCGACGTCGATGTGGAGAGGGTCTTGCACCATGCTGTCACAGGAGGATGCGGATGATCCCACCGGGTGACGTGACGAAACCCCTGATACTCTCAATCCTTGCTTTCGTCGTTGGAGTAGCCGTCGGATGTGCGGGAGGGTCGCCTCAACAGGACTCTTCCTATACGTTGGTGCCGATCAACGAAGTTGGCATGGTGGTCGGCGAATGGGAAGGTTTGGTGAAAAAGGACCATGCCACGCTTCCAGAAGGCTCGGTGCGACTCATGATCCGCGCCAACAGCACCTATTTGTTCGCCGGTCAAACCGTTTCTGCGGCGGCGGTGGGATCGGGGGATCTCGAAGCGCGCGACGGCCGATTGGTCGGGGAGACGGAAAAGCGCACCGTGAGATTGACGTTGTACGACCATAAGGGCAAGGCGGTGATACACGTCGAGTCGACCAACAATACAACGGGAGAACGATACAGCGGCGAATTCACGAAGGCGCAGTGAGAAGCCCGGGGATCTTGCATCCAGAGCGACGCTTGAACGAAGATGGCATGGTCTCCGGAGGATCACGGTCATGCTGAGACGGGATCCACATAGGGCATGTCTGTCGATGGCCCTCGGCGTTGCCGCCCTACTGTTTTGTCAGGCGTGTGGCTCTGAGCGATATCACACGGTGTTCGATGCCGCGGAATCCGGCCTCGGATCGCTGACCTTGGCGGACGACTATCGGCACCAGCGCCAACTGCAGCAAGTCCTGCTCGAGGATCCGGCATTCGCCGGCCTCACGCTGACCGCCTATGTCTTCATGGATCACGGATATGTGGTCGGCCATGTGCGGAGCCCGGAGCAAGCCGAGGCTGTTTTCCAGGCCGCCCGTACGGTCGAGGGGCTACGATCGCTCAACGCCTTCCTTCCAATTAAGCGGACCGCCGACCTGGTGGGAGAAGTCGTCCCGGATGAGGTCTTGAAGGAAAAGATTCAGGCGGGGCTTGCGCGGGCTTCCGGCGTTGTGGACTCGCGCGTACATGTCGAGGTCCTGGATCACCGCGCGATCTTGCTGGGTGTCGTCTCGGGAGCGGAAGAAAAAAACCGTGCGGAAGATGTCGCTGCAGGTACGATCGGTGTGAAGCGCACCATCAGTTGGCTGTTGTTGCCAGAATCCGACTATCTCGCGATCCGGTCGCAGGTGTTTTAGAAAGCAATGCGATGGACAGGATCGGGTATCAGAAGGCCGCCACGGCACACCGTGTGCGGCGACTGTCTTTCCTCGTCGTGGTCATGCTGTATGCCGCCGCATGTACGGAACCGACTCGGGAGACCCTTCGGGAGCCGAACGGCATCCCGATGCAGCGGATCAAGCTGCTGACGTACAACACGCTCCACGGGCTTGAGCCGAGCGGACTGACGGTCAAGGCCAGTGAATCGAAGGAGGCCAGACAGGCGCGGCTTGATCTGCAATTTCGACAGCTCTCCGTCATCCAACCGGACGTCATGCTCCTTCAAGAGGTCAATCCGCTCCCCGAAATGGCCGACTCGTACGTCGCGGCGATGAAGAGCGCCGGATTGGACTATCGGTCCGTGCATCAGGTGGATGCCTGCGGAGTTCGGATGGCTCCTGGTCTCTCCATTGTGCCGGGGTTGAACAACGGGCTGGCTGTTCTCGCGAGGGCGCCGTTGCGACTTCGAAAAGTCGAAGGTCTCAAGCTCAGCGGAGGCTTCGGACGCTGCGACGATTATATGGGCTTTCAGACGGGTGAGCTTCGGTATGCGCTGATTGCCGAGGTGGAAAACCCGAATACCGGCAGGAAGCTGTTGACGGTCAGCCTTCATCTGCATTCCGGAATCGAGCGGAACGCGTTCTTCATTCAAAAGATCAATGAGGCCGTGCAGCAGGGAAAGGGACGACGTGAGGACTTCGAAGGCATCGTGGCCGCCATGGAGCAAGACCAGCAGCGACGGCTCGATGAGATTCGCCTGCTCGTCAAGGAAATTCAAAAACTGTATAAAGTAGGAACCTATCTTGGAGTCATCGTCGGAGGAGATTTCAACTTCGAGCCCGACGACCCGGAATACCGGGAACTGGAGCAAGCCGGTCTCAAGGACGCCTTCTCGATGGCACGTCCCGAAACAGAGGTCTATAGTCTTGATCCTCAGCGCAACATGATTGCCGGCCAGGGGCTACGGGAGGTCCCTTCCGCACTTCGTGCGGCGATGATGCGGCTCCCAGAAAGCC
>Ga0070686_100000657_pt1 | contig 20256 bp, 13 predicted proteins | sample KBSS23LmetaG_FD_65654 | JGI IMG/M metagenome (GOLD analysis project Ga0070686, IMG submission 65654) | Switchgrass rhizosphere microbial communities from Kellogg Biological Station, Michigan, USA - KBS S2-3L metaG | ecosystem: Host-associated > Plants > Roots > Rhizosphere ... | reverse complement strand
GCTGCTGGAATATCAGGCCAACTTTAATGCCAACCGGGTCGTTGCAATTCTCGGTCTCCAATCCAAGATAGATGAGGCAACCCGCGTTGTCCGGGAGAGCTTTTATGGCACAGCCGCAGCAGCCCCACGTCCAGATCGACCAACCGGACCCGTTCGCAACAAGGGAGATCTGGGAGCGGTATTTGCACAAGCTGAAGGCCTTACCCCGGAACACCTTGGCGCTCTCGGAGCAGATCGAGCTGGCGGAGGGCGTGCTGGCGCAGATGTCCTCCGAGAAGACGTAGAGGACCTCGGCCGCCGGCTATCGCCCTGGAACTACTCCGCCGTCGAGCGGGCCATCCTGTCCATCCGGCAGGATCGCGGCACGGCCGAGCAATGGCTCGGCACCATCCGGAACGCCAAGGGGGTGAAGGCCGAGGAGCTGGAATGGCTCGGCCTGGAGGACTGGCTCAAGGGCCAGAAGGGCCCCGTCACCAAGCAGCAGATCTCCGAGTACATCCGCGCGAACCAGATCGAGGTGCGCGAGGTCGAGCATGGATCGTACGAAGAGCAGGCCGCGGCGATGGCGCGCCGCATTCAGAAAATCAATGCAGAATACGAGACCATGCGGATGCGGCCCGAGACTCCGGAGATGGTGCCGCGCTACCGCGAGCTGGCCGACGAGCGCACGAGGCTGCTGCGCGAGCGCGAGGTGCTGCTCAACGACCGCGTCCCCCGCTACGCCGACTACCAGCTCCCCGGCGGCGAGAGCTATCGCGAGCTGCTGCTGACGCTGCCGGCGAAGGATCCCGACAAGCTGCCAGCGGACTGGACGATTAGGCGCGAGCCGGATGAAGGGTGGTACGTCTACAACACCGAAGGCGAGGCGGTCGCCAGTGGGATTACGCGAGAGGCTGCGGTCAGCAACGCACTGTTCGAGATCGGCAATCGCTCGGCCCGCACCGAGGGGCGCACGGTCGGTGAGTTCCACGGCTCCCACTGGGACGAGCCCAACGTCCTCGCCCACATCCGCTTCAACGACCGCATGGTCGACGGCAAGCGCACGCTGTTCGTCGAGGAGGTGCAGAGCGACTGGCACCAGAAGGGGAGGAAATACGGTTACAAGGACGATACTCCCCGTCGGTCAAAGGATGGGATCGATGCCGATCTCGATGCGATCTACGTGGAGTTGGAGCGGCGCTATCCTCAGATCGATATCGATATTGCCGGCGCCTGGGACGCAAATCCAGATCTAGCGAGACGCCGAGCCGATCTTATGCGAGAGCGCAATGAGGTGTTTGATCGAGAGGGCGCTGTTCCCGACGCCCCCTTCAAAACCACATGGCCCGAGCTGACCCTCAAGCGCATGATCCGCTATGCCGCGGAGCATGGCTACGACAGCGTCGCCTGGACGCCCGGCGAGGTGCAGGCGAAGCGCTACGATCTGCGCACGGTTCTGGATCGCATCGAGTACGTCAAAGAGGGTGATCAATATCGCGTGCGGGCGTTCGCCAAAGACGACCCGGAAGCGATCCTTCCGGACGCGCCACAGATGTTCGCATCGGTGGCTGAAATCGAGAAGACCTTCGGCAAGGATGTCGCGCAGAAGATCGAGCGCGGCGAGGGTGAGGCGCCTGCCAAGGCCACACGATTCAACCAAGGCAACATGGTTCTGCGTGGAGAGAACCTCGCTATCGGCGGCGAGGCCATGACCGCCTTCTACGATCGCGAGCTGGTCAACAAGGCCAATGCGATCGGCAAGAAGTACGGCGCGAAGGTCGAGCGGAAGGAAATCCCCGGAGACGGCAGAGATCGCGGCTGGGTCTCTGGCGAGCAGGCCATGACCGATCTCGGGATCCCGGCCGATCGACAGGCGGTGCACTGGGCGTCGTTGTCGCAGGCAGAGCGCGATGCCTTCATCGAACAATATCGGGATCGGAACGTCGGGGTGCCTAATGGCACGGTGATGCCGCAGGAGGGGGGCGGCTGGAAGATTCAATGGGACAACGGCACGTTTTCTGGCGGGTATGGGAGCCAACGTAATGCCGAAGAGGCGCTGCAAGCGAGGATCGATAAGATCAAAAGCCAAGCGGCACAACCTGTCCACGTCCTCCCGCTCACCCCGCAGCTGCGCGAGGTTGCCCTCAACGAAGGCTTCCCGCTGTTCTCCCTCCATGAGGCGCTGACACCGGAGGCGTATCGGCGCCGTGAGGAGATCGAGCGCCTCCTCACCCAGGTGGTCCGCCACGTAGCGGGAGAGCACGCAGCCGAGGTCAAGTTCCCAGACAAGCTGACGTTCCGCATCGGGCCAGAGCACGGCTACGGCAAGGCCTACGAAGGCACCACGACCGCGGCCGGCCTGTTCGACCCGAACACGCGCATCATCATGCTGGCGCTGGCGGACCCGCGCTTCCGCCGGCCGATGTCGACGGCGTTTCACGAGAGCTTTCACGCGCTGGAGAACACTGCGCTCAACGCGCGCGAGATGGCCGCGCTGAGCGCTGCCGAGCCGCGCCTGCGCGATCTGGTGCGTGAGCACTGGCAGCTGACTGGCGATCAGGCCGAAGGGCTCAGCGGCGCCGAGATCCGCGCCATGGCATTCGAGATGTACGCTAACGCCCGTTCCGCGGGCGATGCCGCGCCAGTCGGTGGAGTGATCGCGCAGATCTGGGACAAGCTGATCGAGCTGCTCGACCGCATCCGCACCGCGCTCAAGGGTGCCGGCTTCCAGCGCGCCGAGGACATCTTCAGCGAGGCCTACGAAGGCTCGCTCGCGCGCCGCGAATTGCTGGTCCCGGAATGGAGGCGCGAGCAGCAAACCAAGCTGCTGGAGCCTCAGGACCCAGAAGAGCAGCGCATCTCCACCCGGCTGCCAACCGCGGTCAAGGCAACCGAAGATCCGATGGCGCGCGAGCGGCTGACCATCGGTCTTGAGGAGATGAAGCGCGACCCGCAAGTCTACGAGACCAATGTCGGCGCGATCAAACATCTCCTGCCGGAGAACATGCGCGAGGGCACGACCGACGAGATCGCCGAGCGGTTCATTGATCTGGTGAAAGACAATCTGCGCTGGCTCTACGATCAGGTGCCGGAAGCCATCCGGCAGCGTAGCAAGCTCTGGTACGAAGGCGGTCGCGCGATCGTGGACCGCTGGTCGAAGGAATACAGCCACGACCCGAAGGCGCTGGCAGCGGTGATCGCTGCGATGTCGCCGCAGAAGGACTGGTTCGAGAATGTCGACATGGCTCGCCGGCTGCTCGACGTCTACAACAACAAGCAAAGCTTCCGCTATTCGAGCGCGATGGAGGAGAAGGCGAAGGTCATCTTCGCCGACCCGAAGTTCAAGCCCGGCCTCGATGCAATCCGCGGCAAGACCTTCGCTGAGCTGGACAGCGAGACCCAAAAGCTAGAGAGGGCGATGTGGGCGCGGCTCTACAGCCAGACCTATCACGAGCCGCATTACCCGATCGTGACACCGGAAGGCGACTTCGGTGCGCTCAAGGCCTCGGAGGCCGGCAAGCCCTATAACATCCGTTGGGGCACGCTCAAGTTTCTGTCCAATGCGATCGAGGCGCTCGACGCGAAGGGTGACATCCAGAAGATCACCTACATTCTCGGCGAGCGCCACAAGGTGCGTAACTTCTACAACAATATCATCGCGCCCAATTCGCTGGCCGGCGACGTGACAATCGACACTCATGCGGTGGCGGCGGCAATGCTGCGGCCATACTCCGGCGCGAGCAAAGAGGTTGGGCATGTGCTGGCGACCGAGCCCGGCGTCGCATCGAGCGCGATCACTGGAGTGGCCGGCAACTACGGGCTCTACGCCGAGGCTTACCGGCGGCTGGCGCGCGAGCTTGGCATCCTGCCGCGTGAGCTGCAGTCGATCACATGGGAAGCGGTGCGTGGCCTGTTCCCAGCCCCCTGGAAGAGGCCAAAGAACATCGCCGCGGTCGAGGCGGTCTGGCAGAAATACCTGAAAGGTGATATGTCTGCTGCTGCAGTACGCAAGGAAATCAACGACCTCGCAGGAGGCATCAATGCCCCAGGGTGGTACCGATCCGATCTTGGATTACATGCGGCGGCACCAGATCCCGCTCACGCGGGAGAGCTATCTCCAGCTGGCCTATCCGGAGGGTCTCCCGGAGGAATGGACCTGGGACGACGAGGCGGAGCTGCCGAAGGAATTGCAGGCCGTTCTGCCGGCTGGTCAAGCGAGTTCGCCGAGCCACCCGCTGTAGGCTCCAGGCTTCACTTCTCCCTCGGCCCGCCCGAACCCAAGCACGACCTCACCTGGGGCGAGCTGTTCGAGCGCCTGTCCGACACCCTCGGCTCGCGCCTGGAAGCCGCGCGCGCCCTGAAGGAAGCCGGCATCCCCGGGCTGCGCTACAACACCCGGGCCGGCGCCGAGCGATACGTGCTGTTCGACGATGCGCTGACCGCCGCGAGCCCGCCCATGCGGCCGGCACCGCGCGAGGCGCCAACGGCACCCCCGGCGGCAACCCCAACCCAGCAGGCTCCGCAGCCCGCCCCTGAGGCTCCGGCGGCACCACAGGCGCGGCCGGTGGCGGAGCGTCCGCCCGATCGCGACTGGCACGAGCTGGCTGCCCGGGAGTATGAAGACCCCGAGCTGGTGGCCGCCTCCAAGACGGCCGAGAAGGTTCCGGACCCCGTCGAGACCAAGCCGATCACCGAGCGCATCAGCGCGGCCGAGAAGGCCGAGGCGGAGGCCGATGAAATGTACAAGCTGGTCGAGCCGCACCTGACCGACGAGGAGCGGCAGGCCGTCACCACGGCGCTGCACTATGCCGAGATGAATGCGCAGGATGAGGGCGTGATCTTCCAGCGTGGCGCGGCCTGCCTGTTTGCGGCCGGCGCCGGAGCGGCTGCCTGATGCCTGACCGCAGGGATTGCATCGACGAGATCCTGGAGGCGATCGGCCGGCGCCGCGACCGCAGGTTCGTCGATGATCACCTGGAGGATATCGAGGCCCGCTCGGAGTTCTATCGCGGCGAGGGCATGGCGCGCGCCGAATCATACCGCAAGGCAATGCAGGAGCTGATCGAGGAGCTGACGGTGCGCTCCGCGATCCTCAAGCGCAACATCCGCATGGACGCGATCAAGGGCCGCGACCTGCGCTCCCAGGTGCAGGCGGCGCCGACGCAATACGCCGGCATCGAGGCCGCCCTGGTCGGCATCAATCCGGTGTTCTTCGACCCGAACGCGCGGCGCGGAAATCAGCTCTCGGCCGCAGCGCTCGGGCTTGCGGCCAAGCGCGATTGGGTGGCCGGTGCGGTGCTGGATCTCGAACGCGCCGGCCGTGACAATCCGCAGTTCGAGGGGCTCGACAAGATCTTCTACTCGCGCGCGATCGAGAAGGAATGGGCGATCGAGAAGTTCGAGCTGTCGCGCGGCGAGAAGGGCAATCCAGGCCGCACCGGCAACGCCCAGGCGCTGAAGATCGCCGAGATCCTGCACAAGTGGGACAAGGCGCGGGTGGACAGCCTCAACGCAGAGGGCGGCTGGATCACCAATTACGCCGGCTACGTCACGCGCACCAGCCACGACCCCGACAAGCTGCGCGTGGCCTCGACGCCGGGCGTGGGTTTCCGCACGTTCCGCCGCGGCTTCACCGAGGCCGACCGCGACGCATGGGTAAGCGATCAGATGCGGCTGCTCAATCTGCGTCGCACGTTCGGTGCCGAGGATCCGGTGCCGATCCTGAACGAGATGTACGGCGGCCTGATCGACGGCAGCCACATGAAGGACATCCTGCCGGAGACGCAGGATCTCTACCCGAACTTGGCGCGCAAGGTTTCCGCGTCTCGCGAGCTGCACTACAAGGACGCCGAGAGCTGGCACGAGAATAACCAGAAGTATGGCCGCTTCGATGCCACCGATGCATGGCTCTACAGCATGCAACACTCGGCCGAGCAGTACGGCCTGATGAAGGTGTTTGGCTCGAAGCCGCGCCAGGGCTACGAGGAGCTGGTGGCCTGGGCCAGGAACCGGAAGAAGGGCACGCCCGAATCACTCAGCGAATGGGAGCGGTTCGCGCTGGAGAACCGCTTCAAGGTGGTGAGCGGCGAGTCAGCGATCCCGATCGCCTCGCAATGGGCCGGCATCATCAATGGCTGGCTCACGGTCCAGCGCATCGCCAAGCTGGGCCTCACCCCGTTCGCCATGCTCTCGGACAATACCACGATCTCGCGCGAGCTGGCGCGCCAGGGCATGGAGTTCATGGATCGCAACGGCAGCATGTTCTCCGGCTACTTCCGCGGCTCGATCGGGTCCGACAAGCGCGAGGTGGCGGAGTTGCTGCACGCCGGCATCCTCGGCCGGCTGCGTGGGATTGCGGCGCGCTACGACATCTCCGACGCGCGCGCGGGCCTGCTGGCGAAGTGGGAGAATACCTTCTTCAAGATCACCGGCATTACGCCGATGACTGAGAACAAGCGCGCCGATGCCGAGCGCATGATGGCATATCACTTCGGCAAGCAGCGCGAGAAGGCGTGGGCCGGGCTGGGCGCCGAGGAGCAGCGCACGCTGCAGGCCTTCGGCATCAGCGACAAGGAATGGGAGCTGCTCAAGAAGGTCGAGTGGAACAAGGTCGGCGACGAGGTCTACCTGACCCCCGACGTTGCGCAGAAGCTCAGCGACGCCGACATCCAGGCCTACATCACCGACCGCGGCGTCTACGCGCACCAGGAGCTGGCGATCACGCCGTCGGGCTCGCTGATCGAGCGCACCAAGCGGGATCTGGCACTCAAGCTGTGGGCGTACTTCTCGGAACGGGGGCAATTCGCGGTGCTGGAGGTGGGCCCGCGCGAGCGAGCGATCCTCTACCAGGGCACGCAGGCCGGCTCGCCGGTCAACACAGCCATGCGGCTGATCCTGCAATTCAAACAGTTCCCGACCGCGATGATCACCAAGGCATGGGGTGCCGAGATCTACGGCGGTGCCACCGGCATGGGGCGCATTGCCGGCCTGACCGAATTGATCGTTTCCTCCACGCTGTTCGGCATGATGGCGAACTACCTCAACCAGCTCGCCAAGAGCCAGGATCCCAACGCACAGCTGAAGAACAAGCCGGCGAGCTGGGTGGCTGCCGGCTTCGCGCGCGGAGGTGGCGGCACGATCTATGGCGACTTCCTGCTGGGCGAGTGGTCGCGCTACGGCCGAACACTGACCAGCACGCTGGCGGGGCCGACGTTCGGGCAGCTCGATACCCTGGCGGAGTTGTGGGCGGACATCACGCACGCGACCGGCAAGACCGGCGTCTACACCAAGCCCTCGCATGCCGGCGCCATTGCCGCGCGGTTCGCAAGAGACAACGCGCCCTTCATGAATATGATATACACCAAGTGGGCGTTCGACGCCGCGGTGTATTGGAGGCTTCAAGAAGCGCTCAATCCGGGGTATCTTCAGCGGTACGAACAGACCATGAAGGACAAGACGGGAGTAGAGTTCCTGCCGTGGCCGGGCCGGCCTTCGCAGGTCGTACGCTGGCCGGGCGGCTAGGAGGGGACGTTGACCGTCACAAGCTCCACCAACAAGGTCATCGCCTCCGGCGACGGCTCCAACACCGTCTTCAACTTTCCTTTCATTGCAGTCGCCGCCAGCGACATCAGCGTTATCTACACCGATGCCGACGGCGTCGAGACCGTGCTCAGCGCGAGCGCCTACACACTGGCGATCAATGCGGCAGCACCGGGAGCGATCTGGGGCCTTGGCGGCACCGTCACCTATCCCCTGGTCGGGCCGCCGATCGCGGTCGGCACCACGCTCACGATTGTGCGCGAGCTGCCGATCACCCAGACCACCACGATCAGCAACCAGGGCGCCCTCTACCCGCAGGTCATCGAGCAGGCGCTCGACTACGTCACGATGGTGCTGCAGCAGGTCAACGAGACCTTCAGCCGCGCGATCGTGGCGCCGGTCTCGGATCCTGATGCGCTGCTGGAGCTGCCGGCCGCCGCTGCGCGCGCGAACCAAGCCTTCATCTTCGACAGTACCGGGCAGCCGACCGTCGGCGAGATGCCGGCGACCGGGGTCATCTCGGCCCCGATGGCGCCGGTCGTCTCCGCTGCATCGCTGGCGCTGGGCCGCACCGCATTCGGCCTCGGCAGCTCCGCGGTCGAGAACATCGGGCTCGGCCTGCAGGACAACGGCAGCGGCAGCCTGCAGGTCAATGTCGCGATCTCGGCGGTGGCGTCGAACCAAGCCCCGACGCTGGCCAGCCACCGCACCAGCTACATGGCGACCGGCGCGCTGACCTTCACGCTCCCGCGCGCGAACACGCTGTTCTCCGGCTGGGAGATCACGGTCTATGCGCTGACACAGCCGATCATCTTCACGCCCAATGCCGCCGATGCCTTCAATGGCCTGTCAGCTGGCGCATCGTTCGTCATCCCCGCCGGCACGGTCGGCAAGATCACCACCAACGCCCAGGCCGCTGGCACATGGTGGGTCGATCTCGCACCAGCTGCCGTGCCTGCCCCGCAGGGTTACCTCACCCTGCAGAGCGGCGTGATCGAGCCGCTCAATGATATCACCGCGGCAACCTCGATCTTCTATACGCCGGACGTCGGCAATTGCATCCCGATGGTGCCGGCCGCGAGCGCGCGCCCGATGGCGTTCCCGTTCTCCGAGCTGACGCTTGCACTCAATGCCGCGCACCTCGCCAATCAGGCCTACGACATCTTCGCCGCCCTGGTAGCCGGCATCGTCACGATCATGACAGGTCCGGCGTGGCGCAATCCCGGTCAGGTCATCACCAATGCGACCAACGCAACGCCGATCGTGGTCTCGGCTGCAGCGCATGGCATGTCCAACGGCGACGTCGTGATCGTCTCCGGCGTGCTCGGTAATACCGCGGCGAACGGGCAATGGACGGTGGCCAATGTTGCGGCCGGCACCTTCGAGCTGCAGGGCTCGGTCGGCAATGGTGCCTACACGGCAGCGACCGGGCAATTCGCCTCGCGCGGCGCAGGCGCCGGCACGACACAGCTGTCACGCCAGAGTGGCCTCTATGCCAATGCCGTGCAGATCGCCGGCCGTAACGGCGCGACCACCTACACGGTCGCCGCAGGGCTCGCGACCTACCTCGGCTCGTTCCTGGTGGATGGCACCAACGGACAGATCTCGCTCACCGTGGCGCCCGGCATCTCGCGCAGGCGGCCGCTGTTCAACGCGCATAATCGCAAGCCGGTGCGCGTGTTGTATGGCGACCCGACAGCGACTTGGACCTATGCCACCGGGACGTGGCGGCAATCGCGCGGCCAGACCGCGACTGCCTTGACGACCATCTTCGTCGGCCTTCCGGAAGAGCCGGTCAAGGTAGACTTCGTCCAGACGCTGGCCCCGCAATTATCGGGCGCTGCCCAGACAGCCGACGCAAACATAGCCGTGGGCTGGGGGGCAGTCACGCAGGCGCCGGGAGGCAAGCGCGGGCGCATGCGCGTTGCCATCACATCATCGGCCGGTGATGCAGCAGCCGACACAAAAGCGGTATTCAGCGTTCCGGGGTGCCTGGGGAAGATCGACATCTTCCCGCTTGAAATTGTCACCAACGCTACCGGCACGAATAACTTCACTGGCGTACCGGGAATGGAAATGGCTGTGGAGTACCGGGCCTGAAAGGACACGACCATGCGTAAACTGATGGGGCTGCTGCTGGTTGGGTTGGTCGCGCTGCTCGCGGTCGGTCCTGCCCATTCACAGAACACGACCGGGCTCGTGGTCACCGGGTGCGGAACGGTCACAAACCCGTTCACCGCGGGGCGGCCAGGGCCATTCACGGTCGATACTGCCGGCTACCTTTGCGGAATATTCGGAACGACGCCGGTCACCAGCGGCGGGCTCTCGCGCTCCTCGGTGGTGCTGGCCAACAGCACGAACGCCACCAGCGTGAAGGCGAGCGCGGGGCAGGTCTATTCGATCCAGGTTTTCAACAATAGTACCAACATCGCGTACCTCAAGTTCTACGATAAGGCCTCGGCGCCGACCTGCAATTCGGATACCGTGGTGTGGAACGTGCTGATCCCGGCCTCGGCCAATGGTGCCGGCGCGGTGGTGCCGATCGATGTCGGCCTCACATTCACGACCGGCATCGCCTACTGCGTGACGGGCGGCATCGCGGCAAGCGACAACACAGCGGTGGCGGCTACGAGCTTCATCGTGAACGTGGGATATAAATGATGCGCTCGCTCGGCATTCTCCTGGCGCTGCTTGCGCTGACTGCGGCGGCGGTGGCGCAAATGCCGATGCGCGGCGTCGGGCCCGGCGATGAAGGCGGAGTGCTGGTGGCGTGCAATGCGGACGGCCTCGACTTCACGGACGGATGCGGGACAACCCAACTCATGGTGTTCATGTGAAACGGCTTCTGATGCTGCTCGCTCTCATCTCGACTCCTGCCGGCGCGGTCGATCACGCGCTCATTCTCAACGACGATGAGAAGAAGGCGCTCGTCGAGATCCTCGACATCGCCGTCAAGTCCCGCGGCCTGGAGGTCGCGCCGAATGCGGTCTACTTGCTCAACAAGCTCAAGGCGGCGCCAGTCGTCACCGAGCAGAAACCGCCAGCGAAGGAGCCGGAGAAATGACCATGTTGCGCTATCTTCTTGCGTTTGCGCTAGCGGTCCTTCCGCTCGCGGATGCATTCCCCGGCAACGGCACCATCACGACCAAGGACGCGGGTGGCGTGACGCGCACGTTCACGGTCGTCACCGATGGCTCCGGCAACTTCATCGCCCGGCAGGTCATCTGCGACCAGTCGGCCGGCGCGAGCTGCGCATCGGTCATCAGCAATGCGCTGCAAGTTAGCCTGACCGCCACCGCTACGACGGCCATTGCAACCGGCAACGTGGCTGCCGGCGCGACAGATAGCGGCAACCCGGTCAAGGTCGGTGGCATCAGCCTTACCACTGCTCCGACCCTCACGGATGGCCAACGCGGTGATGTGCAGCTCGATACTCGCGGGTCGACTAAGGTCACCCCGTTCTTCAACGGCACCACCACCCCCTTCCAGGGCTTGGCCGACAACGCTGATGCCGTGGCCATTTCGGCGACCACGAGCAAGCTGTCCGTTCTGAACCGCAACACGGTATTCAACGGAACCACCTGGGACCGGATGCCCGGTGATTCCGTCAATGGTGTCAAAGTAGGCGGAAGCGGTACGGCTGGCGCGCCATCGACTGCTGTCCTTACGATCCAGGGCATTGCCTCGATGACGCCGCTGCGCGTCACCTTGGAGGGCACCTCGGCCTCATTGCTGGTCAATCCTGGTACGCCTGCCAGCTGGGGGATCGCAGCCACAGCCGCCGCCCCGCCGGCCAATGCGGTCTACATAAGCGCGAATGCCTCGGGCGCCACGGGCGGCCTGCTCAAGGGCATTATCGGGTGTGACCTCAAGGCCACCTATGATGGGACTGCCACCGGCAATACCGAGCTGGTGGCGCTGACCTCCGGCCGCGGCGTTTATGTCTGCGGCTACTCGATCCTGGCCGGCGGCACGGTCAACGTGAAGCTCATCTCGGGGACCGGCACCGCTTGCGCCTCCGGCTCCGCCAACCTGACGCCGGCCTTCCAGCTTACCGCACAGACCGGTCTGGTGGACGGCTCACCGTTCTGGCGTGGGCTCAAGACGCCGACGGCGGAAGCGCTGTGCATCAATGCCAGCGGCAGCACCGCGGTGCAGGCCATCGTCTACTACTCGGTGCTATGATGAGACTGATCCTCGCCGTCTACGTGCTCGCTGCAATGATCGCAGTCGCGCATGCCAATCTCCCGCTGCTGGGGGCCGGCAAGAAACCGGCCGCGGCCGGCGGGGGATGTGCAGCCAACGGTCTCGACTTCACTGATGGCTGCGGCACGACCCAGTACATGGTGATCCTGCGATGAAAGGGGCCCAAGCGATGACCAAGATGCGTACACTGTTGCTGGCGGCATGTGCGCTCGCGCTCGTGCCCCTGGCTGGCGCGCTGGCCGGCAGCGGCACCATCACCACGAAGGACGCCGCGGGCACTACCCGCACATTCGTCGTCACGACCGACGGCAGCGGCAACTTCGTCTCGCAGACCGTGATCTGCGATCAGTCGGCAGCCGCGAGCTGCGCGGCCGTTGCCAATAACGCGATGGGCATCGACATCCTGCGGATCGGCGGCACGCTGGTCACTGCCGGATCCGGCACCGTCACGGCTGGCACGATCCGCACGACGCAGGCCTCGGACAGCCCGCTGATCACCGGGCTCGGCGCAATCGCCGACTCATCCTGCTCGACTGACACCGGCTCGTGCTCGTTGATCGCGCTGATGAAGCGCAACAATGCAAACCTCACCTCCGGAACGATCACCACCGGCACGGCCGGCACGCCGTCCACGATGGTGCTCACCGTGCAGGGCACGACCACGATGTCGCCGATGCTCGTCAACCCGGGCACGGCCGCGAACTGGGGCATCGGTCCAACCGCCTCCGCGGTACCAGCAAACGGGCTTTATGTCGGGGTCAGCGTTGGCGGGAACCTCGTTGGCTTGATCGGCGACCCGTGCGAGACGGTCGCCGCGACCTACACGCCGATCGCGATCACCACGGCAACGACCACGCGCATCATCGCGCCGACGTCTGCGAAGAAGACCTACATCTGCGGCATGTTCCTGGTCAGCGGAGCCGCTAACAACATCGCCGTGGTGGAAGGAACCGGCGGCACTTGTGGCTCGAGTACGGCCGGTGTCGTGGGCGGCACGACCGCGGCCAACGGCCTGATCCTCGCCGCCAACGAAGGCTTCATGGTAGGCAACGGCGGCAAGGCAGTGTGGGCCACCGCCGGCACCAACGTCGACTTCTGCCTGATCACCTCGGCGACCGGCACGGTGGCAGGTCACGTCAAATGGGTTGCGCAGTGAACCTGAGCCGTCGAAGGTTCATAAAGGGAGCTGCTGCCGGCCTGCTGATCGCGGCGCCAGCGCTCATTCTGCCGAAGGCGTTCGGGCAGAAGATCATTGGCCAGGGCATCATCAGGCCGCCGTCGTCTGGTGGCGGAGAAGATGCGGCCACCACCGCCTGGGTCAATGCGGTGGTGGGCGACGGCGGTACGGTCAGCGCCAATCAGCGGACTCGCATTAACAATCTGATTGTTGCACTCAAGGGTCATGGTCTCTGGACGAAGCTCGACCGGATCTCCACGGCGGGGAGCGGCGACGGCAGCCTGGAGCAGCTGCGCCGCTGCCTGAAGAGCACAAGCTTGTTCACGTCTGTATCGGGCAACGGGTCGGTAGCTGTTGGCGGCTACACCGGTGATGGCTCCTCGTACATCGCGACTGGTTTTATCCCCAGCTCTGCGGGCGGCAGCTACGCACAGAACAGCGCATCGTATGGGGTTTACAACAGAACAAACCGCGCGGGGGATGGGTCGAGCCCGATCGGGGCTTATGACGGAGCCAACGTCGCATACATGCGGCCGAAGGAGTCCTCGTCAGATAAGTTTGAATGCTACCTCAACGATGCCGGGGTTGGGTTTTCATTTACAACGACCACGGATTCGCGGGGCTTGTTTGTTGTCTCAAGGACGAGCAGCGCCGAGAAAGTATCCTACGTTAATGGCGGCGGATCGCCGAACATCATCACTGCCAGCTCCAGCGGAAATATCTCCGTGGAGTTCTACTTCTCCGGGCTCAACTTCAACGGCGGCCCGCTCAGCCGAACGACCGATCAGCAGGCTTTCTGGTTCATCGGAGGCGGCCTGGATGCAACGGATGTCTCCAATCTCTACACGGATGTCCAGGCCTACATGACCGCGTGGGGGATTAACGTCTAGCCATGGCTCTAACAGTAGCAGAAATCTCGATGGCGGCGCCGAACATCATCTGCGTGCTGCTCAATGATGATCCGGTGCGGCGTGGCGATCTCGTCAACATGGGCTCGCCGCAGACCGGGAGCTATGACGTCTGGACGACAAAGACCAACCCCAACAGCGCACAGGTCGAGGACTGCCTCGTCGTCAGCCCGGACAAGAGCTATTGCCGGTTCGCCGATCGCGAGCCGCTCAACACGCTCGACTTCACGGCAGCCGATACAGTCGGCAATTACAGCACGTCATCGCTTGGCGGCCGCACGGTCACCGAGGTCCATCGGGTATCGTTCGCTTCCGATCAGGGGCATCGGGTCAACAATCTCGCCACCATTTCAATGCGGCACTGGCTCTATCTGAAGCTCGACGGGAACCTCTCGCAGGTTGCCTGCACGCTGCGCAACTCGGCCGGCGCCTTCAACGATGCTGCCTTCACATTCAATGACAAGGTGACGCGCGCCTGCTGCATCCGCGGCACGCAGCTCGGGCACCGCCGCAACGATTATGGCAAGATCGCCTATCTCGCACAGAAGATCCTGGGCTACGGGTCAGAAGAGGGCGCGGTCGAGTATGCCTCGACCTATGGCGTGACGCAGTTCCACATCATCGACGATAGCGGCAACATCCACTTCACTGGGCCCGTCACCCTGCGGGTCACCCCAACGCAGGCCGAAGACTTCTCCGGCAACTACCTCAACATCAAATATGCTGCAAACGCCACCGCGCCGCTGCATATCACGGCGGCGACCAGGGCCAACCCTTGTCAGCTCACCTACTCTGATGCGACGCCAGCGTGGCTAGCAAACGGTGTCGAGGTGATCCCGTTTGGGCTCGGCGTAGCAGGGGCTGGCACCTTCGGCACTGGCAGCAGTGCTGGTTCTTTGCATGGCAATGTTTATACGGTTGCCAACCTCAATACCGGAGCGAAGACCTTCACCATCAATGCCGACACGTCGGGGGCGGCTGCAGCTTATTCGAGCGGCCAGTTTGTCTCGGGCTACGATTCGCTGGTCTACAAGGTGCATGTGGCCAACACCGCGGCGACGTACGTCTATGGCATGGACTACTCGGCGTGGCAGGCGAACCGCTTCGGCACCTATCGGATCTGGATCCCCGGCATCGGCGTGAGCGACACGTTCCGGGTCGATGACGCGGTTTATTACTTCGGCGCCAAGGCTGCGCTCGGTGGCCTCTTCAACAATCGCTTCGGCATGGCGCTCAGTGGTGAGTTCGGTTACACGAAGCCGGTCTCCCTGAAAGACGGCGTGGGCGGCATCACCATCTTGAAGAGCCTTGCGCCAGCGGCATGGAATACAGAGGGCGGGGTTGGGCTGCTAGGTCGCGATCGCCCGGCCGCAGCGGTGTGGCTGGAGGGAGGCTCCCCGCCGAATGTGGTGGGCATCTACGGCGGACATGCTGATGCCGGCAATTGGCCGCCCGAGGCGTTTCCGCACGTCGAGTTCGCTTGCACCGGTCTGGATGTGTGCGAGGCGATCCCAGCAGCTGCGCGACAGCTGTCGTTCGGTGCTCCAAAGTCAAGCGTCACACTCAATCCCACACTCTATGCCGGCACCGATATTATGCCGGCCGCGTTCCATGAGGCCGTATGGTGCGTTGATTTCTTCCGCCGCACGCAGGAGGCAAGCGGCGGCGTTCGCAGCCTGCTGTCGATGGCAGCCAACCCATCCGGCGGCCAGGGCGGCGGGACGTCAGGATACCCGCTGGAGCCGAGCTGGATCACACGTGCGGTGTGCGTACTCGGCTATCCCGATCACTTGCATACCTTTGCGTATGCAGCCGGCGCTGCCGCCATTGCGCGGTGGCTGTCGGCCTATGGTTTCAGCGCAGCAGCTGCGACTTGGCAGGCGAGCGCGATCGCGGCCTGGGACTTTGCAGAAAACCTGTACAGCAACACCGCTGCTCGCAATGCCTACTATGCCGCCTCCAAGGCGATTGCGGTGGCCAACGATGGATGGAACGACACGGTCTACAATTCCGTGATTGCGAATATGCAATTCTACTGCGACTCGATCGGGTACAGGGTGCTCGCGGCTGGCTATCTCTATCGGCTGACCGGCAGCGCGACCTACAAAGCCATCGTCGAGGCGATCACTGCAAACATGACCTACAACGCCGGTCAAGCGGCGTGGCAGTATTGCCAGACGGCCGGCAACAACCCGACGATCGCCACACAATTTAAGGACGGGATGATCAGTGCGGTCGACCAATCCTTGGCGTTCAGCAACCGGACGCCAGCCGCGTATAAGGGCGCCGGTAGAAATGATGGATCTTTGGAGCCGTCGCCGACGGGATGGCAAGACCTGGACATGCTCTTCATGCGAGCCGTGCTGGTCAAGCAGGAGCGCGGGCAGGACTATACGCCATACCTCAAGTGCATGCAGGAAACGCTGAACCTCTTCTCTGGCGCCAACCAGACCGGCATGTCACTGATTACTGGAATTGGCAATCGCTACACGCGCTGCACCTTGCACGACGATACGTACTTTGCGGGTCAGCAGCCGCCGGTCGGCTTCACTAATTACGACTTCAACGTGGCGCCGTTCGGCAGCGGCCCGCTGAATTTTTCGCAGGGCTTCGGCATCAACTACATCGTTGAGCTGCCGGAGGATAGCACCGCTCTGAAGCGAGCCATGTCCTACAGAAAGCACCTGCCGACTTGGGAGTTCATCGCGGAGAACCGCTACGTCATCTTCGCGATGGAATTTACGATCACGCAACATTCGTGGCCGATCTTCAACCTGTGCAGCTTCCTGCACGCCTGGGACGGCAACAACGCTAGCGCGTATAGTGACCGGCGGTTTGGGGTCAGGCCCCGATAGAAGCGAGGGATGCAAATGCCGAGCCCGCTGGCCGACATGGTCTACGACATCCCGGTGCTCGGGCCGATCGGCGTTGCGTTCAACACACTTACCGCGACCTGGATCCAGGTGCTGCCGGCGGATCCGGTTCGCCGCGGCGTCATCTTCGCCAACCCCAGCCTGACGGCCACTCTGCGGGTGGCGCCCGCAACGCTCGCGGCGCAGAACAATGCCGGCGCCTTGCTGATCTATCCGCAGAGCGAGTACGCGGTGTGGGGCGAGCCCGATAACCTTGTGCGGATGAACTCGGCCTGGATGGCGTGGAGCGATGGCGCCGGGCCGAACCCGATCTCGATCCTGAATTTCACCGACAACAATCCGGCCCAGGCTGCGCAGCTCCCGCTGATCCGCCAGGGCTACGAGGTGCCGATCACATCGCCATTGGCGACCGGCGTGTCGCTGACCACCAATTCGGTGCAGGTCATTGCCGCCAATCCGATGCGGCGCGGGATCAAGTTTCAGAACCCGAGCGACGTCGTGATCTATGTCTGCCCTGCAAACCTGACCGCGATTGCGGGCGCAGGATCCATCCCGATCCTGCCGGGCGCGGAGAAGACCATCATCGCGCGCGGGCGCATCCGTGTGAACTGTGGCTGGAAGGCGATTGCCGCAAGCGGCTCCGGCAAGCCGCTGACCATCTTCGAATATGTGTGAGGGGAACATGCTCAAGCGCCTGCTGCTCTCGCTCGTCATTATCGCGGGGTTGTCGGCCCCGGCACTTGCGCAGAATTGCACAGCGCCGACGCCGCCTCCTGGCGACAGCAGCAATCGCTGCGCCACGACCGCCTTCGTAACTGGTGCGATCTCGACGCCTGCCCTTCCGCTGAACCAGATTTTTGTTGGCAATGCGGGCGGGCTGGCGACTGCTGCGCTGATGAACGGTGATTGCTCGATCATTTCCGGCGGCACCATCACATGCACCAAAACAAACGGCGTGTCGTTTGCTCCTTCCGCTACGACCGACGCGACCAACGCGACGAACATTATAACCGGAAGCCTTCCCGCCGGCCGGCTAGGCGGCGCATACACAGGCGTCTCCGGCGTTGGCAATCTTACGGTTGGCACCTGGAATGCAACAACGATCAGCGTCGGCAGCGGCGGCACCGGGATCACATCCGGCACCAGCGGCGGCGTGCTCTACTTCAGCGGCACCGGCACCGCCGCATCGAGTAGCGCGCTGACTGCCAACCTCCCGGTGATCGGCGGTGGGGCGGGCAGCGCTCCTTCGGTCGGCACCCGCTCCGGCAACACGACTGCATTCGTCACCACGACTGGAGCGCAGACCGCGGGTCGCTGTGTCGAGATCGATGCGAGCGGAAACCACGTCCAGTCCGCGAGCGGATGCGCGGGTGGCGGCATCACGATCGGCTCGACCACGATCATCAGCGGCACCACCACGCGCATCCTCTACGACAATGCCGGTTTGCTCGGCGAATACACGATCACGGGCGGCGGCACTGTCGTGGCGATGCAGACCAGCCCGACGTTGATCACGCCGAACATCGGGACGGCAACGGCGAACACCATCAACGGCCTGACCATCACGGCATCGACCGGCACGCTGACGCTGTCCAATGGCAAGACGCTCACTGCCACGACCTCGGGCACGCTCGCAGGATCGGACACCTGGACGCTGTCGATCGCAGCGCTCAAGACGCTGACGGCATCGAACACGATCACGCTCGCCGGCACCGATGGCACGACCTGGACCGGCCCCTCGACCAATGCGACGCTTGCTGCGCTCAACATCGCCAGCCAGACGCTGACCGGAGGCGCGATCGTCACGGCCGCAAACCTCGGCACGGTGTCGAGTGGCACCACCACGATCAACTGCGGAACATCGCCGCTGCAATTCCTGACCAACAACGGCGCCTTCACCCTGGCCGCGCCCACCAACGACAGCTCCTGCATCGTGCTCACGACCAATGGCGCCTCGGCCGGCGCGATCACGTTCTCCGGCTTCTCGGTCGGTGGCGCCACGGGTGATGCATTGACCACCACCAACACACAAAAGTTCTCCATCCATATCTGGCGTGTGAACGGCACCAGCGGCTACCGGGTGGCAGCACATCAATGAAACGCCTCGGCCTCTTCCTGCTGGCGCTGCTGCTGTGCGCGGCAGCCCCGCTCAATCACGACGACGGCGTTCGCACCACAACGGTCTATGACGCGAAGACCGGCGTAGCGATCGGCACCCGCCACTTCGTGCCGCGACGGCTGGCGTTCTTCTTGCCGCCGATCAACGTGATCGCGACTTCGGGCGCCTGCGCCGGCACGGTCACGACCTACCTCACGACCACCGGCACCAACACCTGGACGGTCGACGTCTGCTTCAACAGTGCCAACAATTCGGCCGAGGCGATCGGCGGCGGTGGCGGCGGTGGCTCCGGCGGGGGGTCCGGTGGTGGCTCGGGTGCTGGTGGTGGCGGCTGGGCCAAGGGCACCAACGTTGTTCTGACGCCCTCCAGTTCCGTGACCTATCGGGTTGGTACGGGTGGGGCCGCAGGCGGCGCTGGCGGCGACACGCTGTTCAATCGTACGGCCGGCAGCGCCAACACCTGTGCGGATACCGTCAGCGTCTGCGCCAAGGGGGCGGGCGGTGGCACCAGCAATTCGGTCGGCGGCGCTGGTGGTGCTGGTGGACTAGCGAGTGCTGCAGTCGGCGGCGCAGGCGGCGGCACGACCAACCCGGGCGCCAGCTTCTCCAAGAATGGCGGGACCGGTGGGGCGATGAACGGCGGCCGCTCCGGCGGGGGCGGCGGAGGCGCCGGCAGCTCGCTCGGCGTTGGCGCAACTGGCGGCGTGGAGATCAATCAAGGATGCCCCGCCGGCTCGGGCGGCGGGGCTGGCTCGGGCGGCGGGTCAGCCGGTGGGAATGCCACCTCGACCTTCTCCGGCGCTGGTGGGAATGATGATCTCGGTGCTGGAGGTGGGGCGGCCGTCGCCAATGGTCCGAATGCAGGTAATCCCGGGACGAGCCCGAGCGGCAACGGCCATAGCGCTGGGGGCGGCTCCGGCGGCGGGGCATTGAACGGAGGCGGCACAGCTGGGGCCGGCGGCGCCGGAGGCTCCGGCAAGGAATGGGATGGCACGCATGGCTCCGGGGCTGGCGGCGGTGGCGGCGGACAGGCCTGCAGCGGCGGCAACGGTGGTGCTGGCGGGACTGGCGGCCTTTACGGCGGAGGCGGTGGAGGCGGTGGGATCTTTGGATCCGGCGGCAGCTTCGGCGGCACCGGCGGCGCCGGCCGCCAGGGCGTCGTGGTCGTGATCTATTCAAACTGATGAGGTGACGGGATGCCGAAGGTCTGGCGAGGCGATGCAAGCGGGCACGTAGCGAAGTCTCTGCTCACGCTGCTTGATCAGGTCAATGCGCGCTTTCCGAATCGCAGCACCGTCGATGACGGCACGATCGGGAACGAGGCGCATCAGGCCACCAAGTCGGATCACAACAAGGACCGGAAGGGCGTCGTGCGGGCGCTCGACCTGACCAACGACCCGGCGCATGGGTTTGTCGCTCGTCAGCTCGCGCAGCAGCTGCTCGACAGCCGCGACA
>Ga0070686_100000656_pt1 | contig 20273 bp, 23 predicted proteins | sample KBSS23LmetaG_FD_65654 | JGI IMG/M metagenome (GOLD analysis project Ga0070686, IMG submission 65654) | Switchgrass rhizosphere microbial communities from Kellogg Biological Station, Michigan, USA - KBS S2-3L metaG | ecosystem: Host-associated > Plants > Roots > Rhizosphere ... | reverse complement strand
GGCCGCCGGCAAGCCCGCGTGGGAGCTGGAGGTGGCGGTGGCCGAGGGGCGGGTGGAGGACGAAGGGTGGCGGGTGCGCAAGGACGGCACGCGCTTCTGGGCCAACGTGGTGATCACCGCGCTGCGCAACGACAAGGGCGTGCTGGTGGGCTTCACCAAGGTCACCCGCGACCTCACCGAGCGGCGCGAGGCCGAGATCCGCGCGCTGGAGGCCACCCGCCGCGCCGCCGAGAGCGAGGCGTCGAGCCGGGCCAAAAGCGAGTTCCTGGCGGCCATGAGCCACGAGCTGCGCACGCCGCTCAACGCCATCGGCGGCTACACCGAGCTGCTGGTGATGGGGCTGCGCGGCCCCGTAACCGAGGCGCAGCGGACCGACCTGGAGAAGATCGGGCGCAGCCAGCGGCACCTGCTCAACATCATCAACGACCTGCTCAACTTCAGCCGCATCGAGGCGGGGCAGATGGAGTACGAGCGCGAGCCCGTGCCGCTGAGCGAGACGGTGGCCGCGGTGGCGCTGATGCTGGAGCCGCAGGCCGCCGCCAAGAAGGTCGCGTTCGTCACGGGCCCCTGCCCCGAGTCGCTGGTGGCGCTGGCCGACCGGGTGAAGGTGGAGCAGATCGTGCTCAACCTGTGCTCCAACGCTGTGAAGTTCACCGGCGCCGGCGGGCGCGTGGAGGTGACCTGCCAGGGCACGGACAGCCGCGTGGTGGTGGAGGTGCGCGACACCGGCGAGGGAATCCCCGAGGAGGACCTGGATCGCATCTTCGAGCCCTTCGTGCAGCTGGGCCGCGGCCTCACCACCGCGCACGAGGGCACGGGGCTGGGGCTGGCCATCAGCCGCGACCTGGCCCGCGCCATGGACGGCGACCTTTCAGTGCGCAGCACCGTGGGCGAAGGCAGCACCTTCACCCTCGCCCTCCCCGCCTTCGAGGCGCCGGCGGGCTGAGCGACGGTGATACCAGGTCCGCATGGACCATTGCGGCAGCGGAACCTGTTCGAAATGTCACACAGAGCCACAGAGGCACGGAGAAAAACCGCAGTTCTCTGTGTCTCCGTGCCTCTGTGTGACAAAGCAGTTCAGCCGGATCTGGTACGAGCCGGGCCGCCGCCAGGGATGTCCGGGCGGGAGTCCGCGCAGCGGACTTTGGGCCGTGGTTGCCGCGGTTTCAACCGCCCCCGCTGGAGGACCCGAGGCTACGACGTGAAACGGCCGCCCATCACCGGGCGGCCGTTCATCATCCATCCTGCCATCAACCGTCTCGAGCCGCGTCGTCGTTCGTCAGCGTGACGACGGGCGTCAGGCGGGGACGGGCTCCCCGGCCTCCACGCCGAGCTCGCCGGCCATCTCCACGCCCTTCAGCATCATCCCTTCCTCGTGCCAGCTGCGGAAGCAGTCGTAGCCGAACTCGCGGGCGGCGCGGATCTGGTCGGGAAAGCCGAAGTAGTCGGCCCAGGTCATCTGCTGCGCCTTCCACTTGCAATCCCAGTGGAAGCTCACGCGGCGCATCTCGGCGGCGGTGTGCACCTCGGCGGTGCCGCGGAAGTACTCGCACCCCGACGACGCGCGCAGGTCGATTGATTCGATGTGCAGCTCCGGATATTCTTCCAGCGCCTTGGTCAGCCAGCGCTCCACCTTCAGCGCCGGGCAGTCGCGGTTGAACGCGATGCGCTCGTTGGGGCGGCCCTCGCGCAGGAAACGCTCGACGGCGTCGCGGAACGCTTCGGTGGCAGAGGAGCGTTCCAGCATCTGGAAGATCTTCATCCGGATCCGGTTGGGAGAAGCGGAGATGACGGTGGTGGACCGCCAAAGATAACAGCGCGTCCCAGTTTCGCCAAGCGCTTGCTGCCGCTGCACTTGCGCGCCCGCTCCACCGGCTGCTACGAACATTCCGGGCCCCGTCGTTCGCCGCCGTCTGCACACCCCGATCCCGCGTTGCCGTGACCGACCGCACCCCTCCCGCCGCCGACGCCCGCCCCGACCTGCGCCCGCCCCCCGAGGTGGTGCGCATCGCGCGCCGGCTGGAAGACGCGGGGTTCAGCACCTGGGCGGTGGGCGGCGCCGTGCGCGACGCGCTGGCCGGCCACGGCGAGGGCAAGGACTGGGACCTGGCCACCGCCGCCCGCCCGCGCGACGTGCAGCGCCTCTTCCGCAAGACGATCCCCGTGGGCGTGGCGCACGGCACCGTGGGCGTCCTGGGCGCCGACAACCGGATGGTGGAGGTCACCACCTTCCGCCGCGACGTGGAGACCGACGGGCGGCACGCGAAGGTCTCCTTCAGCGACACGGTGGAAGAGGACGTGCAGCGGCGCGACTTCACCATCAACGCCATCGCCTGGCACCCGCGCACGCACGAGGTGCGCGACCCGCACGGCGGGCTGGGGGACCTGCGCGCCGGCGTGCTGCGCACCGTGGGCGACCCGCGCGAGCGCTTTCGCGAAGACCGGCTGCGCGTGCTGCGCGGCCTGCGCTTCGCCGGGCGCTTCGGCTTCCGCGTGGCGGCGGAAACGTGGGAGGCGGCGCGCGAGTCGGCCCCCGAGCTCCCCAACCTCTCGGCCGAGCGGGTGCGCGAGGAGCTGCTGAAGGTGCTCAAGGAGGTGCCGCGGCCCTCCGACTCGCTGCGGCTGTACGAAGCCTCGGGCGCGCTGGCCACCCTCTACCCCGAGCTGCAGGCGTGCGTGGGGGTGATGGACGGGGATGAAGACGTGTGGACGCACCTGCTGCGCACCGCCGACGCGGCGCCCGCCAGCCGCATTCAGCTCCGGGTGACGGCGCTGCTGCACGACGTGGGCAAGCCGCGCACGGCGGATGGGGCTGGTTTCCGCGCCCACGCCGCCGCCGGCGCCGCGCTGGTGCTGAGGCTGATGACGCGCCTCAAGTTCAGCAACGCCGAGCGCGACTTCACCACCCACCTGGTCGCGCAGCACGAAGACCTTCCCCGCCCCCAGGCGAGCGACGCGGAGGTGCGGCGCTGGCTGCGCGTGGTGGGGCGCGCCTACGTGCACGACCTGCTGCGGCTGGAGCTCTACAACGCCGAAGGCCGCTCCGCGGTCGATGCCGAGCGCGTCCGCGCCGCCGAGGCGCTGCGCCGCCGCGCCGACGCCGTGATGCGCGCCGGCGCCGCGCTCGACATCGGCGACCTGGCCATCGGCGGCGCGGAGCTGCGGGCGCTGGGGATCCCCGCCGGCCCGCGCATGGGCCGCATCCTGCGCGACCTGCTCGAGCGCGTGACCGACGACCCGTCGCTCAACACGGCCGACGCGCTGACGGAGCTCGTTCGCGCCGAGGTGGAGGGCGGGGAATGACGAAGGCCGGCCCCCCGCATGGGGAGCCGGCCCAGGTCGTGTCCGCAAGGGGGCTACGCGTTCAGCACCCGCACGTCGGCCCGATGTAGGTGCAATGGTACGCGCAGGTGTTCACCGGGTCCGGGTAGCTGGGCCTCAGGTGGTGGGCCAGCACCGTTCCGGCCGCGCGGGCGGGGGCGGCGGTCGCGAACGAGTCCACCTTCAGCGCATCGAGGTCGATCTTCAGCTTCGGCATGGAGCTTCTCCGGCGGGGGTGTCGAAGCAGGGACGGCACCGGCACGGCGGTGCCGTCCGGTTGGCGGCGGGCCGGGCACCGGAATGCCGGCCGGCCGCCGCTCACCTGCTCAGCACTGGTTGAAGCAGGTGGGGCCCTGGTACGTGCAGTGGTACGCGCAGGTGTGCAGCGGAGACGGGGCCGTGATCGCGGCCGCGTGGGCCGCCACGGTGCCCTTCGGCTCGGCCGCGGTGCCCGTCCCGAACGATTCGACCGACAGGTTCTCGAGGTTCAGCGACAGCTTCTTCACTTGCAGCTCCCGGTGGAAGAAAAGCAGTTCTGGGCGGCGCGTATCGAGTGGCCGCCATCCTCTTGGTGCCTTGAAAGGTAGTCTGGTTGGATGCAGATGTCTACCTTTCGCCGAAACTGACACGAGGTGGACGCGCGGCAGTCCGTATCGTGTGAAACCGTGGGATATCGAGACCCTGAGGAGGTAGGATGAGCCAGCCCGAAGCGTGGATGCGTGGCCCGGTGGACGGGATCCCGCCGCTGCTGATGCCCGCGGCCCACGCGCTGATCGGCGCGCGCGAAGACGTTGCCGCCGCGCTCGCCGGCCTGTCGGCCGAGGAGCTGTGGGCGAGCCCCGGCGGCGCGGCGTCGGCCGGTTTCCACGCGGTGCACCTGGCCGGCTCGCTCGACCGGCTGTTCACCTACGCCCGCGGCGAGCAGCTGAGCGACCCGCAGCGCCAAGCCCTCGCGGCCGAGAACGCGCCCGCCGACCCGCCACCTTCCGCCGCGGAGGTGATCGGCTTCGTGGACGCGGCGGTGGACAGGGCGCTGGCGCAGCTGCGCGCCACCGACCCGGCCACGCTGCTGGAGCCGCGCGGCGTGGGGCGGCTGCGGCTGCCCAGCAACGTGCTGGGCCTCCTCTTCCACGCCGCCGAGCACACCCAGCGCCACGTGGGCCAGCTCGTCACCACCGCGAAGGTGGTGCGGGGGCTGGGCTGGGCGGCGTCGTAGATTCACCGGAAAAGCGACGGTGAAGGCATTCGTGCAGCGGCCCGTTCCGCAAACCGCATGAACACGGAGCAGCGGAGAAAGCGGAGGGAGCGGAGGAATGCACGGTCATCCTCCGCTTCCTCCGTGCTCTCCGCTGCTCCGCGTTCATGCAGTAGAGGAACTCGGACCTGGACGGAACTCGCCACGGTCGATCGACCCCTGGCTCGACCGTGCTGACTTGGTCTCAGTAGCGGATCGCCTCTAGCGGGCGCTGGCCGGGGAGGGGGAGGATCACGCCGGGGTTGAGGATCCCGGCGGGGTCGAACGCGTCCTTCACCGCGCGGAAGCACGCGACGATCTCGGGGCCGAAGATGGTTTCGATCAGCGGCGCGCGCAGGCGGCCGTCGCCGTGCTCGCCGGCCATCGTCCCCCCCAGCGCCGCCACGCCCTCGGCCACCTCGTACACGATCGCCTCGATCTCCTCGCGCCAGCCGGGCTTGGCCACGTCCACCAGCGGGTTCACGTGCAGGTTGCCGTCGCCCGCGTGGCCGAAGATCACGGCGGGCAGCTGGTGCTCGCCCAGCACGCGCCGCAGCAGGCGGATGTAGTCGGCCAGCCGCGGCACCGGCACCACGCCGTCCTCGATGAACTGCATGGAGATGCGATTGCCCGCGAGCTTCGCGATCAGGGGGCTGGCCGCGTGGCGCACGTGCCAGAAGCGGTCGCGCTGCGCCTGGTCGGCCGCCACCGTCACCCGGTCGGCGACACCGGCCATCTGCGCCCCGAGCGCGGCGAGCGAGGCGGCCACCTCGCCCTCGGTGGCGGCCTCGAACTCCACGAAGAGGATCGTCTCGAGCCCTTCGCGCAGCGGGTAGCCGGGGTCCTCGGCGCCCTTGCGCACCAGGTCGATGAAGGTGCGGTCGATGATCTCGCAGGTGGCGGGGCGCAGCTCCAGGATGCGCTCCACCGCCGCGCCGGCGGCGGCCAGGTCGGTGAACTCGAGCAGCGCCAGCCCGCGCGCCGCCGGCACCGGCGCCAGCCGCACCACTGCACGGGTGACCAGCCCCAGCGTTCCCTCGCTCCCCACCAGCAGGTCCACCGCGTCGCCCGTTTTCAGGTAGTCCCGCAGCGCGTACCCCGACGAGTTCTTGCGCACCGCCGGCCACTTCGCCACGATCCCTTCCGCGTGCGGCGCCAGCGCGGCGTCCACCTGGGCCAGGATCGCGGCGAGCCGCGGGTGCCGCTCGCGCTCGCCGCGTGCGGTGCGCACGCGCGTGCCGTCGGCCAGCACCACCTCCAGCGCATCGACCCAGGCGCGCGTGGAGCCATGGCGCACCGTGTGCGAGCCGCCGGAGTTGTTGGCGATCATCCCCCCGAAGGTGCAGCGCTCGCCGCTCGACGGGTCCACCGGAAAGTGCAGGCGATCGGCGGACGCGGCCACGTTCAGCTCCGCCAGCGTGGTCCCCACGCTCACGGTGGCGGTGCAGCCGGCGGCGTCCACCACCGCCGGCTGGTGGAAGTGCGACATCAGGTCCACGCTCACGCCGCGCCCCACGTTGCCACCCGGCATCCCCGTCCCCGCGCCCCGCGGGATCAGCTTCATGCCGTGCGCCGACGCCCAGCGCAGCAGCGCCGCCACGTCGTCCGCATCCACCGGCACGGCCACCGCGTCGGGCACCGTGCGCAGGATCCCCGACGCGTCGCCGAACGGCCCGCGCCGCGCCTCATCCGTCTGCAGCTCGCCGCGAAACCCGTCGATCGGCCCCAACTCCGCCCGCGCCACCTCGGCCGCCGGGTCGGCAGGAGGGGCCGTGGGGAGGCGCGAGAGCGGCCATGCGGCGGCGTCGGGCTTTGCTTCGTGCTGGCGGGGCGGCTGCGTCGGCATCTTCTCCATCACGGCATCCAGTCCGGGGTCACGTTCCATCCGGCATCCTGCATCCATCGAATTTACACCCGATCATCCGCCGTGGCGCGACCCTCCTGGCCCGGGCACGATCCCAAAACCATCTCGATGTACCATATTGACCAATGAAGCAGCCACCTGCGGGAGGCTAAGTGATTATAGGAACACGAGATGATGCTGCCGGTGGCGTAGAAGAGAGCGCCTTGACACTGGGCCCATGGACCATCAACGTTCGGCACGACGCTGACGCGAATCGCTTCACACGAGGCACCCCATGAAGCATCCCGGCCAGGTACGACCAGCGGCAGAGGCCCAGCCGCGCCCACTGCCCGATCCGGCGGAGTACCCCGTCCCGGTTCGCTCGGAAGACCAGGATGCCTTCAACGAATCGCTCCGCGCGGGTATGCGGAGCATGGCGGCGCTGATGAAAACCAGGCGCAAGCAGAAGTAAAGGACGTCGCGGTTCGGAGCTGAATGAGCGGGTTGGACAGCATCCAGCCCGCTTTCCTTTTCCCCCCAATCACCACCCCGAGGTATGTCGCACCCGGGTGAAGTGTACTACCTGCCTCCCGACCCGCGTGAACCCGCGAGCAAGGGCGCCCGTCCGCACGTTCTTCTGAGCGTGGATACGGCGGCGCGTGAGCCCTCAACGCTTGCCCATGGCAGCACTAGCGGGAGAGACGCGGCGTATGGTGCCCGCCACATCCTGATCGATCCGCGGGCAGCACCGTTGCTGAGAATGGGTTTCTCCCGTCCGACCTACGTCTACACGTCGCGGTTGGTAAGCACGATCCCGTCGGAACTCGGGTCGTCCGCCGGCCGGCTCACGTTCGAGATGCCCCGGATCCGCGTGAGCCTCGCCCGGGCGCTCGGTCTGGGCACCGGCGTCACGCGCGAGGCCAACGTCCCGGGAAGCAACCGCAGGGGACGGTTGGTAGAAACGACCCGGGAGGTCGTGGAAGATTGGGATGTGAGGCACGCACTCGTGCTGACCGACCCCGAGTATTCGCGGTACGGCTACCAACAGACCGTGGTGCCGCTTCTGGACGAGGGTTTCGAGGTGGGAGATCTCGATGTCCAGGCTTCGGATGAGGGGTGGCTGAAGACGTTGGACTGGAACTATGGCACTGCGGTCCTGGCGGTGCCGATGGTTTCTACACTGTACCTTCCCGACCACATCGCCCGCTTCCTCGACATCGTCGTTCCGGAGGATGTCATGGCGGCCGTCGAGCGCGCGCTGGTGGCGCACTTCGGGCTGGAGGGGTACGTCTGACCAAGAAACAGAAAACGCCCCCCGGCGCCGCGGCCGGGGAGCGTTCGATCGATCGGATGCCCGTGCGCTACTCCAGCGCGGCGGCGCAGGCGGGGCAGTAGCCCACCACCTCCACGCGGAAGCCCTCCACGCGGAAGCCCTCACCTACCTCCACGCGCGGCATGGCCACCGCCTCGCCCGCCACGTCGCGCACGATGCCGCAGCGCAGGCAGCGCGAGTGGTAGTGGTCGTCGGTGCGGGCGTCGTAGCGGGCCGAGTCGTCGCCGTAGGTGAGCTTCACGGCAAGGCCGCAGCTGACCAGCGTCTCCAACGCCTTGTAGACCGTGGCCAGCGAGATGTCGGCGATCTCGCCGCGCACCGAGGTGAAGACTTCGTCGGCAGATGGATGCTCGCAGGTGCCCATCAGGAAGCGGTACACCGCCGCCCGCTGCTCGGTGTAGCGCTGGCCGTGGGCCTCCAGCGTCCGGCGCAGAAGGGCCTCGGTGGGTTCCGGCCGAGGGCTCGCGGTGAGTGGCATCTTCGTGTTCGAGGTGGCGCGTAAGCAGCGGAATTCCGCCCTGTACCGTTGTCGAAGCTAGGGATATCGCTATATCATGTCAACTCTTGGCCCTCCCGCGCGCATGCCCCGGCACGCGTCGTGCGCGGCGGGCGCGCAGTGCGTCGGAACTTCAGCGAACCCATTGGGACCCTGTGACGAGACGGCCGGTGAGACGGATCCAGGCGGTGCTGGCGGCCTTCGCGCTGCTGGGCGCGGCGGCGTGCAACGAGGCCAAGGCGGACGTGGAGCCGCTTCCGCCGCTCCACCGGCCCACGCCCGAGGAGCGCGCCGGGCTGCCCGTGCTGTCGGGGCGGTGGCTGTTCACCGGCTTCGAGTACCCCGTGCGCGACACGCTGCGCGTGCGCGAGCAGGTGTACCGCCTGGTGCCGCCGGGCGAGTTCCGCATCGTCACGCAGCGGCTCGACTCGATCGCGGGGCAGTACGTGCGCGACAGCGTGCCGTTCAACCTGGCCGGCGAGGTGCGCCGCGACGGGATCTTCTCGTTCGTGGCGTTCGAGACGGGCGGCGTGGGGCAGTTCGTGGCCGGCCGCGTGGCGCGTGACACGATGTGGGTGGAGCTGACCGGCTTCCCGTCGGCGGCGAGCTGGCCGCCGGGCACCCGCGCGGCCTTCGTCCGGCGGCCGCGTGGCGCGCCCTTCGTGCGGCTGCGCGGCTACGTGCCCCCGCCCCCGCCGCCGTCGGACAGCACGAAGGCGGGCGCCGAGGGTGACGGCGAGCAGCCGGCCGCGCCGGCGCCCAGCGTCGCGCCCGCGCCGGCCCCGGCGCCGGTGATCGAGCGGCCGCGCGAGCGCCCGGTGGCACCGCCCCCGCCGCCGCCCGCGCCCGAGTACGTGCCGCCGGTGGACGAGCAGCCGGTGGTGCCGGTGGACACCTTCACCCCGGCGCCGCCCGTGCAGCAGCCGCGGCAGCGCAACCGTCGCCAGCCGCAACCGGCCGCGCCGGTCGCGCCACCCGCTCCGCCGCCGGTGGACGATCCGCGCTACCAGATGCCGCGGGACACCATCCGGATCGGCAATCCGCCCCGATAAGGGTGCGGAGGGGAGAGATGAAGATCGCGCAGCCCTTAGCATCGGGGCTGCGCGATCTTGTTTTGCCTTCATTCAGCTCCTGCAGACGAACTCATATCACACGCAGGAACGGAGGACTGCTTGTGGTTCCTCCGTTTCCTCCGTTCCTCCGGGTGACATTCTGCCGTAGCGGTCCTTCTGAATGCACGGTTGATGGGCCAGCCTGGTATCGTCTGGTACGACCCGCTACACCCCCGCCAGCTCCTCGCCCAGCCGCTCCCACGCCGCGTAGGCTTCCGCCAGCTCGGCCGCCAGCGTGTCGCGCTCGCCCGCCAGCTTCTTGGGGACGGAGGGATCGGCGCCGGGGGCGTAGATGGCCGGGTCGCCCAGCGCGGCCTCGATCTCGGCCACGCGCGCCTCGATCTGGTGGATGCGGGCTTCCACGCGCTGCAGCTCGGCCTCGCGGCGGCGCTGCTCGTTCTTGGAGATGCCGGCGGAGGCGGCTTTCGGCGGCTGCGAGGCGGCCGCCTTGGCCTCGGCCGCGCGCGTGGCGGCCTGCGCCGCGCTCGCGCTGTCGGCGCGGCGGCGCTCGCTCCACTCCTGCCAGTCGTCGAAGCCGCCGGGATAGTCCTCGAACTTCCCCTCGGTCCAGCTCCAGATGCGCGTGGCCGTGCCCGAAAGGAAGGCGCGGTCGTGCGAGATCAGGATCACCGTGCCCTCGTGCCCGGCGATCGCGTCTTCCAGCACCTCGCGGCTCTCCAGGTCGAGGTGGTTGGTGGGCTCATCCAGCAGCAGCAGGTTGGCGCGCTGCAGCGTGATCTTGGCCAGCGCCACGCGCGCCTGCTCGCCCCCCGAAAGGTCGCCGATCTTCGCCTGGATGTCGTCGCCCGAGAAGAGGAAGCGGCCCAGGTGGCCGCGCAGCTCGGGCATGGTCCCCTTCGCCCCGTCGCTCACCTCCTGCCACACGGTCTTCGCGGGGTCGAGGTACGCGAAGTCCTGCCGGTAGTAGGCGCGCACCACGCCGGTGCCGGCGATCACCGAGCCGGCGCAGAGCGCGCTCTCGCCCGCTAGCGCCTTCATCAGCGTGCTCTTGCCGCAGCCGTTGGGGCCGATGATGGCGATGCGCTCCTCGCGCGACACCTCGGCGGTGAACGGGGCGAAAAGCCTGCGCGCGCCGACAGAGCAGGTCACCCCGTCCACCCGCAGCACCGTGCCGCCGCTGCGCCCCGCCTGCCCGAAGCGCAGCGCCATCGCCCGCCCCTCGTCGCTCACCGCCGACACGCGGTCGAGCCGCTCCAGCAGGGTGCGGCGGCTCTTGGCCTGCTTGGTCTTCTGCCCGGCCAGGTTGCGGCGGATGAAGTCTTCGGTGCGGGCGATCTGCGCCTGCTGCTGCTCGTACTGCTTGCGCTGCAGCTCGCGCCGGGCCTCGCGCTGCTCCAGGAAGCTCTCGAAGCCGCCGGTGTAGGCGAAGGCCGTCCCCTCTTCCAGGTGCAGCACGTGGTCGGCCAGGCGCTCCAGGAACACCCGGTCGTGGCTCACCAGCATCACCGTGCCGGGGTAGCCCTTGAGGTACTGCTCCAGCCATTCCGTCGACCGCAGGTCGAGGTGGTTGGTGGGCTCGTCCAGCAGCAGCACGTCGGGCGCCGAGAGCAGCGTCTGCACCAGCCGCACCCGCCCCAGCTCGCCGCCGCTCAGCGCGCGGATCGGCTTGCTCCAGTCGCCCGGCGGGAAGCCCAGCCCCTCCAGCGTGGCCTCGGCGCGCGAGTGCATCTCGTAGCCGCCGCGGCGGCGGAACTCCTCCACGTGGCGGTCGTAGCTGGCCAGCAGCCGCACGCCCTCGTCCGAGTCGTGGCCGATGGACGAGAGCTGCTCGAGCTCGGCGTGCAGCCGCGTTTCCATGGCCACCAGGTCGGCGAAGGGCTCGAGCGCGGCCTCGGCCACGGTGGCGGCGCTCGTCTCGCCGCGGTCCTGGCGCATGTGGGTGAAGCGCAGCCCCGGGTGGCGCCACACCTCGCCCTCGGTGGGCTCCTCCTCGCCGGTGATCAGGCGCAGCAGGGTGGTCTTCCCCTGGCCGTTGCGCCCCACGATTCCCCAGCGCTCGCCCTGCGCCACGTGGAAGCCCACGTTGCGCACGATCCAGCGGTCGCCGTACTGCTTGCCCGCGTCCTGCAGCCGCACCAGCGTCATGCGTGAGCCCGTCGGTCTGTGTCGGAGTCGAGATCGATGCCGCGAGACGGCGGCGGCGGGGAAGATAACGAAGCGGGCGGCCCGGGGGGACCGCCCGCCTCCATTGCCGGCTCACCGCACCCGGCGGCGTCGAACGTCGCAGCCGGGTGCTGTGCCGCCGTTCATCCGCCGCAGAGGATGCACTGCTGGTTGGGGCCGGGATACGTCGCCCATCCGCTGCAGGTGGGGTCGCACGAATAGCCGCCGCAGGTGCCGTCGCACGTGTAGTCGAACGTGCCGCAGCCGCCGCCGCACGACGCGTCGCAGGTGCCGTTGCACGACGCGCCGTAGGTGCCGCCGCACGAGGCGTCGCAGGTGGGGCAGCCGGGACAGGTACACGCAGTGGGGCAGGTGCACTGCTCGCCGTAGACGGTGCCCTTCTCCCTGTGCGCGGGGGTGGTGCTGAAGCTGTCGATCACCAGGTCTTCGAGTTGAAGGCGGAGCTTGTTCATCGGGTCCTTCCTGGGGTAGTGGTGAGAGAGATCAGGCGCGCGAAAGTGAGCCTGGCACTTCTGGGGCAAGACGGTGGCTACCGTTGTCCCCGCCCGCCTATGCCCGCGGCGCCGTTCACATGCATTCGATGCACATCTGCTGAGGGCCGGCGAACGTCTGGTAGCCCTGGCATGTGGGATTACACGAATAGCCGCCGCACGAAACGTCGTACGTGCAGCCGTCGCACGAGGCGTCGCAGGTGCCGTTGCACGACGCGTCACAGGTGCCGCCGCACGAGGCGTCGCAGGTGGGGCAGCCGGGACAGGTACACGCAGTGGGGCAGGTGCACTGCTCGCCATAGACGGTGCCCTTCTCCCGCTTCACCGGCGTGGTGCTGAAGCTGTCGATCTGCAGGTCTTCGAGCGTGAGCCTGAGCTTGTGCATAAGTCCTCCTGCGGGCGTGGGATGGATGAAGGAAACGTCGGAGCATTCGCCGGCTGGTGCCGGCCATGTCTGCCGAGAGCCGGGCCTGCGCGTCACCGCACCGTCACCCGGCGCAGAGCTCGCAATAGCCCTGTTCACCCCGCGTCTGGTACGTGTAGCACCCGTAGTAGCACGAGTTGCACGAGGCGTCCCAGGTCGCGCAGTCGCACGAGTCGCCACAGGTTCCGTTGCACGATGCGTCGCAGGTCGCGCCGCAGGTGCCTCCGCACGAGGCGTCGCAGGTGGGGCAGCCGGGACAGGTGCACGCCGTCGGGCAGGTGCACTGCTCGCCGTAGACGGTTCCTTTCGCCCGCTTTACGGGCGTGGTGCTGAAGCTGTCGATCACCAGGTCTTCGAGCTGCAGGCGGAGCTTGTTCATGGAAACCTCGCGAGTGATGGGTCCGGAGGGATGCAGCCGGTTCGGCATGCATGGGGTACCGCCCGGGAGCGCGGCTGCCGGGCGCGCGCCGGCAATCGTCAGCAGATCACGCAATCCATGTAGATGCTGCCGGCGGTCTGGTAGCCCTGGCACGTGTAAGCGCAGGTGTCGCAGCTCTCTTCGCAGGTCCCGCCGCAGGAGATGTCGTAGGTGTTGGGGCAGGTGCAGGTGCCGTTGCACGACGCGCCGCAGGTGCCACCGCACGAGGCGTCGCAGGTGGGGCAGCCTGGACAGGTGCAGGCGGTGGGACAGGTGCACTGCTCGCCGTAGACGGTTCCGTTTCCCTTGCGCACGGGCGTGGTGCCGAAGCTGTCGATCACCAGGTCGTCGAGCCGCAGGCGGAGCTTGTTCATCGGGTCCTCCCAGGTGAGTGGATGGATGCGGGCCGATGCAGAGCCGTCACGGGCCGGGATCCCCGCATACGCGCGTTCTCCGCACATGCCGCGGGGGCAGCGGCAGGTGCGCGCGTACAGGATGGGATTTGGCCATGGCTCCGCAAAATTCGTCCGCACGCAATTTCCTTTCCCGTCTATTCGCAAACAGATTACGTGTTCTTTGCGCGTCGCCGGATGCCGATCGAAAACGAGCTTCCTGGCACCTTCGCCAAGAGTCTGGTGACGGATTCACGCCGAAAACCGTAGGCCTGTGCTGGCTCCTGGCAGGAAGCAGCACGGGAAGGCGCCCGAACCGTCGTAGCGGTTCGGGCGCCTTCTGCGTCGCGGCGATCGTGGAAGGAACGGTGCGACCCGCATGTCGTACGCCGTCGCGCTGCGGATTCCGGGTGTTTCGCGGATCCTTCACCGGCATCGACGGAGGAGCGCGTACCGTGGACGATCAGCCGGGCGGCGCGGCCGTCAGCAGATGTAGCACACGCCCTTGGGCCCGGCATACGTCTGGAAGCCGTAGCACGTGTAGCCGTTGTAGGTATCGCAGCCCACGCACGTCTCGCCGCACGAATATTCGCACGTCTCGGCGCAGGTGTCGTGGCACGACCCCTCGCACGAGCCGTTGCAGATCGACGCGTCGCAGGTGGGGCAGCCGGGGCAGCTGCAGGCGGTGTCGCAGCTGCACTGCTCTCCGTAGACGGTGCCTTTCCCACTCCGCACGGGCGTGGTGCTGAAGCTGTCGATCACCAGCTCTTCGAGCTGCAGCCGGATCTTGTTCATTCGGTCCTCCGGGGAGATGGGATGATGGAGAAGGGGTGATAAATTTTGGCCCGGACCGTGTGGTGTCCGGCGCATGCCGGTGGCACCGCCGTCGCCCCGCCCGGCGGTGCTCCCGGAGAGCGTCGCGTCAGCCCGTCATCCGCAGAAGATACAGGGGTCCCACGGGCCTTCGTTGGTCTGGTAGCCCGAACACGTGTAGTAGCAGCTGTCCCACGTATCCTGGGCGCCGCGAACGCTGCCGCGCCGGGTCTCGGCCGGGGTGCTCGCGAAGCTGTCCACGCGCAGCTCGTCCACCTGCAGCTTGATCTTCTTCATGCGGTTCCTCCCGAGGTTATGGATGGGGTCCCCCAATCATGCGGGTCATCAATAACGTTTGGCGACATCTAAATCAACACATTCGAGTCTGCCGCTTCGTGGGGTCGAGCAACCGGGAGTCCGGACGCGCGCAGGCGCCCGGACCGACCCCTGGTCCGGGCGCCTGCGATCGTCTTCGGATTCCCCGGGAGATTACCGTCCGGTCGATCCCATCATGAACGTGCCGGTCTTGCGGAACGGAACCTGTCGCGTGCCCACCGGGGTGCGCACGTCCACGGTGCCCTGCGCGCGGTAGTCCACGCGGCCGTAGTCCATCAGCGAGCGCCCGGCGCCGGCCAGCTGCCCGAAGCCGAACGACACGGGGATGCCGAAGGTGCGCGTCTGCCCGGCGCGCACGTTCAGCGTGTCGCCGTAGGTGCCCTCGGCCAGCGGCGTCCAGGCGCTGTCCTGCGCGGTGGCGCCGGTGCGGCGCAGGAAGAGCTGGTAGCGCAGGTCGCTCGCGCGCAGGTTGAAGCGGTTGGGGTTGTGCACGCGCACGTTGGCGATCAGCGTGCCGCCGGTGAGGCCGATGCTGCCCAGCGTCACCCCCTCCAGCTCGATGTCGGGGCGCTGCACGGCGCCGCCGCAGGCCGAAAGCGCCACCGCGGCCGCCATCACCAGGGCCGGGAATCGAATACGGTTCATGTCGGTCTCCTTGCAAGAACACGCGGCCGGGCTTCGGTGCCCGCCGCAACCCACGTTTTCCTTGCGACAGCCGTGCCGCGCCGCTCGCGCAGGCCCCGCGGGCGCGATTTGCCCAGCCGGAGACGGCGGATTTCTGGTTTTCTCTCCCACGTCTTCCTCCCCACCGACACGGATCCGTGTCCCCGCGCCTCGGCCGCGAGCGTCGCCGCACGGGGACGGATGCCGATTCGCCTGCGGTGGTCTCGCCCGACAGACTCGCACCCGGCCGATGTCACCTCATGGGGGCCAAAATCGCGTCGCAATGATCAGGCGGATGTGAACACAGCGGCTCTTGCCGCGGCACGAATGTAGCGCGATGATGGAAAGCGACTCCCCACCGAGCGTACATCCGGCAACCCGCGATCCGGTCGTTTCGCCTCGCCAGCCATGGCTCGCACGCCGCGCCCGAGCCGCTCCACGGCTCGATACGGCGTTGCCCGAGGTTCGCGATGAGCGTCGTGTTCGGTGGCACGAACCGTCGGATTCGGGCGCAGCAGCCCACCGGGAGGGGGAGATGCGGAGAGCCAGCCCATCAACCGTGCGGGAATCCCGGTGCGCCGCGTCGTGCCGCCACGCCTCGCGCGCGTGCGACTGTAGACGGCTGGCGATCCGCGGTTGCCGGGCCCAGTCGTCCGTTGGCGGGCGCGGGTGCCATCCAGGCGCCTGCGCCCGTTCGCGTTGCAGATGGCGATGAGCGGGGCCCCCGTGCCCCGCGCGGCCGCCGCCCCGCACCCCGCGGAGCGGCGTGAGCGGAACCCTGCACACGGAGGATGCGCCATGAACAAGCTGACCCTGAACGTGGACGCGCTGGCGGTGGACTCGTTCCCCACGGCCGAGGTGGACGCCGAGCTGATGGGCACCGTGCACGCCAACGCGGCCACGCTGCGCTGCAGCGGCACCGCGGCGAGCTGCTACACCTCGTGCCGCGCCGACCTGCGCGACGCCTGCACCTGCCCGCCGCCGGCGTGAGCATCGGGCGGGCGCGGGCGATCGACCCTCGCAACGGCAGGCCGTCCATCCGCCAGTCGTAGCTGGACGCGAGGGAACCCTGGACACGGAGGGGGAAGGATGAAGAAGGTCAGGCTGGACCTGGACGAGCTGCAGGTGGAGACGTTCGCCGCCGGGCTGCCGGACGAGCTGGCCGGCGGCACGGTGGAAGGACGGGCGACCGGGGCGGGCCAGGCCACGTGCTGGAACACCTGCCCCAACACCTGCAGTCACGAGATCGCCTGCCACAACACGACCTGAACGGCGGCGGCCTGACGAACGGCGACGGGCGGGCCCCAACCGGGTCCGCCCGTCCGCCGTCAGCGCTTCGAGAGACCCTCCGTTCTCTCCTGGCCGTCTACCTTCCCGCCGCCGGAGCCTGGGTAGGGCAGGGAGCGTCGAACTTGTAGACGATGAGCTCGATCCACGGCGCCTGGAAGGGGAGCGACGTCTGCAGCGTGACCTGGCGCCCCCCGAAGTCGCACTCCATCCAGGTGACATGCTCGCGCACGCCGGGCATCTGCAGCTTGCGCCAGCCAGCGGGGATCACGGCCGCGATGCCGCTGGCCTGCCGCTCGAACTCGGCATCGGCGGCGGCGCGGTCGCCCGGCACGCCCAGCCTCGTGACGTGCAGCACGTTCCACCCCGGGTTCACCCACAGCTCCGAGCGCGCGTCGCTCCCCCCGAAGCGCATGGCGTGGCGCGAGGCCACGATGGTGCTGGCCAGCGTGGTGCCCGAAGCGGTGACGATCTCGCCGCGCACGTCGCGGAACCCGTTCAGCGCGGCGTCGAGCAGGTAGGCCACGTGCCGGGGGACGGCGGCGTCGGCCGCCGGCTGCGCCCGCAGCGGCGTCGTGGCGAGGAGGAGCGGGAGCGCGAGGAAGGCGATGCGCATGGGTGGGTCGCGTGGGAGGTGTGGGGGAAACGAACCGAGGAAAGCGGGGCCGGCACCGCCCCGCGGCGAGCGGGTCGAGAGGAGATGGGCCGCTACAGCTCGCGCCAGTCCACGTCCAGGATGCGGCGGTACGCGTGCGTGTCCATCAGCAGCTGCACCAGGTCGGCGTCCAGCAGCCCCTCGCGCGCCTCGGCGGCCAGGATGTCGAGCGCGCGCTCGGGCGGGAGGGCGCGCTTGTACGGGCGGTCGGCCGCGGTCAGCGCGTCGAAGATGTCGGCCACCGTCATCAGCCGCGTCTGCACGGGGATCTGCTCGGCGGTGAGGCCGCGCGGGTAGCCGCGCCCGTTCAGCTTCTCGTGGTGGCCGTACGCGATCCGGGCCACGTTGCGCAGCTCGCCCGTCCACGGGATCTGCACCAGGAAGCGGTACGTCTGCTCCACATGGCTCTCGATCTCGCGGCGCTCCTCGTCGTTCAGCGTGCCGCGGGGGATGCGCAGGAAGCGCATCTCCTCTTCCGTCACGTAGGGCAGCGGCCGCCCCTCGGGCCCGCGGAAGGTGAGGTGGCCCACGCGGTCGAGCGTCTCGGCCGCGCGCTCGGCCAGCACCGACGGCTCGTTGGCCGAAAGGACCAGCGCCCGCACCGCGTCTAGCTCCTCCAGCCGCAGCCGGTGCTCGCCATCCAGCTCGGGCCCGGGGCGCACCCCGCGCTCCAGCAGGTCGGCCCGCGCCTGGTGGTAGTCAGCCTCCAGCGTGCGCCGCACCAGCTCGAAGCGCGACAGCACGCGCTCCAGCAGCAGCGGCGGCAGCTTCTTGGCCTTGACCAGCACCTCCTCGCGCACCCCCACCTTGCCGAAGTCGTGCAGCAGCGCGGCGTAGCGCAGCTCGCGGACCTGCTCGGGGGTGAAGCGCACGCCCCGGTAGGCGGGCGCCGGCGCGCGCTCCAGCCCCAGCGCCAGGTCCACGGTGAGCGTGGCCACGCGCACGCTGTGCCCCGAGGTGGTGGGGTCGCGCGAGTCCACCGCGATCACCGCCGCCTTGACGAAGCTCTCGAACAGGTCCTCGATCTGCCGGTACAGCCGCGAGTTCTCGATGGAGACCGCCGCCTGCCCCGCCAGCGCCTGCACCAGCACCAGCTCGCGGTCGGTGTAGGGGAGCACCCAGCGCGCGGCGTCGTCCTCGTCGGTGATGCGCGCGCGGTCAATGCGCTTGCGGTTGATCAGCTGCAGCACCCCCACCACGTCGCCGCCGTGGTCGATCATGGGCACCACCAGCAGGCTCTTGGTCCGGTAGCCGAAGCGCTGGTCGAAGCTGCGGTTGAGGGTGTACGGCGCGCCCGGCGGAAGCTGGTAGGCGTCGTCCACCCGCAGCGTCTCGCCGGTCACCGCGGCGTACCCCGCCAGGCTGCCGGGGTCGATGGGAAGGGTGAAGGAGACGAAGGGCGCGTCGGGGAGGGTGTCGTTCTGCGCCAGGTTGAAGCGCAGCCGCGGCCGCCCGTCGTCGCCCGGCTCCACCAGGTACAGGCTGCCGGCGTCGCTGTCGGTGATCTGGCGCGCCTTGGTGACGATCTTCTCCAGCAGCCGCGCCGGGTCGCGCTCGGTCATCAGCGCCATCCCCACCGCGGCCAGCTCGCGCAGCTCGCCGCGGGTGCGCGCCAGCTCGGCCTCCATCCGCGCCGCGCCCAGCCGCGCGGCCGAGAGGCGCAGCGCCATGCGCAGCGTGCTGGCGGCGGTGCCGGGCTCGGCCGGGAGGACGGCGGCCACGCGGTCGCACCCCGCCGCCAGCCGCTCGGCGCGCGGCGTGGCGGCCAGCACCGTCACCGCCTCGGGGAGGTGGCGCAGGGTGGCGGCCAGGTCGGGCGTGGCCTGGGCCATCGCCTCGCCCAGCAGGAACACGCAGGGCCGGGTGCAGGGGTCGGCCGCGTCGTCCACCGAGTCGACCTCGCGCGCTTCCACGGCGTCGGCCGCGAGGACGGCGGCGAGCGGGGCCAGGTCGGCGCCCGGCCCGTGCAGCAGCAGCGGGCGCGGCCGTTCGGCGGCTTCGGCCGCGGGCTCGGCGGGCTGCGTCACGCGGCGTCCCCGCCCAGCTCGATCTCCTCGCTCTCGGCGGCCAGCCCCAGCGCCAGCTGCGACCCGCGGGCGAACGCGGCGTCGCGCATCTCGTGGAGGATGCGGTCGAGCTCGGTGTCGGTGCGGTCGGGGGCGTGGTGGAACATCTCCAGGCGGCCCACCCCCGCGTCCTCGGCCAGCCGCACGGCCTGCGAGAAGGTGCTGTGGCCCCAGCCGCGGTAGCGCTCGTACTCGGCGTCGGTGTACATGGCGTCGTGCAGCAGCAGGTCGGCCCCGCCGGCGAACTCGACCAGCTCGCCGTACCACGCCGGGTCGGGGTTCTCGCCCAGCTCGTCATCGGGGATGTACACCAGCGAGGCGCCCCCTGTCTCAATGCGGTAGCCGTAGGTCACGCCGGGGTGGTTCACGCGGCACGCGGTCACCCGCACGCCGTCGGCCTCCCACGGCGTGCCGTTGGCGCGCGCGAAGCCCACCTTGGCCGACAGCGCGTCCATGGGGATGGGAAAGTAGAGCGGCGACATCTGCCCGGCGAAGGCGCGGTCGATGGGCACGGCGCCCTGCCGCGGGCCATGCACGCACAGGCGGCTGTCGGGGTCGTAGAGCTGGGCCAGGAAGGGGAAGCCCTGGATGTGGTCCCAGTGGTAGTGCGTGACGAAGAGCTGCGCGTGGAAGGGCTCGCCGTTCACGCTCACCTGCCGGCTCAGCGAGCGGATCCCCGTGCCCGCGTCGAAGATCAGCCGCTCGCCCACCGGGGTGCGCACCTCCACGCAGCTGGTGTTGCCGCCGTAGCGCACGGTGGAGGGCCCCGGCGACGGGATGGAGCCGCGGGTCCCCCAGCAGGTGACGCGGAGCGCCGGAGCGGCGGCGTCGGATGCGCGCATGTGGAACGCAGATGAGGTGCGGCGGGGCATGGAGCGGCGTGCCGGGCGGCCCGCGTTGCAACGGAGAATGTGCGCAAATTACGCCAACCGCGCACGGCGGCGCAACGGAGCCGCGGGCGGGGGGCTTCCACGCCGATCATCGGATCCGGCCGAGGGAAGCGTTCGAGGGGTGAACCGCGTCGTGTCGACGGAGATGAACCCCCCGCGCGAGAGGCCGAAAGCCGCACAGTTGCGTGAGGGATGCGCGCCCGGAGGGCCGGGAACGCGGCGGCCCGCGTGCGTGGTCGCATCGGACGAGGAGATGACTGGCGGGCCGCCGTGGGCCCGGCGCGGTTGGCAACAGTGGTATCGTTGCCTACCGCGCGCGCAGCCCGGCCCGGAGCGCAGCGGAGGGACACGCCC